>Ga0187765_10000052_pt1 | contig 39679 bp, 33 predicted proteins | sample 0216_QUI02_MP05__3_FD_133018 | JGI IMG/M metagenome (GOLD analysis project Ga0187765, IMG submission 133018) | Tropical peat soil microbial communities from peatlands in Department of Meta, Colombia - 0216_QUI02_MP05_10_MG | ecosystem: Environmental > Terrestrial > Soil > Wetlands > Peat ...
ACGCGCGGCCGCAGCGCGGCCTGATCACGCGGCCGGGCGTCGGCGAGACCGCAGCCTATCGCGCCCATGTCGACGCCGCGGTCGCGGCGTTGATCGAATCCGCGGAGGATGGCGCGCAGCTTTTTTCCATCGTCGAGATCGGGCTCCATCACGAGCAGCAGCATCAGGAGCTGATGCTGACCGACATCCTGCATGTGTTCGGACAGAATCCGGTTGCGCCCGCGTATGATGCGCAATGGACGCCGCCGCTAACGCATCGCGGGGGCCAAGTCTTTGCCGAGATCCCGACCGGCATTCACGCCATCGGCCACGACGGCGAGGGCTTCGGCTTCGACAACGAGCAGCCGAAGCATCGTGTGCTGATCGAGGGCGTGCGCATCGCGCGGCACCTGGTCACGAACGCGGAGTGGCTCGCGTTCATGGCGGACAACGGATACGCGACGCCATCGCTGTGGCTATCCGATGGTTGGGCGCTGGTGGAAGCCGAAGGATGGTGCGCGCCCGGCTACTGGCAGAAGCGCGACGGCGAATGGTTCTCGCTCACGCTCGGCGGACTGAGAAAGATTAACCCGGCCGCGCCGGTCTGTCACGTGAGTTATTACGAGGCCGATGCATTCGCGCGCTGGGCCGGAAAACATCTGCCGACCGAGGCGGAATGGGAGACGGCGGCGCGGCAAGGTCTGCTTGCGGATGCATTCGGCGCCGTGTGGCAATGGACGCGCAGCGCGTATGCGCCCTATCCCGGCTATCGCGCGGCCGAGGATGCGCTCGGCGAGTACAACGGCAAGTTCATGGTCAATCAGATGGTCTTGCGCGGCTCGTCGCTGGCGACGCCCGAGGGCCATTCGCGTGCAAGCTATCGCAATTTCTTCTACCCGCCGGCGCGCTGGCAGTTTTCCGGCGTTCGACTTGCGGAATATCCGTAGTTCGTAACAGTCGAGGCCAACATCATGAGTCCGACGGCGCTGGCGAAGGTTGCGATCGAACGCGAACGGCTGGAGCCGGGGTCGTTCGCGGCGGAGGTCTTGGCGGGATTGACCTCGATGCCGAAACTCATACCGCCGAAGTTCTTCTACGACAACGCGGGGTCGGACCTGTTCGAGCAGATCACCGCGCTGCCGGAATATTACCCGACGCGCTGCGAGCTCGGCATCCTGCAGAAACGCGCGTCCGCCATTGCCGCGGTTATTCCTGCGGGCGCGGCGCTGATCGAATTCGGCAGCGGATCGAGCCGCAAGACACGGATCATTCTCGGCGCAGCGCGTAACCTTGCGGCCTACGTGCCGGTCGATATTTCGGCGGAGTTTCTCGATCAGCAGGTGGATGCGCTGCGGCGTGAATATCCCGACATCGCGATGCTGCCGGTGGCGGCGGATTTTGGCGCGGCGTTCGATCTGCCGGCGGAGGCGGCGAGCAGGCCGCGCGCAGGATTTTTCCCCGGATCGACCATCGGCAATCTCGAACCCGCGGAGGCCTGCGCATTTCTCCGCCAGGCGGCGCAGGTGCTGGGTGCCGGCGCCGTGTTCGTGATCGGCGTCGATCTGATCAAGAACGAGAAGATTCTCTATGAGGCCTACAACGATGCCGCCGGTGTCACCGCTAGGTTCAATCGCAATCTGCTGGTTCGGATGAATCGCGAGCTTGGAGCCGATTTCGACGTCGCGAGTTTCGAGCATCACGCGTTCTTCAACCGCGAGCACAATCGCATCGAGATGCATCTGGCGAGTTCGAAGCGCCAGCGGGTTTCGGTGTGCGGCGCAACCATCACGTTCCGCGCGGGCGAAACCATTCATACCGAGAACAGTTACAAGTACTCGATCGAATCATTCCAGGCGCTGGCGCGCGGCGCGGGCTGGTCGCCGCTGAACGTATGGACCGACGCGAAGAAATATTTCTCGGTGCATGTGCTCGCGCTGAAGGACGCGCCGCTTCGCCAAGTCAACGGTCGTTGATGCCGATCCGAGAAGCGGACCCGTGGCGGCTGCAATATTTCGAGGGCGTTCCCTGTCCCGCGAATGTGGAGATCCCGACCGAGGACTCCGATGCCTGGACATGGTACCCGCGCCAGCGCTGGGTGTACGACAAGATCGCGATCGCGCTCAGCCAGGGGCTGGAAGCCGCACCGCACGGCGTCACGCCGCCGCGTTTTCCGGTCTTCTCCAAGCCGACCATCAACCTGCGCGGCATGGGAGTCGGCAGCCGCGTGCTGCACGACGAGGCCGAATATCGCCGGCACTGCGCGCCCGGCCACATGTGGATGCCGCTGTTGGACGGCATACACGTCAGTTCCGATGTCGCGGTGGAGCATGGCGAACCAAGATGGTGGCGGCATGCCGTCGGCGTACCCGCGGGCGAGGGAACGTTCGATCATTGGACGGTGCATGCGACGGCCTACGCAGACATCGAAAAGCAGTGCGGCGAATGGGTGCGCAAAAATCTCGCCGATTATACCGGCATGCTCAATCTCGAAACCATCGGCGGCGTCATCATCGAGGCGCATCTGCGTTTCGCCGACCAATGGCCGGATCTCTACGGCGTCGGCTGGGTCGAGGCGCTCGTGCGGTTCTACCAGTTCGGCAAATGGGAATTCGCCGACCGCGCCCGCCGCGACGGATTCAGCGTGGTGCTGTTCGGGCCGAAGAACGGCCGCTATCGGCATCCGCCGCGCGATCTGATCGAGGAAGTTTCGCTGATGGACGACATATCGAGCGTGCAGATCACCTTCCACGAGCAGCGTGCGCCGGAGGCGCATGCCATGCCGCCGGGCGGCTTCCGGCTCGCCATCGTAAACTGCTGGAACCTGGAATCGGGCAGGGCGGCGCGCGAGAAGCTGCGAGAATTTTTTCTGCCGTCATGAGTGCCCGCAAAATTGGCGGGGGCCCGGTGGTGTCGCCGCCGAGCCCCCTTAACATATCAGCCGGCCTGTAAGCCGGGTTCTGTGTGGCGCCCGAGCCGAGCCCGGACGCGTGACGGCCATTCCTCTGCGACGCCGGTTGCGCGGCGCCTGATGCAACCTACCCGGACGGCGATCCGGACATGGATCTCGAGGATTGCTCCCCGTGCCGTCCCTATTCGGTCTTGCTCCCGGTGGGGTTTGCCGTGCCGCTTCCGTCGCCGGAAACGCGGTGCGCTCTTACCGCACCGTTTCACCCTTGCCGCGCCTTACGCAACGCGCGCGGCGGTCTGTTCTCTGTGGCACTTTCCCTGGGGTCTCTTCCTGCTTGCGCGGGCCGATGCCCCGCCGGACGTTATCCGGCACCGTATGTCCATGGAGCCCGGACTTTCCTCCCCGGCGACTTTTCGGTCCTTGCCGGAGCGGCCGTCCGACCGACTGACCCCATAGGGATGGGGGAGCCGGCGCCCGAGGTCAAGGGGCGCGTAATAATTTGGTTTCGTGCGGCCAAACGAGACCGCGCGCGGTCATGTCGATTGCGGAAGCGATCGGCGGTTGTCCGTGCGCCGACCGTTTGAGCAGAAGAGTAATGTGGACGATAACAAGCGGCGCCTGTCGCAGGAAGTCATGGACGGATTGCGGAGCCGGGTCGCGCGCGAAGTTGAGGCGATTACCGCATTACCCCTGCCGGCGAGTTTTACCTCGCTGCAATTGCCGGAATTCAGACCAGCCGCCTGCGCGCGGCAAGAAGAGCGCGCAAGGTCTCGCGCGTCGAGGTGTCGGGCAGGCCGTCGATGCGCTCGGTCCGGAAGTGGCGCTGGAAGGCGGCGATCACCGCCTTGGTGAGCTCATCATAAAGGCCGCCATTGGGGACGCCGTAGCCGTATTCGGCCAAATCCTTCTGCAGCGCGGCAACCGCATCGCTGCGCTCGCCGTCCTTGAGGGGTTTCGGGTCGTCCGTGATCGGGGCCGGCTTCACCCAGAGGCCGACGCCGGATCGATAAAATCTCGCCCAGGGAAATTTCTCGCCCGGGTCCTGCTTGCGGGTCGGCGCAACGTCGGAATGCGCGAGCACGAGATCGCTCGGTATATTGTTGCGCACGACGATGTCGCGGCAGAGCGCGATCACGGCATCGATTTGCTGCTCGGGATAGTCGGGATAGCCGTAATCGTGTCCAGGATTGGCAATCTCGATGCCGATGGAGCGGGAATTGATGTCGGTGTCGCCGGCCCAGAACGACACGCCGGCGTGGTGCGCGCGGCGCGTCTCCGGCACCATCTGCACGATGTCGCCGTCCTCGAAAACCATGTAGTGCGAGGACACCTTGGCGACCGGATCGCACAAACGTTCCAGCGCGGCCTGACTGCTCTGCATTCCGGTGTAGTGGAGCAGCAGAATGTCGGCGCGCGGGCCGTCGCGGCGATCGGATTGATTGGGTGAGGGTACGACGCGCGAAACGAGGCCGGTGTCGGGCGAAAATCCAGGCATGACCCGACGATAAAACATGATGCTGCGGAGAGCATAGGGCGAAATGGCACCAGCCCAGACCGGATTTCGGGCTGGGCCGGTGCGGTACGCTTTGACAGCAACCGAACGCGATCAACGCGAGCGTTACGGTTACTGGCGGCTGGATGGCGCCGGGCTCATCGGCGAAGGCCGAGGAGATGTGGCGCCCATGCCGGTGGTGGCGCGCGGCGGGTTATAGGGCTGGAAGTTCACCGCCTGCTTGAGCTGGTCTTGCGTCATCGACAGCTTGAGCTTGTCGGCTTCATTCCTGGATTTGTCCCCGCCGATGACCGCGAATGAACTCGGTGCAAGCGCAATGTCCTTGGCGCCCATGCCGAGGAAGCCGCCGACGCTCACGATGTAGGCCTCGATCTTGCCGTCCTTGTCGAACAGGATGTCGCTGACACTGCCGACCTTTTGGTTGTCGGCACCCATCACGTCGGTGCCTTTAAATTTCGACGCCAGAAACTGATCGGGTTTCTGTGCCGAAACGAACCGGGCATTGCCGGATTTCATGTCGCCCCGTGGGGCACTGGCAGCCGGCGGACTTTGGGGTGACGTTGAGGGATTGCTGCTCTGGGCGGCAACCGCGGTGATCATCAGGCCGCTCAGGGCCGTCGTGATCATGAGCTTCTTCCACATGGCGAGCCTCCATTCATCGATGAATGCAAATTCCCCCCTCCTTGCCCAGATAACGCGCGAGGGGGAGCGATGTTCCAAGCCGGGTCGCCCTGTGAGGCGCGCCAGGTTCGACCAGAGCGGGTTGCAATCGGCGCGCGTTTTGCGCGCTTTCCTCCGGTTTGCAAACGATTCCTTAAGCTGGAACGGCGTTAACTGTTTCTTGCAGGCGCCGCATTAATTGCGTTCCCGCCTGCCGTTCAGCGACGGCCATTTTAGCCCAATGATGTCCCGAAACATCCCGATGAGCCGGCGTAAGAGTTTGAGATATAAGAACTATCCGTCGGATCATTCCTGCAACAGTCATGTTACGCGCCAAGGCCAGGGGCCGGGGATCGGAAGCGGCACCGTTCCGCTTGCGGCGCGCGCGCGCGGCCGCGCGCTTTCACGCGCGGTTCGAAACCAAACGAGATGCAAATCTTCAACGAGCGGCACTTGGCACGCTCGGAGCACGGGAACGACGATGGGCCGCGACAGCGCGCCCGCTGTCGCAGGCGGACTGGCCCGGCATGTTCCCGTGCTCCTCCGCAAAGCAATCGATCAGCTCAATATCCGCGACGGCGGCGTCTATATCGACGGCACGTTCGGCGCCGGCGGCTATACGCAAGCCATCCTTGCGGCTGCGGCGGCGCGTGTGATCGGCATCGATCGCGACAGCGATGCGATCGCGCGGGGGGCCGATCTCGTGCAGGCCTCGGGCGGGCGACTTACGCTCGTGGAGGCGCGTTTCTCGGAAATGGAAGAGGTGGCGCGGAAGCTCGGTCACGCCGCGGTCGACGGCATCGTGCTCGATCTCGGCGTGTCGTCGATGCAGCTCGACCAAGCCGAGCGCGGCTTCTCGTTCCGCCTCGAAGGGCCGCTCGACATGCGCATGGGCGGCGACGGACCGAGCGCCGCGGATGTCGTCGCGCGCGCCTCCGAGCGCGACCTTGCGGCCATCATCGCGACGCTCGGCGAAGAGCGGCACGCGCGCGCCGTCGCGCACGCGATCGTTTCGGCGCGGCGGCAGGGTGCGCTCGGCACGACGCGGGCGTTGGCCGATGTCGTGATGCAGGTGGTGCACGTGCGGCCAGGCAGCATCCACCCGGCGACGCGGACATTCCAGGCGCTGCGCCTATTCGTCAACGAGGAACTGCCCGAACTCGTGGCCGGGCTTGCGGCCGCGGAGCGGATCCTGAAACCGTCCGGGCGGCTCGTCGTCATCGCCTTCCATTCGCTCGAAGACCGGATCGTCAAAATGTTTCTGGCCGAACGCAGCCGCGTCGGCGGCTTCTCGCGCCACCGTCCCGGCATCGATCAAGTGCCGACGTTTCATCTCCTCACCAAGCGGCCGATCGTGCCGGAGATGAAGGAGATCACCGCAAATCCGCGTGCGCGCTCGGCAAAGCTGCGCGCCGCCGAACGCTTAAATGCCGCGCCGCGCGCGGCGGTCGCCGGCTATCTGTTGCCCCGGCTGCCGTCGCTCGCCGATGTCATGAAGGCGAGGTGAGGCATGCGGCTCCTGAATTTCTGCGTCGTGGTCCTGCTCGTGCTGGCAACCGCCTATGTCTACAAGATCAAATTCGACGCGACGTTGCGGGCGACACGGGTGGCCGAGATGCGCAACGAAGTGCAGCGCGAGACCGACGCGATCGCGGCGTTGCGGGCCGAAATAGCGCGGCTGGAAAATCCTTCGCGTCTGGAGGGTTTGGCCAGCCGGCACCTGAAGCTGAGAATGCCGGAACAATGGCAGTTCGATCAGCTCAATAATCTGCCGGACAAGCCGCCGGAAGGCGTGGCGCCGCCCAAGGGCGACGCGATATCCGCCGATGCGCACGGCAAGGATCAGGACATTCCAACGGGGAGCATTCCGGCGGCGCCGAAGGCGGTCCGGAACGAGCTTCCGCAAGCACGATGAAGCCGATGGAAAACTCCGCGCCTATCGATCCGCAGGCAAAGTCCTGGCGCCATTATCTCGGGCATTCGCTGATGTACGGCAGCGATGTCGATCGCGGCCGCAAGACCAAAGCAAGGATCGTGCTGGCGATTGCGGCGTTCGGGTTGATCTATGGCGTGATCTCGATGCGGCTCGTGATGTTCGCGACGATGACCGACAGGCATCCCAGCCCGCGCGGCGTGTCGCAGGAAAGAATGGCCGCGCGGCCGGATATCGTCGACCGCAACGGTCTCGTGCTTGCGACCGACGTCAATGCGTCGTCGCTCTACGCCGAGCCGCGGAAAATCCTCGACGTCGACGAAGCGGTCGAGCTGCTGACCGCGGTCTTGCCCGAACTTGACGCCCCTGACGTGAAATTACGCGACAAGCTGAGTTCCAAGAACCGCGGTTTCGTCTGGCTCAAACGCGAGATCACGGCCAAGCAGGCGCAGGAAATCCGCCGGCTCGGGTTGCCCGGCATCGGATTCATGACCGAGCACCGGCGCGTCTATCCGAACAACGCGGAAGTGTCGCACGTGCTCGGGTACGTCAATGTCGACAATCAGGGACAGGGCGGAATCGAGCGATGGATCGACACAAACGGGCTTGCGGCGCTGCATCAGGCCGGATTGGCGACCGACCGGTCGCAGAAGCAGGTCGAGCTCTCCATCGATCTGAGCGTCCAGCATGTGCTGCGCGAGGAACTCATCGCCGCGTGCGACAACTACAAGACCATCGCCGCCGCCGGGATGGTGCTCGACGTCAATACGGGTGAAGTCGTCGCGATGGTGTCGCTGCCCGATTACGATCCGAACGATCTCAAACAGGTGACCGACCCGACACGATTCAATCGGCTGACGGCGGGCGTATTCGAACTGGGCTCGACGTATAAGGCGCTGACGGTGGCGATGGCGCTCGATTCCGGACGCGTCTCGCTCGCTTCCTCGTTCGATGCGCGGCAGCCGCTGGTCTACGGCAAATTCACCATCGAGGATTTTCATGCGCAGCGGCGCATTCTCACGGTGCCGGAAATCTTCACCTATTCGTCGAACATCGGCACCGCGAAAATGGCGCTGTCGCTTGGCATCGACTACCACAAGGCATTTTTGAAAAAACTGGGGCAGCTTGACCGGCTGCGCACGGAGTTGCCGGAAAATCGCGAGCCGATGGTACCAAAGCCCTGGATGGAGATTAACAGCGCGACCATCGCATTCGGTCATGGGCTGTCGGTCACGCCGTTGCAGGCGATGATGGGGATCGGCGCGCTGATGAACGGCGGCACGCTCATCCCGCCGACCTTCCTCAAGCGCAGCGAAGCGCAGGCACGCGAGCTCGCGGTGCCGGTCGTCAAGCCCGAGACCAGCGATGCGATGCGCTATCTGATGCGGCTCAATGTGGAGAAGGGCACGGCGACCAGGGCCGAGGTGCGGGGCTATTACGTCGGCGGCAAGACCGGTACCTCAGAAAAGGTGGTCGATGGCCGCTATTCCAAGCACAAGTCGCTCAACACGTTCACGGCGGTGCTCCCGGCGGACAAGCCGCGCTTCCTGCTGATGGTCATGCTCGACGAGCCGCAGCCGACGCCCGACAGCAACGGCGGCGCGACCGCCGGACTGAACGCCGCGCCGACCTCGGCCAAGATCATTGCCCGTATCGCGCCAATGCTGGGGCTTGAACCGCGCCATGACTTGCCTGCGTCCGAGCGGTTGATACTGGCCAGAAGCTCGCGCTAGCCGGCCCATGACTTCCCATCGCCGGACAGGGTACGATGGGCCACCCATGAAGCTTGCCGAACTGCTGATCGATTCCGCCTCGCTCGATGCACGCACGGCCGCGCTGGAGGTCGCAGGCCTCACGGCCGACAGCCGCACGGTCAAGCGCGGCGACGTATTCGTGGCGGTCCATGGCGGCAAGGCGGATGGCTTGATGTTCGCCGCCGATGCGGCCGCGGCCGGGGCCGTGGCCATTGTCGGTGAGCGGGCACCGGAGCGGTTGCCGGCGGGCACGGCATTCGTCGGCGTCAAGAATGCGCGGCGCGCGCTTGCGCTCGCTGCGGCGCGTCTCTATCCGCGGCAACCCAAGGTCATCGCTGCGGTGACCGGAACGAGCGGCAAGACGTCGGTCGCGGCGTTCACGCGGCAGATCTGGGCGGCGCTCGGCCATGCAGCCGCGAGCATAGGCACGATCGGCGTGGTGACGCCCAAGCGCGAAATCTACGGCGCGCTTACGACGCCTGATCCGATCGCGCTACATCGCACGCTCGATGAACTGGCGGTCGAGGGTGTGACGCATCTGGCGATGGAGGCTTCATCGCACGGCCTCGACCAGCATCGGCTCGATGGCGTGCGGGTTGCGGCCGGGGGTTTCACCAATCTCTCGCGCGATCACATGGATTATCATCCGACCATCGAAGCTTACCTCGCCGCAAAGCTGCGGTTGTTCGAGGCGCTGGTGGTGGACGGGGGCACGGCCGTCATCGAAGTCGACCACGCGCAGGCCGATGCCGTCGTGGCAGCGGTAAAAAAGCGCGGGCTCAAGCTGATGACCGTCGGCCGCCGGGGCGACGGCATTCGTCTGGTTTCGACGGTGATCGACGGCTTTGCGCAAAAGCTGCAGGTCGAGCATGGCGGTCAGTCGTACACGGTGGCGCTGCCATTGGTCGGTGCGTTCCAGGTCGAGAATGCCTTGGTCGCAGCCGGGCTTGCGATCGCCACCGGCAGCGCGCCCGCGCCGGTGTTAGCGGCGCTCGCGCATCTGACCGGCGCCAAGGGCCGGCTCGATCTCGTGGGAAGCAAAGACGGCGCGCCGATTTTCGTGGACTATGCGCATAAGCCCGACGCGCTCGCCAAGGCGCTGGAGGCGCTGCGGCCGTACGTGAAGCGACGGTTGATCGTGGTGTTCGGCGCAGGCGGCGATCGCGATCAGGGCAAGCGGCCGCTGATGGGCGAGATCGCGATGAAAAACGCCGACAGCGTCATCGTCACCGACGACAATCCACGCAATGAAAATCCGGCCGCGATCCGCGCCGCCATTCTCAAAGCCGCGCCGGGGGCAACCGAAATCGGGGATCGTGCCGAGGCGATCCGGAGCGCGGTGGCCGGATTGCGCACGGGTGACGTGCTGCTGATCGCCGGGAAGGGCCATGAAACCGGCCAAATTGTCGGCAACCGTACGTTACCGTTCAGCGATCATGAGGCCGTCGCAGCGGCGCTTGAGGAGAAGGTCGCGTGAACGTGCCGCTCTGGACAACCGCGGCGATGAGCGCCGCCATGCGCGCGCAAAGCGAAGGCGCGTTGCCGACATCAGTGCCGGGAATTTCCATCGACAGCCGTACGCTCGTGCCGGGCGAAGCGTTCTTTGCAATCACCGGCGAGGCGCGCGACGGTCACGAATTCGTCGCGGCGGCGCTCAAAGCCGGCGCCGGTTTGGCGGTGGTGGCGGCGGACAAACGTGCGCAAATGCCAAAATCGGCGCCGCTCTTGGTCGTGCCCGATGTGCTCGAAGGCTTGCGCGATCTGGCGCGGGCCGCGCGCGCGCGGACGCAAGCGAAGGTGATCGGCGTCACCGGCTCGGTCGGCAAGACCAGCACCAAGGAGGCGCTGCGGCTCGCCCTTTCCGCGATCGGCGAGACCCATGCCTCGGCGGCGTCCTACAACAATCACTGGGGCGTGCCGCTGTCGCTCGCGCGCTGCCCGTCGGATGCAAAATTCGCCGTGTTCGAAATGGGCATGAACCACGCGGGCGAAATCTCGCCGCTCACCAGGATCGTGCGGCCGCAGGTGGCGATCGTCACCACGGTCGAGCCGGTGCACCTGGAATTCTTCCCCTCGATCGAGGCGATTGCCGACGCCAAGGCGGAGATTTTCCTCGGCATCGAGCCGGGCGGCGCGGCGGTGATCAATCGCGATAATCCGCAATTCGCGCGGATCGAGCGCGCAGCCAAGGCCGCGAATGTGGGACGCGTGGTTTCGTTCGGCGAGCATGAAAAAGCCGACGCGCGGCTGCTGAAATTCGCGCTGCAGCCCGACAGCTCGACCGTGCAGGCGCGCATCCTCGGCACCGATGTCACCTACAAGGTCGGCGCGCCGGGCCGGCATCTGGTGCAAAATTCGCTCGCGGTGCTCGCCGCCGCCGTGCTCGCCGGCGCCGATCTCGCGCGTGCCGCGATCGCGCTGGCGGAACTTGCGCCCGCGACCGGTCGCGGCACGCGCCTTATGCTTGATCTGCCGGGTGGCTCGGCGCTGTTGATCGACGAGAGCTACAATGCCAATCCGGCGTCGATGCGGGCGGCGCTCGCGCTGCTCGGCCAGGCACCGATCGGCGCGCGGGGACGGCGCATTGCCGTGCTCGGCGACATGCTGGAACTCGGCGAACAGGGCAAGACGCTGCATCGCGGGCTTGCCGAGCCGATCAACGCCAATGCCATCGACCTCGTGTTCTGTTGCGGGCCGCTGATGCAATCCCTGTGGCAAGCCCTTCCCTCCGAACGCCGGGGCGGCTATGCGGAGACATCGGCAGCCCTCGAAGGGGAAGTGCTGGCCGCCATCCGCGCCGATGATGCCGTGATGGTGAAGGGTTCGCTCGGCTCGAAGATGGGGCCAATCGTGAAGGCGCTCGTACGCCGATACTCCCGCGCCCAGGCAACGGCGCCCGCGCAAGGTTGAACTGATGCTCTACTGGCTGGCTGAACTCTCCGGACAAATCGGCTTCCTCAACGTGTTCCGCTATCTCACCGTCCGCACCGGCGGCTCGATGATGACGGCGCTCATCTTCGTGTTCCTGTTCGGACCGAAGATGATCGATCTGTTGCGACTGCGGCAGGGCAAGGGCCAGCCGATCCGCACGGACGGCCCGCAATCGCATCTGGTCACGAAAAAGGGCACGCCCACCATGGGCGGGCTGATGATCCTGTCGGGGATCGTGGTCTCGACCCTGCTCTGGGCCAATCCGCTCAATCCCTATGTCTGGATCGTGCTCGCGGTCACGCTCGGTTTCGGCATGGTCGGTTTCTACGACGACTACCTGAAGGTGACGCGGCAAACCCATGGCGGCTTCTCCGGCCGCAGCCGGCTCGCCGCCGAGACGCTGATTGCCGCGCTCGCCTGCGTTGCGATCGTGTATACGGCGCGCTCGTCGTCGCTGGCGATGACGCTGGCTTTTCCCATCTTCAAGGAGCTGACCTTCGACCTGTGGTGGTTTTTCATCGTGTTCGGGGCTTTCATCATCGTGGGCGCCGGAAACGCGGTGAATCTCACGGACGGGCTCGACGGGCTCGCGATCGGTCCGGTGATGGTGGCGGCGGCAAGTTTCGTCGCCATCGCCTATCTCGTCGGCAACGTGGTGTTCGCCGACTATCTGCAAATTCACTACGTTGCCGGCACCGGCGAACTCGCGGTGTTGTGCGCGGCGGTGATCGGGGCGGGGCTCGGCTTCCTCTGGTTCAACGCGCCGCCGGCTTCGATCTTCATGGGCGATACGGGATCGCTTGCGCTCGGCGGCCTGCTGGGCACGGTCGCGGTTGCCACCAAGCACGAGATCGCGCTCGCGATCATCGGCGGACTGTTCGTGCTGGAAGCCGTGTCGGTGATCGTGCAGGTGGCGTCGTTCAAGCTCACGGGTAAGCGCGTGTTCAAGATGGCGCCGATCCATCATCACTTCGAGCAGCTCGGTTGGACCGAGCCGCAGATCGTGATCCGCTTCTGGATCATCGCCATCGTGCTGGCGCTCATCGGACTCTCGACGCTGAAACTGCGATGATTCCGATCACGACCTTTGCCGGCAGAAGGGTCGCGGTGTTCGGATTGGGCGGCTCGGGGCTGGCGAGCGCGCGCGCGCTGATCGCCGGCGGCGCCGACGTGGTCGCGGGCGACGACAGCGCGGACACGCTTTCCAAGGCCGCGGCTGCCGGCATCGCGACCGCGGATTTCCACCACATCGATTGGTCGAAAGTGGCCGCACTCGTGCTCGCGCCGGGCGTGCCGCTCACGCACCCGGCGCCGCATTGGGTCGTGGGACTGGCGCGCAGTGCGGCGGTCGAGGTGATCGGCGACATCGAATTGTTCTGCCGCGAGCGGCGGCGGCTCGCGCCCGATTCGCCGTTCATCGCGATCACCGGCACCAACGGAAAATCGACGACGACCGCGCTGATCGCGCACCTGTTGAACTCCGTTGGTCATCCCGCCGAATTCGGCGGCAATATCGGCACAGCGATCCTGACGCTGTCGCGGCCGCGGCCGGGACATGCGCACGTGATCGAGTGCTCGTCCTATCAGATCGATCTCGCGCCATCGCTCGATCCGCGCATCGGGGTGCTGCTCAACATCAGCGAAGATCATCTCGATCGGCACGGCACGTTCGCGAATTACGCGGCGGTCAAGGAAAGACTGGTGGCCGGCGTGCAGGCAGACGGCATGGCCATCGTCGGCGTCGATGACAATTGGTGCGCGGCTGTTGCCGACCGCATCGAGCATCGCGGCAAGCCGATCACCCGGGTTTCGGTGCGTCGTCCGCTGCCGTACGGCATTTATGTCGAGGCCGGTGAAATCATGCACGCCGTCGGCGGCACCGCGCGGTCGATCGCCAAGCTCGGCGGCATTGGCTCGTTGCGCGGTCTGCATAACGCGCAGAACGCAGCCTGCGCGGCCGGCGCGGCCCTGGCTCTGGGGTTGTCCGAGGACGCCATCCAACAGGGGCTGCGGTCGTTCCCCGGGCTGGCGCATCGCATGGAGCAGATCGGCCGCAAGGGCGCCGTCTTATTCGTTAACGATTCCAAGGCGACCAACGTCGACTCCGCCGCGCAGGCGCTGGCCTGTTTCAGCGACATATTCTGGATCGCTGGCGGCAGGCCGAAGACCGGTGGGATTGCCGGGCTGGCGCGCTTCTTTCCCCGCATGCGCAAGGCGTATCTGATCGGGGAGGCGGCCAAGGATTTTGCCGCCACACTCGAGGGCAAGGTGCCCTACGAAATCGCCGGCACCCTCGACCGCGCGGTCGCGTCCGCCGCCCGCGACGCGCAGGAATCAAATGTTAAGGAACCGGTGGTTCTGTTGTCGCCGGCCTGCGCTTCGTTCGACCAGTATCCGAATTTCGAGGTGCGGGGGACGGCCTTTCGCGACCTCGTGCGCAAGCTCGGGGTGGTTGCGGTCAAGGAGGGGTGATGCGCTCGCGTACCGAATATTCGCCGCTCAGCGACTGGTGGTGGACGGTCGACCGGCTGATCCTGGTGGCCATCGCCGTGCTGATGATGGCCGGCCTCGTGCTTTCGCTCGCGGCAAGCCCGCCGGTCGCGGTGCGCATGGAGCGCGATCCGTTTTACTTCGTCAACCGGCAGGTCCTTTTCCTGATCCCGTCGGTCGTCGTGCTGATCGTGACGTCGATGCTGTCGCTCCGGCAAATCCGCAAGCTGTCGATGCTGGTGTTCGTCGTGAGCCTCGTGCTGGTCGCGGCCACGCTGCTCTATGGCGCGGAGGTGAAAGGCGCGCGGCGCTGGATCGCGCTGTTCGGCTTCAGCCTGCAGCCGTCGGAGTTTCTCAAACCGGCTTTCGTCATCGTGATCGCGTGGCTGTTCGGCGAATCCACGCGGCGACCGGAGATGCCGGCGAATTCCGCCGCACTCGCGCTGCTGCTCGCGGTCGTGGCGCTGCTCGTGCTGCAGCCGGATTTCGGGCAGACGCTGCTGATCCTGCTGGTGTGGGGCGCGCTGTTCTTCATGGCCGGGATGCGGCTCGTGTGGGTGGGCGGGTTGGCGGCGACCGCGGTTGCCGGGCTCGCGGGCGCCTATTTCACCGTCCCGTATGTGACGCGGCGAATCAAAAACTTCGTCGATCCGTCGTCGGGCGACAGTTTCAATATCGGCACGGCGCTGGAATCGTTCGCGCGCGGCGGGTGGTTCGGCAGAGGTCCGGGCGAGGGCACGATCAAGCGCATCCTGCCGGAGAGCCACACCGACTTCGTGTTTGCGGTCGGTGCGGAAGAGTTCGGCATCGTGCTCTGTCTGGCGCTGGTGGCGTTGTTCGCCTTCATCGTCATCCGCGCGCTGCGACACGCCTATGACACGGAGGATCCGTTCGCGCGCTTCGCCTCGGCGGGGCTGGCGATGCTGTTCGGCCTGCAGGCCGTGATCAATATGGCGGTCAATCTGCATCTTCTGCCCGCCAAGGGCATGACGCTGCCGTTCATCTCCTATGGCGGCTCGTCGATGATCTCGCTCGCCTTCGGCATGGGCATGCTGCTTGCGCTGACGCGCGAGCGGCCGCGCGCGGAACTGCTCGCGAGCCGCAATGCCTTCGCCGGGAGCCCGGCGTAATGGCGCAAAGCGGCGCGCCGCTTGTGGTGGTCGCGGCCGGAGGCACGGGCGGACATCTGTTTCCAGCCGAAGCCTTGAGCGTGGCACTGGCGCGGCGCGGCGCGGTGATCGATCTTGCGACCGACGAGCGGGCGACGCGCTACGGCACGACTTTTCCGGCGCGCGCGACGCATGTGATCCCGAGCGCCACGGTGCGCGGGCGCGATCCGGTTTCGCTCGCGCGCACCGCGGCGATGCTGAGTCTGGGCGTGATGAAGGCGTGGTCGCTGCTCGGGCGGTTACGGCCCGCGGCGGTGGTCGGTTTCGGCGGATATCCCAGCATCCCGCCAGTGCTGGCGGCAGCGTGGCGCGGCATTCCGACCGTGATCCACGAGCAGAATGGGGTGATGGGTCGCGCCAATAAATTCTTGAGTTCGCGCGTGAGCGCGATCGCCACGAGTTTCCCCGGCGTGCTCGACAAGACGCCCGCGCTGGCCGCCAAGGCGACGCATACCGGCAATCCGGTGCGGCCCGTCGTGGTGGCGGCGGCCGAAATTCCGTACACGCCGCTCGAAGCGAGCGGTGCGTTCAACGTGATCGTGTTCGGCGGCAGCCAGGGCGCGAAAGTCATGTCCGACATCGTGCCGGACGGATTGGCCAAGCTCGATACGCGACTGCGCGCACGGCTCAAGGTCGTGCAGCAGGCGCGCGAGGAGGATTTCGAGCGCGTGCGGCAATCCTATGCGCGGGCCCGGATTTCGGCGGAAGTTGCGCGATTCTTTCCCGATCTGCCGGCGCGCATCGCGGCGAGCCATCTCGTCGTCTCGCGCTCCGGCGCCTCGACCGTGGCCGAGCTTGCCGCGATCGGCCGTCCCGCGATCCTCGTGCCGCTGCCGCATGCGCTCGACCAGGACCAGCGCGCCAATGCGGGCGTGCTGGAGCGGGCGGGCGGCGCAATCCGGCTCGATCAGACCGATTTCACGCCGGATCGCCTTGCCGCAGAGGTCAGCGCGCTTGCGGCCGATCCGGGCCGTTTGGTTAAAATGGCTGCGGCGGCCAAATCCGCGGGCGCGCTCGATGCCGCCGAGCGGCTCGCCGATCTGGTGCTGAAGGTCGCGAGTGTGATATCGCCACGGCAGTAGCTGTCGGAGTTTGCAAACATGAAACTGCCGCCGGAAATAGGCCCGATCCATTTCGTCGGCATCGGCGGCATCGGCATGAGCGGGATCGCCGAGGTGCTGATCAACCTCGGCTATACGGTGCAGGGTTCCGACACCGCCGACAATGCCAACGTCAAGCGGCTGCGCGAGAAGGGCGCGAAGATCACGATCGGGCATGATGCGGCGCTGGTCGACGGCGCCGAGGTGGTGGTGGTGTCGTCCGCCATCAAGCGCGACAATCCGGAGCTGACCGCGGCGCGCGCCAAGCGCCTGCCAGTGGTGCGGCGCGCCGAAATGCTCGCCGAACTGATGCGGCTGAAAAGCTGCGTGGCGGTCGCCGGCACCCACGGCAAGACCACGACCACGTCGCTGGTCGCGGCTTTGCTTGACGCCGGCCATTTCGATCCGACGGTGATCAACGGCGGCATCATCAATGCCTATGGCACCAATGCGCGGCTCGGCGCCGGCGACTGGATGGTGGTGGAGGCCGACGAGTCCGACGGCACCTTTTTGAAGCTGCCCGCCGACATCGCCGTCGTGACCAATGTCGATGCGGAGCATCTCGATCATTTCCAGACGTTTGCGGCGGTGCAGGAGGCGTTTCGCGCCTTTGTCGAGAACGTGCCGTTCTATGGGTTCGCGGTGATGTGCACCGACCATCCGATCGTGCAGCGCATCGTCGGCCGCATCGAGGATCGCCGCGTCATCACCTATGGCGAAAATCCGCAGGCCGATGTGCGGCTGATCGATCTCGACCATTCCAACGGCGGTTCGCGATTTTCGGTGGTGGTGCGCGATGCAGCGGGCGCCAACGCGCATGTGATCGACAAGCTCATGCTGCCGATGCCGGGCCGGCACAACGCGCTCAACGCCACGGCGGCAATCGCGGTGGCGCGCGAGCTCGGGGTGAGCGATGAGCTGATCCGCAAGGCGCTGGCGAGCTTCGGCGGCGTGCGGCGGCGTTTTACCCGCGCGGGAGAATGGAACGGCGTGGCGATTATCGACGATTACGGCCATCACCCGGTCGAGATCGCGGCGGTGCTACGCGCTGCCCGCGAGTCGACCAAGGGGCAGGTGATCGCGGTGGTGCAGCCGCATCGCTATACGCGGCTTAAATCGCTGTTCGAGTCGTTCTCGACCTGCTTCAACGATGCCGACGTCGTGATCGTGGCCGACGTTTATCCGGCCGGCGAGGCGCCGATCGCGGGCGCCGACCGCGACTCGCTCGTCGCGGCGATTCACGCGCGCGGCCACCGGCAGGTGATTGCGCTGCCGGGTCCGAAGAATCTCGCCGGCATCGTGAAAGGGCTCGCAAAGCCTGGCGACTATGTGGTCTGTCTCGGCGCCGGCAACATCACGCAATGGGCCTATGCGCTGGCGGGCGAGTTGAAGGCGCTCGGTTGATGTTCCCCGACATCGTGCCGGAGTTGAAGGCGGCGGCACCGAAGCTGCGCGGGCGGTTGCTGCCCAACCGATCGCTGGCGGAGTTGACCTGGTTTCGCGTCGGCGGGCCGGCGCAGGTTCTCTATATGCCGGAGGACGAGGAAGACCTCGCGTATTTCCTGAGCGCGTTGCCGGCAAGCGTCCCGGTTACGGTGATCGGTCTTGGGTCCAATCTGATCGTGCGCGACGGCGGGGTGCCGGGCGTCGTGGTGCGGCTCGGCCGCGGGTTCAGCGAGATCATGATCGACGGCAGTCAGATCATCGCGGGAACCGCCGTTCCCGACGTGAAAGTCGCGCGCGCAGCGCAGGAGGCCGGCATCGCCGGACTCTCGTTTTTGCGCGGCATTCCGGGCGCGATCGGCGGGGCGCTGCGCATGAACGGCGGGGCCTACGGACGCGAAACGAAGGATGCGCTCGTTGCCGCCCGCGCGGTCGATCGGCAGGGCCGGATCCGCGAGCTGTCGAATGCCGATATGGGTTTTCATTATCGCCATACGGACGCGCCGGAGGATTTGATTTTTACGCAGGCGACATTCGCCGGCACGCCGGGCGACCGCTCTGTGATCGCCGCAGAGATGGACAAGATCACCGAAGCGCGCGAGGCGACGCAGCCGATCAAAAGCCGTACCGGCGGTTCGACGTTCAAGAATCCGCCCGGTCAAAAGGCCTGGCAATTGATCGACGCGGCCGGCTGCCGCGGCCTGCAAATCGGCCAGGCGCAGGTGTCGGAGATGCACTGCAACTTCCTGATCAACCTCGGCGGCGCCACCGCGGCCGATATCGAGACGCTGGGCGAGACGGTGCGGCGGAAAGTTCAGGAAAAATCCGGCATCGCGCTCGCGTGGGAAATCAAGCGGATCGGGATTCCGGCTACCTAGAGCGGCCCATCCCCCTGAGTCTTTTTTATCACGCTCCGCGGCCTTTTGAATCATGGCCGGCGCGCCGACTCGCAGGTGGATTCACCTTCCGCCGCAAGCGAGCTAGCTTGCTCACTGATTCGCGGAGGGCTGATTGGCTGCCAAGCATGATCCGGTCCTAGTCATCGGAGGCGGACTCGGCGGCGCTGCGGTCGCGCTCGCGCTCGGCCGCAAGGGATTCGCGGTGCGCGTGCTCGAGCAGGCGCCGGAGTTCGGCGTGATCGGCTACGGCATCCAGCTCGGGCCGAATGTGTTTTCCATGTTCGACCGGCTCGGCGTCACCGACGCGGTGCTTGCGCAAGCGATCGTTCCCGTTGCGATCCTCATGATCGATTCGGTCGATGCCGGCGTGATTGTGCGTATTCCGACCGGCGCGTCATTTCGCGCGCGGTTCAAGCGGCCATACATCGTGATTCATCGCGTCGACTTGCATCGCGTTTTGCTGGATGCCTGCAATGCGCTGCCGAAAGTGGAGCTGATCGCGAATACGGAGGTTGAATACTACGAAAGCCACGACGATCGCGTCGTGGTGCGGACCCGCGACAATCGGACATTCGACGGTGCGGCGCTGATCGGCGCCGACGGTTTGCGCTCCACGGTGCGCGCGCAGATGCTGGCCGAAGGCGATCCGCGCATGATCGGCTATGTGGCGCATCGCACCATCGTGCCGATGACCGACGTGCGCGTCGACGTTCATCGCAACGCGGTCGTGCTGTGGTCGGGTCCGGGATTCCATATCGTGCACTACCCGCTGCGCGCTGGTACGCTGTTCAATATTGTCGCCGTGTTCCGCACTTCGACCTATGCCGAGAAAGGCGACGGGGAGCGCTATCGGGCGGAGCTCGACCACACCTATCGCGACTCGCATCCGGTCATGAAGGCGTTGCTCGCGATGATGGATCTCGATCGGCGCTGGGTGATCTCCGACCGCGATCCGATCCGGCACTGGAGCAAGGGCCGGGTCACGCTGCTAGGCGATGCCGCGCATCCGACGCTGCAGACGCTCGCGCAGGGCGCCTGCATGGCGATCGAAGACGCGGTTTGCCTCGCCGAGCTTGTGACGCTCGCGCAGGGCGACTTCGCGCGCGCATTTCGGCGGTACGAGACGGCGCGCTATCTCCGCACGGCGCGGGTGCAGTTCGAGTCCCGCTATTTTTGGGACAATTTCTACCACCTCGGCGGCATCGAGCGTGAAGTCGCGCGCGCGGCCTGGGCCGGGCGCAATGAGCAGCAGATGTTCGATTGTCTGGCCTGGCTGTACGACGGCTTTGCGCTGCCCGACCGCCTACCGGAGGCAGCATGAGCAAGCACGTCGCGGTTCTGATGGGAGGCTGGTCGGCGGAGCGCGAGGTCTCGCTGCGTTCGGGCAGGGCCTGCGCCGATGCGCTGGAGCGGCGCGGTTATCGCGTGAGCCGGATCGATGTGGGGCGCGACATCGCGACCGTGCTGGCGACGCTCAAGCCCGACGCGGCGCTCAACGTGCTGCACGGCCGGCCGGGCGAAGACGGCACGCTGCAGGGCATCTTGGAGATCGTCGGGGTGCCCTACACGCATTCCGGCGTCCTGTCCTCGGCGCTGGCGATGCAGAAGGAACTCGCCAAGATCGTGATGAAGGCGGCGAGCGTTCCGGTTCCCGAAGGCAAGGTGGTAGCGCGCCAGGAGGCGGCGAAAGCCCACGTCCTGCCCAGGCCCTACGTGATCAAGCCGCTCGCCGAGGGGTCGAGCGTCGGCGTCTTCATCGTCACCGAGCAGCACGCCCACCCGCCGCAGGAGCTGACAAGGCCGGATTGGACCTTCGGGGAGCAGGTGCTGGTGGAGCGCTACATCCCCGGCAAAGAGCTGACCTGCGCCGTCATGGGCGATCGCGCCCTGGATGTCATCGAAATCGTGCCCAAAGTGCGGTTTTACGACTATGAGGCGAAATACGCGCCGGGAGGCTCAAAACATGAGCTTCCGGCACAAATTTCACCATTTGTTTACCAAGAGGTCCGCAGATTAGCGCTGGCGGCGCATCGCGCGCTCGGGTGCCGCGGCGTGAGCCGCGCTGACTTTCGCTACGACGATCGTAGCGCGGGGATCGAGGGTTTGTTCTGTCTCGAAGTGAATACGCAACCCGGCATGACGGAAACGTCGCTCGTGCCGGAACTCGCACAATATGCGGGCATGTCGTTCGAAGAGCTGGTGCAATGGATGGTCGAGGACGCCTCGCTAAACCGCTGAGCAGCTTCGCGCGCGCGCGACGCGGCACGGCCGATGTTCTGATCGGCTGGCAGCGGCTATTGCGGCGCTGGCTCAAGCCGGTGATCGAGCTCGATCCGCCGCGCGGCATCGGCATCGCCGCATCGGCGCTGCTGCTGATCGCGAGCGCCGGCTACGGCGTGGTCTGCGCCGACCTCGGTCCGACGATCGCGGGAGAGCTGCGCGATCTCCGCGATGCCACCGCAAATTCACTCGGCTTCCGCATCAAATCGGTCGCGCTCGAAGGTCAGCGCCACGTGACTATCGATGAGGTGCTGGGTGCGCTCGGCATCACGCCGCGCAGCTCGCTGCTGTTTCTCGATGCGGCGGATGCGCGCGTGCGGCTGATGAGCAACCCGTGGATTTCGGAAGCGAAGGTGCTGAAGCTTTACCCCAATCAGCTGCACATCGAAATCGTCGAGCGCAAGGCCTTCGCGCTCTGGCAGAGGGACCGCAAGATTTCGGTGATCGCGGCCGACGGCAAGGTGCTGGAGGACTATATCGACGGCCAATTCGCGGCGCTGCCGCTGGTGGTGGGGGCGGGCGCAGACACGGGGGCGTTTAATTTTCTGGCGCTGATCGAAAAATATCCGGCGCTGCGGCCGCAAATTTATGCGTCGTCGCTGGTGGCGGAACGGCGCTGGAATCTGAAACTCAAGAACGGCATCGAGATCAAGTTGCCGGAGTTCGATGCCGGGCGCGCGCTCGACACGCTGATGGAGCTCGACCGCGTAAAGAAACTGCTTTCGCGCGACATCGAGACGATCGATTTGCGGTTGCCCGACCGCGTGGTCGTGCGGCTCTCGGACGAAGCCGCGGAAGCCAAAGAGGACGCGGCGCGCGAGCGCGAAAAGGAGCTGGACAAGAAGCTCAAGCGTAAGGGAGGCGCGGCATGAACCTCCATTACGGCCTCACGCCGAAAATGAAACCGGTGTCGCCACGGCGCGCGGCGATCGTGGCGGCGCTCGACATCGGCACGAGCAAGATCGTCTGCCTGATCGCGAGATTGCGGCCGCATCCGCCGCAGGATGTGCTGCGCCGGCGCAGCCACGGCATCGAAATTCTCGGCATCGGACACACCGGCTCGGCCGGCATCAAGAGCGGCACGGTGGTCAATCTGGTGGAGGCGGAGGAAGTCGTGCGCCACGCCGTGGACGTGGCGGAACGCGCGGCTTCGGTGCAGCTTGAATCGGTCGTGCTGTCGGTATCGGCGGGGCGGCTCGCGAGCGAGCTTTATTCGGCCAGCATCAACATCGCCGGCTCGACGATTTCCGAAGGCGATATTGCGCGCGTGCTCGCGGCCGGCAGCCGGCATTCGGTGCGTGAAGGCCGCGTGGCGCTGCATTCGCTCCCGATCGGATATGCCATCGACGGCGTGCGCGGCATCGGCGAGCCGCGGGGCATGCTGGCGCGGCAGTTCGCGGTCGACATGCACTCGGTCACCGCCGACGCGGCGGCGATGCGCAATCTCATGCTCGTGGTCGAGCGCTGCCATCTGCAGGTCGAGACCATGGTGGCGGCACCGTATGTCTCGGGCCTGGCGGTGCTGGCGGACGACGAGGCCGATCTCGGCTCGGCGCTGATCGATATGGGCGCGGGCACGACCACGACGGCGGTGTTCTCCGGCGGCCGCTTCATCCACGCGGACAGTTTCGCGGTCGGCGGCCTGCACGTCACGATGGACCTCGCGCGCGGCCTGAACACGCGCATCGCCCATGCCGAGCGGATCAAGACGCTCTACGGCAGCGTGCTCGCGGGCGGATCGGACGAGCGCGACATGATCGCGGTGCCGCCGGTCAGCGACGACGACCGCGAGCCGCCGCAATTCGTTTCGCGCGCGCGCCTCGTGCGCATCATCAAGCCACGCGTGGAAGAAATTCTCGAAATGGTGCGCGATCGTCTTGCGCATTCGCCGTTCGCGGCCGAGCCGCGCGCGCAAGTGATCCTCACGGGCGGCGCGAGCCAGCTCACCGGTCTGGCGGAACTCGCCGGCCGCATCCTCGGGCGGCAAGTGCGGATCGGCAGGCCGCTCGGCGTTTCCGGATTGCCGGACGCGGCCAAGGGGCCGGCATTCGCGGTCTCCGCCGGACTGCTGGTGTACCCGCAGACCGCGCATCTTGAGCATTTCGAACCGCGGCGAACGCGGCACCTCATGACAGGGACGGGCTATTTCGCCCGGGTCGGACGATGGCTTCGCGAGGGCTTCGGATGATCAGGGCAGGGATTCACCGCTTTCACTCATCAGCCGGCCGCGGTCCGGCGCGACCCGGCGGCGCACGAAACGTCCGCCCAAGCAAGAGGCTACCATGAGCATCAATCTGAAGATCCCCGACATCCGGGAACTCAAGCCGCGCATCACGGTGTTCGGTGTGGGCGGTGCCGGCGGCAATGCCGTCAACAACATGATCACCGCGGGTCTGCAGGGCGTCGACTTCGTCGTCGCCAATACCGACGCGCAGGCGCTCACCATGTCCAAGGCCGAGCGCATCATCCAGATGGGCGTGCAGGTGACCGAAGGCCTCGGCGCGGGCTCGCAGCCGGAAGTCGGCCGCGCAGCCGCCGAAGAGGTGATCGACGAGATCCGCGATCATTTGAGCGGCGCACATATGGTGTTCGTCACCGCCGGTATGGGCGGCGGCACCGGCACCGGAGCGGCGCCGGTGATCGCGAAGGTCGCGCGCGAGCTCGGCATCCTGACGGTCGGCGTGGTCACCAAGCCGTTCCACTTCGAAGGCCAGCGCCGCATGCGTTTTGCCGAAGCCGGCATCGCCGAGCTGCAGAAGTGCGTGGACACGCAGATCATCATTCCGAACCAGAATTTGTTCCGCGTGGCGAATGAAAAGACCACGTTCGCCGACGCCTTCGCCATGGCCGACCAGGTGCTCTATTCGGGCGTGGCCTGCATCACCGACCTGATGGTGAAAGAGGGCCTGATCAATCTCGACTTCGCCGACGTACGCGCGGTCATGCGCGAGATGGGCAAGGCGATGATGGGAACCGGCGAGGCCGACGGCGAGAAGCGCGCGCTCAGGGCGGCGGAAGCGGCGATCTCCAACCCGCTAATCGACGACGTGACGATGAAAGGCGCCCGCGGGCTCCTGATTTCGATCACCGGCGGCAAGGACCTCGGCCTCTATGAGGTCGTCGAGGCCGCAACGCGCATCCGCGAAGAGGTCGATCAGGAGGCCAACATCATCGTCGGCGCGACCTTCGACGAATCGCTCGAGGGTCTGATCCGCGTATCGGTGGTGGCCACGGGCATCGATCACATCGTCACCGCGGCGCGTCCGACCTCGACGGAATCGCGGCTTGCCGAGCTGACAAGCCGCCTCAAGGCCGACAGTCAACGGGTGGCCGAGCGTATCGAGCGGACCGAGCGGCCGGTGCAGGCACCGGCAGCCGCGGTTCAACGGCCTTCGCAGGTCGCAATCGATCAAGCCGCGACGGCAGCGGTGGCGGCCGCCGTTCTGCCGCCGCACGCCATCGAAGAGGTCACGATCCGGCCCATTCCGCCGAAACCCTCGCTCTTCATGGAGCAGACGGTGAGCGAGCCGCCGCAGCCGGAAACGCCGCCCGTGTTCATCCCGCCGCAGGCTGAACGCACGGATGTGCGCACGCCGCGCATGCCGCGCGTCGACGAGCTGCCGCTGCCGGGGCAGAACCAGATTCGTCAGCAGCGCGGCGAGCTGCCACCCGAGGAATTGCCGGAGAAACGGCATATGACGTTGCTCCAGCGCCTTGCAGCGGTCGGTCTTGGCCGGCGCGAAGGCGAGGCCGCGCAACCGCCGGCGCCTCCGCTGCCGGTGCGTCCGGTGCCGCAACCGGCTCCGGCGCAGCCGCGTCCGCAGCTGCAGGCGCATATCCAATCGCAACTGCCGCCGCAGTCGCTGCCGCCGCAGTCACCGCTGCCGCAATCGCTGCCGCCGCAACAGTCGCGCGTGCAAGATCAACGCCCGACCGATCCGGTTTCGGATTATGCGAAGCGGCAGGCGCCGCAGGGGCTCGACGTACACGGCCGGCAAACCACGACCTACAAGCCGATCGATGACGATCAACTCGACATTCCGGCGTTCTTGCGCCGGCAGGCAAACTGACGCGATCGCCTAAAAAATAGGCCTCGGCCGGCCGGCCGAGGCCTTTCGGCCTAAAACGCCGGCTTCGCTTACCCGCGATCTCATTGATTGTTAACTTTAAAAGGGAGTTTTCTATTCAAATGTCATCGGCACGGACCCGGAGGAAAGCCGGACAGGCATCGGCGGAGAGCCCGTGAAAGGCCGCGTTTTTCCTTACAGAACGGGCCTTCGCCGCCACGAAACGTCGGTTTGACGGCCACTTCTCGGCTTTTTGAAGGTAACACTTGGTAAGAAAGCGTGAGTTGGCCGTCAGCGCCAAGGTGATTAAGATATTCGCGTTATAGGGGTTTCCGCCTGGGGAACGGCGGGGGACGACGGTTAGTCCGTGGGGCATCATCCTCCGACGTGGAATTTGGCGAAATCGAGACCCCGATCGAGTCGGGTCAAGCGCATTGCGTAGTTTGTGCGTCCGCTCGATGAGCCCGCGGAGTGACGATGAAGCCCGGTAGACAGACTACCCTGAAAGATCAAGCCGCTGTAAGTGGTATTGGGGTCCATTCCGGATTGCCGGCGACCCTCACAATTTTGCCAGCCGATGCCAATACCGGCATCGTTTTTGTCCGCACCGACAAGCATGACCGCACCGAGCGCGAAGTCCGCGCGGACGTGCGCGCGGTCACCGCGACCGAATTCGCGACCGTGCTGGGCGATGCGAATGGCCCGCTCTGCTCGACCGCCGAGCACGTACTTGCCGCGCTCTCCGGGCTTGGCGTCGACAACGCCACAATCGAAATCGACGGACCGGAAGTGCCGATCATGGACGGCAGCGCGGCTCCGTTCGTCGCCGCAATCGAACAGGCCGGCGTGGTCACGCTGGCGGCGCCCCGGCGCTACATCCAGGTTTTGAAGCCGGTCCAGGTTGCCCTCGACGACGCTTATGGCGAGTTGCGGCCGAATCCGGGCTGCTTCCGGCTCGATATCGAGATCGACTTCGATCATCCGCTGATCGGTCATCAGGCGCTGGCCCTTGACCTGTCGCCGGACGTGTTCCGAACCGAGCTGTCGCGCGCGCGCACCTTCGGCTTCATGCGTGACGTGGCGAAGCTCTGGAGTTCGGGCTACGCGCTCGGAGCTTCGTTCGAAAACACCCTGGTGGTGACCGAAAGCCGCGTGCTCAACCCGGAAGGCCTGCGCTACAGCGATGAATTCGTGCGCCACAAGGCGCTTGATGCCATCGGCGACCTGGCGCTAGCTGGCGCGCCGCTATTGTGCGCCTACCGCTCGGTCCGCGGCGGTCACAAGCTCAATCACGCGGTGCTCAATACCCTGATGTCGGACCCGTCCGCCTGGACGACCGTCGAACTGCCCGAGACCCCCCGCCGGATACGTGGCTATGCCGACGTGACCGCCGGGATGCTGGCGCCGGCCTACGGCCCGGATGTGTCGTAACGACAAAACCGGCTAACCAAACCGCCATATTCCTGGCCGATTGTCAGCTTAAGCAATTGGTCAGGCAGAGTTTTTCATTTACCAAGGGATGCGCGGGCGCATCCGGCACCCGCCTAAGGACGGGATTTCCACCTTGATGACTAGGCGTCCGCTGAGGTCGACTGCTTCCGTTCGGCGGCGTTCTTTATGCGCAAGCCTGTTCGGGCTCGCGCTTTTGGCGCTGCCGATTTGCGGCTGCAGCCTGTTCGGCGACAAGGATGCGCTGCCGCCGGATGAGCCGGCCGACAAGCTCTACAACGAAGGCCTTTACCTTCTGAACCAGCGCAAGGACTACAAGGCTGCGGTGAAGAAGTTCGAGGAGGTCGAACGCCAGCACCCCTATTCGGAATGGGCGCGCAAGTCGCTCATCATGGCGGCCTATAGCCACTACCAGGCGAGCGATTACGAAGAGGCGGTCGTTTCCGCCAAGCGCTACGTCACGCTGCATCCCGGTAGTCCGGACGCCGCCTACGCGCAGTTCATCATCGGATCGTCCTATTTCGACCAGATCACCGACATCACGCGCGATCAGGCGCGTACGGATAAGGCGATCGCCGCGCTCGACGAGGTGGTGCGCAAATATCCCGACACGGAATATGCCATCAGCGCCAAACGGAAACTCGACATTGCCCGCGACCAGCTCGCCGGCAAGGAAATGATGATCGGGCGCTACTATATGGACAAGAAGGATTTCACCGGCGCGATCAATCGCTTCAAGATCGTCGTGACGCAGTATCAGACCACGCGGCACGTGGAAGAGGCGTTGATGCGGCTGACGGAAGCCTACATGTCGCTCGGCATCGTGCCGGAGGCGCAGACCGCGGCCGCCGTGCTCGGGCACAATTTCCCCGACAGTCCTTGGTACCGGGACGCCTATCAGCTGGTGAAATCCGGCGGGCACGAGCCGACCGAGAACAAAGGCTCTTGGATCAGCCGCGCATTCGCCAAAATGGGCATCGGCGGGTCAAGGGCGAACTCCGGCGGCTGATCGCCATCCCGGCAGACCGGGATTACCCACAGCGTGACGCGTGGTCTTGTGCCGGGCATCCGCGTCTTGCACCTTCGCTTGAAAGAGACTCGCGCGGTCGTGACGCAGTTCGTCGGGGTGCGAGCGCAATGGAAACGGTTTCATGCTGGTGCGGCTGTCTATCCGCGACATCGTCCTGATCGACCGGCTCGAAATGGATTTCGCTTCGGGCCTTTCGGTACTGACCGGGGAAACCGGCGCGGGCAAGTCGATCCTGCTGGATGCGTTTGCGCTCGCGCTCGGTGCGCGCGGCGACGCCACCCTCGTGCGGCAAGGGGTCGAACAGGGACAGGTGACTGCGGTATTCGAAATTGCCGCCGATCATCCGGCGCGTGCGCTGCTCGCCGGCCTCGGTGTCGCGGCTGACGAAGTGTTGATCTTGAGACGCGTGCAATTCGCCGATGGCCGCAGCCGCGCCTTCATCAACGATCAGCCGGTGAGCGTGCAGGCGCTGCAAAGCCTGGGCGCGGCGCTGGTCGAAATCCACGGCCAGCACGACGCGCGCGCGCTGGTCGATGCGGCGACGCACCGGCGCCTGCTCGATGCGTTCGGCGGACTCGAGGACGATACGGCGGCGGTCGAGCGTCTCTGGAATGCGCGCCGGGACGCGCTGGCGGCGGTCGAATCCCATCGCACCGAGGTCGAACGCGCGGGGCGTGAGGCCGATTGGCTGCGCCATGCGGTCGATGAATTGACCAAGCTCGCGCCGCAAGCCGGCGAGGAGACGGCGCTGGCGGACAAGCGCGCAAGCATGATGCAGGCGGAGAAGGTCGCCGCCGATCTGCGCGATGCGCATGATGCCGTGGCCGGCACGGCGTCGCCGGTGCCCGCGCTCGGCGCTGCGATCCGGCGGCTGGAGCGGCGCGCGGCGCAGGCGCCCAATCTCATCGCGCCTGCGGTGAAGGCGCTCGACGAAGCGCTTTCGGCGATCGAAGAGGCGCGTGGGCGGCTCGAGCAGGCTTTGTCGCTGGCGGAACACGATCCGGCGGAACTCGACCGTATCGAGGAGCGGCTGTTTGCGTTGCGCACGGCCGGCCGCAAGTACCATTCGCCGGTCGACGCGCTGGCCGAACTCGCCGGAAAATTTGCCGCCGATCTTGAGCTGATCGACGCGGGCAGCGAGCGGCTGGCGGCGCTGGAGGCGTCGGCGCGCGAAGCCGAGCACAGATACAACGACGCGGCAGCCAGACTTTCCACTGCGCGCAAGCGGGCGGCGGCGAAGCTCGACCGCGCCATTATCGCGGAACTGACGCCGCTCAAGCTCGAGCGCGCGCATTTCTCCACGGAGATCGAGAGCGATGCGGCGGCTTGCGGGCCGACTGGCATCGACCGTGTCGAATTCTGGGTGCGGACCAATCCCGGCACGCGGCCGGGGCCGCTGATGAAAGTCGCTTCGGGCGGCGAGCTTGCACGCTTTCTGCTGGCGCTGAAGGTGGTGCTGGCCGACCGCGGCTCGGCGCCCACGCTGGTTTTCGACGAAGTGGACACCGGCGTCGGCGGCGCGGTTTCGGATGCGATCGGCGTGCGGCTTGCGCGGCTTGCACAGCGCGTGCAGGTGATCACGGTCACGCATGCGCCGCAGGTCGCCGCACGTGCGGAGCAGCACTACCTCATCAGCAAGGACGCGACCGAGCAGGGCAAGCGCGTGGCCACGCGTGTCACGGAGCTGCCGGCCGCGCGCCGGCGCGAGGAAATCGCGCGTATGCTGGCGGGCGCAAAAATCACCGACGAAGCGCGCAAGGCGGCCGAGCGGCTGCTCAAGGCCGCGAGTTAGTCAATCCCGCGCAGGCAGACATGGCCAAGACCGGACCTTGCGACATCGCCGTTGTCAGCTGGCACACGCACAACACGATGTTCGATGAGATCGGTGCGGATTTGCAGAAGTCCGGGCATCGCATCGTGCGATATCCGAATCGCGAGGCCTTTGGCGCCGCGCGCGACCCGTTGAACGGGGTCGATGTGTTGCTGTGCGCCGCGAATTTTCCGGTCACGCGCGCGATGCTGACGGCAGCGTCACGGCTGCGCGCCGTCGTTTCCGCCATCACGGGGACCGAAGGCGTCGACCTTGCGGCGGCGACCGACTGCGCCGTGGTCGTTGCCAATGCGCAGACGTCGGAAAACATCACCGGCATGGCGGAAGCGACGGTGCTGCTCATTCTAGCCGCGCTGTATGATTTCAACGGCACGCAGGAATTGATCCGCAAGAGCCTGCCGCGGCCCGATCCGCTGCGCGCACGGCAATTATGCGGCAAGGCCGTCGGGTTTGTGGGGCTCGGCAAGATCGGCAAGGAGAGCGCGCGGTTGCTGGCGCCGTTTGGCGCACACATGCAGTACGCCGCGCGCCGCGACGCTGAGCTCGCCGGATTGCCGGCAATGCGGCGGGTCGATCTCGATACGCTGATGCGCACGAGCGATGTGGTCGTGGTGCTGGCGAGCCTCAACGCCGATTCGCGCGGGCTGCTGAGCGCGGAAAAACTGCGGCTGATGAAGAAGAGTGCGATCTTCATCAATCTCTCGCGCGGGGCAATCGTGGACGAAAAGGCGCTGATTGCGATGCTCCAGCAGGGTGCGATCGCGGGTGCGGCACTCGATGTGTTCGAAACCGAGCCGCTGCCGGCCGACAGTCCGCTGCGGGCGCTGCCCAATGTGATCCTGACGCCGCACATGGTGGGCCATACCTCGGAAGCGCATCATTCGCTCGAGGTCGCGACGCGCGACAATCTCGACCGTATTCTGAGCGGGCAGGCTCCGCGTTATGCGGTCAATGCGGCCGTGCTGCCGGCCTGGCTTGCCAAATGGGGAGCGGGATTGAATTCGGGTATCTCTCGCCCGTCATAGTAATATATCTAGGCCATGCGCTCGCGAACGGCCGCCAAGGCCGCCTCTTCGAACATCGATGTGGATCGCCTGAGCGAAAAGCAGGCGAAAGCCGAGCACGCGCGCCTTGCCGTCGAAATCGCCGGGCATGACCGGCGCTATTACCAGGAGGACGCGCCGATCATCTCGGATGCCGCGTACGACGCGCTGCGCCGGCGTTACGAAGCGATCGAGAAACGCTTTCCGGACCTGCGCACGCTGGAAAGCCTGTCGATGCGGGTCGGCGCCGCGCCGGCGCGCGGCTTCGCCAAGGTGCGGCATGCGGTGCCGATGCTGTCGCTGGACAACGCGTTCAGCAATGACGATGTGGAGGATTTCGTCGGCCGTATCCGGCGATTCCTGAATTTGAAAGGCAGCGAGCCGATCGTGTTCACGGCCGAGCCGAAAATCGACGGGCTTTCAATGTCGTTGCGATACGAGCATGGCAAGCTTGTCAACGGCGCGACGCGCGGCGACGGCAGCGAAGGCGAGGACGTCACCGCCAATATCCTGACGCTCAAGGACGTGCCGCATCAGCTCAAGGGCCGGGGCGTGCCGGAAATCTGCGAAGTGCGCGGCGAGGTCTATATGACCAAGTCGGAATTTCTGGCGCTGAACCAACGCCAGCAGGCGGCGGGCGGGCAGATCTTCGCCAATCCGCGCAACTCGGCCGCGGGCTCGCTGCGGCAGAAGGATCCGGCGATCACCGCGTCGCGACCGCTGCATTTCTTCGCCTACGCCTGGGGGCAGATGAGCGAGATGCCGGCGGAGACACAGTCCGGCATGGTCAAGTGGTTCGAGACCTGCGGCTTCAAGACCAATCCGCTCACCAAGATCCGCCATTCGGTGGAGGAGCTGCTCATCTTCCACCGAGAGATCGAGGAGCGGCGCGCCAAGCTCGATTACGACATCGACGGCGTCGTCTATAAGATCGACCGTATCGACTGGCAGGAGCGGCTCGGCTTCGTCTCGCGCAGCCCGCGCTGGGCGATCGCGCACAAATTCCCGGCTGAGCGGGCGATCACCGTGCTGAGGGATATCGAGATTCAAGTCGGCCGCACCGGGACGCTCACTCCGGTCGGCAAGCTCGAGCCGGTCGGCGTCGGCGGTGTCATCGTGCAGAACGTCACTCTACACAACGAGGACTACATCCGCGGCGTCGGCAGCGACGGCGAAGAAATCCGCGGCGGTCACGACTTGCGTCGGGGTGACACGGTGATCATTCAACGTGCGGGCGACGTGATTCCGCAGGTTGTCGACGTCATCATCAACAAGCGTCCAAAGGACGCCAAGCCCTATCACTTTCCGACGCATTGCCCTTGCCCGCTGAAAACACCGATAGAGCGCGAGGAAATCGCCGGCGGCGAGGAAGGGGCGCGGGCGCACTGCACCGGCGAATTCGCCTGCCCCTACCAGAAGATCGAGCACCTGAAGCATTTCGTCTCGCGGCGCGCGTTCGATATCGACGGCCTGGGCGAGAAACAGATCGAGTTTTTCTTCGAGAAGGGCTGGATCAAGGAGCCGGGTGATATTTTCACGCTGGAAGCGCGCAATGCGAAGATCAGACTGGAGGAAGAGGAGGGCTACGGCGCGGTGTCCGTGCGCAACCTGTTTACGGCGATCAATGCGCGGCGCGAAATCACGCTCGACCGGTTCATCTATGCGCTCGGAATCCGGCACGTCGGAGACACGACGGCGCTTGCACTTGCGCGCGGGTATGGCACGTGGAGAGCGTTCCACGACGCTTGCCTCAAGCTTGGCGCGGGCGATGACGAGGCGCGGCAGGACATGGACTCCTTTGCGCAGATCGGCGACACGGTGATCGACAGTCTGGCGGCGTATTTCCGCGAGACGCACAATCTCGGTATCGTCGAGCGGTTGATCAAACACGTGCGCGTGCTCGATGCTGAAAAAGCGGTCGAATCGCCGGTGTCGGGAAAGACCGTGGTGTTCACCGGGAGCCTGGAAAAAATGACACGCGACGAGGCCAAGGCGATGGCAGAACGGCTCGGCGCAAAGGTCGCCGGCTCGGTGTCGAAGAAGACCGATTACGTGGTGGCCGGTCCGGGCGCGGGCTCCAAGCTCGACAACGCCAAGAAATTCGGCGTGACGGTGCTGGACGAGGACGGCTGGTTCAAGCTGGTCGGGAAGGGCGCTTAGCGCAACGGCTTGGTCGCGCGGTCGAGCCAGGCCCGCGTGGCGGCGTCGACGAGCGGCGACAGGGTTTTGGCCACGTTCTCGTGGTAGCGCTCAAGCCAGGACGTTTCTTCGGGCGTGAGCAGCGCGGGATCGATCAGCCGCTGGTCGACTGGCGCCAATGTGAGCGTTTCGAACCCATTGAGCGGCTTTTCGCCGCCGGGGAGCGCGGGCGCTTCGGTCACCAGCACAAGATTTTCAATGCGGATGCCGTAGGCGCCGGTTTTGTAGTAGCCGGGTTCGTTGGACAGGATCATGCCGCGCTTGAGCGCCACGGTGCCGAGCTTCGAGATGCGCGCCGGACCTTCGTGCACGGACAAATAGCTGCCGACGCCGTGGCCGGTACCGTGATCGAAGTCGAGACCGGCGGCCCAGAGCGGCGCCCGCGCGAACGAATCAAGTTGAGCGCCGGTGGTGCCGTCGGGAAACACCGCGCGCTCGATGGCGATGTGGCCCTTGAGCACCAGCGTAAACCGCGTGCGCATTTCAGCCGATGGCTCGCCGACGGCGACGGTGCGCGTGATGTCGGTGGTGCCGTCTTCGTATTGCGCTCCGGAATCGATCAGGAACAATTCGCCCGGCGTGATCTTGCGGTTGGTCTTGCGGGTGACGCGGTAATGGACGATCGCGCCATGCGGGCCGGCGCCAGCGATGGTAGGGAATGACACGTCTTTCAGCAGCCCGCTCCCACGGCGAAAACTTTCCAGCGCTTCGACGGCCTCGATCTCGGTCAACTTGCCGGCCGGCGCCTCGCGTTCAAACCAAGCGAGGAATTTCGCCATTGCCGCACCGTCGCGGCGATGAGCCGCTTGCGCGCCCGCGATCTCAACCGGATTCTTGACCGCCTTCATCAGCGCGATGGGATCGCTGCCGCGCCGCGCCTTGCCGCCGGCCGCGGTCACGATGCGGCCGACGGCGTCGGCGCCGGTCGCCTGATCGAGGCGAACGGTACGTTTCGCCTGGCCGAGCGCGGTCAGATCGCGGACGAATTCGCCGGGCTCGCGGATTTCGGCGAGCTCCGCGAGCGAATGGCGCACGGCATTGCTGAGCTTGGCGCCCTCCACATAGAGCGAGGGCCGGCCGGATTGCGGGACGATGGCGAAGGCGAGCGTCACCGGCACGTGCGCGATGTCGGCGCCGCGGATGTTGAAGGTCCAGGCGACGGCAGCCGGATCGGACACGACGAGCGCGTCGGCCCTGGCCTTGCCGAGTTCGGCGGCAATGCGTTTGAGTTTCGATGCGGCGGCTTCGCCGGCGAATTTCAGATCGTGCAGCGTGACCGCGCCGGAGGGCGGTGGCGGGCGATCGGTCCAGAGCGCGTCGATCGGATCGGGTTCGGCCGGAACCAAAGAAGCGCCGGCAGCGGCGCAGGCTTTCGCAAGCCGCTCGGCGCCGTCGGCCGTATGCAGCCACGGGTCATAGCCGAGCTTCGCGCCGGCCGGGAGGTTCGCTTCCAGCCATTGGGCCGGCGGCGTTTCGACCAGATGCGCGAAGTCGAAAATCGATGCGTCCGCCTCGTCGCGCGCCTGCAGCGTGTAGCGACCGTCGACAAACAGCACGGCGCGGTCGGCGAGCACGATGACGCAGCCGGCCGAGCCGGTGAAGCCGGTCAGCCACGCCAGGCGCTGTTCGCTGGGCGGCACGTATTCGTTCTGGTGGCGGTCGGCGCGTGGGAGGATGAAACCGGACAGCCCGCGGCGCGTCAGTTCCGTGCGTAAGGCCTCAACGCGCGGACCGGTCGCCGAGCGGGCCGGGTCCTCAAACGACTGAAAGCGGGCCTCGAACATGCCGGCAATCTATGGGCGGGCTGGTCGGGGGGCAATCGGCGGCTCGTCAATGGTCCGCAAATCGGGATGTTTCATGCCTTGCGGGTCGGGCAAGGGACCCATGCGGTCAAGATGCTGGAAATGGCCTCCGAATCGTGTATGCTGCACTGCAATAATATAAAGGGGAGGCACTCGACCATACCGTCATTGGATGGAGAGACCTCATGGCTGGGCTCGGCGTTAATCTGACGAATTCCGTCGCGAACGTGCGCCGCAAGTTGCTGCAGATGATGGATGCGCTGGCGGAAACGGGCATGCGCCACGCGCACCGCGAAATCAGCCGCGGACAGAAGACCGCGGCCGCGCCGCGCAAGCCGGACAGGAAACGGCGCGCGTCGGCCAAAGACGAATCTATGCACTGACGAATCTATGCACTGACGACGGTGCCGTCGCGGCGAAAGGCTGCGGGCCGTTTCATCACCAACGTGGTCCATCCTTCGCATTCGATGCGGCGTTCAAGCGCGAGATTCTGTGCGCGATAAGCGGCGAGCGCGGCATTAGCGTGTGCGGGAAGCAAGCCCGACAGCACGATGCGCGCCGCAGGTGCAAGACGCCGTGCGAGTGGCGCGGCCAGCCTCTGCAACGGCGCCAGCAGGATGTTGGCGAACACGAGATCGAAGCGCCGGCAGGCATTGAAACGCGGCGCGAGCAGACCAGCCGCACATATGGTTTCGACGTAGGCGCCGATGTGATTGCTGCGGGCATTTTCGCGCGCGGTGCGTACTGCGCGACGATCGATGTCGGTTGCGAGCACGCGGGCGCGGAGCGTTTTTGCCGCCGCGATGGCGAGCACGCCTGAGCCGGTCCCGAGATCCAAAATCTTGGCACCTCCCCCCTTGTGGGGGAGGTCGGCGAGTGCAACGAGCCGGGAGGGGGGTGTCTTTGCTGTCGTCGGCTTGCGCCGACGACGACCCCCCTCCCAACCCTCCCCCACAAGGGGGGAGGGAAGATTTAGAATTTTGCGCCGTGAATTCTTTCCCCAACCTTTTGCCAAGGCGTCGATCGCCAGCAGGCAGGCGCGCGTGGTGCCGTGATGACCGGTGCCGAAGGCAAGGGCGGCCTCGATCTCGATGGCGATACGATTGATCGGAACGCGCGCCCGGTCGTGCGCGCCGTGCACGAAGAAACGTCCGGCCTCAACCGGCAACAGGCCGGCGAGGCTCGCCTTGATCCAATCCCGCGGCGGCGCGGGCTCGATGCGCAAGCTCCGCGCGCGGGCGGCCGAGATCAAATTGATCAGCGAGCGCAGCCGCGCCGCGTCGAGCGGCGGCACGAAATGCACCTCGACCTGCCAGCCGTCCGGCGCTTCGAATGCGGCGCAGACGGCCCGCGCGGGATCGATGCTCTCGCTCAAAAGGTCGGCAATGCGCCGGGCCTCGGTCTCGGGCGCGCGCAGACGGGCGACATAGGTCTTAAGAGCGCGGTTCGCGGTATTGAGCGGCAAACGAAGTCCTCGGCGGGCGCAAGATCATTTGGCCCCCAACGGCGGGTTATGGCGCTGTTATCAAGGCCAGATCCGCGCACTCGTCCACAGGAACATTGGGTAGTGTCTCAGTTTGATTGTGGCGGTTAGCGGACCAAGGCGAGCACGCCGATGATGAATGCAGCAGCGACCAATAGGGCCTCCAGCCAGAATCTCTTTCTCCGGCGTTTTGCGCCTATTACATCGGCAATCACCTCTTTAAGCGCCCTTTCCCACCCTTCTGGACTATTCGCTTCTGCCATTGCTCGCTTTTGTGCTTCGGATGGTTCGGGCATTCTCGCGAGTAATTGCATAAACCGCTCATGATCGCGCCGGATTTGATCCAATTCAGGTTTGTCGCTCATCAGAATGCAGCCGATTGCAAAGCTTACCGCTAAGCATTACCATATTTCAGTTTCAGTTAGGAGGTCGTGATGGCAAATACAATCAGAGTTTTCGATTTCGATATCAACATCCATGGCGCGAACGTGGTTGTTTGCCGGGAACCGCTCTGTTCCCGATGCCTTTCCGACGGTGAAGTTGATGCTCAAATTCGCCTGCTTAAGGACGATCTAGATTCGGTTGCAATCAAAATGAAGCGGGCCATTCGTAAACAAGCCGGTGAACCACTGGTGCTCGGCTAATGCCTAGAGGGCCCAAGGGCGAGAAACGCCCGGCCGACGTTAACGCCCGCGCCGTCACGATCGCCAAGATCGCGACCGGCGAGCTTGAAGACATCACCACGGATGACGGCAAGAACGCCGCCGCGGTGGCGCTGGGGCGCATGGGCGGGAAGGCCCGGGCGGCTGCCCTTGGAAAGCGAAAACGCACCGAAATTGCTCAAAAGGCAGCGAAAGCGCGCTGGAGTTAGAGCAAGCCAACACCGCCCGTTGTTCAGGGTCTTATCAAGTCGATATCCGCGGGCTCGTCCACAGGAACATTGGCCGGTATCGCACAGGTTTTCCGCCACCGATCCGCAAGCCTATACACAGCTCTCCACATGCCGCGAATGGGACATTGCCGCAAATCGGCTAAGGTCGGCGCGCTTTCCACCGGCGCAGCCGCATTTGCGCCCGAATATACGCCCGCAATTTTCCACGAACCGTCTCATGGACATCGCCGACCGCCAGGCTTGCGCCGATCTCGTCCAATCGTGGGGGTTTGCCCGCGATCAAGGGCGCTGGAAGGAGCTGCTCGCGACGTTCCACCCGGACGGCGTCATCGCGGTGTCATGGTTCCGCGGGCCGTTTGCGGATTTCGTCGAGCGCTGCCGGCAGAACTTCGGCAAGGGCTCGATCGCCAAGCATCTGTGCTGGCCGGCAGCGGTGCGCGGCGCGAAATCGCGGGCGGTCGCCGAGACCAATGTCACCATCCTGGTGCGGCAGCAGATCGAGGGCCTGTGGGTCGATCTGACCTCGCGGACGCGGTTCCTCGATCGCATGGAACGGCGCGACGGTCACTGGCGCATCGTGGAACGCGCGGCGATCTACGAGCAGGACCGGCTCGATCCGGTCGAGCCGTCCATCGTGTTCGTGAAGCTGATGCAGGCGGCGAATGCAGCGCAATATCCCCAACAATACCGCTACATGGCTTACCGCGTGATGGCGGCCGGCCGCGCGCTGGCAAATCCGGTGCATTACGACGGGCTGCCGGAAACCGAAGCGCTGAAAGCGCGCTACGAGGCGTGGCTGATCGGGCAGTAATCGGCCTTTCTATTGCGCGCAAATTTGCCAGAATAGCTGCCGCAAGGCGGCGATGAAGGCGGTGCCGTGATGAGACAGATTCGGATGTGCTTTATGGCGTCGGGATTATTGAGTCTCGCGGCGCTCTTCGTCGCGCCCGCGCGGGCGCAGGACGATGTCGCGGCCTTCTACAAGGGCAAGACGGTGCGGCTCGTGGTCGGCATCGGCGTCGGCTCGGGCTACGACATCAATGCGCGGCTGCTCGCCAAATACATGGCGGCGCGCATTCCCGGCCAGCCCACGGTCATCGTGCAGAATCAGCCCGGCGCCGGCAGTCTGACGATGACCAACCAGTTGTTCGCGACCGGCCCGTTCGACGGCACCGTGATCGGCGCGTCGTTCAACGGCATGCCGACCACGCCGCAACTGCAGCCGCAGGGCGCGCGTTTCGATCCGAACAAGCTGATCTGGCTCGGCAGCACTAACCGGGAAACGCAGGTGCTTTACGTGTGGAATTCGGCGCCGGTGCAGAAGTTCGCGGACGTCGTCACCACCGAAACCGTCATGGGCGCGCAGGCGCCGGGCTCGACCCAGTTCGATTTTCCCATGCTCGCCAACAGCGTGTTCGGCACCAAGTTCAAGGTCATCAACGGTTACGAGAGCACGCCGAAGATCCATCTCGCCATGGAGCGAGGCGAAGTTCAGGGCACGCTCGCCAACTGGTCGACGCTCAAGGCGATAAACTCGAATTGGATTGCGGAGAAGAAGATACGATTTCTCACGCAATGGGCGCTGAAGAAGAATCCCGAATTGCCCGACGTTCCGCTTATCTTCGAGTTTGCCAAAAGCGAGGCCGATCGGCAGATCCTGCGGTTTGCCGTGGCGCGGCTCGAATATGGCAGGCCATTTTTCTTGCCGCCGAACGTGCCGGCCGAGCGCGTGCAGGCGCTGCGACGCGCGTTCGACGCCACGGTGAAGGATCCGGCCTATCTGGCGGAGGCCGACAAGCTCAAGATCGAGGTCGACGCGCTCAGCGGCGAGCAGGTCGCGGCGCTGGTCGAGCAGGTGTCGCACACGCCGCCGGAACTGGTCGAGCGCGTGCGCAAGGCCATGGAGACGAGGTAGCCCCGCTCCTCTTCATCCCTCACAAGAGGGGTGAAGGAGCTGGTCGCCCGTCCAGGAATTGCCGGGGCTATTTCAGCTGACTCGCGACCTTGTCGATGCCGGATTTGACGCAGGCTTCGTCCTTCTCGCCGCCCGGTGCGCCGGAGACGCCGGCGGCACCGATCACGTCCTCGCCGACCTTGATCGGCAGCGCGCCGCGCGCGGTGGTGAAGCCGGTGAGAAATTGCGCGCCCATCTGCGGATTCTTCTTCAGGCGATCTTCCATGTCGCCCGAGGGGATGCGGAACGTGCGCGCGGTGTAGGCCTTCTTGAAGCTGTTCTCCATGGTGTGCGGACCGGTGCCGTCGCCGCGAATCTGCACGATCACCTCGCCGTTCAGACCGACGATGGTGGCCGATACCTTGTATCCATTGGCCTTGCAGGTCTCGATCGCGGTGGTGGCAATGGTGACCGCGATGGCGGCCGAGATGGATTTCTGTGCGAGCAGATCGGCGCTGGCGGGCGTGGCAAGCGCGCACGCGACGCCCAAACAGGCAAAGCGGTAAGTTCCCAACATGGCATCCTCCCAAAACGCGCGCCGCTCTGACGGGCGGTGGCGCGGCGCAGGAAGAATAGCGAGACCATCGCGCAGTTGTCCCGTACCGCCGTACCAGAATGGCTAAAATCAAAATTTCTCCGATCTGGGAATAAAGCGCGGCGAGGCGGTGGCCGGTGCGCGGCAGAATCGAATATGCTCGCGACGTTGAGCGTCGAACGGCGGTCGGCGCGGAGGGGGAAGCATGTCTGTCATCATCTGGTTGGTGATCGGCCTGATTGCGGGCTGGCTCGCGGGGAAGATCGTGCACGGTTCGGGCTTCGGCGTGGTCGGCGACATCGCCGTCGGAATCATCGGCGCCGTAATCGCAGGAT
>Ga0187765_10000053_pt1 | contig 39613 bp, 31 predicted proteins | sample 0216_QUI02_MP05__3_FD_133018 | JGI IMG/M metagenome (GOLD analysis project Ga0187765, IMG submission 133018) | Tropical peat soil microbial communities from peatlands in Department of Meta, Colombia - 0216_QUI02_MP05_10_MG | ecosystem: Environmental > Terrestrial > Soil > Wetlands > Peat ...
CTTCTGGCGCTCGTTTGTGCCGCACGGGGCACGCGCTGGCTGCTTGAGCGTCGCCGTGGCCTCATCAACAGAGCCTATCGTGGCGGCCGCGTGCTTCTCGTGCCAATCGGGTATTCTGTGCTCGATACCAGCCGCCGCGCCAGCATTCCACACGCTGCGATTTGCGGTGGACGAGGTCGTTGCACGACTTGTCGCATCCGCGTGCTGCGTGGGGTCGATACATTGCCGCCGGCGAGCACTTCCGAGCAAGCGTTGCTGGATCGACTGCACGCCGGTCCAAGTGTACGTCTGGGGTGTCAACTGCGCCCCCGCGGCGATACCGCAGTGCTTCCGCTATTGCCGCCGGATATCGGCACAAGCGAGTCGCGTCGGCGGGATTATTCGGAGGCTTCGGATATCGAACGTTTCGTCGCAATCATGTTTGTGGACATCCGCAAGTCAACGGCCTTGGTCGAGAAGCGTCTCCCATACGACGTGGTCTTCTTGCTGAATCATTTCTTCGATGCCGTAGCAGGCGCGGTGGTCGACACCGGCGGGATGCCGAACCAATTCGTTGGCGATGGCATGATGGCGATTTTCGGCATACATTCGGGGCCGCGTGAGGCTTGCTCGCAAGCACTGGCTGCGGCGCAACTTATCCATAGCCGTCTCGCCGACATGAATCGAACATTGGCTGAAGAGTTGCCGGAGCCGATTGCAATCGGCGTGGGGCTCCACGCCGGCAGCGTGATCATGGGTGAGCTTGGCTACCGGGATCGCTTCCTCCTGACGGCGATTGGTGACTCGGTCCATGTCGCTGCGCGCCTCCAGGAGTTGACCAAGGATCATGGCTGTCAACTCGTTGTATCCGACATCGTTGCCGTCACCGCTGGCGTGGAAATGAGCGGGTTTCCTGTGCGCGAGGTAAACGTGCGCGGACGCGCGGAATCGCTGACCGTGCGAATTGTCGGCGCAATGAATGAACTGGTCGCGTGATTCTATCCTATGGTGGCATCCGCGTGTTACGAGTGAAGAGCATCTCGAATGCGGGCTTTTAACCGGGACCTGATTCGCGGAGGGCATTATGGCCAGCGCTCACGCGAACCGCGCAACCTGGCCGAACACATGGCCGCAACCGACCACCTGCGCACGTGCAAAAAGCCCTTGCCAACGGGGAGCCGTCCACACGTGAGCGCTATCGCCGAACTAAGCGGTGCCTCGCGTTGGACGCTGGCTGCGGAATGGCGCTCAAAGCCACTGGCGCCGATCTTGAGCGTGGCCCTTCTAAGCGTTACCTTGGTTGCACATCGGCAGGTTCGTCATACACGGTATTGCAGGGCCACCCGTCCCTGGAAGACGCCGAAATTAATTGGTCGGTGGGAGTCCTCTGGATACCAACTTCCTAATGGGGTGTCACATGTCGAAGTCGGATGGACCCGTGATCACGGTGAAAGACATCGACGATTATGAGCGTGACGGGGTGGTCTGCCTGCGCGGCGCCTTCGGTCCCGAATGGGTTGAGCTCGTCCGAAGAGGTATCGAGCAGGACCTGAATGCGCTCGGCCCGCTTCATACCATCCAGCAGGCCAATGACGAACCCGGCTACTTCGTGACCGACTTCTGCATGTCGCAGCGTATCTCGGAGTTCCGGTCATTCGCTCTTGAATCGCCGGCGGCCGAAATCGCGGCCAAACTGATGCGCTCGTCCAAATGCAATTTCTTCTATGACGGCCTCTGGGCAAAGGGAGCCGGCACACAAAAACGCACCCGTTGGCATCAGGATCAGCCCTACTACCCTGTCAATGGCCGACAAATTTGTATCATTTGGATGCCGGTAGACCCCGTCGCTGCGGATAGCAGTCTCGAGTGCATTCGCGGCTCGCATAGTTGGAATCGCTGGTTTCAACCCGAGCTTTCGCGCGATGCGGCATTTCTCTTTGGACGAGGTGAGCGCTCCTTCGAGCGCATGCCCGATATCGAGCGGAATCGGGAGGGTTACGACATCGTGTCTTGGAACATGGCGCCCGGCGACTGTGTCGTCTTTGCCGGCCTAATGATTCATGGTGCGCCCGGTAATGCCTCCGACAAGAATGCGCGGCGTGCATTGTCGACAATATGGATGGGGGATGACGCGATGTTCGCCGAGCGTCCCGGCAAAGTGCGTCCCTACTTCGAGGGTCATGGACTCAAACCCGGTGATCCCATGGATTGCGATTATTTTCCCCGTGTGTGGCCACGGGTGGCCGATGCTGCAAGCGTTGCCGGTATGCGCCGATTTGGCGCTGAAAGCACATTTCGCGCGAGCATATGAGCTCGAACGCTCGAGTTTTCGCGCTTGGGCCAGAACGAAACGCCAAATTTGGACAAATCATTGTCTTGAATTCGGGTGCTGACCGCGGCTTCGATCGAAGTGGCGCCGATCGAATTGGACCGACGCCCAAAAGCAAATCTGGCGCGTGGCCTCCCGAGAGCTCCAGCTCAGTGGAGATCTACTTTCTCGTGCTTGCTTCGATGGCGTCGTCGAGGTTAGTCGCCGGCGTCGACGACGCGATGATCCTTGCAGTTATACTGCAGAGCGAGCGGCAAAACGGTTTTTCGTGAGTCCATCCTTTGCGCTGGCGGCCAACGCTCGTCCCGATCCGCCCCGTGAGCCAATGGTTTTGCTGGTTTCTGCAAATTCGCTGCTGAGGTGCACAATATGAAGAATCCCGTCGCCACTTACGTGCTAAACGATATCGACGACGATTACACCGTCGAGGTTGTATCGAAACTTTGCTCCATTCCGAGCGTCTCAGGTAACGAGGCCGAGATCTCAAAGTGGGTCGCAGGGGAGCTGCGAAACTTAGACCTTCAAGTGGTCGAACAGCAGGTTCTTCCGGACCGTTCAAATGTCATTGCAACTCTGAGCACGCAGCGCCCAGGACCACGGCTGCTTTTCAATGGCCACCTTGATACCTTGCCCCTTCAACCCGGTTGGAGCGGCGATCCCTATAAGCCATTACGCTTGAATGGCCGTCTGCGCGGCGCAGAAATCACAAACATGAAGGCTGCGGTTGGCGGAATGATCAGCGCTGTCGCCGCGTTGCGGCGCCATTCTGAGGACCTTCACGGTGAAATCGTGCTCTCTGCAGTTATCGGTGAATGCGATGCTCTCGGGTTGGGGACTACTCATATGCTGACGCAGGGTCTCAAGGCCGATGCCGCAATCAATGGAGAGCCGACGGACCTTCGCGTGATGACATCACACTCGGGGGTGAATCAGTTGCGGCTCACTGTTTCGGGCCGTGGGGTGCATGTGTGCCAACATGAGATTGGGATCAATGCAAATGAGAAGCTTGCGCGGATTATTGTATCCCTGGAAAAAACGATTTTGACATTCACATCACACCCGGATTTTCCGGGGTTGCCGACCATCAACGTGGGCGTGATTCGTGGCGGTCAGATCCCATCGATGCTGGCCGATCGGGCGGAGGCTTTGATTGACGTCCGAACAGTGCCGGGAATGACGCCAGAATCGGTAAGGCAAGACATCGAGACCGTCTTATCTCGCTTGCGCGCAAGTGATCCGGGCCTGCACGCCGAGATTCACCTAATAGAGCCGCCGGCTTTTATTCAAGAATATCCGTTTTTCGTGTCTGCTAGCGAGCCCGTTGTCAAACTCGTAGCGGATGCTCACGAGGCGGTGATCGGAAAGCCGACGGAAGTGGGTGCGTTCCATCCCCAGGTCTTTTTCGGAACAGATGCATCGCACCTTGCGCGCGCTGGAATACCGACGGCCATCTATGGACCCGGGAAGGTCGAAAATATCAATGTGCCGGACGAAAGCATGGAGATAAGGGATTTTCTGATTGCCTCGCGTGTCTACGCATTCAGTGCCGCGAAAATGTGCAGTGCAACGCGTGCGTAGGTGTTCCTAAAACGGTGCAACTCGCGAATCCCACCGTGACGCACATAAAGGGAGTCGGCCAATAATAGGTTTGAAGATTGCCGCTACGAAAGCGACCTCGGGTTTTCTCGATCTACTAAGAAAAAAGTTATGCCGCCAGGCAGCTCTATTGTCTTCATTCACATCGGTGGAATTCCGGTGGTCTATAGTCGTTGCGCGGGCGAGTTCCTAAATGACTTCGATTAAGCGATAGACAAGAGGTAGAAAAATATCATGCGCGTCGGTGTTGAGGTGGGGGGGACGTTTACTGACCTGGTCGCCATTGACGGCGAAAATGTCGTCATCAAGAAGGTCCCCAGCACGCCGAAGAACCCGGATATTGGTGCCTTTGACGCTCTTCAGGCTGCGGCCATAGATGTCTCGCAAGTCACGGACTTGGCACATGGATCGACTATCGCCACCAACGCGGTGCTTGAACGTAAGGGTGCTCGCGTAGCGTTCGTCACAACGCGGGGATTCCGAGATGTCCTCTTGTTGCAACGACACGACCGGCGGCAAATCTACGATCTTACATATCGCAAGCCCCGGCCGGTCGTCCAACGAAGCGACTGCTTTGAGGTGACCGAACGCATCGCGGGCGATGGCGACGTCGTGACGCCCTTGGACGAACATGAAGTCGTCTCCACGCTCATACCCACGCTAAGGCAAGGCGATTACGACGCCATTGCTATCTGCCTCCTTGGTTCCTACGCCAATCCCGAACATGAGGTGCGTCTGGCCGCGTTGCTGCGTCGTTACCTCCAAGAAACCCTGATAACCTGTTCGTCTGATGTAAGTCGGGAGTTCCGGGAATACGAACGCGCTTCGACGACAACCCTCGCAGCCTATGTTCAGCCGGTTATTGATCGGTACATCAGTCGGTTCTCGGAAAGACTTTATGGCACCGGGTTCAAAGGTCGCTTCAGCATAATGCAGTCAAATGGCGGTCGGCTTCCAGCTGACGGAATGCGACGTAACGCCATTACAGCATTGTTTTCTGGGCCGGCGGCTGGGGTGATCGGTGCAATTCGGCAGGCCGCGCGTTCGGGTTTCAACAATCTCATCACATTTGATATGGGGGGCACATCGACCGATGTGTGCCTCGTCGTGAATGGCCGCCCCCATTTGGCTTCCGAGACTGAAATTGACGGTCTCCCCGTTCGGACCCCGGTTCTCGACATCGTAACGGTTGGCGCGGGTGGAGGCAGTATCGTCTGGAGCGATGAAGGAGGTATGCTGCGCGTTGGACCGCATAGTGCTGGCGCAAATCCTGGTCCAGCTTGCTATGCCCTTGGAGGAAATCAGCCGACGATCACAGATGCGCATGTTATTCGCGGCACGATTCGCCCCCAGGCCTTTTTGGGCGGCACAATGAATATAGATTTCGGCGCAGCTCGTTCGTCCTATAGCGGGTTGTGCGCTCAATTTGGCATGACCCCCGAGGAAATTGCCGATAGCGCGATCCGGCTGGCTCACGCCAACATCGTACGGGCTATTCAGCTGATTTCCACAGAGCGCGGCCGCGACCCTCGCGACTATGTTCTTGTTCCATACGGCGGAGCAGGACCGCTAGCCGCTGCGGAGGTCGCCGAAGAACTCGGCGTCGATGTCATATTGATTCCCCCACATGCCGGCGTTCTGTCAGCGTTTGGTTTGCTCGCGGCTGACTATATGAAAATGTATGGATTGACAAAGCACGCAGTGGTTCATGCCGGCGTCGGCGACCTTGTGCGCGAGGTTTTTGCGGAACTCAAAGCGCGCGCTGAGACAGAATTTCGTAACATCTTGAATGATGAGCAATTCCAGTATTCATTTACGGTCGACATGCGATTTGTCGGTCAAGCGTTCGAAGTCCCCGTCGACCTGACTTTGAAGGATCTTCCGAGGATCGACAAAAATATGCTTCTAAGGCGCTTTCGCGAGGAGCATCAGCGGATATTTTTCCACGGCGCCGACGAGGAACGACCGGTAGAAATCGTGGCGTTTCGCTTTGGAATAGCGAATGCGCCTCATTCGGTTCCGCTGCTAACCGAACCGCGAAGTTCCCGCGCATACCGTAATTCGGCCAAATTATTTGAACGCAATCAATGGCAGGAATGCACCATTCTGTCTTCTGCCGCCCTTTTGGCGAATGAATCTGTGATGGGTCCCGCTCTTATCGAGAGCTATACTTCGACCACTTATCTTCCGGCAGGTTGGCGCGGCACGACTGACGACTGTAGCAATCTAATTATGCGCAGGGCTTTATCGCCATGAACCTCGACCCCACGGATTATGCTGTAATCAGTCAAGCGCTGATCGCGGCAGCGCGCGAAATGGGCGCCAAACTAATTCGCTCCGCGTACTCTACGATTGTGCGTGAAGCCCGCGACTGCTCCGCAGCACTTTTGGATCGGGCCGGCAACGTCGTTGCGCAGGCAGAATTCATACCGATGCAGCTCGGTCCCATGGCTGCGACTTTCGCACCTTGCGCGGCGCTCTATCCGATAGAAACCCTCGTCGAGGGTGACTTTTATATCAATAACGACCCCTACAACGGGGGCCAGCACCTTCCGGATGTGTTCATCTTTCAGCCAATCTTCGTCGATCGCCAGGTCATCGCATTTAGCGCGACAATCGCCCATCATCTTGACCTTGGTGGCGGAAGCGCAGGTCTTAATGCCTCTGCGAGTGACGTCCATCAAGAAGGGCTTATCATACCTCCGACAAAATGGAATATGAAACGCGATTGGAATGGTGGGTCGTTCGAGCGACTGGTGAAAGCAAATATCCGCGTGCCGCAGCAGACAATCGGAGACTTTGATGCGCAGATGGCGGCGAATGCGATTGGTGAAGCCCGAGTGCGGCAACTATGCGCCAAATACGGCGTGGCGGCCGTGGTATCCGCAATGCGTGAGTTGCTTGATTATTCCGAGCGGCGCGTTCGTGCGGCAATTGCTGCGGTGCCAGATGGCGTCTACGTTGGAGAGGATGCCGTTGACGACGATGGAATCACGGATGAGCCACTGAGCATCAAAGCAACGGTGACAGTTAAGGGCGATTCGGTGGAGATTGATTTTGCCGGGACATGCCCGCAAGTGACGCGGAATCTAAATTCGCCATTTTCGTCGACGGTGTCGGCGGCACTCTCCTGCGTTAAAGCGGTCTTGACCAGTCCCGATATTCCGTTCAACGAAGGAGCAAAGCGACCGATATCGGTCAAGGCTACCCTTGGCAGCCTATTAAATCCTCGCTACCCCGCTCCTGTGCGAGCCCGCATGGAGGCGTGTTACCGTGCATTCAATGCCGTCATGAAGGCGCTGGCGCAGGTCGTGCCAGAGCGCGTAATTGCTGCTGGGTTCGATACGACGTCTGTAGCCTGTTTCTCGCGACTGGGGCCAGAAGGCTACCGTGTCTATCTCGAGGTTTTCGGTGGCGGTTATGGCGCCTCTGCGTTGCGCGATGGTTGCGATGCGGTCGATTCGCCATTGTCAAATTGCTCCAATACGCCCGTCGAGGCGCTCGACTCGGAATTCGATATGTTTCGTGTTGTGCGGTATGCGCTTGTTCCGGATAGCTTCGGGCACGGTGCGCAAAGAGGCGGCGTCGGCTTTGTCCGCGAGTATGAAGTACTCGCTGACGACGTTCAATTTGCGATTTATAGCGACCGTTTCCGGATTGCTCCCGAGGGTCTCTTTAGTGGCACGTCTGGCATGACTGGACGCTGCGAAATTATCCGTAATGGAAACGTTATTCCACTAAAGTCCAAGGACCACTTGTCGCTTGAAGTGGGGGACCGAGTGCGTTTCACGCTCGGGGGCGGTGCTGGATATGGTGATCCAAAATTACGCCGGCATGAGCTTATCGAGAAAGACATCGCTGACGACGTCCTCTCAATTGATCTGGCGCATCGTGTCTACGGCTATTGTGGTAAGGCGCTTTAGACGAATTGATCCTGCTGGCCTCCAGATAAGCGATTCAACATCGAGCTTGCGGGCAGTCAGCAGATCTCGCGATGGTCTTCAGGTATTGTCACCATTTTCGAGATGACTTTTTGCGTTGGCGGTGGAGTAGCGCCCGCCGTATCGACGATGCGGACCTTTCATCAATCCAATGGGCTATTCAGTGTGATGGCCGATCTCGATTTCCTTGGCTCCGGTCAGGCGAATGTCGCGACACTCTGCGGCAATCTCCTCGATGCCTGTGCGCATGATCCCGAGAATGTTCACCGCTGTCCAGCCGAGCGGCCCAAATGTGCGACCGCCGTGGTCGTAGAACATGCCGAGTTCCCACAGCTCGTCGGTCAGTCCCTTCATCGTGTTTTTGCCCTGGTAATACCAAAGCATCTCGCCCTTGCCGGGCGTGACGGTCTGATTTTCGGCCGGAATGCTCGTGGGGTCGAAGTTGCGGGCGGTTTCCGGCAGCCCCGTCATAATTTCTGGACCGGCGAACATCGCATGAAACGCCGTCACCCGAACCGGCTTAGCCAGCGCCTGCCAGATCCGATCGCAAGTCACCGGCGCGTTCTCCTCGTAAAGATCAACGAGCCCAGTCGTGAAAGTCTTGACGAAACGCAGGTAAAGACGCCGTTGAGCCATTGAATATCCCTTCAGACAATGTAAGTCGGGTGACGAGCCGGGCAGATCGGTTGTCGTGCCGCAACGAGGGTCTCGCGCATGGAATCCTTCGCTTCATGGGGCGAAGTCTGGGGCCGGCGCCGTCACTTCCGCATCCCCATTGCAACGGCGTCAAGGGAGAGCCCGCCTGCTTGAGCGTAGCTCTCCCGTCCCGCACGCGACTGAGTCTTTACGGCCAGATCTTTTTCGGGTTTACGCCGATCTTGAACGTCTTCGGATCGGCATTCGTGAACTGATACACGGCTGGCTTGAACTGCGCGCATTCGCCGTGGGGATCGCAGGCGATCGGGCCGCTGATGCCATCGAACTTAACCGCGAAAGCTGCATCGCGAAGTGCTTTGCGTCCGATGTAGAGGTCGCCTTTGCTGTCCTTCACGGCAACCTTTTGGATCGCCATGAGAACGAGTGTCGCTGCATCGTACGCGTTCGAATGGAAGCCTGAAACCGGCCCTTCGCCATAGGTTTTCGTGTATTTCTCGACGAACGCGGGATAGCCCTTGCCCTGTGCCTCGGCGGAGACATCGGGATAAGTGAAGTCGAAACCCACGACTGCGTCCTTGGCCGCCTCGATGAAATCGGCCGCCATTAGGGAGGAACCGCCAAGCAGCGTTGTATTCTCCAAACCCTGTGTCGTTTTGGCTTGGCGCAGGAGCTGGGCCCCCGCAGCAACGAAGACCGGGAAGTACAGGACATCCGGGTGCTCGGTCGCAATCCGGGTCAGCACCGGGTGCATGTCGACGTCGGTGGGGGCTACCGCCTCCTCGGACAGGACTTTTCCGCCCATCTCCGCGAAGTTCTTGCCCATGACCGACGCAAGCTGCTGGGCGTACGGGCTACCATCATGGAGTGTTACGACGGTCTTTGCCTTCAGAACATCGTGCACATATTTCGCGTCATAGCGACCCTGGTCGCTGTCGCTGTAAATGGTCCTTAGGAAGCCGTCATAGTCGGGCTTTCGGTCTGGCGCGGTGAGTGTCGGCGCGGTGCAGGACGTGCATACGTCGATTAGGCCAGCCTTCCACAGGATTGGCGCACCCGGCGTTGCCTCACTCGAGCAAGACGGACCGACAACGGCCGCCATCTCGGGATGGGCGGCAAGCTTAGTTGCCGCGGTCTGCCCACCCTCCGCGTTGCATCCCGAATCCTCCGCGATCAGCTTGAGGGGATGGCCAAGCAGCGCATTGTTGCGATCCTTGAGCGCCAGCTCCACGCCGCGCTTTTGATCAACGCCGAGGGCGGAGTCCGCACCCGACAACACCCAATAGCCGCCGATCACGATCGGTGCACCCTTGGGGATCACCAAGACGCCAATTTCGTCGGTCACCGGCCCCTTTGTGACGGCAGACTGAGCGGCCGAACACAAGAGTACGCTGACCGCGAACGCCCCTACTAACGCCCTACTGCAAAGCCTTCCGTGATCGTTCATCTCACACCTCCTGTTGAGATTGCTGTTTTTGGCCGCGCCCGTAATGATCTTCTGCGGACGTAAGTCGTGAGTCAAGTTACCGACCGCGAAAATTCACCTGGCGAGATTCATTTTATTGTCGCTATGGGAGATTGTGATAAATGACTGAGTAATCACGGCGCACATTCTGCTAAAAACTAGGCGAAGCGTTGTCTTTCGTTGAGGAGTGTCGATCATGCGAATTGGCGCGCTCTTTCCCCAGTTCGAGATTGGTGCCGACCCAGCAGCAATTAGCGACTTTGCACAAGCAGCGGAGGAGCTCGGCTATGCTCACATCACGGCCTTCGACCAAGTCATCGGCCTCAACAAAGCAAGCCGTCCCGGCTGGAAATACGTCCACGATGCAGAAGACATGTTTCATGAGCTCTTCGTCCTTTTCGGCTATCTCGCCGCGATCACGAGCAGGGTCGAGCTCGTGACAGGTATTCTCATATTACCGATGCGTGGTACCGCAGTCGTGGCGAAGCAGGCGGTTGAAGTCGACGTCCTGAGTCGTGGCCGACTGCGGCTTGGTGTGGGCGTGGGCGTCAAGCCCGAGGAATTCGAGGCGTGCGGAGAAAACTTCAAAAACCGCGGACGGCGCGCCGACGAACAGATTGAAGTGTTACGCCGCCTATGGACGGCCCCGCTTGTCACCTATGAGGGCCGCTACCACCGCATCGAGGATGGCGGACTCAATCCGCTTCCGGTTCAGCGGCCAATTCCGATTTGGATCGGCGGCATATCCGATGCGGCCATCGATCGTGTTGCTCGCTTGGGCGACGGTTGGCTACCGAACTTTCAGGCCGACGATGTTGGCCGCCGAAGTGTCGAAAAGATGCGGTCGGCGGCACGACGGCATGGACGCGATCCTGCTGCCATCGGCATCGAAGCGACCATGACGATCATCGATCGCACTTCGGATCAGCTGCGCACGGAAATCGAGGCGTGGAAGCAGCTGGGCGCAAGCCATATCACGGTCAACACGATGCCGGAGCGCTGGATCGAGGCCGAACAGCGGTGGAACAAGGCAAACATAGGGCAACTGACAAATCCAACGGCGCACATCGAGTCGATCCGAAAGTTCCGGGAAACGCTGCCGGAATTGTTCTGAGCGCGTTGTCATCGTGCCCGCCTTTTCCGCCACGGAGTATCGCGATCGGATCACGCGCGTGAAACGCCGCATGGAAGGTGCTGGCATCGACGTGCTTCTGTGCGCCGAGCCCGCGAGCCTTAATTACCTCTGCGGTTATGATGGCTGGTCATTTTACGTGCATCAATTCCTCGTCCTCGCGCTGACCATGGATGAGCCGCTCTGGGTTGGCCGTGCGATGGACGCTCCCGGCGCACGGCTCACGACAAATCTCAAGCCGGAAAGCATCGAGCCCTATCCCGAGGACTATGTCGACTCACCCGATCGGCATCCCGCGCGCTTTGTCGCGGAGCTGATGAAGGCGCGGGGTTACGGGCATGCCAACATCGGCCTGGAACTCGACGCCTTCTACTTCACGGGACGAACCTTCGCCGAGCTTACAAAAGCGCTGCCCAACGCTTGTCTTATCGACGTTTATCCGCTCGTCAATTGGGTCCGGATCGTAAAGTCGCCATCCGAGATCGCGATGATGCGTGCTGCGGCAGCGATTGTCTCCCACGCGATGGAAATCGGCATAGCAGCAGTGGCTCCCGGTGTGCGTGAATGCGACGCAGTGGCCGAGATTTGCTCAGCCCAGTTGCGCGGTACCGGCGATCAATGGGGGGACTACCCATCTGCCATGCCTCAGGTGCCGAGCGGGGTCAAGACGGCGGCGCCACATCTCACGTGGTCGGGCGATCGTTATCAGCGGAATACCGTCGCCTATCTCGAACTCGGCGGGTGCAGCCACCGTTATCACGCGGCTCTCGCCCGGACCCTTTCTCTCGGTCGGCCGCCCAAGCGCTTGGTCGAACTCGCGAAGGTCGTGTCTGAGGGGCTTGACAGGGCACTGGATGCGGCACGCTCCGGACGAACCTGTCACGAGGTTGAGGCCGCTTGGCGGGTCGTCATTGAACGTGCTGGGTACACTAAAAGTTCACGCATCGGTTATTCGATTGGACTCAGCTACCCGCCGGATTGGGGTGAGCGCACGGCGAGCCTCCGACAAGGCGATTACACCGTGCTCGAGCCAAATATGTGCTTTCACATGATTCTCGGGATATGGAGCGAGGATTGGGGATTCGAGCTCAGCGAGACCTTCCGCGTCACGGCCCACGGCGCACCCGAAATCTTGACGAGCTTTCCGCGCGACATGGTTGTGAAGGCCTAGAGAGGAAACCGCGATGATCAAGAATCCGCTGCCCTGGCCCGACGAGGCGCGCTGCGCCGTCGGTTTCAGCTTCGACGTGGACGCCGACAGCGTCGTTCATGCGACCCATCGAGAGCGTGCCGTCAACGAACTGCATGCCCTGGCGCACATGCGCTACGATCCGCTGGTAGGGCTGCCGCGAATCGTCGATCTCTTCGGAGGATATAAAATTCCGCTGACTTGCTTCGTTCCAGGTTGGGTTATCGAAGCCTATCCGCGAGCGGTTGAGTACATCCTCTCCCACGACAACGAAGTCGCGCACCACGGACATTTCCATGAATGGCCGAATAAGCAGGACTCGGATGAGGAACGCCACGCGCTCGACAAAGGGGCTCAACTCATCGAGCAGCTGACCGGGAAACGGCCGCGCGGGTATCGTGCCCCCTATTACGGTCTTTCGCGCCGCAGTTTCGATCTACTGATCGAAGCCGGCATGCTTTACGATTCATCGCTCTTTGCGGACGACATCCCGATCCTCCTCGACAACGGTAAGGGCAGCTTGGTTGAGTTGCCAGTGCCGGCCTCGGTCGACGACTACAACCAATACGTCTCAAGCCGAGCGTTCGATTATCTGATGAAGATCTCACCGCCTCGCCACGCGCTCGAGGTCTATCGGGCCGAGTTCGACGCGATGTGGGAATTCGGCGGCATGTGGATTTCGGTCTGGCATCCCGCCGTGAGCGGACGCCCTGCGCAAGCACTGGCCATCCGCGAGCTCATCGAGCACATGCAGCGCAAAGGTGGAGTGTGGTTTGCGAAACTCGAGGACATCGCAGCCCATACGCGCACCCTCATTGGCAACGGGCGCTGGACTCCGCGTGTCGAGCGAGTACCCTTCTACGATCGGCCGGTGCTTTGAGTGGGATGACCTCCGATCCGAAGGAATCCGATTCGGTCCTCCATTTCATGAACCCTTTCGAAATTCATCGCGCGTTGATCCACATGTCCGATCCCGTCACCTTAACCGACACATTCGAATAAAGCCGGCGCATAGACATTCAAAGTGACTTCGCAACGCTGTGCAGCTCATATGTGTCCGGCTCGGATATAGCCGTGTCGCACAAGACGGCGAGCACTACGGCAATAGTCACCATCATCCAGAACGGAATTCTCGCCATGGCTTACCCCTACGGCAGTGTTTGCTTGTCGGGTTTCAACGGCATCCATTCAAACGATGCTGGTGCGGTGCGCGCGACGGCCAAATTCCCGCATAAAACTGGATCGCCCGCGAAACGCCCCGCTTCGTCCGCTAAGCCTGAGAGCTGGCTTTGTCTCGTCCGGCGCTGTCGGAACACGCTTGATGCCGGTCGAACTTGGCCAAGATTTCACCAAGGCGAGAATGCCACGGCACTTCGGTCGAATCTATTGGACCATGGTATTGTGTCGGACAGATTTGTGTATTCATGCCCGGCCGCTTTCGGAATGTTGGTGGGTCGGAGGCGGTCGAAAGACGTTATTTGAAGAAAAGAGGTGTCTGAACGGAAGGATCGGGCACGCTGCTGGACACTACTCTTACACATCTGCTCGCCCGTTGGAGCGGTTTGGTTCAGCGTTATGCGAAGCCAATAGTGGCGGCTGCATTTATCGTTGCGGCCGCCGGTGGCTATTACGCGGTGGGCCATCTCACGATGCGGACAAGCACCGCCGATATGCTCTCTCCGGATTTGCCTTTTCGGAAGTTAGATCGGGAATTCGAAGCGGCTTTTCCAACCCTTGATGGCAACCTTGCCATCCTCGTTACGGCAGACACCGCAGATCAGGCCGAGGATGCCGCTCTCGCCCTCACTGGAGCGTTGCAGGAGCGGTCGGATCTATTCGACTGGATATACTTCCCGTTGGGTGATTCGTTCTTTCGCCAAAACGGACTTCTATTTCTGGACATCCCCGATCTCGAGAAATTGTCGGACCGCCTTGCCGCCGCTGAGCCATTGCTCGGCGAACTCGCCAGGGACATGACCTTGCGTGGTCTTTTCGGCGTCCTCGGCCTCGCGGCTAAGGCGACGGTTGACCGCGGCGAACGCGTGGGCGATTTGGATCGAGTCCTCGCGAGCGTTGGCGACACGGTCGAAGGCGAATTGAACGGGCGTTCGAGGCCGCTCAGTTGGCGAGCACTCATGTCGCCAGACCCATTGAAGCCCGGCGATTATCACCAAATCATCCTGGCCCAGGTTGGGGCCGGACAGGCCGCACTTTCTGCTATCCCACAAATCGCCGAAAATTTCGGACTCGACGAATCCTATGCCGCACGCGTGCAGCTTACTGGCGATGCCCCGATCGGGGCAGACGAGGTCAGCGCCGTGAGGGAGGGTGGTAAAGCTGCCGGCGTCATATCGATCGCTTTGGTGTCGGTTATTGCTTTTTTCGGCGTGCGCTCATTTCGTCTCGTGATGGCGATGATCTTGACCGTTGTCTTAAGTCTCGTTTGGACGAGCGCTTTCGCAGCACTTGTGATCGGTCATCTCAATATTCTCTCAGCCGCATTCGCCGTTCTTTTCATTGGCATAACGATGGACTTTTGCGTTCAGGTCGGACTGCGCTTTCGGGAGGCGAGGACCCGCGGGCGCGAACTTTCGCAGTCTCTGCGCGAGGCGGTATCGCATACCGGCGTTGCCGTCACATTGGCGGCTTTTGCCGCGGCCATCGGATTTTTCTCGTTCGTGGCGACCGCGTACTTGGGGCTTGCCGAACTCGGCATAATTTCCGGCGTAGGAATGATCATTGGTTTATTCGCAACCCTCACGCTGCTTCCGGCCCTGTTGACGCTGATGCCTATTGCGGCCCGGCCCGGCCCTCCGGCAACGGACAAGCGGGAGAACGAAGCTGGCCGTTTCGTTGAGCGGCATGCGCGCGCCATCTCTCTGGCCACGCTCGCTCTGGGGTGCTTGTCGCTTGCGGCAGTTCCGCACGTGGGGTTTGAGGTCGATCCGGTCAAATTGAACGATCCCAACTCGAAATCGGTCAAAGCCTATGACGAGCTGTTATCGGACAGTTCGGTCTCGCCATATTCGATCAATATTCTCGCACCAGAACTCAAATCGGCGGATGCACTTGCAGACAAACTGAAGCCGCTGTCCCTCGTGGGCGACGTCATCACGCTTGGGTCATTTGTGCCGCAAGAGCAGGAAAAGAAGCTGCACATCATCGATCTAATGTCGGACTTCCTCTTGCCCGTCATTGAGCCCGGCGACACATTGCCACCGCCATCACTGACGGACAATCAAGCGGCCCTGCAAACTGTGCTGATTGAGCTGGACCGGCTAGGAGCCTCGCCGCAAGCCGGGAGCCTGGCTGCGCCGGCGACGCGTTTGGCCACGCTATTGCGCGCGTTTGCGGCAAAGTCGGCCAATGCCGCGTCGGGCTATCGGGATCTGGACCGTGCCCTCTTGAGAAATCTTCCAGGGCGCTTGCGAAGCTTACAGGAATCGATGAACGCCTCGCGGGTCACGCTTGCGAGCCTGCCCGCCAATATCAAGTCACGCTATTTGAGTGCCGATGGTCGTGCTCGCATCGAGGTTTCGCCGAAGCGCCGCTTTGCTGGCTCACATGACCTTCGGCGCTTCGTCGACCAGGTGCGGGCCATCGCACCCAACGCAATCGGTACGGCCGTTTATCTATTGGATGGCGCGGATACCGTGGTGCACGCATTTACAATGAGCGGGGTGCTGGCTTTCGTTGGCGTGTCCCTTCTCCTGTTGCTGGTGCTGCGAAGTGCTGTCGACTGGTTGCTCGTTGCCATTCCGCTTTTGCTCGCCCTCAGCTTCACCGTCGCCATGGCGGTTCTGCTCGATACGAAGCTCAACTTGGCGAACATAATGGCGTTACCGCTCCTGTTCAGCTTGGGCTCTGCGTTCGGTGTCTATCTCGTAATGCGGAATAGGGAAGTCACAGACGTGGCGCAGTTGGCCGGCACAAGCACGCCGCGGGCTGTCGTCGCAAGTGCTCTCATCACGATGGCCTCTTTCGGAAGTTTGATGGTATCGAATGACCGCGGAATGGCGAGCATGGGTGAACTTCTGGCCATATCGCTCGCCATGGCGCTTATTGCAAATTTGATCGCGCTGCCGGCAATGCTCGCCTGGCGCGCTCATCGCAAGGGCCAGCTGCAACCGCGAGCGAAGTCGGATTAGCGTAAAGTCGGCGGTGATTGCTATTCAAAGGGCGCTGTCGTCTGCTCGACCTCTTGCGATGATGAGCGTAAGGTCTATCGGCGTATGTTGGCACTTTACATCAAGGGGGGCAGGCGTGATCCGCAATCCGATACCGTGGCCGCACGGTGCCCGCTGCGCGGTCGCTTTCACATTCGACATGGATGCCGACAGCATCCTTCACCTGGCGCACCATGCGAGCGCCCATACGCGAATTGCAGCGCTCTCGATGCTGCGTTATGGGCCCGAGGTTGCGGTGCCACGGATCGTCGAGCTCTATCGCAGGTTCGGCATGCGTCAGACGTTCTTTCTGCCCGCTTGGTGCATGGAACGCTATCCGCAGGCCGTTGATGCGATCCTCACTGACGGTCACGAAATCGCGCATCACGGCTACCTTCATGAGCATCCCAATTCCATGCCCGCGAAGGAGGAGCGCTATTGGCTCGAACGGTCAAGCGAGGTCATTGTCAAGATGACCGGAAAAAAGCCCCGGGGGATTCGCGCGCCGACCTATAAATTCTCGATCAATACGCTCGATCTCCTGGTGGAGCATGGTTTCGAATACGACGCGTCCCTGATGGGGGACGATATTCCGTATGTACTTTCAAATGGGAAGGGAACGGTCATCGAGATTCCCTCCCATTACGGCCTCGACGACTTTCCCCATTACATGGCGTCGCGCGATCTCGCCTACATTATGGCTATAAAAGCTCCGCGGCATGCCTTGGACGTATTTCGTGACGAATTCGACGCCGCTTGGGAGTATGGCGGACTATGGGTGGCGGTTTGGCATCCATTCCTTTCAGGCCGTCTTGCGAGATGTCGAGCCATCGCCGAGCTGATCGCCTACATGCACGGCAAGGGCGGGGTTTGGTTTGCGCCACTCGAGGACATTGCAAGCCATGTGCGCAAGATGATCGCGGACAAGCGCTGGGCGCCACGCATCGACAAACTTCCCTACTATGAAGGTCCTATTCCCGAATTGGGCGCGGTCGAGCCTGCACTCGCAATTTGAGCGGCAGCAGGATCGGCAAGCAAACGATCGTTCAGTGAGGCTCCATGGCAAAGGACGACACCTCCCAGCCGGATTGGTTGGTCCAGAGGCCGGTTGCCCAATCCTCCGAATATCCCAATTTGAGGACGGGGGCACAGTTCAAGGAAAGCCTCCGCGACGGGCGCAAGGTCATCATTAGCGGGCGGGTCATAAAAGACGTGACGCAGGAGCCTTCCTTGCAACGCGGCATCGATACGCTCGCCGAGATCTTCGACGACCAATTCGCGCCGGCAACACACGACATCGCTACTTCAATCGACCCCGAGACCGGAGACCGGATCGCAACCGGCTGGCTCGTGCCCTACAGCAAGGAGGATCTGCGCCGCCACGTGGCCATGATCAAGCTCTCGACGTTTCGCACGTTCGGCGTATTCGGCCGACCACCAGATTACGGCCCGGTCAAGGCGATCGGCTTTCTTGCCTTCAGACACCTCATCGAGAAGGAGGAGCCGGAGGCCATCGAAAAGATGCAACATTTCATCCAGGTGGGCCAACGACACAATCTTATCTCGGCCGACGTCATCATCGATCTCCAGGTCAATCGCAAGCTGTCCATGCCTGAACAGCCGGGACGTTTACGCGTCGTCGAAGAGAATAAGAATGGCATCGTCCTCTACGGCGCCAAGGCGGGGAACTCGGTCTTCGCTCAAGGCAACATCGGTACGATCTCAATGCCGCCTCCCAACCCGACGATGCCCGACGAATGCACCGTATGGTCGGCTGTACCGGCCGACGCACCGGGTCTCAGCATGATTGCCCGCGAGCCGATAACGAGCGGCTTTGAGGACTCGGAAGACCATCCCCTCGATTCGCGGGGCGAGGAATCCGACAGCCTCCTTGTATTCAACCGGGTTTTCGTGCCCTGGCAATATGTCTTTAGTTACAAGAACAAGACCATCGCCCAGGTTTACAATGTCGTTGGGCGCTTCGCCTTCTGGAAGATCGCGACACGGCTTTCCTTCCGGGCGGAGATTTTTGCGGGTGCCGCCCAAATGATCGTCAATGCATTGGGCACAGATGGCGTCCCAGCGGTGCGCGCTCTTGTCGCAGACATCATCGCCTACGCCGCGACCCTGCGTGCTTGCATGACCGCGGCGGTCGAGACGGCCGCACCGACGGAAAGCGGCGTCATGGCCCCAAACCATTCCTATGTCCAGGCGGGACGACTCTACGGGATATCGCAATATCCCAAGATCATGCAGGCGTTGCGCGAGCTCTCGGGCCAAGGATTGATCAGCCGCGTTCCACGCGCGACTTGGGAACAGCAGGACGTCGGCGCCATGTTGGACGAATTCCTTCCTGGCTACGAGGTCTCGGCGCGAGAGAAGAATCGACTCTTCAATTTGATCTGGGACATGACATGCAGTGCAGCCGCCATGCGCATCGCCCTTTTCGAGAACATCAACGCGGCGACGGCTGCGAATCTGCGAGAAGACATTTATCGTACTTATGACCGGAGCGAAGGATTGAATCTGGTGCGCAGAATCGCGGGCATCGGGTAACGATTACACCTGTGTTTCTCGGCTCATGTAATCATATGCGGACGCGACGTGCGTTTTAACGATGGAGATGAACTCATTGACGCCGACCGACTCATCGACGCCGCCCATCTCGATTGGAGACGGGCCGTATACGATCGCCGGAACATTGCAGTAGCGCCATAGTCGAGCGTCCGTACCGCCAAGGCTGATGACGGGTATGGGCTCGACACCCGAGACGACATGGGCATTTTCGCGGATGTAGTTCGCCATCTCCGCATCGGGTGGGGACCAGCTCGGCGGGTTATATACGAGCGTTTCGTAGCTGGCCTCAGGATAGGCCATTAGGATTTCGTCGACTTTCGCGCGGATTTGACGATCTTCGATCCCATTGGGCAGCCTGAAGTCCACCTCGAACACGCATTCGGCGGCGACCATGTTGACCTTGACGCCGCCGCGAACGATGCCGGGATTGACCGTGACACGGCGGAGATTGCGCGCAGCACCCGCTCCCCACGCGCGGTCGACGATCGCGTTCGCAGCATCGAGTACGGGCGCCAAATTGCCGGGCTCTTGGACGGGCAAAGCTTCGATCGTCTCCAATTCCGAAATCAGCTTGGCGGCGATCGCTGTGGCGCTGGCGCTGCGATGCTTATAGGCGCCATGCGCCCCATGAGTGCGCACCGCGAATCGCAGCCAAAGGGGCCCTTTCTCGCCGAAGCGGAACGTATCGAGGCTTGTCGGCTCGCCATTGAGGCAGCAGTCGCCGATGATCTCCGGATGGTGCGCGAAGAGATATCGCGCCCCCCACGGACCGAAGGTCTCCTCATCGGACACCGCGGAAAGCGTCAGTTTTCCGTGAAGCTCGTCGCGAATCTCCCGGAGATAAAGGTAAGTGAAAATCGATGCGGTCGTGCCGCATTTCATGTCGCAAGCGCCGCGCCCGTAGATCCTGCCCTCGCTTATCTCGCCACCCCAGGGATCCTTGGTCCAACCCTTCCCATCGCCGACAGGAAACACATCGATATGGCCATTGAGGGCCAGGTGTCGCCCAGGCTTACCGCCATCGAAACTCGCGACGATATTCGGCATGATTTCGTTCGGTGCAATGATGCGGTGCTCGACACCGCGGGAGCGGAAGAGCTTCAAGACATGTTCGGCGGCGCGCCGGGTGTCGCCCGGGGGATTTGGGCTTGGGCAGCGGACGAAATCCCGAAAAAATTCGATCAGGAATTCGCGATCGTCGTCTACCTTCGCCAAGAGCGCCGACTTTTGCGAGCGCATTCATTCTCCCCCGATTCATTTGCGCGCCACAGTCTATCAAAAAGCCGTTTGCCGGCCGGGGCACTTCCGTCCGTTCGGGTTCGCGCAGTAAAACGAACAAATCTCCGTGGACTTGTCAAATCGGAACGGATCCGGCTAAGCACGATCATTCGGGAAAAGGAATCGTGAAGAAGCTATCGACCACCGTGTAGTCGAAATACCCTAGTCGAGCGATGGGTTTGAACTTCCTCGGATCGACTCGCCCGTCCACAATCACGTCATCGCGAATATGGACGCCGATTACGCGGCCGATCACGATCGCACTGGCTTCTGCCGGATCGCTCTCGGGGACTGGAACGGTCAGTAGATAGCGACATTCCAAATGGATTGGCGATTCTGCGACCCGGGGTGGCTTGACCTTGATGGACGGCAGAGAGGCCAAGCCGCACAACGCCATTTCATCCACTTCGCTCGGCAACGTAGCAGAGGTGGCGCTGACTTTCTCCCGTAGGTCCCAGGTCGCGAGATTTACAACGAACTCGCCCGTTTCTTCGGCGTTTCTCTGGGAGTCCTTGCGCCGATCGCGAGCACGCGCCCCTCCGGATGCAAACATCACGGTCGGAGGCCGATCGCATACCGCATTAAAGTAGCTATATGGAGCCAGATTCACCACACCTTCCCGGCTCAGGGTCGAAATCCAGCCAATCGGCCGCGGCACGACAAGGCTCTTGAAGGGATTGTGCGGCAAGCCATGATCGCGGCGCTCTGGGTCGTAGAACATTAGTGCCATCTCCCTGCCCGAAAAACTCGGTCCTTTCGATTGAAGCGGAGGGGTTAGCGCACGAGTGTCGCACGGCTTACGTAGCCGAAAGCAGGCCGTGCATAGATGCGCACCGCTTGTCCGCTCGACTATGACAGCCCGATTTTCGCGAATAGCCAACTTTCGCGCTCGTCGTCATGCGGGGCTTGATTCCTGATCGCGATATTGATGGAACGTCCGGCGGATGAAGTCAGCGATCAGCGGATCGTTGTCTCCGCGAGGCACGGGATCAGCGTCCCAATGTCCGTACTCATCCTTCCCGCGAACGAGTAGTGCCGTACGGCGGCCGAGCGTCGATCGCACGTGCGTCGGAATGTAGAACAATGCGTAGCCGATCCGCCGGTCGGAGGATGCGTTCGGCAGCGAGCCGTGCGCCATGCGTTCATGATGCAGCGAGAACTGGCCTGGGCGCAGCTCCAAGTTCACTGCCCTCGATTCGTCAAGCCCATGAATCGTCTGACCGCGGATCAACATGTTTTCCTTCGCCAGCGTCTCCTCATGTTCGTAATCGGGACCGAGATGGCTGCCGGGCATGACACGCACGCAGCCGTTTCCGCGATGGCTTGCGGTGACGGCGACCCAGGCTGTCACCTCGTCGTGGCGGTCGAAGCCGAAATATGCCGAGTCCTGATGCCAGGAGACATATCGCCCGTCGCCACCGTCCTTAGGCCAGAGAGTCGACGTGAAGAGTAAGATATCGGGGCCGATCAAATCCTCGACCGCATCAAGGATGCGCGGGAGGGTCGCGACCTTCATCAGTGCCGCGAGCCGGAGATGCGCCTTGAAGCGCAGGTGCTGGCCGAAGCCGCCATGTGCGGCCTCAAACTGCTCAAGCGCCGCGAGCATTTGACCGGCCGCGGCTTCGCCCATCGCCGTCAGCGGGTAAAGATAGCCCCTACTGCGAAACATTTGCTTCTGAGCTTCGGTCAGCAAACCTGCCATACGCCCGCACCTGTTAAAGGTCGCCCCGGCGGCACTCGGCTCGTTCCGGTTGCTTCCCCGTTCCGAAGCGCGGTGGTGCCGGTCTCGACGCGGAGCCCATCAACTTTACCACCGAAGCTCGTTTCGTAAAACCGGGTTCCAATTGAATTAGTTAAGTTATTTTGCTAACGTACTTGGCATATCGATCACGTGATGCTGGAGGGGTGCGGTGCTGAGGAGCGGGAAGGAGCATCTCGAATCGCTGCGCGACGGCCGCGTCGTCTATATCGGTGGCGAGCGAATCGCCGATGTCACCGTGCATCCGGCATTCCGAAATGCGGCGCGTTCCATCGCGATGCTCTATGACTTGAAGCTCGACCCGGTCCATCGCGACACTTTGTCTTTTGTCGAGGATAACGATCGCTTCAGCATGTACTACATGCTGCCGCGCAGTCGCGAGGATCTTGTGCGCCGGATGCGGGCGCATAAGCTGATTGCCGCGGCGAGCTATGGGCTTCTCGGCCGGTCCCCCGACCACGTCGCGAGCTTCGTTGCCGGCATGGCGCTTCAGCCCGAGGCGTTGGGTGGCGCCAAAGGTGGTGGCCGTGCCTTCGCCGACAATCTTCTCGCTTATTATCGTGCGGCGAGACGCGAGGACGCCTACATAGCCTATGCGGTCATTCCACCGCCCGGCGCCCGCGACCCCGCGTTTTCGGGGCGTATCGACGAGAGATCGCCGACACTGCGTGTTGTCGACGAGGATGACGTGGGCGTGACGATCAGCGGCATGAAGTTGCTTGCCACGGGTGCGGTCTTCGCCAACGAGATCTGGGTCGGCAATGTTCAACCCGTAGCACCGGACCGCAAGAAAGAGGCGATTACCTGTGCTGTGCCGGTCAATGCCCAGGGCCTCTCTCTTTGGTCGCGCAAGCCGTTCGAGCCGCAGGCGCGGAGCGAGTTCGACAACCCGCTCTCCTTCCGATTCGACGAGAGCGACAGCGTGGTGATCTTCGACGCGGTCAAGGTTCCATGGGAACGCGTCTTCTGCCACGATGATGCGCCGCTCTCGCGCGAGATCTATATCAAAACGCCCTCACACTCGTTCGGCAATCATCAGGCAAATGTCCGCTTCTGGGCGAAGCTGGAGCTTCTGCTCGGCCTTGCCAGCAAGATTGCCGCTGCGGGCAATCTCGATCGCGTCCCGACCGTGCGCGAGACGCTTGGCCGTCTTGCAGCGCTCGAGGCGATGCTGGCCGGCATGATTTATGGCCAGTGCTTCGACCACGAAGATCTCGGCAATGGTTACGTCGCCTTCAACCGACGCTATATGTATGGCGCGCTGAGCTGGTGCACCGAGAATTACGGCGAGATCTGCGATAAGATCCGCGAATTGATGGGTGCAGGCGTCTTTCTCATGCCGGCGGACGCATCCTTCCTACTCGACCGGGAGCTGCGCGAGACCTTCGACGTCTACTGGCGAACGGCGAACTGCACGGCCCTCGACCGATTGAAGCTCTTTCGTCTCGCCTGGGATCTACTCGGTTCCGAATTTGGCACGCGGCATATGCAGTACGAGCGATTTTATGCCGGCCCTTCCTTCGTGGTACGCGACCACAGCTATCGTGAATGCCCGTGGCAGCACTTCAACGCCATCGTCGATGACCTCCTCGCGCGATACGATGCGCCGCGCGAGTGGCCGTCCGCCGCTGAGTGAGAGCTCGCTGCTGATGGCACGTCGGTCGACGCCGACCCGCGCCACCGCGCCCGCAGCGTCAGCGAGATCAGCCGACGCCCCATTGACCACGACTCGCAAGGCGCTGCTTATCGGCGGCTCCGACGCATCCTTCCGCGAACTCATCGGAAACCTCATGAAGATGGCGCAGCAGCTCACCGCGCTGCGCAGCCAGCTCGCCCGCCGCCTCGGCGTTAGCGAGCCGGAATACCGCGTCTTCCTCGCTGTGGCACAGCTCGAGGGCAAGATTGGCGTCAGCGTGGCGACCGTCGCCCGGCATCTCATGGTGTCGGGCGCGTTCGTCACCATAATTGCCCAGCACCTCGTTAAGACCGGCCATGTCGAGAAGAGGCCGAGTCAGTTCGACCGCCGGGGCGTTCTCCTCGGTCTGACGGCGCAGGGCGCTCGGTTGATGGCGGCGTTCGCCGACGAGCCAAAGGCAATCAACGACGAACTGTTTCGCGACATCGGCCGTGCCGAGTTCGAGACGCTGTCCGAATTGGCCCGCCGGATTGTTGCCGGCGGCGAGCGCGCGCTTATGGTCAGTCGATTGCGTGAGCTTGCCCACGCAAGCCACGAGCGGGCCGCCGGCACGCACCGTATGAGCACCCCTAGAGGCGAAAATGTCAGGACCACAAACCGCAAATGACGAAGCATTTCGGCTCGACGGCGTCGAGCTCGTCCGTGGCAAGCGCGCCGAGACACGGTTGCGCACGGTCGAACTTGCCGATGGGAGCTGGGTCGAGCTCCCGGTAATCTTGCTTCGCGGGGTGCAGCCCGGGCCAGTCTTCTACCTCGGCGCAGCGTTTCACGGCGACGAGGTCAACGGTGTGGAGATCGCGACGCGCTTCGCCGGTACGATCGAGCTCGCCGAGCTGCGCGGGACGGTCGTCGTCGTGCCCGTACAGAACCCCCTGGCACTGCAGGCGCAGCACCGCTACTTCGTCGGCCACTTTCTCAAGTCACCACTCGATCAAAGTCCTGCGGATCCCTGGATCTCGTTCCCCGGTGACGGTGATGGCAACCTCGCCGCGCAAATCGCAGCCCGGCTCTTCACCGCGCTCATACGCCATTCTCAATATCTCATCGATATCCACACCCCGACCACCGGCGGGCGCTATGCGCCCTTTGCCTTCCTCCCACCACCCGGTGTCGGTGCCCCCGCCGAGGCGGCCGAGGCGATGGCGAAGGTCTTCGGGGCCGATTACATCTTGTCGACCCACGAGGGGCTTTATGTCTCGGAACAGAGCCCGCATGTGGTGATGGCGCGGCGCGGCGCAACGGCGATGGGCGTCGAGCTCGGCGAGGGCGGTCGGCTCGAAAGTGAGATCACCGAGCAAGGGTTGCGCGGCCTTCGCAACGTCTTTCGGCATATCGGCATGCTGCCTGGCGAGGTCGAAAGATTCGGTCGCAACCACGTGATCCGGTCGATGCATGTGGTTCGCGCAAAGCGGGGCGGACTGGTGCATCGGCGCGTCGAGCTCAATGATGAGGTGCAAAAGGGCCAGGTGGTGGCGACGATCACTAATGTCTTCGGTGAGCGCACCGAGGAAATTCGCGCGCCGATCTCAGGTCCGGTCGTCCGTATCGCGACCTTCCCGATCGTTTCGGCGGGCGAGCGCGTGATTCAGCTCGGCGTGCCACTCTGAGGAGGTGTTGCGATGGACGCTGACGCAGGGCCGGGAGCGGTCGACCGGGGGGACTTCATCGCCGCAATGCGCCGTGCCGCGGCGACCGTGACGGTCGTGACCACCGCAGGTCCCGAAGGCCGTCTCGGCCTCACGGTCAGCGCGATGTGCTCGGTGTCGGCCGACCCGCCCAGCCTGCTCGTCGGCATTCATGGCGGCAGCCCCGTCGCTGCGGCGATCGTCTGTAACCGCTGCTTCGCCGTCAATCTTCTCGACGCGAGCCAGCGCGAGATCTCCGAGATCTTTGCGGGGGGCGCTACCGAGGCGCGCCGCGATCACCTCGCGTCCACCGCCTGGCGCGGTCTCGCGACCGGCGCTCCGGCGCTCGATGCGGCGGTTTCCATATTCGACTGCCGGCTTGCCGCCCGGCACATCTTCGGGACACATCACCTTTTCATCGGTCTTGTCGTTGCCGTCGACTATGGCGAGCGCAAGCCCCTCATACACCACAATCGCCATTACTGCGGCCTGATCCCTCAGGCGCAATCGACCGATTTTCCCGAGAGCGAGTCGGCACTGGGCGCCCTCGGTTGGGGCCTATGAGCGAAGGGAGTCTCGCCCTTCGGCAGGCGTTCGAGGCCAAGGTCCGCGCGAACCGCGACCGACTCGTCACACTCTGCGCCGATCTCGTGCGTATCGGCAGCGAGAATCCACCCGGCGACACCGGTGCCCTGTCGGAAGCGATAGCACGTCTCTTCGCCGCCTGCCCGGCAACCGAGATAAAGCGTATCGTTGCTCGCCCACCTGTTGAGAATCTTGTCGTGCGCATTGCGGGTGGTGCTCCCGGACGCCGCCTCGTCTTCAACGGTCATCTCGACACGTTCCCGATCGGCGATGCCGCGCGCTGGGCCGTGCCGCCGCTCGGTGGTACTGTAGCCGATGGGCGGATCTACGGGCGCGGTGCCGGCGATATGAAGGCCGGGCTTGCCGCCTCGATCCTCGCCGCACAACTCCTTGCCGAGCGGCGCAAGGATTGGTGCGGTGAGATCGTGCTCACTCTTGTCGGAGACGAGGAGACGGGCGGACTCTGGGGCTCACAGCATCTTCTCGCCGAGGTGTCCGAGGCCAAGGGCGACGCCATGCTGAGCGGCGATGCCGGCGCCCCGCAAGTCGTCCGAATCGGCGAGAAGGGGCAGATATGGGTCGAGGTCGTTGCCGAAGGCAAAGCCAATCACGGTGCGCATGTTCATCTCGGGATCAATGCCATCGAGAAGCTGATGGCAGCCCTCGATGGCCTATTGGACTTGCGTCGCCTGCCATGCCCGATCCCCGATGACGTTCGACAGGTGATTCTGGCAGCACGCCCCGTCTCCGAGGTGGTGTCCGGCGCCGGCGAGAGTGAAACGCTCCAGAATGTCACGGTCAATATCGGCCGTTTCGAGGGCGGCAGTGCCGTCAACATCATCCCCGACCGTGCAAAGGCTCTCGCCGACATTCGCTTCCCGCCGGGCCTCACCCTTGCCGAAATACGCGGCGCCATAGCCACCCGGCTCGACGGGATGCCCGGCATTGCCTGGCGGGTGCTAAGCGGTTGCGAGGCGACGGTGACCGATCCCGCCCATGAGATCGTGCGCCTGACCGCGAAGAACGCGGCGGCAATCACTTCGGGCAACGTCGTCGTCAACATGCGCGTCGGATTCTCGGACGCGCGATTCTATCGTCTCGCGGATATACCCTCGGTGGTTTGCGGCCCGACGCCGCATAACATGGGTGGCGCCGACGAGTACGTAACAATCGACGATCTTTTCGCCGTGTTTTACGTGCATGCAATGACGGGGTTCGACTTCCTGTGTGAGGAACCCTCGTGAGCTTCCTGTGCCGGTCGTGCTTGGAGGCGATCGCGCGGTAGCTGTTGGCCCTCGGCGTCACACCTCATCTCAGCGCGGCGTGGATCGCCCGCCAGATCGCAGGGGCTTTTAGGTCTTTTGTGCGTTGGCCAGCAATTCGTCGAGCAGGACTCGCTTGTTCTCGGCGTAGTCGACCAGCACCGTGACAAGGTGCACCCCACCTCCGACGAATGCGGCTTCGAGTGCGGGTTGCAGACCGTCCGCACTCTCCACGCGGCTGCCCCTGGCGCCGTAGGCCTCGGCATAGGCGACAAAGTCGGGGTTGCCGAACGTCATGCCGAAATCGGGAAATCCGTCCGCCGCCTGCTTCCACCGGATCATCCCGTAAGCGTTGTCCTGTACGATCAACACCACGATATTGAGCCCCAGACGTACGGCCGGTTCGAGCTCGTGCGAGTTCATCATGAACCCGCCGTCGCCACAGACAGCCATTACGCGCCGATCCGGATAGAGCATCGCGGCCATCATTGCCGAGGGCAACCCAGCACCCATTGTCGCAAGTGCGTTGTCGAGGAGGAGCGTGTTCGCGAGTCGAGTGCGATAGTTGCGCGCGAACCAGATCTTGTACATTCCATTATCCAGGCAGACGATCCCGTCTTCCGGCATCACCTGCCGCACATCGTGCACGATGCGCTGAGGCGTCAACGGAAAACGGCTTTCCTCCGCCCGATCGGCAATACGCGCGAGAATCGTTTTACGTAGTGGCAGGAGACTACCCGCTCTGGGCAGTTTTCCTTCGAGGCGGTCTGCCAGAAGCGCAAGACTCGGGCCGACGTCGCCGATCAGTTCCGCGTGTGGGAAATAGACCTCCTCGATCGTCGCTGGAAGATAGCCCACATGAAGGACATTTGGCCCGCCTGGGCCCATCAGGAAGGGTGGCTTCTCCACCGTATCGTGGCCGACCGAAATGATCAGATCGGCGCGGTCGATCGCCTCATGGACATAGTCCCGCTCGGACAATGCAGCGGTGCCCATGTAAAGCTCCGATCCGCCGGTGACGGCCCCCTTGCCCATTTGGGTGTTGAAGAACGGAATTTTTACGCGCCGCACGAAATCGGACAAGGCGTCGGCCAGGCGCGGGCGGCTCGCGGCCGCACCGAGCATCACCAGCGGGTGCTCGGCCGCCAGAATCAATTCGGCTGCACGGTCCAGCGCCGTGGATTCGGCGACTGGCAGGAAGACCGCATGGCGCGGCACCAGCGAAATCTCGGGTGCTGTCTCTCGCGCAATGTCCTCCGGCAATTCAAGATGGATGGGCCCTGGTCTTTCCTGCTCCGCCGTCCGGAAAGCCTCCCGCACGATCGAGGGGATCGTCGCCGGGCTGACGATCTGATGCGCCATTTTGGTCAGGGGCGTCATGGTCGCGACCACATCCACGACCTGGAAGCGCGCCTGCTTCCGGCTGAGGACGGCTTTCTGGCCCGTGATCATGACCATCGGCATTGCGCCGAGCAGGGCATAGGCGGCACTCGTCGTGAAATTGAGCGCGCCCGGGCCGAGGGTCGCAAGGCATACACCTGCCTTGCCAGTCAAACGACCGTGGGTCGCAGCCATGAATGCAGCGCCCTGTTCGTGTCTCACCACCACCAACTCGATGGTCGAGCGGCGCAGCGCCTCGACGACGTCGAGATTCTCCTCGCCAGGCACGCCGAATATCTGCTTGACGCCCTCATTCTCGAGCGCCGCAATGAGCAGCTCGGCACCTTTCATCCGATTGCCTCCCCTAAAGTCGTCGAGCAACGGCTTCGGCAAATTCGCGCGTCGAAGCGGTCCCCCCGACGTCGCGCGTTCGTATGTTGTCCCGATTGATCGCGCCGACGATCGCTTCCCACAATCGCTCTGCCAGCTCGCGTCGACCGACATGTTCAAGCATCAGGCTCGCGGACAGTAGCAACGATACGGGATTGGCAATGCCCTTGCCCGCAATATCCGGGGCTGAACCGTGCACGGCTTCGAAAATGGCGGCACTCTCGCCGATGTTGGCACCCGGCGCCAAACCGAGGCCGCCCACCAATCCCGCCATTTCGTCGGACAGGATATCGCCGAAGAGATTCGTTGTGACGATCACGTCGAATTGCCACGGATCGAGTACGAGCTGCATTGCGCAGGCGTCGACGATGCGGTCGTTCATCTCGATACGGCCTTCGTATTCCTTGGCGACGCTGCGGCCGGTCTCGAGGAAGAGGCCCGTTAACGCCTTCAACACATTGGCCTTGTGGACGACCGTCACCTTCTTGCGCCCTCGGCGCAGCGCATACTCGAAGGCGAATTTGATGATGCGATGTGCGCCCGCCTTGGTGTTCACGCCTGAACCGATTGCAACGGCGTGCGGGTCATCGCCGATCGGGACATAATGCTCGAAGGCAATGTACAGGCCTTCGAGATTTTCGCGGACCAGGACGAGATCGATATTGTCGTAGCGCTGGCCGGGGATGATGGTCCGCACCGGCCGAACGTTGGCGTAAAGCCCGAATTCCTCGCGCAAGCGCACGTTGACGGACCGGAACCCTCCACCGACCGGCGTGGTCAAGGGACCCTTCAGCGCCAGCTTGGTGCGGCGGATGCTGTCCAGCGTGTCGGCAGGTAATGGATCGCCCGCCTTCTCGATCGCGGCCAGCCCACCTTGCCGCACATCCCAGGCGAAGGGCGAACCAAGTCGATCGAGGACGAACTGCACCGCATCGACGATCTCCGGCCCGATCCCATCTCCCGGGATCAAGGTCGCTTCAATGCTGTCTGTTTTGGATGGGCCAGACATTTCGGGCACCTCTCTTCATCGGTTCCGCGCCACTGACGCCGACAAACGCACCCCAACCTATTCGGAAGTCCTTGGCGCCGATAACTCCTCATCCGCTGCTAAATGCCTCGTCACCGCTTCAGAGAAAAGTCATTCCAGGCGGCAGTCGCGCAACGCACATTCATTTCACCCTATCTCAGGGAGGGTGACCGCGTTGTCGATCACTCCGGCAACCCCGCAAGCCGCAAGGCCTCGACATATATGGCGAAATCTTCGGGCCGAAGCGGTCCCATCCGATCCTTGAGATTGGAGATGCGTACTTCGGGATCGAGTTGAAGTGTGCGCGCAATGTACCCCCGAGCTTCGTCCAGGCGTCCGGCAAGAACGTTGCTCGCAGCCGCGACGCGCAAAGTGGCTAGGAAATTCGGGCGTTCCCAAGACGACCTTTCGGCCAGCGGCCATGCCTCGTTGTATCGGCCGGCGAGAAAGTGAGTAAGGGCGATGAGGTGGTGCATATAGAACATCAACGGATCGAGAGGGCTTAGACGGGCAGCGCGCGCTATATGCTCGATTGCCAGATCGTGATCGCCAAGAATGGCTCTGAAGAACCCGCTGGCATACCATGCCGCCGCGAGATTTGGGTCCAGAACGAGTGCGCGATTAACCAGGGCAGCACCTGCCTTAAGCTCGCCGACCACGAGGCCTAGAGCGAGCCCACTGAAGGCGAGGGCGACCGGATCGTCGGTGCCGGACTTCGCGACCCTTCCGGCCAGTCGGGTGGTTTCCGCAATTTCATGCGTGCGGTCCGTGGTCCAACCGTTCGCCATTCGCCAAAAGTAGCACCACGCGGCAACGCCATGTGCCGATTCGAAATTGGCGTCGAGGTCAACCGCCTTGTAAAACATCCGCAGCGCCTCGTTGGCACTTTCCTCGGTCCATTGATAAAGACTGGCCAGGCCCCGCAGGTAGTAGTCGTAAGCATCGAGGCTTTCCGTCGGCTTGCGCTTCGCGCGCTCGATCTCGGCCTGCTCCAGCATCGGCGCGATCGCACCCACCACGCTCGCGGTCACCCGATCTTGCAGATCGAAGACATCTTCGAGGTCGCCCTCAAAACGATCCGCCCACAGATGAGCGCCTGTCGAGCCGTCGATGAGCTGGCCCGCGATGCGGACCCGATGCGCTGCCCGGCGAACACTACCTTCGAGCACGTAGCGGACACCCAACTCACGCGCCACCTGCTTCACGTCCACGGCACGGCCTTTGTAGGTGAAGGCCGAATTGCGCGCGATCACGAACAGCCACCGCATCCGCGACAGCGCCGTCGTGATCTCTTCCACCATGCCGTCGGCAAAATACTCCTGCTCCGGATCGTCGCTCATGTTCTGGAACGGCAGTACCGCGATCGATGGCCGGTCGGGTAGCGCAAGCGGCGGCCGTGCCGCACCGGCAGAGGCGATCGCCGCCGAGGACAGCCGTCCCGCCTCGGCCGCCTCGGCCAGCCCCACCCGATATACGCGGATCGAACGCGCGATGTTCTTGAGATTCTGCTCCCCGAGATCGACAAATTTCGCCGCAATCTTACCCCGCACCTGGCGAAACGCATCCTCGGAGACACTGATGCCGCCAGGCTCGGAAAAGTGTTGCAAGCGAACGGCGACATTCACCCCGTCGCCATGAATGTCATCGGGATCGATGATCACATCCCCCAGGTTGATGCCAATCCGGAACGCCATCCGATCCGCCTCGGGCACCCCGTCATTGCGCTCCCCATGCCGCGTTGCACTTCGATCGCACACCGCACCGCTTCCACAACGCTCAGGAACTCGACCAGCACACCATCGCCCGTCGCCTTGACAATGCGTCCGCGATATTCCTCGATTTTCGGATCGATCAACTGGCGGCGGAACGTCTTCAGACGCGCAAGCGTGCCCTGCTCGTCCGCGCCCATCAACCGGCTGAAGCCGACGACGTCCGCGGCAAGAACCGCTGCTAGCCTGCGCACGATCCGGCCGGATGCCATGAACACCACCCTCGCCGACCCATAGCGTAGCCGAACTCTCGCCGCCCGCACAATCGGCGCGGAGCCAATTAGGCGGAGGATGGTGCTGCCGTGTTGCGAATTTGCGGCCAGTGTGGTGAATTTCGGATTCACCGCACGAGTTCGAGCCCTGGACGGTGAGGCCGATCACCGATCGGCCAATGGGGCGACCCTTCTTCGTGCAATTTCGTTGACGGTGACCCAGTCGAGATCGCTTGCCGTGACGACATAATCGACACGTGCGCTGATAATGTCGCCGCCGCACATAAGGTGGATTAGCTCACCCGGCTTGGGGGTCGGCCCGTCGAATTTGCGGTCGGGCCGTACCGGGTTCCCATTCAACCCCTTCAAGGTGACGCCGTACGACATCGCAGGCAACTTCCTTTCCTTGTCCCCGTTCATAGCTCACACCAGAAGGGGCGGCCTGCGATGTGAAATTCTTCACACGCGATGGCCTTTTTCAAAGGACTGCCCGGTCGCAGCCGGGAATTGCGCCAAAATCGGAGCTGCCTGAATTGTCCGTTCGGCGCCGGCGCTGTTTCTTGCCGAATGCCGGTCAGTGCGAATCAGTCGACGGTGCGGTCGGAGGCGTTACCTTGCGTAGCAGCGGGACGAGCAGCGTCGCGACGACGAAGGTGAGCATGATGACGCGAAACGCGTCGGCATAGGCAAGTGTCGAAGCCTCGCGATAGACCAGATGCCAGAGCTGCTCAAGGGCCGCCTGCTGGCCGAGATGAGGGCTGCCCGGCATGGCACCGTAGCGCTGAACCATTTCGCCCAAGAGCCGCTCCATGGCGCCATTCGCCGGCGTGAGGTGAGAGGCGATTCGAAGGAAGTGGATATTGGTTTGGTCATTCAGGATCGCCGCACTGACCGCGATACCCACAGCACCGCCGAGGTTGCGCATCATGTTGAAGAGGCCGCTTGCGAATTTCAGCCGTTCAGGCGGAAGGCTGCCGAGGCCGAGCGTGACCGTGGGTGCTACGGCGAAAACCTGGGGTAGCCCGCGCAAGATCTGCGGAAGGAAAAGCTGGTCGCCACCCCAATCATGGGTGATGAAGCTGTAGCTCCACATGGCCAGCCCAAAACAGGCGAGCCCGCCCATCAGGAGCCAGCGTGTGTCGAATTTGCGGGCGAGCGCAATATAAATCGGCGTCCCGATCAAGGCGGCGGCACCGGTCGAGAAGATCGCAGTACCGGTCTGCCACGCGCTGAAACCGCGCACGTATCCGAGGAAGAGTGGCGTGAGATAGATGGTCGTGAAAATGCCGATGCCGGCAACGAAGGACAAAAAACATCCAACCGCGAAGTTGCGGTTGCCGAGTGCGCGCAGGTCGACGACGGGATTGTGGTAAGTGAGGCTGCGGGCAACGAAAAGCGTACAGGCCACGGCAGCAATCCAGGCGGACTCGCGAATGGTCGAGTCGCTGAACCAGTTCCAACGCGCACCTTCCTCCAACGTATATTCGAGGGTGCCGAGGCCGATTGCCATCAGGACGATCCCCGGATAATCCGCACCCCTCAGAAGGGCGAGATCCGGTTTATCGATCTGCACGAGGATCGGTACGAGTGCGGTAATCGCCAAGCCGGGAATGAGATTGACGTAAAAGAGCCAACGCCAGTCGAGGGTGTCGGTAATCCAGCCGCCGATCACGGGGCCGAGTGTGGGTGCGATCGCCGCGATGGTGCCGATCACGGCGGACGAATAGACACGGCGCGATCCTTGGAAATAATGAAACGAAGAAGTAAACACGGTCGGAATCATCGAGGCGCCGAGCAACCCCTGAAGCGCGCGGAATACGATCATGCTCTCAATGTTCCACGCAATGCCGCAAAGCATGCTCGCAACCGTGAAACCGGCTGCGGAACAGGTGAACAGCCAGCGGGTCGAAAACACGCGCGTCAGCCAGCCAGAGAGGGGTATCGTGATGATTTCTGCGATCAGATAGGCCGTCTGCACCCAGCTGATCTCGTCCTGTGCCGCGGAAAGGCCGCCGCCGATGTCCTGGAGCGACGAGGCCACGATCTGGATGTCCAGGAGGGCTATGAACATCCCGGCGCACATCACCACGAAAGGGAGCAACGACGGCTGTTTGGGTGCTGCGTCGGTCATGGTGCCTCCGTCTGACTATCGCGCGTGTCAACGTTGACCGTGGTGGAAAGGCCGGGGCGCAGCATGCTGAGCTTCTCGTCGCCGGCGTCGAGCACGATGCGGACAGGTACGCGCTGCACGATCTTGGTGAAATTCCCGGTGGCGTTTTCCGGTGGGATGATGCTGAAGACAGCGCCAGTCCCGGGCGCCATGCTGACGACATGGCCTCGGAAGGGGTGACCGGGGAGGATATCGGCTTCGACGGTGGCGGGTTGAGACGGCGTCATGTGGGTGAGCTGGTCTTCTTTGAAATTCGCATCCACCCAGAGGCCGGTCGCCGGCGTGATCGAAATCAGGTAGGTGCTCTTGGTCACATAGGCGCCAACTTGCGCCGCGCGGTTGCCGACATACCCGTCAATCGGGGAGCGAATCTCGGTATAGCTCAGATTGAGTTCGGCCGTGCGGAGGTCGGATTGCGCTTGCGCAACGGCGGCATTGGCCTCCGCGACCTGGGCGTCGATGACCTTGAGTTGCTGGCGCGCCGCTTCGAGCCCGGCCTGGGCCGAAGCGACGGCGGAGCGGGCTTCCTGCTGCAGCGCTAACGTCCGCTCCGCATCTTGGCGAGATCCGAAACTCTTCGCCTCCAGGGTTTTGTAGCGGACGGCATCCTGATCGGCGAACGAGGCGCGAGCCGATTTTGCAAGGAGATCGGCTTCCTGCTGGCGAATGGCCGATTGTTGAAGCACGTAGCGCGCATGAAGGCTTTCGATGGTCGCCAAGCGGGCGTTGAGCACGGCCTCCGCATGATCGAGTGCGGCCTGGTAATCCCGGGGGTCGAGTTGGATGAGCAACTGGCCCGCCTGCACACGCTGATTGTCGTCCACGAGAACACGCGCGACAAAGCCGTCTATATGCGGCGCTATGGGCGTGATATTGCCGCCGACATAGGCATCGTCCGTGGATTCAACGAATCGGCCGACCGTCCACCACGTGCGCCCGTATAAGGCCGCCGCCAACACGACGATGGCCGCCACGGAGAGGAGTGCGAGCCGCCGCATGTCGAGTTTCGGGCGGCTTATCGTCGGGATGACAGCGATTTCTCGTTCGGTGATCGCGCTATCCATGCTCGTCTCCGCACTTAATTGGCGGCCTCCTTCGTCACAGGACCTTTTTGCTGTGCGAGCCGCCGCGCCACCAAAGCATAGCGCCGCTGTGTGCGCTCGTCGGCGAGCGGTCCCGCCGCCGATATAAAATCAGGCTCGACGAGCGGTTTGCCCGTCACGCGATCGACCAGTACCGGATCGGCCTCGGTACCGGTCTTGCTGTCGACGATGAGGACGCTCTTGCCCTCGGGAGCGAAATGCCTGTTGCCCCAGGCGAGCAGAGCCCACATCACCGGCTGGAAATCGCGGCCCCGCGACGTGAGAACGTACTCATACCGGGGCGGGCGCTCGCTGTAGCGCCGGCGCTCGAGTAGATCCGCCGCCACCAGGCCGTTGAGGCGCCGCGTCAGCATATTGGGCGCGATGTCCAGGCTCTTCTGGAATTGCTCGAACCGGGTCAAGCCATGAAAAGCGTCCCGCAAGATAAGGATGCTCCACCACTCGCCCACGCGCTCCAGGCTGCGGGCGATAGGACACTGCATGTTGCCAAAGCTCTTGCGATGCATCGTCCATCTCCCAGTTACTAGCATGATGATAGTAACATATCTCGGTAACTATCAATTTGCAAGTAACCTGTTGATCGGCGAGCTAAGCGCGGAGGCGTCTCGAGGTTCGCCAGGTGGCGAAATATTTTATGTTTCGTGTCAATAACTTAGATGAGGGATGCGGTCACTGCCACGGTCCGATATGTCGATGGTGCATAACTGGGTTGCCCACGGACGATAATGACCGCGCAACGCCTGGAGCCCTGGTCTGGCCGTCCACGTCGTTCAGCGATTGGGCATCCACTTCTTCATTGCGGCTTGACCCGCGCATCGACATGAATGGAGAAGTCCGGAACCATTTATCGGACACAACGCGGGACTGTGCTTTGAGTCCGATATCCGCCCCAAGCCTCGCCGCCAGATGCGGCAAATTTCGCATTAGCCACACGAGGTGTAGAGTTCGCAGCTCAGTAAGCGGGGTTTTGAACGCGTCGTGATCGTTCCGCATGGATGAAATCTTCTTCACCGAGCTGTCGGCGTGGCTGATCCAGGCGGGGCTGGACGGGGTTTCTGAGAACGACATTCTCTCGGGATTCTGCAACCGTTGCGTCGCTGCTGACGTTCCGCTGGCTCGCGGCATTTTGTTTATCGACACGCTTGATCCTGTCCACGAGGGTCGCATGTATCGCTGGGGCCTTGGCCCTGACGAACCGTCCTTGGTCGAATATGGCCGCACGAACCCAGATGTGCTTGCCGCATCCGGCTTCAGTCCCCAGGATGTCGAGCTCGCCGAGCGATGGCGACACAGCGCCCATTACAGAATGTTGCAAACCGGCGACTCGCTTTTGCGCCGCCGCCTCAATACCGCGACACAGGACGAGTTCAGTCTGATGCCCGAGTGGTTTGCCGCCGGGCTGACCGATTTCGTCGCGATTATCACCCGCTTCGCCGGTGAAGGATCTATTGGCGACATGGACGGTGTTTACTCATCATGGGGCACCGCCGCACCGGCCGGCTTCAATGACAGCCAAATCGCCGCACTTCAACGGATCGTGCCCGACCTTGCGCTCGCCATCAAATCGGTAGCGCTGGCGCGCATGACCAAAACCCTCATGGAAACCTATCTCGGCCGCGACCCCGGCCAGCGGGTACTCGGCGGACGGATCGTGCGCGGAATTACGGAGCGAATCGATGCCGTCGTTTGGTTCAGCGATTTGCGAGGGTTCACGCGCATTACCGACGCCGCACCGGAACAAGTCATTCCGTTGCTCAACGACTATGCCGATGCGATCGTGTCGGCGATCAACGACCACGGCGGCGATGTGCTCAAGCTGATCGGCGACGGCACGCTTGCCATCTTCACCGCCGAAGACCGAATTCACGCCTGCGGTGCTGCACTCTCTGCTGCGATTGCCGCCCGACAAGGTATTGCCGAACTAAAGAAGCGCAGGGCCGCAGAAGGCAAGCCGGTAACGGACATGTATCTCGGTTTGCATGTTGGCCAAGTCTTTTACGGCAATGTCGGCAGCCGCGAGCGACTCGACTTTACGGTCATCGGCCCCGCTGTGAACGAGGCGAGTCGCATTGCAGCACTTTGCCGCTCCGTCGATCAGCCCATTCTGATTTCGGCAGCGTTCGCCAAGGTCGGGGACATCAAAAGTCGCCTCATTTCGGTCGGGCGGTATGCGCTACGCGGTGTTTCGCACTCGCAGGAGCTGTTTACGCTCGACCCTGCTGCATCATAGTCACCGATAGATTTCGAGCGGTCTCGTTTTTTGCATTGTTGTCCGGAGCCCGTGGTTCAGGCGACCTGCACCCGCAGGCCGGACATGGCGAGCAAGATCAGCGTCGCAATGATTCCAGCCGTGATGGCGCCAGCGATCATAAAGCGATCCGCTATCGCCTTCCTGACGCCGTGCGTCATCATCACGGCACGGCCGCCTGCAGCCAAATGCGAGAGGACAAAGAACACGCCCAGCCAATAATGTGGCAACAAACGAATATTCCACGCGTCCTTGATGAGGCCCGTCGGCGCGCCTGTCGCGAAGTCCCATCCCGTGTCAATGCCGAGATAGGTCCGAGCGTAGATGAATACCGAGTCCATGTGGCCAAGCACGTAAAAGGCGAGATAAACCCCCGATGCGATTTGGAATGAACGAAAACGGTCGGTCGGCAAAACCGTGTACCGCCAGACAAAGTAGAGTCCGGTGCCGATCTGGAAAAATAGAAGCGCCACGAGGATCGGCTGCAGAAGTTCGGTTCGATAAACGTGGCGGAAAACCTTCATCACCGAGTCATAGGTACTCGGACCAATGAGCCCCGTCAGATGGTTGGCGATGTGAAGGGCAAGGAAAATTGCGATGATGGCGACAGCCGATATTCCGTGCGCGACCCGCAGCTGTGCGGGAACGGGAAGCGGCTTCGCTGCGACGAGCGTTTCGTTGTCGGCGCGCCACAGCATTGCAAGGACGACGGCCCAGCACACGACCCAAAACCACGTGTCGGGGACTGGATCATGCAGCATGTATAAAACAACGCCGATGAAGGTGAATAATGTCGGTGCCGCGACGGCGAGTAGGGCCGCGCGTTTGGCGCGCAATTGTGCCGCGGTCGGCCGGTCGATCTCCGAGAACGACATCATCGCCAAAAGTGCTATCAGCGGAATGACGAATGCGAGGGATAAACAAATCGCTGCGGTCAACCAAGGCAGGAGACCGGCAGCCGACCCATTCCCGGCAATGTTTGTGACACTGGCGTTGAAGCCCTTAAGGACGAACGGGTAAAGCAACGCGCCGGCAGCGGGCGTGAGCATGGGGATACGGGCCTTCACGCCGTATGTACCCTGTGTTCCGCTCTCTGTGACGATCGACATAGATCCCCCTTAACTCCGCTGACGCAGCGGGTCCTAGATCGCGAGGACAAGTATCTCGCCGGGCCTAAAATTCCGCGGCCAATGTCGCTCTCTAGCCTTCATCTTCGCGAGCGAGCCCTTGTGCAACGGCCAACAATTTCCCCCAATCCCGATCTCTACCCGACCTTTCAAAAAAGAGAGGACGGTCGGTTTCAAGGCTCGATGTTCGGCACAGGACAATCGCGAAGACACAGGCCGGCGCGCTCTTCGCCAGTTATGCTCGCGTGCCTCGCGTCTTCAGGAACGGACCGCCCGAATTCGCATCCCCATGCATCGGACCGTTTCGTCGGATCACGCCACGGCGACGGATCGGTCGAGAGAACGAACGCCACGGCGATATCCCCTTGCTTACTGCTGGCTTCCAGAACCCCCGACGGCGCTTGCATCCACGAGCGATTGATCCTAACGCCGCAGATAGCGTACGTTTAAATGATAATTCGTCCATTCACTAATAACTAAAGGTCACGAAAGGTAGGGCATGGAAAACCTGGCCGGGATCGCAGCCTTCGTCAAAGTGGCCTCAACCGGTAGCTTTGCCAAGGCCGCCGCAGCCTTGGGTATTTCGGCGTCGGCCGTGAGCAAGAATGTCCGACGTCTTGAGTCATCACTTGCTGTCCGACTCCTCAATCGCACGACGCGAAGTGTGGCGCTGACCAACGAAGGAGCCATTTACTATGAGCGTTGCCGTCCCGCCATCGAGGGGCTTCAGGATGCAGCCGCGATATTGCGCGATGCGCGTCGAGAGCCTCGGGGAGTGATACGCGTGAGCGCGTCAGTGGGATTTGGTCGGCAATGCCTTCTGCCCCTACTGCCGGACTTCTCAAAACGCTATCCCGGCATAACGCTCGATCTTTCTTTTGACGACCGCTTCGCCGACCTCGTGGACGACCAAGTTGAGGTCGCAATACGCAATGGGCGGCTCAACGATCGCAA
>Ga0187765_10000054_pt1 | contig 38804 bp, 31 predicted proteins | sample 0216_QUI02_MP05__3_FD_133018 | JGI IMG/M metagenome (GOLD analysis project Ga0187765, IMG submission 133018) | Tropical peat soil microbial communities from peatlands in Department of Meta, Colombia - 0216_QUI02_MP05_10_MG | ecosystem: Environmental > Terrestrial > Soil > Wetlands > Peat ...
GCCTGCCGGACACCACCATCCCGTTCTCGGCGCTGGCGCCGAAGGACCGCTCCGATCTCGAGGCGGCGCTCGATGTCGGCGCCGACTGGATCGCGCTCTCGTTCATTCAGCGGCCGGAAGACATCGCCGAGGCGAAGAAGATCACGCGCGGCCGCGCGGCGGTCATGGCCAAGATCGAGAAACCGCAGGCGGTGGCGCGGCTCGGCGACATCCTCGATCTCGCTGATGCGCTGATGGTGGCGCGCGGCGACCTCGGGGTGGAAATGCCGCTGGAAAAAGTCCCGGGAATCCAGAAGCAGATCGTGAGGAATTCGCGCCGCGCCGGCAAGCCGGTGGTGGTGGCGACACAGATGTTGGAGTCCATGATTTCTAGCCCGGTGCCGACGCGGGCCGAGGTTTCCGACGTCGCCACCGCGATTTTCGACGGCGCGGATGCGGTGATGCTGTCCGCCGAATCGGCGGCCGGCCAGTATCCGATCGAAGCGGTCGCCACGATGAACCGGATCGCCGAAGAGGTGGAAAGCGAGGAAGGCTATCGCACCATCATGCAGGCGCATCACGCCGAGCCCGAGGCCACCGGCGCCGACGCCATCGCCGCCGCGGCGCGGCAGATCGCCGACACGCTCGATCTCTCGGCGATCGTCTGCTGGACGAGTTCGGGTGCAACGGGCCTGCGGGTCGCGCGCGAGCGGCCGCAGGTGCCGATCGTGGCGATCTCGCCGAACATCGGAACCGGCCGGAAACTGTCGGCGGTCTGGGGCGTGCATTGCGTGGTGGCGGAAGACGCGCACGACCAGGACGACATGGTGAATCGCGCGTGCCGCCTCGCCTTCAAGGACGGATTTGCCAAGCCGGGGCGGCGCGTCCTCATCGTCGCCGGCCTGCCGCTCGGTACGCCGGGCGCGACCAACATGATCCGCATCGCGTTCGTCGGGCAGGACGTGGCGAAGGACGAATGACCACGTGTCACACGCCGATCCGCCTTTACTGCGGTCGCGGAGAAACTTTTTGAGCGCGTGAGGTGACGCGATGGCCATGATGGTCACAAAGTCGATATTGCGTCACTCAATTTTGAAGTCAGTTTCGGGCCATTCGTGTCTGTTTCCCACCGACAGCGGTCAGACAGCGGACACGGCGGCCAGCTTGCCGCTTGCGAGGTGATCTCTTGACACAGTAACGCTTCTCCTGTGAGCGAGGCTCAGGGCAAGATGCCGATCGGACGTGTGTTGCCGCAAGCGCTGGCAGCGTGGGTGCCTTTCTATTACGGCTGGATCGTCCTTGCATGCTTATGCTGCGCCGGCTTCGCGCGGCAGGGGCCGGCGGTGGCGACCTTGTCAATCTTCGTCGAGCCGCTGACGCGCGATTTCGGCTGGTCGCGCACCGCCGTGTCGGGCGCGGTTTCGCTCGGCGGGTTGCTGGCCGCGCTGATCTCACCGCTGATTGGCCCATTGCTCGACCGCCGCGGCTCACGGCTGGTGTTGTGCGTCGCTGTCTTGGTCAACGGGATCGCGCTGCTGCTGCTGTCGCTCACCCCGTCCTTGTTATTCTTCTACCTGCTGTTCTGCATCGCGCGAATGAACTGGGCAGGACCGTTCGATCTCGGCATCTATGGCGCACTGAACAACTGGTTTCTCGCGCGCCGCACAGTCGCGGCCTCCATCGCCACCTTGGCGCAGATGCTCGGACTTGTGGCAATGCCTCTGATCGCGCAATTCGCCATATCGCATGACGGCTGGCGTGCCGGCTGGATTGCGCTCGGCGCTGTGACTTTGATAGTGGGCTTCGTCCCAGTCTGCCTGTTCATGGTGCGCCGGCCGGAAGATATGGGCCTGCAACCTGATCGGGCAGACCTCGTCATTCAATCGCCGGGAGCAACCGCCCCGCCGCTGGCCGAGCCGCGCTTCTCGCGCCGACAGGCGATCCGCACCTCGGGCTTCTGGCTGCTCATGCTCTATACGGTGATGGTCTACCCAGTGCAGGCCGGGGTGAGCCTCCATCAGGCGCCCCACCTGGTGGAGCGGGGACTCGAACCGACCACGGCGGCATTGATCGTCAGCTGCTTCTCGCTCATGTCGGGGCTCGCGACGATTGCCTGCGGATTCCTCCCGCGGCGATTGCCGATCCGTTTCCCGCTGGCACTGAGCGGACTGCTTCTGGCTGTCGGCACATCGCTAATGCCGGGCATCGGCTCGGCGGCCGATGGCTATCTCGCCGCCGGCATATTCGGTGTCGGCATCGGCGGCGTCTTGACCCTCGTGCCGGTCGCTTGGGCCGACTATTTCGGACGGGCGAACTACGGCGCGATCCGCGGAATCGCGCTGTCGGTGCAGGTCTTGGCGCAGGCGACCGGTCCCTTGCTCTCCGGCGCCTTGTACGATTTGACCGGTACGTACACAGTTTCGTTGCGCTGCTTCGCAGCGCTGTCGGTCCTCAGCATCCTAGCCGCGCTTGCGGCAAGACAACCTCAAAACGTCGGCTGAATAAGTCGGGACTTGGAACCACGCACAGCCAACCGGAGGAGATGGACGGGAACGAGATCCTTCCCCGATCCACGCGCCAGAACCCGTAAACTCCCCCCGTGGCCGTCAGATATCCCGGCCTTCGACCTTTTCGGTGAGCGACTTCACCAGATCGGGGATGCGCTGCAGATGCGGGTGAATGGCGAGCGCGCGGCGGAATGCTTCCAGCGCGTGCTTGTCGTCGCCGTATTCCTGCAGGATCATGCCGAGCCCCGATATCGCGCCGAAGTGGCGCGGCTCGCGTGCCAGCACCTGCTCGATGTCGGCGAGAGCGTGGGCGTAATCCTTCTTCATGTAGTAAAGCGTGGCGCGGCGGTTCCAGGCCTCGGTGTAATCGGGCTTGAGCTCGATGATGTAGTCGAGCAGCCTGATCGCAAGGTCCACATCCTGGGCCTCGACCGCCGTCTTGACCCTCGACATGAGCAAGTTGGCCGTGTCGCTGCCGGAGGCGAGCCAAAGCGCCCAGATCCGGTCCTCGACCGCCTTGGCGCTGGCATCGTCGGGCGCGACCTTGAGCGCCTCGAACAGGAAGTCGAGATTGCGGGTGCGGTCGCCGTGCTGCGGCTTCGGCAGATCGGACGGCGGGTGCATCGGCTCGAGCGGCGGCTGGTCGCCGGGCGGCTGAATGGCCTCGGCCATCACCGGGCTGCCTGCGGCGAGCGTTGCCGCAGCAATGCCTATACCGAGGGCGATTACGGTCAGTCGCAGTGCCATGGCCCTAATTTATCCTGCCGGCCGCCGGAGCGAAAGTCAGCAGGAACCATCAAGCCACCGAATTTCGTCCGAATTTAGGGGCTGTTTTGGGGCCAGGCCGGGTATCGAACGCCGAATTCAGCCTTGGCGGGCCTTATAGCGGCGATGGATCTTGTTGATGATGTACACCCGGCCCTTACGCCGCACGATGCGGTTGTCGCGGTGCCGCCCGCGCAGCGATTTCAGCGAATTACGCACTTTCATCGGTCGCTTCCTTACAGTGGAGCCGTGACGCTCCGCGTCCGGCGATCTGGACATTGCGCGCAACCTAAGCAAGCAGGCGCCGCAGTCAAGCCGGACCAGACGGCACGTTCATGGCGGCGGCAAGGGTCCGCAAAAAGCCATGCCGCGCTTCCTGCGTTCAGGCAGGAAGCACGGCAAAAGCTCAGACGCAGTAGAGAAGCTCGGACTTAAAGGCCGTTCAGCACTTCTTGCGAACGTTGACGCAGTTGCCTTGCGGGCAAACCGGCGTCAGCACTGCAGGGTACCAAGCGCCGTCGGCGCCGCAGAGATACACGCTGCAGAAGCCATTCTTGCAGTCCGTCGAGCAAAGACCCGGGCCACCGCACGTTTTGGCTGCCGCTTTCTTCTTTGCCTCACCCGGCGCTACCGACATCGCAATCGCCAGAGCCGCGACAGCGCCAGCAACCAAGAATTTCGTAGCAAATTTCATCATAGCCAAAGCTCCCCATTGCCGATCACCGAATTTGCTTTCGTGATTCGATGATCATTGTTAATTGCTAACACCTTTCATGCACGGTGGATAGCAAGTGTCCCCAATCTTTCAGATACTTACTGTAAAACCTCCCTGGGTGTGCCCGCAGCGCAACAATAATTGTGTATTCGTCTGGTATCAGGCTCTTGACCCGAACAACGATCACTCGTTGCAACGGCGATTCGAGGAGGCGCGCATTGGCCTTTGGCCGGCGGCGCAAAATCATTTGCAATCAGCCAGATAAACCGCAACTGATTTGGCAAACATCGATGAGCCGACGATGCAGCGCAGCACTGACCGTTTTTTGACCACCCATACCGGCAGCCTGCCAAGGCCCGAAGACTTGATCCGTACCATGTACGCGAAGGAAGAGGGGGTACCGGTGGAAAAGACGGCGCTCGCGGCGCAGGTGCGCGCGGCGGTCGCCGAAGTGGTGAAGAAGCAGGCCGACGCCGGAGTCGATCTGGTCAACGACGGAGAAATGTCAAAACCGAGCTACGCCACCTACGTGAAGGATCGGCTCAACGGTTTCGGCGGCACCGGCAACACGTTCGTCTATCAGGACCTCGCGGAGTATCCGAACCTCGCCAAACGCGTGTTCGGCGATCCGGGGCGCTCGCGGCGCAAGACGCCGGCGTGCAATGCGCCGATCAGCGTGCGCGATGCGGCGGCGGCGCGCGAGGACGTCGACAATCTCAAGGCCGCACTCGCCGAAGTGAAGGCAAGAGGCGCGTTCATGAGCGCGGCTTCACCGGGCGTGGTGTCGCTGTTCTTCCGCAACGACCATTACAAGGATCAGGAAAGCTATCTGCACGCGATCGCGGAGGCGATGCGCGACGAATATGAAACCGTGGCCAAGGCCGGCATCGTGTTGCAGATTGATTGTCCGGATCTCGGCATGGGCCGGCATATCCAATACGCCAATCTCGAGCTCAAGGAATTCCGCAAGCGCATTCGCCAGCACATCGAGGCGCTCAATCATGCGCTGGGCAATATTCCGCCCGAACAGCTGCGCATGCACCTGTGCTGGGGCAACTACGAAGGCCCGCATCATTACGACGTGCCGTTCGCCGATATCGTGGACATTGTCTTCATGGCGCGGCCGTCGGCGATCTCCTTCGAAGCCGCCAATCCGCGGCACGCGCACGAGTGGACATTGTTCGAGCGCGTGAAATTGCCGGACGGCAAAGTCCTCATTCCGGGCGTGATCGAATCGAAATCGAACTTCATCGAGCATCCCGAACTGATCGCGCAGCGCATCGGCCGCTACGCCAAGCTGGTCGGCCGCGAGAACGTCATCGCGGGCAGCGATTGCGGCTACGGCACCTGGGTCGGCCAGGCGGCGGTCGATCCGCAGGTGGTGTGGGCCAAGCTCGCCGCCATGGCGGAGGGGGCGCGGATCGCCAGCAGAGAATTTTGGAAATAGCGGCGAAGGCCTATCCTCCCGAGCGATGAGCGAGACGTCCCAGCCTCAACAACAGCCTGCACCGCTCGCGCATGCGCCGGTCGCGAGTCTGTGGCCGGCGTGGGTGGACAGCCTGCTGCAGCCGATCAAGGCGTTCAGGCTGCGCTATCTGCCGGTGCTGATGGTCTATTTCGCATTCGGCGCGGCGGGCATCGTCGACATCACGCGCGATCTTTGGGTCAAGGAGAGCCTGACGCTGTCGCCGTCGGAACTGGCCGGCATCGCGGTCTGGTTCAGCCTGCCGTGGACCGTGAAGATGGTGTTCGGGGAACTCGTCGATTGCGTGCCGCTGTTCAATTCGCAACGCGGGTCCTACGTGCTGATCGGAGCCGGGATGATGTCCGCCGGCCTGATTATTCTGGCCGGCGGCGCCGGCGGATGGATCGTCTTCGCCCATCCGAACCAACTCTACGTGCTCGGCTGGATGCTGGTGGTTGTCGGCCAAGTGGTACAGGACGTGGTCGCCGATGCCATGTCCACGGAAGTCGTCCCGCGCAAGGACGAGTCGGGCGCGGCTCGGCCGGAGCACGACGTGCGCGCGGATCTCGGCATGGTGCAGGTGCTCGGGCGGCTTGCGGTGTCGGCGGGCGTGCTTTCGGTTGCCGGATTGTCGGGCTGGCTCGCCGGCATGTTCTCGCGCGAGACCGTGTTCCTGGTCGGCCTGCTGATGCCGGCGATCTCGATTACCGGCGTGTTCGTCCGGCGCGCGGCACCGGCGGAGCGGCGTCCGATCGACTGGCGCATTCTCGGCGGCGGCCTCGGCTTCGGCGCGATCGTGCTGACGCTCGGATTGGCCGATGTGCCTTTTGCGCAGGAATGGACTTTCGTCATTTCGCTGACGGTCGTCTGCGCCATGCTCTATCTCGTGACGCGAACGCTCACGCCCGAGATGCGCCGGGCCATCTTTTTCACCAGCGTCATCATCTTCGCGTTCCGCGCGACCCCCAATCTGGGCGACGGCTTCTTCTGGTTTACCCTCGATGTGCTCAAGTTCGACGCGGATTTCTACGGCGTGCTGCGGCAGACCGCGGCCATCATTGCGGTCGTGTCGCTGTGGGCGTTTTCCAAACAAGTCACGCAATATTCGGTGACTGCGGTGCTGTTCTGGATCGCGGTCGCCGATACGATCCTGGCCCTGCCCGGCCTCGGGCTGGTGTACGGCCTGCATCACTGGACCGAGGCGCATTTCGGCTTCGGCGCGCACGCGATCATGCTGATCGATTCGGCGGCGCAATCGCCGTTCGACCAGCTCAGCATGGTGCCGCTGCTCACGCTGATCGCCTTCTATGCGCCCGACGGCCAACGCGCGACCTGGTTCGCGCTGATGGCTTCGCTGATGAATATCGCGCTGGTGGCAGGCGCGCTGCAGACCAAATATCTCAACGAGATTTTCATCGTGGCGCGCGGCGAGTACGGCGAGCTCGGGCCGCTGTTCATCTGGGTCGTGGTGATGGGCTTTGTCATTCCGGTGGGGGCGATCGTGCTGTTCGGCCGGCGTGTTGCCCGAGACTGAGGCAACGACGTAAGGTGCCGGGACCGCCGCCGCAGGAGCGTTCACGTGCAGTTCGGATTGAACTTCTTTCCGTGTGTCTCGCCCGCGCAGAAGCCCGCGGAGCAGTTCTTCCGCGAGACGCTGCAGCTGGCGAGCCTGGCCGACGAACTCGGCTACACGCACATCCGGCAGGTCGAGCACTATTTCAAGCCCTACGGCGGCTACAGCCCGAACCCGCTGCTGTTTCTCGCCGCGGTCGCGCAGCGCACCAAACGCACGCGGCTGATCACCGGCGCGGTGCTGCCCGCGTTCAACAGCCCGCTGAAGCTCGCAGGCGAGATCGGCATGCTCGACGGCATCAGCAGCGGGCGGCTGGAGGTCGGCTTCGCGCGCGCCTTCCTGCCGCATGAGTTCGCGCAGTTCGGGGTGAGCCTCGACGACAGCCGGCGGCGATTCAACGAGGGCATGGCGCAAATAAAACTGCTGCTCGAAAAAGAAAACGTATCGTCGGAAGGCGAGTTTCACTCCTTCCGCAACGTCACTTCCCTCCCCCGCCCGACGCAGAGGCCGCATCCACCATTGTGGATCGCCGCGACCGCGACGCCGGAGACGTTCGCGCTTGCCGGCAAGATCGGCGCCAGCGTGATGGCGATCCCGCTCGAAGGCGAGAAGATGCGCGCGCTGATCGGCACCTATCGCGACGCCTGGCGCGCGGCCGGGCATCCCGGCAAGGGGTACGTGATGAATTCGTTCATCATGTGCTGCGCGAGCGATCGCGACGAAGCCATGCGGGCCGGCTGCGCGGCCGGCAACGGACATCTGCGGGGCTTAGCCGACGCGGCGCAGGAATGGATGCAAGGCGCGAGCACGAAGGATTATCCCGGCTACGACAAGATGATCGCGCATATCACGTCGGACACGATCGAAAGCCAGATGGGCCAGGGCATCGGCTGGATCGGCACGCCGGCCGATCTGGTGGACATGATCCGCGGCTACAACGACAAGGTCGGCGGCATCGACAGCGCCTCGCTCCTGGTGATGCCGTCCACCATGCCGGCCGAGGCGGCGGAGCGTTCGATGCGGCTGTTCGCGCGCGAAGTGATGCCGAAGGTGGCAAATCTTTAACGCCGCCCTACCCTTGCGCGAGGACAGCGAACGCGCCACCTATCCGCCATGTCCGAACACGAACCCGAGCGCCCGCGTTCCGAGCCGGAGATCATTCCGCCGGATCGCGTGCATGAGGACGAGGCGCGGCGCGCCGCGCGGCAATGGACGTTCCAGAACGCGGGCGGGTTTGAACGGATCTATGTGACGCGCATCGGACCGTTCGGCATGTTCCTGCTCGCGCTTGCGGGCGGCGCACTCGCGATCCTGTTCCTGCTGTTCATCGTCGGGGCGTTCCTGATCTGGATACCGATCGTCGGCCTGCTGGTGGCTATCGCCATTTTGTCGAGCCTGCTGCGGTCGTTTTTCCACCACCCGCGCTAGGCAGCCGAAAAAATTTCATCAAAATGCGTATACGCGCTCACCTGGACCAGGGAGGGAGTTCATGCGCAATTTGATCTTGGCGACGGCAGTGATTTTTGCCGGTCTCATCATCTCCGCCTCGGCGCAATCGATCGGCGGCGAATACCGGGTGGCGGGCAAGAATTTCGACGGCTCGCGCTACAGCGGGACGGCGCAGATCGTGTTTCAAAACAATCAGAGTTGCCGCATCAGCTGGATCACCGGATCGACGACGTCGCAAGGCACCTGCATGCGCCGCGGCCGGACCTTCGCCGCCGGTTACACGCTCGAAGGAATTGTCGGGCTCGTCGTGTACGTGCTGCAGCCCGACGGCTCGCTCGACGGCGTCTGGACCATGGCGAACAAGCCCGGCAGCGGCACCGAAGTGCTTACGCCGAAGCGGTGACTACGGGGTCTTGATCGTCGGCTGATGGATGGTGGGTGCGACAGGGATCGAACCTGTGACCCCTACCATGTCAAGGTAGTGCTCTTCCGCTGAGCTACGCACCCGAATGCGTTTCGGTCTTACCGGCTCCTACGAGGGCAAGCAAGCGACCATGCAGTCCATTTCCTTCCATTCGTCCCCGCGAAAGCGGGGACCCAGAATTCCCGGCAGCTGGATTCCCGCTTGCGCGGGAATGAGCGGATTAGGATTTAGGCCGCCAGCATCTTCTGCACCTCGTTGACGAGGTCGCGCAGGTGCACGGGCTTGGACAGCACCTTGGCGTGCTTGGGCGCGGTGGAATCCGCGTTCAGCGCCACGGCGGCAAAGCCGGTGATGAACATGATCTTGATCTCGGGGTCGAGTTCGGCGGCGCGGCGCGCCAGCTCGATGCCGTCCATCTCGGGCATCACGATGTCGGTGAGCAGGAGCTGGAACGGTTCCTCGCGTAGCCGTTGATAGGCGGAGAGGCCGTTGTCGTAGGACATCACCTCGAAGCCGGCATTCTGCAGCGCTTTGACCAGAAAGCGGCGCATGTCATTGTCGTCTTCGGCCAGAAGAATCTTCGCCATCGAACCCGTCACCCGCAGCCCCCACGGTCCCGCAGCCGTCCCCCGCAATGCCGCACCGAGACTTTCGACTCACGTCGCATTGCCGGCAAATGCTCACACATGAGATTTGCGATTGTGTTAGAGGGCCCTTGCACAATGCCATTAGCCAAAATGCTGGTAAACAAGCAGTGAAAGCGGCCTTGGCACGGCGCGCCCGCGCGTGGAGAATGGGTCCCTAGGAGGCTGGAAATTAACAAAGGGGAAATGGACGATACCGGAAGCTTTTATGCCATACTTCATCCCACCGTTGCCGCATTGCCCTGAGACCACCCCATCATGAGCCAACAGCAAGACGAGTTCGATCCGCCGTTCGAGATCCTCGAGCCGACCGAGTGGCGGGGACCGGTGGTATTCAACTCGCCGCACTCCGGCAAAATCTATCCGCACGAATTTTTGGTGGCGACGCGGCTCGACCTGCAGACGCTGCGGCGCTCGGAGGACTGTTTTGTCGATGAGCTTGCGGGCGGGGTGGTGACGCGCGGCTATCCGCTTATGCGCGCGCATTTTCCGCGCTGCTACATCGACGTCAACCGCGAGCCCTATGAACTCGATCCGCGCATGTTCGAGGGGCGGCTGCCGTCGTTCGCGAACACACGCTCGATGCGGGTCGCGGGCGGGCTCGGTACGGTCGCGCGCGTGGTCGGCGACGCGCAGGAAATCTACGATCAGCGGCTGTCGGTCGAAGACGCGCTGCGCCGCATCGAGAACTTATACAAACCCTATCATCGCTCGCTGCGGCGGCTGTTTTCGCGGGTGCACCGGGAGTTCGGCGCGGCCGTGCTGATCGACTGCCACTCGATGCCGTCGTCCACGGGCGCAAAGGAGGAGCGGCCGCGCGCCGACATCGTGCTGGGCGACCGCTACGGCACGAGTTGCGTGGCGGCGGTGTCGGAGACGATCGAGGACACGCTGCGCGAGGTCGGGCTCACCGTCAGCCGCAACAAGCCCTATGCGGGCGGCTTCATCACCGAACACTACGGCAATCCGACCGCCGGACTGCATGCGATCCAGCTCGAGATCAATCGCGCGCTCTACATGGACGAACGGGCGTTCGAACGGTCGGCAGGCTTCGAACGCCTCGCCGGCCTGCTGGAGGTCCTGGCGGACCGCTTGGCCACAATCCCGATCGAGGAGCTTCGGCCTTACCGCGCCGCAGCAGAATAACCGGTCACCCCTGAGGCTAAGGGGTCTCCGCGGTGAGGCCATAGGGCAAGAAAAAAGGGCCGTTTGCGTCAGCAAACGGCCCAAGTTTAGGGAGGAAACGCCCAAAGAGGGCGGCGGGAATGCGAGGAAGCGCACTACCGCGCTGCAACAAACTGGCACCGCAGCGCACAAAAAGCAAGTGTGGCTATATTAAATTTGCACAGGGCTGGTTGCCCGATACCGCATGACTACCGGAAAGCCCTGCAATCGCAGGCGATTTTTATCCCCAACTGCCGCGCAAACGGAAATCTCGGCTCCCGAGATAGACGACCGCAGCGGTGAGCAACACCGCCGCCTGCATGGCGAAGACCAATTGATAGGCGATCAGCGGGTAAATTCCCCCAGGGGTTTCGAATCGGCCGATCACCGCGCCACTGACGAATTGCATGAGAAAGCCGCCACCCATGGTTCCGATGTTGAGAAGCGTGATGGCGCGGCCGAGCAAGTGCGGCGGCAGGAGCGATTTGCCCTGCGCCATCACCAGCGATGACAGGCCGGTCGAGAAGCCAAGCACGGCGAGCAGCACCAGCAGAATCGGCACCGGCGGGTTGCCGAGATACGCCAGCAGCGCGAGCGTCGTGAGGTTTGCAGCGACCGCGATCATGATCGGCGGCTTGTAGCGGCCGAACACGCGGTCCATCGGTCCCCAGAACAACGAGCCGAATATCTGCGCGAGCGCGGGCACGAACAGGATGTCGCCGCGGCCCTTCAGGTCGAAACCGTAGACGTGGGTGAGATAAGGCCCGCCCCAGAGGCCGACGATCAAAAGATAGCTCGGGTAGTTCGTCAGTTGCAGCGCGAACAGCCGCATGATGGAGGGACTGCGAATCACTTCCCATACGCCGCGGAAGGCGTCGCCGCAGCTTTCGCGGTGCTGTGCGGTGACGTTCTGCTGCGAATCGTCGCGCACGATCAGCCAGACCAGCGCGCCGAACGTCAACGTGATGATCTCGATGCCGACGAAGGTTGCGCGCCAGCCCACCGCATCGGCGGCCATGGCGAGCGGCGCGGTCGCAAGCAGCGAGCCGAGCGTGCCGATGCCGAGCTGCAAGCCGGCCATGGTGGAAAACTGGCCGGGCGCGAACCAGCGCGCATAGAGCGCAAGCGGGGCCATGAGAAAACTCGCGGTGCCGAGCCCGATCAACATGCGGCCGGCCACGAGCCCGTTCACGCCGTGCGCGGACGCAAACACCACGCAGCCGGAAACCGCGATCACCACGCTCACCAAGAGGCAGGGCTTGGGGCCAAAACGGTCGAGGGCAATTCCGAGCGGGATCTGCGCCAGTCCGAACATCAGGAAGTAGATGCTGGACAGCAGTCCCAATTCGCGGGCCGAAAGCCCGATCTCGCCGGCGAGATCGGGCGCGATCACGCCGACCGAATTGCGCAGAAACTGGCTCATCATGTAGAGCGCGCAGAGGATCGCCACCATCGCGAAGGCCAGCGGCAACCAGGACGACGCTTTCAGCGGAATATTGTGTTCGCTCATCGCGCCGACAGCCTTCCCCTTCATTCCAGAGCCACGTAAGAAGCCTTAAACTCGGGCCTGCTAAACCGGTAAAGCTGAGATTGGCGCGGGTGACAAGAAGCGAGAAAGAATGCCTGCCATCGATTTTACGGCTTTTGTCGAGCAGCTTGCGAGCGCGGCGGGCGATGCCATCCTTCCGTTCTTCCGTACATCGCTCAGCGTCGAGGACAAGTCGCGCGGCCGCGGCTTCGATCCGGTGACGGCGGCGGATCGCGCGGCGGAATCGGTCATGCGCGCGATGATCCGCAAGAGCTTCCCGGATCACGGCATCATCGGCGAGGAATACGGCAACGAACGCACCGACGCCGAATTCGTCTGGGCGCTCGATCCGATCGACGGCACGAAATCTTTCATCTGCGGCCTGCCGGTGTGGGGAACGCTGATTGCGCTCTTGCGCAGGGGCGAACCGGTCTACGGCATGATGAACCAGCCGTTCACGCGCGAGCAGTTCACCGGCGACGGCGCGGCGGCGAACTATCGCGGACCGACCGGCAAGCGGGGCCTGCGCGTGCGGCCGTGCGCGTCGCTCGGCGAAGCCATTCTCACCACCACGAGTCCGCTGCTGATGAACGATGCCGACCGAACAAGGTTTGGCCGGCTGGAAAAGGCAGTGAGGCTCTCGCGCTACGGCGGCGATTGCTACGGCTATTGCATGCTGGCGGCCGGTCATGTCGATCTCTTGATCGAAACCGAATTGAAACCTTACGACGTGCTGCCGGTGATCCCCATCATCTCCGGAGCGGGCGGCCTGATCACCTCATGGGAAGGCGGATCGGCCAAGGAAGGTGGCCGCATCATCGCGGCCGGCGACAAGCGCGTGCACGCGGCAGCGATGGAATTGCTCAAGGAACTTGTATAAGCTTCGCCTTAGGGGCGGGGTGCGAGGGTCCGGATGCTGGCGGGCATCCACAGAGGTTTTGCCATGCATCAGCCGAATCGCGCGCGCGGTGTTTTCGCTCGCCTGGCTTTCCTTGCAACGATGGCAGCGAGCCAGTGGCTTGCCGCCGCGGCAGCCTTTGGGCAGTCGACCACACCCGCCTTCGTCGCGCCACCGCGCACGATCGCCGACATCACAGCGATCCTCGATCAGGAAAAACCTGACCCGAAGGTCGTCGCGAAGATGCGCGCAGATGCCAACGCCCAGCCGCCGACCAATATCGGCCGCGGTGAGCTTGCGCGATTCTTCTACAGACGATGCCAATCCCACAGTGAACTCGGCGAATTCCGTGAAGCGGTCGCAGACTGTGAAAAAGCCGCCGACTATGGTCGCGGAACAACTGACATGAATTCGCTCGGTCGATTCCGTCAAGGTTTAGCGATTCAATACGGAAATATTGGAGAGCCGAAAAAGGCGCTTGAGGTTATGTTACTGCTTGAGCGCGAAACTAACGTGCAAGGGGCCAAAGGTTATTTACTGGTCAGCTCCAATGCGATCAGTCGATACTACATCGATCTCGGCGCATTCGACCAAGCGGAAGCCTATGTTAGAAAAATACAGGCTTACTTCGCAGAGTCGCAGAGTTGGCGCATTCGTCCACCGTTTCAACAGGTAAGTTGGGCAAGCCATGTCGAGGTCGCTAAAGCCCGTTACTACGAGGCGCGCGGTCAATTTCGCGCGGCCGAGGCGTCGTACCGACGGGGCGAAATATTTCGCCAGCAATCAATCGGCTTGCTTCACACCTACGGAGGTGGTGAAGCAGCTCCGCGAGCGCAACTGGAGTATACGGTCGATGTGCTGATTGCCGCACAGGGGCGCATGAAGGCGCGTCAGGGACAGATTGCCGAAGGTGAGGCCGATGTGCGGCGAGCGTTGCTCAGCCGACTAAAAGCGACTGGAAAGTATAATCTCGCCACTACCCAATTTATTGGGTACCTCGCCAACTTACTTGTCGAGCAAGGCCGATTTGCCGAGGCGGAGCAACTCGTCCGCACTATGGCCACGATTTATCGGGACCTCGGGGTACCGATCGAATCGCAGGTTTCGGCGGCAGCCCTCAGTCAGTTGGCTTCGATCCTCAACCTACAAGGCCACTGGGATGAGGCCGCGAAGGTTTATGCCGAGCTGGATGAGTCCATCAAGGGCTGGGACGCGGCGCGGCGTGAAGCCTTGGTGCTCAATTCCGAGCACATCGCCACGCTCTACAACACCAATAATCTGGACGCCGGGATCGCGGCCGCCGAACGCCTGCTGGCGCGCAACAAGACGCGGCTCGGCGAACAACATGTGGACACGGCGCTTTCGCACGGCCTCCTGGCCATCGGATTTGCAAAAGCCAAGCGCGACGCCGATGCGCTGCGCGAGTTCAAGCTCGCGGTTCCGATCCTGATGGCGCAATCGCATGAGACCGACGACGACGATCCCACCGTCTCGGAAGCGCGCGATCAGCGGACGCAAGTCGTGGTGGAATCCTACGTGGCGCTGCTTGCCCGCCTGGGACCTGCGGCGGGGGCGGACGCGGCAAGCGAGAGCTTCAAACTCATCGACACCATCCGCGGCCGTTCGGTGCAGCGCGCGTTGACCTCGTCGGGCGCACGCGCGACGGCGAAGAATCCGGCCCTTGCCGAACTCGTGCGCAAGGAGCAGGACCTGGAGAAGCAGCTCGGTGCGCAGCTCGGCTTGATGAACAACGTGCTGGCGCTGCCGCCCGAGCAGCGCGACGACAAGGCGTTGAAGGCCCTGCAAGGCGACATCGACAAGCTGCGCGCGGCGCGCGACGCGGCCAAGCGCGATCTCGCCGGCAAGTTCCGCGATTACGCGAGCCTGGTCGAGCCGGCGCCGCCTTCGGCCGAAGACATCAGGGCCGTGATGCGGGACGACGAAGCGTTCTTGTCGTTCTATTTCGGGCGCGACGCGAGTTTTGTCTGGGCGGTGCCGAAAAGCGGACCGATCGCGTTCGCGGAAATTCAGCTCGGCGCCGGGGAGGTCGAGAGCACGGTGACGAAGCTGCGGCAGGCGCTCGAGCCGAACGTCGCTTTCGTTTCCGAGATTCCGCCGTTCGACGTGGCGCGCGCCTACGAGCTTTACGCGAAAATCCTCAAGCCGGTCGAGGCAGGCTGGCGGCAGTCCAAGAGCCTGATCGTCGCCACCAACGGCGCGCTCGGCCTGCTGCCGCTCGGCCTGCTGCCGACGGAAGCGGCAGAGGTGAAACCCGACGGCGACGTCCGTTTCTCCGGCTATCGCGACGTGGCCTGGCTTGCGCGCACGCATGCGGTGACGCTCGTGCCGTCGGCGGCGGCGCTGCGCACGCTCCGGCAATTGCCGCCCGGCTCGGACAAGCGCGAGCGCATGATCGGCTTCGGCGATCCGATTTTCAGCAAGGACCAGATAAATCCGACGGCGCCGCAGGACACCAAGGTTGCGGATTTGGCGACGCGAGGCGTGCCGCTGGTGCGGCGCGCGGCACCCCACACCGAAGGCGTCGACAGCGCGCAGCTGTCGCTCTTGCCGCGGCTGCCCGACACCGCGGATGAACTCAAGTCGATCGCGCTCGCCATGCAGGCCGATCCCTCCAAGGTGCTCAATCTCGGCGCGGCGGCAAACGAGGAAACCGTCAAGAAAACCGACCTGTCGAAGTACCGCATCATCGTGTTCGCGACGCACGGGCTGGTGCCGGGCGAACTCGACGGGTTGCATCAGCCGGCGCTGGCGCTGAGCGCTCCCGACGTGGCGGGCGTGCCGGGCGACGGCCTGCTCACCATGGACGAAATTCTCGCGCTCAAGCTCGATGCGGATTGGGTCGTGCTTTCGGCCTGCAACACTGCCGCCGGCGCAGGCGCAGGCGCTGAAGCCGCATCGGGTCTCGGCCGCGCCTTCTTCTATGCCGGCACGCGCGCGATCCTGGTGACCAACTGGTCGGTGCATTCGCAATCGGCGCGCCAGCTCGTGAGCGACTTGTTCGCCCGGCAAGCCGCGGACGCGAAGATCACGCGCGGCGAAGCATTGCGCGCGGCCATGGTGGCGCTGCTCGACGGCCCGGGATACACCGACGACAAGGGCAAAACGCTGTTCAGCTACGCCCACCCGCTGTTCTGGGCGCCCTACACCATCATCGGCGATGGCGGTTGAGCGAACGGCCGAGAAATTTCTGAATTCAGAAATATTAATCGCGAAACCGCCGCGCGGATTCGGCAGCTATTCAGTCGACGTCAAGAATTATGACAGCGCTTTGACAGGAATTTTACGACAAACACTTTGGTAGCGAAGTTGTTTGCGCCGCAATACTCCACGCAATTAACCGTGCCGCCATTATCTGGGGAAAATATCCGAAATACACTTCACGGCTGTATCCTCCCTGTTAGAGTCCCGCCGATTTCATTTGGGGGACTGTAATTATGATACGATCTTTTTTGGCGATGGCCGCGGTGATCGCGGTGAGCATCGCCGCGAATGGCAGCGCATCCGCGCAGGATATTTTGCGTTCGCTTTACTCGCCGCGACCGGTCGCCAATTGGACCGGCTTCTACATCGGCGGAAACGCCGGGTACGGCTGGGCAAGGGATTCCTCGAACGCGTTATCGCCCCTAGGTTCGTCGGCTTCATCCTTCACGATGAAGGGCCTGAGCGCGGGCGGCCAGATCGGCGGCACTGTTCATGTCTATGGCCCCTGGGTGATGGGCATCGAGTCGGATCTGCAGGCGAGCTGGCAGAAGTTCGATGGCCCCGGAAACGCCACCAACCTCATCAACGCCGTCGGATTTCCGCCGGCGACCGCTGAAACCACCCGCATGGATTGGTTCGGCACGACACGCCTGCGCATGGGCATCGCCGAGGATCGAGTCCTGTTCTACGGCACTGCCGGGCTCGCCTATGGAAACGTGAAGTTCGACGCGAGCACCGCCGGGTTCACGGTCGTGGATTACAATCCGGTCCAATTCGGCTGGACGGCGGGCGGCGGCATCGAGCTGATGCTGACGCACAACTGGACGCTCAGGGGCGAATTCCTCCATATCGATTTTGGAGGCTTCACGACGCGCTTTACGACCTCGACCGGGGTCATCGACGACCTGCATCAAAGGATCACCAACGACATCGTGCGCCTGGGCGTGAATTACTACATCAGATGATTGCAGCGTGGGCTGCGGCGGACACCGATCGCGCCGCTGGCCTGCCGTTCAGTGCGGGATCTCGATCAGACTCACGCCGGCCATCGAGGGCCGCGCCTCACTGAATTCGTCGATGCCGAGCGACCCGCCCGAGCGAGCGCTTGTCTTCACCGACGCGATCGGCGTGCTGGCGGTGGTCTCAGGCGCCGATGGATTGTTATCGCGCAAGGTGCCGGCCAGCGACTTGTCGTCGGACCCATCGAGTTCCGCCAGCCCGATGTATTCGACCCTGACCGGTGCGATGCCCTGGTCGTAGAAACCGAGCAGCTTGGCGGTTCGCACCGATACATCGATCAGGCGGCCGTCGTGGTAGGGCCCGCGATCGTTCAATCGCACGATCAACGAGCGATGATTTTGCAGATTGGTCACGCGCACATAGCTCGGCAGCGGCAACGTCGGATGCGCGGCCGAAAGCGCATTGGTGTCGAATATTTCGCCATTCGCCGTCAGCCGGCCGTGAAACTTGTCGCCGTACCAGGAGGCCACGCCTTCGGCGCTGTAGGCCGGTTCCTCGCGCGGCGTGTAGGTGCGCCCGCCGATCACGTAGGGTTCGCCGACACGATAGATGCCACCGCCCTTTCGCAGCGGCGCGATGGACGGCACCGGCAGGCTGGCGACGACGACGCGCACGGACGACGTCACATCATCGTCCCAATTGAGCGCATCGGTCAGGCTGGTGCGGTCGAGCGGGATCGTCGTAACGGCGGCGGCGACGGCACAGACGATCGAACACGTTTTCATCATAGCGAAACCTCCATCGGGGTCGCTGTTGAAGATGGCGGTCAGGTTCGATCGTTCAGGAAAGTCGAGGCGCGGCGTCGCGCCGTGAGCTTGGGTTAATCATTGCTGAACTCCTCGCCGTGTCCTGCAATTTTCGACCGTGACGAGGCTAGCAAGCAATTGCCGCTAATTTCGTTTAATAGGTGTTCGCAATTTTACGTATGTCGACGCAAGGAAGGATTAACTCTGCTTCGCAAGAGACCATTCACGCTGCGGCGGCAGGCCATCGGTTATTCGCAGTCGCCAACGAGCGGCATCTAATACAGCGGCGTGCCGGGCACGAAGGCATCGAAGGCCGCCCAGAACTGCTGGCGATAGCGGTCCTGCTCGATGATGATCTCGTGCTTCGAGCCGGCGATCATGAGATGCGAGCCTGCGCGCAACTGGGTGGCGAAATCCTCGATCGCCGGGGTGGAGACGATTTCGTCGCGGCCGGCAGCGATCAGCAGAAGCGGCTGGCGGATGCTGCTCGGGAATGTCGGCTCGGCAAATTCGGCAATCACCCGGTAGGCGGCGTCGACCCAGGCAACCGTCGGCGAGCCGAGGCGAAGCGCGGGCTCCTTCTCGAGCACGGCGGCAACGCGGGCATGGCGCACCGGGTCGGAGGTGAGCGGATTGTTGGTGAAGGGCCGCATGGCCACTACGGTTGCATCGCCGCCGGGAATGTAAGCGGTGCCAAAACCGGCGAGTCGCATGACGCGGGCGGTCAGTCTCGCAGTGCGGGTCGAACGAAAACCATTCGGCAGGGCGATCAACGGCGTCGACAGCACGATGCGATCGAACCAGCGACGACCTTGCCAGACGCTGCGCAGCAGGATGGAAGCGCCCATGGAATGTCCGAGCGCGAAAAAGGGCGGCGGGCAATCCGGCAGCACGATCTCCTGCATGAAGGCCCCCAGATCGGTGGCGTATTCGTCGAAGCTCCAGACGTGACCCTTGTGGGTATCGGCGAGCGCGCGATCGGACATGCCTTGCCCGCGCCAATCGAAGGTGGCGACCGCAAAGCCGCGCGCGTGCAATTCGCGCACGGTCTCGAAATATTTCTCGATGAACTCGCAGCGGCCGTGAAATACGCAAACCGTGCCCTTGCGGCCGGGCGGCGCCGGCCAGCGGGCAAAGCGTAGCTGCACGCCATCGGCTGCGCGCAAGGCCCCGCAGATCGCATTCTCCGGAATCGGATTGGACGGGATTTCGATGAGTTGCATTGCCAGATGCCGCCGCTACGGGCTGTTTGGCCTTATAGCAGGGCGCGCGTGCGGCTCAATCTGGTCCGCGCTATGGCAAGCGAACGCGACTAGCCCTCGGAATTCGTCATTAACCATTTGAATTCACTGAAATATTTTTGCGGCTCGCCCTCTTGAAGCAGGACAGCGGCTGCCTAAATCAAGGACGCACAGGCCCATCCGGGCTGTGCTGACGGGGTCCGGCCTCACAATGGCGGACTGTCCGCATGTCGCTCAAACTGGAGGATATGCTATGCGAACTTTCGATCTTGCTCCCCTTTATCGTTCCACCGTCGGTTTCGACCGGCTATTCTCGATGCTCGACGGCTTTGAAGCCGCCCCGGGCTACCCGCCCTACAACATCGAACGCACCGGCGAGAACGATTACCGCATCTCGGTAGCGGTCGCGGGCTTTGGCGAAAACGAGCTCTCGATCGAGGCGAAGGAGAATACCCTTACGATCAAGGGGGAGAAACAAACCAAACAAGAGAACAAATCCGGCGAAGTGCTCTACCAGGGCATCGCGGCGCGCGCGTTCGAGCGCGTATTCCAGCTTGCCGAACACGTCCAAGTGAAGGGCGCGTCGCTGGAGAACGGTCTCCTGCACGTCGACCTCGTGCGCGAGATCCCCGAGACCAAGAAGCCGCGCCAGATCGCGATCAACGGCAAAACCAACAAGCCGAGCGTGGTCGAGGCGAAGGCTGCGGCCTAACGAACCACTGAAATCTTCGGACTGAACCTCCAAGGTTTCCGAGCGCCCCGGGCAACCGGGGCGCTTTCATTTTTAGGGCTGCAAGCCGCGGTTTCGAGGACTTGACGGGACGGCAGTGTTGTCGTGTGCTGAAGCCCGACGAACAGCACGATTCATCACCGCCCTTGTCGATGACAGCTCTCACCACCGCAATGCCCTATCGCCTCAACACCGTGTTCGCCGCGGCGGTTGTGGCCGTGGCGGCGCTGATGCTGTTCGCGGTGCCGCTCCTGCTGCTGCCGCAGGCACCGGTGTTCGCGGGCATCATGATCGTCCTGCTGATGCTGGCGACGCCGTTCAACACCGCGGTGCTGCACGAGGCGATCCACGGACGGCTCGCCGGCAGACCGGTGCTGAACGATCGCATGGGGCGCGTCATCGCGATCTGCTCGGGCGTGTCGTTCGATGTGGTGCGTTTCGGCCACCTGGCACATCACCGCTCCAACCGCCATGTGCTCGACCGGCCGGACGTGATCGAGCCGGGGCAGAGCGCGCTCAGCGCCGGCCTCAAGTATTACGGACATTTGCTCGGCGGACTTTATCTGACCGAGATCATCGCGACGGCCGCCATGCTGCTGCCGCGCCGGGTGATCGTGTTCGGGATCAAGCGCGCGATGGCGCGCGACGAGCCGGAGATCACCGCGATACGCGTGGCCGCGCTGCGCGTGCTCGACCGCCGCGTTGCGCGCATCCGGCTCGACGCGCTCTTCGCGGTCGCGCTCTACGCCACCGCGTTCACCCTCTATGGCGCGTTCTGGCCGCTGTTGCTCGGGGGCATGCTGCTGCGCGGGCTGATCATATCGCTGCAGGACAACCTACCGCATTACGGCACGCCGGCAATCATCAATACCGACGCCTACAACATGCAGGCGCCGCGCTGGCTGGAGCTGTTCATGCTGAACCAGAATCTGCACGCGGTCCATCATCACCAGCCGGATCTGCATTGGACCGAATTGCCGGCCGCATTCGGGCAAGAGAGAGAGCGCTATTCCGCTCCCTATCTCGCCCAGCTCGTGCGGCAGTTCCGCGGGCCGTGGCGGCCAAGCGCGTTGCCAGCGGAATAATGCCGGCCAAATCCGAGAACCTGATCGCGTGGGGCGACTGCGACAGCGCCGGCATCGTCTATTACCCGAAATATTTCCATTTCATGGACATCGCGTTCCAGAACCTGATGCGCAAGGCGGGTTTCGGCCATCGCCGCCTGCTCGAAGAATTCGGCGTGCGCGTTCCGATCGTTGACGCGGGCGCGAAATTCATTTCGCCGGCAAGTTTCGAGGATCGCCTCACCGTCGACGCCGCGATCGTTCATTGGGGAACGAAGAGCTTCCGCGTGCAATATCGCGGCGCGCGCGACGGCGTGGCGGTGTTCGAAGGATACGAGGCGCGGGTGTGGGCGACAGTGGCGCCGGACGGCTCGATCACGACGAGCGCAATCCCGCAGCCGTTCAAGGACGCGCTTGCTGCTGCCGGCAGCGCGCAGACATAACCGCGCGCGATGGGTTGCGCCGCGGCCTGTGGGCAGCAGCCCAATAAATCCACATCAGGCCGCGCCAATACGTTCGCTTGACTGGGGCCAAAATGACTCTAGCCTAATCGGCAACGAATAAACGCCCTCGGGAGGATGCCATGCAAAAGCTATTTGCCGGTCTGTGCGGTTTCGCCGCGGTTCTGCTAGCGAGCGCTACGGCTCATGCGCAGCAGACCATCAAGATCGGCCTGATCATGCCGTATTCGGGTCAGTTCGCCGACCCGGCCGCGCAGATGGACAACGCCATCAAGCTCTACGTCAAAGAGCATGGCGACACGGTTGCCGGCAAAAAACTCGAATTCATCCGCAAGGACACCGGCGGTATCGCGCCTGACGTGGCGAAGCGCTTGGCGCAGGAACTGGTGGTGCGCGACAACGTCGACATCCTTGCCGGATTCGTGCTGACGCCGAACGCGCTGGCGGCCGCCGACGTGTCCGCCGAAGCGAAGAAGTTCATGGTGGTCATGAACGCGGCGACGCAGATCATAACCACCAAATCGCCCTACATGGCACGCACCTCGCTCACCATTCCGCAATTGAACACCTCGTTCGGAAACTGGGCGGTCAAGAAAGGCGGCGCGAAGAAATTCTTTACGATGGTCTCCGACTACGGTCCCGGCCACGATGCCGAAATCTCATTCCAAAAGGGCCTCAAGGATGCGGGCGGCGAACTCGTGGGCTCGCTGCGGTACCCGGTGCAGACCTCGGATTTCTCGCCCTTCGTGCAACGCGCCAAGGATGCCAACGCGGACGCTATCTACGTCTGGGTGCCGGGCGGCACGCAGCCGGCTGCCGTCGCCAAGGCCCTGTCTGAACGCGGTATCGATCCGAAGAAGTCGAAGGTTCTAGGACAGGGCGAACTGACGACGGATGAGGCCCTGAAAAGCATGGGCGATGCGGGAATCGGCATCATTACCGTCATCCATTACGGCCATGAACACGAGTCCGCAATGAACAAGAAATTCGTGGCTGCGTACAACGCGGACTACAAGCGCAATCCGGACATCTTTTCGATCGGCGGCTATGACGGCATGCACCTGATCTATGAAACGCTCAAAAAGACCGGCGGCAAGACCGACGGCGAGTCGCTCATTGCCGCGGCCAAGGGAATGAAATGGGAAAGCCCGCGCGGGCCGATCTCGATCGATCCGGAAACGCGCGACATCACCCAGACCATCTATATCCGGCGCGTCGAGAAGGTCGGCGGGCAACTGCGCAATGTCGAGTTCGACAAGGTCGAGAACGTGAAAGGCCGCTGATCGCCGCACCGCGACAGCCATATTCGGCTCGAATACACGAGCGCCCCGCCGATCGCGGGGCGCTTGCGTTTTGATTGGCCAATCGGGCGGCGATTTTGCAGCTAGACCATGATCCGATTAGATTGAATCGGATCATGGTCTAGAATCTTTGGTTTTTCGCGCAATCTTACGGCGAACCGGTTCCCACTTCGCCGGATTGCGCTTTAGTTCTTCGGCGCGGGCGGCGGCGGCAGCGTCCGTATGCTGATCTTGTCGGGGTCGGACTTCTTTGCGTCGGTCTTCGGCACAGGCGGCTTCGCATCCGTCTTTTGATCGGTCTTGGGCGGGATCGTCTTGGCCGCCGATTTTGCGGGCTTGGTGGCAGGCTTTGCGGGCTTGACCGCCGGCTTGGGCGCCGGCGTCACGTTCACGCGCTGGGGAAATCGCGGCGGCGGCGGCGGCAGCAATGCATTCTCATCGCCCTCGGGCGGGGCCGTTTCGGGCACCGCTTCGGGCGGATTGGCCGTATCCGGCCGCGGCGTCAAAAATTCCGGCGACGGCGGCGGGGCAACGACGGCCTCGCGCTCGGGCGGCGGCGGGGCAGGCGGCGGCGCGACCGGAGGCGGGGCCGCCGGCGCGGCGCGCCGATAGATCGGCGGTTCGTTCTGCTCCTCGATGATCGGGACGTCGCGGCGATAGATCGGAGCCGGCTCATACACCGGCGGGCCGGAATCGTAGATGCTCGGCCGCATCGGATCGAGCTCACGATTGTTGTATCCGACCGGCGTGACCGCGGTGACCTCGCCGGCGCGGCCGTCGACCACGACACGAACCTCGATGCCGTCCTCGTCGCGCGCGCGCAGCAGGTAATTCGTGCCTTTGCGGGTCGGCTTGCCGATCGGACTCAAGCCCACGGAACGGACGATCGCGATGACTTCCTGCGGGGGCACGACGCTCGGCGCGCGGGCCGCGCGTTCGGCCGCACCCGCGGGCGGAATGGCAAGCGCGATCCCGACGAAAATTACAGCCAGGCCGTAGGAGCTGCTCTTCTTCACGAGGGCCTCCTCGATCATCGCGGTGGCACCTTATCACCGAATGGGGCGGTGCTGGGGCGCGGGCTTTGATGGCGATTGCGTGCCACAATTGCGTTCAGCGCCGGAACGGCTGATTCAGCCGCTCGCCCCGACCACTCATGCCCGGAAAATCTGAAATTTTCGCAACTTTCTCGCGGCATGGATAAAATGGTTGCCAGCGGCGAGATTATAGGACAGTATTGCTGTCCCAAATTGGCCAGACACGCGGCGTGTCCCCCATTTGGGCGGCGTCCGATGAAGCACTTGCGCGTGCTTCGAACGGCGACCAACATGAGCCGTGGCGCGTGATGCCGGCGGCGGAAGCGGCCCGCGAGAAGGCTGTCCTTTGAGCTTGGTTCGCTACGGACTGCGGCGCGGATAAGCGCTGTGGACGAGGAGGCTGCGCCGGCCGGAGAAATGCATGTGGCAGGGCGCATGAGGACGATTGAGTATGAGGAAGAGGAGCGGCAGAGCCCGACGACAACGCGGACATCCCGCCCCGGCGGCACCGTTCGTCGACGCACGGGCGCGCTTTGCCGATTCCGCCGATCCTGGCGTGCCGGCGCCGTTCGGACTCTACGATCCCGCGCGCGATAAGGATTCCTGCGGCGTCGGCTTCATCGCCGATATCAAGGGCCGCAAGTCGCACCAGATCGTCGAAGACGCGCTGCAGATTCTCTGCAACCTCGAACATCGCGGCGCGGTCGGCGCCGACCCGCGCGCCGGCGACGGCGCCGGAATTCTGGTGCAGATCCCGCACGAATTCTTCAAGCGCAAGTGCGCCGATCTCGGATTCGAACTGCCCAAGCCCGGCGAATACGCGGTCGGCGCGCTGTTCATGCCGCGTGATGCGGAATGGCGCGAGTTCATCCGCTCGACGTTCAAGGAGATCATCGCGCGCGAAGGGCTGACCCTGCTCGGTTGGCGCACCGACATGCCGACCGACAATTCCACGCTCGGTGAATCGGTGAAACCCACCGAGCCGGTGCACATGCAGGTGTTCATCGGGCGCGGCGATGCGATCAAGACCGAGGACGAGTTCGAGCGGCGGCTCTATATCATGCGCAAGTCGGTCTCGAGCATCGTCTACACCCAGCGCGAACGGCGGCTGTCCGGCTATTACCCGGTATCGATCTCGTGCCGCACGGTGATCTACAAGGGCATGTTCCTAGCCGACCAGCTCGGCACCTACTATCCCGACCTGCACGAACCGGATTTCGAGAGCGCGCTGGCGCTGGTGCACCAGCGGTTCTCCACCAATACGTTCCCGACCTGGTCGCTCGCGCATCCGTACCGGATGATCGCGCACAATGGCGAGATCAACACGCTGCGCGGCAACCTGAACTGGATGGCGGCGCGGCAGGCCTCGGTGTCGTCGGAGCTCTACGGCGGCGACATCAGCAAGCTCTGGCCGATCTCGTACGAGGGGCAGTCCGACACGGCGTGCTTCGACAATGCGCTCGAATTCCTCACCCAGGGCGGCTACCCGCTGGCGCATGCGGTGATGATGATGATCCCGGAGGCGTGGGCGGGCAATCCGCTCATGGACGAGGAACGCCGCGCCTTCTACGAATACAATGCCGCGCTGATGGAGCCATGGGACGGACCGGCCGCCATCGCGTTCACCAACGGCAAGCAGATCGGCGCCACCCTCGACCGCAACGGCTTGCGCCCCGCGCGCTATCTGGTGACGCGCGACGATCGCATCATCATGGCGTCGGAAATGGGCGTGCTGCCGATCCCGGAAAAGGACATCGTCAAGAAATGGCGGCTGCAGCCGGGCAAGATGCTGCTGGTCGATCTCGAACAGGGCCGGCTGATCCCGGATGAAGAGCTGAAAGCGACACTCGCGCGCAGCCATCCGTACAAGAAATGGCTCGAGCGCACGCAGATCGTGCTGGAAGAGCTGCCGGCCGCGGCTGCGGAAGCGCCGCTCTCGAATCTCTCGTTGCTCGATCGCCAGCAGGCGTTCGGCTACACCCAGGAGGACCTGAAAATCCTCATGGCGCCGATGGCGGCGCAGGGCGAGGAAGCGGTCGGCTCGATGGGCAACGACACGCCGATCTCGGCGCTGTCGGACAAGCCGAAGCTGCTGTTCACCTACTTCAAGCAGAACTTCGCGCAGGTGACCAATCCGCCGATCGATCCGATCCGCGAAGAGCTGGTGATGAGTCTGGTCTCGATCATCGGGCCGCGGCCGAACCTGTTCGACCTTGAAGGCATGTCGAACACCAAGCGGCTGGAAGTGCGGCAGCCCATCCTGACCGACGAGGATCTGGAGAAAATCCGCTCGATCTCGACGGTGAGCGACTCGCATTTCAAGTCGCTCACGCTCGATACCACGTGGCCGGCGGAGCGCGGCGCGCGCGGACTGAAGGCCGCGCTCGATACGCTGTGCGCGGAGGCCGAGAAGGCGGTGCGGGCGGGCATTAACATCATCATCCTCTCCGACCGCATGGCGGGAACCGATCGCGTCCCGATGCCGTCGCTGCTCGCCTGCGCGGCGGTGCACCACCATTTGATCCGGCAAGGCCTGCGCACGTCGGTCGGGCTCGTGGTCGAGAGCGGCGAACCGCGCGAGGTGCATCATTTCTGCTGCCTTGCCGGCTATGGCGCGGAGGCGATCAATCCGTATCTCGCGTTCGAGACGTTGATCGCGATGCACAACGAGTTGCCGGTCAAGCTCGACAAGAAGGAAATCCTCAAGCGCTACATCAAGTCGATCGACAAAGGGCTGCTCAAGGTGATGTCGAAGATGGGCATCTCCACCTATCAGTCCTATTGCGGCGCGCAGATTTTCGACGCGGTCGGCTTGAAGGCCGATTTCGTGCATCAGTATTTCACCGGCACCGCCACGCGCATCGAGGGCGTGGGGCTCGCGCAAATCGCCGAAGAGTCGGTGCGGCGGCACCGCGACGCGTTCGGCGACGCGCCGATCTACCGCAGCATGCTGGACGTGGGCGGCGACTACGCGGTGCGCTCGCGCGGCGAGGATCATGTCTGGAACTTCAACACGGTTTCGCTGCTGCAGCACGCGGTGCGCGGCAATTCCTACGAGAAGTACCGCAGCTACGCGAAAATCCTCAACGAACAGTCGGAAAAGCTCGTCACCATCCGCGGGCTGTTCAAGCTGAAGTCGGCGGCCGACGACGATCGCAAGCCGGTGCCGATCGAGGAGGTCGAACCGGCGAAGAACATCGTGCGGCGGTTCTCGACCGGCGCCATGTCGTTCGGTTCGATTTCGCGCGAGGCGCATACCACGCTCGCCATCGCCATGAACCGTATCGGCGGAAAATCGAACACCGGCGAAGGCGGCGAGGAATCCGATCGCTTCAAGCCGCTGCCGAACGGCGATTCCATGCGCTCGGCGATCAAGCAGGTGGCCTCGGGGCGTTTCGGCGTGACCGCGGAATACCTCGTCAACTCCGACATGATGCAGATCAAGATGGCGCAGGGCGCCAAGCCCGGCGAAGGCGGCCAGTTGCCCGGCCACAAGGTCGACAAGATCATCGCCCAGGTGCGCCATTCGACGCCGGGCGTGGGACTGATCTCGCCGCCGCCGCATCACGACATCTATTCGATCGAGGATCTGGCGCAGCTCATTTTCGATCTGAAGAACGTCAATCCGGACGGCGACGTCTCGGTGAAACTGGTTTCCGAAGTCGGCGTCGGCACGGTGGCGGCGGGCGTGTCGAAGGCGCGCTCCGACCACGTCACCATCGCGGGCTTCGAAGGCGGCACCGGCGCGAGCCCGCTGACCTCGATCAAGCATGCCGGCAGCCCGTGGGAAATCGGGCTTGCCGAAACGCACCAGACGCTGGTCGCCAACCGGCTGCGCGGACGCATCTCGGTGCAGGTCGACGGCGGCATCCGCACCGGCCGCGACGTGGTGATCGGCGCGCTGCTCGGCGCCGACGAATTCGGATTCTCCACCGCACCGCTGATCGCGGCCGGCTGCATCATGATGCGCAAGTGCCACCTCAACACCTGTCCGGTCGGGATCGCGACCCAGGACCCGGTGCTGCGCAAGCGCTTCAAGGGCCAACCGGAGCACGTGATCAATTTCTTCTTCTTCGTGGCCGAGGAAGTGCGCGAGATCATGGCCACGATGGGCTATCGCACCTTCAACGAAATGATCGGGCAGATGCAGATACTCGACCAGCGTCTGGTGATTGAACATTGGAAGGCGAAGGGCCTCGACTTCTCCAAGCTGTTCACCAAGCCGATCGCACCCGATGAGGTGGCGATCCATAAGTGCGAGCCGCAGGACCACAAGATCCAGAAAATTCTCGACCGCAACCTGATCGCCGCGGCGCGGCCCGCGATCGAACACGGCGAGCGGGTGAAAATCGCCTCGCCGATCCGCAATATCGACCGCACGGCCGGTGCGATGCTGTCGGGCGAGATCGCAAAGCGCTACGGCCATGTCGGGCTCCCCGACGGCACCATCCACGTCAATTTCAAAGGCACCGCCGGGCAGAGTTTCGGCGCCTGGCTCGCGCACGGCGTCACCTTCGAGCTCGAAGGCGACGCCAACGACTACGTCGGCAAGGGGCTTTCCGGCGGGCGCATCATCATCAAGCCGCCGGCGGACGGCGGCATCGTGCCGGAGGAGTCGATCATCATCGGCAACACCGTGCTCTACGGCGCGATCTCCGGCGAATGCTATGTCCGCGGCGTGGCGGGCGAGCGCTTCGCTGTGCGCAATTCGGGCGCGATTGCGGTGATCGAGGGCGCGGGCGACCATTGCTGCGAATACATGACGGGCGGCGTGGTGGTGGTGCTGGGCCGCACCGGGCGCAATTTCGCCGCCGGCATGTCGGGCGGCATCGCCTACGTGCTCGATGGCGACGAGACGTTCAAATCGCTCTGCAATATGGCGATGGTCGAGCTCGAACCGATCGCCGAGGAGGAAGAGGTGGCCGCCCGCATCTACGGCCACATGAACGACCTCGAAACGCACGGCCGCGTCGATGTGCACGCCGACATGACGCGGTTCGATGCCGAGCGCCTGCATACGTTGATCCATCGACACGCGGAATTCACCGGCTCGCGCCGCGCGCGCGAAATTCTCGATAATTGGTCCACGTACCTGCCGAAATTCCACAAGGTCATGCCGGTCGAATATCGCCGCGCCTTGGCCGAGATGGCGAAGGCATCGCTGCAGGCCGCGGAATAGCAATGGGAAAAGTTACCGGTTTCCTGGAGTTCGAACGCAACGACCGCGACTATCTGCCGGTCGAAGAGCGCGTCAAGAACTGGCGCGAGTTCGTCGTTCCGCTGCCGGAAAAGGACACGCGCGAGCAGGCCGCGCGCTGCATGAATTGCGGCGTGCCCTATTGCCAGACCGGCTGCCCGGTGAACAACCAGATCCCGGACTGGAACGATTTGGTCTACACCGGCAATTGGGAAGAGGCCGCGCGCAACCTGCACTCCACCAATAATTTTCCGGAGGTCACCGGCCGCGTGTGCCCGGCGCCGTGCGAGGCGTCGTGCACGCTAAACATCGACGAAAATCCGGTCACGATCAAAACCATCGAATGCGCGATTGCCGACCGCGCGATCGAGAACAAATGGATCAAGCCCGAGCCGTCCACGCGCAAGACCGGGAAGAAGGTGGCGATCGTCGGTTCAGGACCGGCGGGGCTTGCCTGCGCGCAGCAGCTCGCGCGCGCGGGACACGACGTGCATGTGTTCGAGAAGCACGCCAAGGCTGGCGGCCTGCTGCGCTACGGCATCCCGGACTTCAAGATGGAAAAGGCGATCATCGACATGCGGATCGCGCAGATGCATGGCGAAGGCGTCGTGTTCCACTACGGCGTGCATGTCGGCGTCAACCTGCCGGCGGATAATTTGCTCAAGAATTACGACGCCATCGCGCTCACAGGCGGCGCCGAAAAATCCCGCGATCTGCCGATCCCGGGGCGCGGGCTCGACGGCATCCATTTCGCCATGGATTTCCTGCCGCAGCAGAACCGGCGCGTGAGCGGCGAACCGGTCGGCGACGTCAGGCCGATCCTGGCCAAGGACAAGCATGTCGTGGTCATCGGCGGCGGCGATACCGGCTCCGACTGCATCGGCACGTCGTTCCGGCAGGGCGCCAAGTCGGTGACCAATTTCGAGATCATGCCGATGCCGCCCGAGCACGAGAACAAGGGCCTCACCTGGCCGGATTGGCCTTTGAAGCTGCGCACCTCGTCGAGCCACGAGGAGGGCGCCAAACGCGACTTCTCGGTGCTGACGCAGAAATTCACCGGCGAAAACGGCCAAGTGAAGAAGCTGCATTGCGTAAAATGCGACGAGAAATTCCGGCCGATCGCCGGCACCGAGTTCGAACTCGATGCCGATCTCGTGCTGCTCGCCATGGGCTTCGTGTCGCCGGTGCACGAGGGCATGCTCAAATCGCTGGGCGTGGAACTCGACGGCCGCGGCAATGTGAAGGCCGACACCAATGCCTACGCCAGCACGCTGCCGAAGGTGTTCGCGGCCGGCGACATGCGGCGCGGGCAATCGCTCGTGGTGTGGGCGATCCGCGAGGGGCGGCAATGCGCGCACGCGATCGATAAATTCCTCATGGGATCGACCAACCTGCCGCGGTGATTTCAACCGTTCATTCCCGCGCAAGCGGGAATCCGGATTTCACCAATGCACGGGCGCTGGGTCCTGGGTCCCCGCTTTCGCGGGGACGAACGGATTCATGTGCTACCGGAAGAACGGCAGAAACGAGAACGGGTTGAAACCCCGCTCGCGCGGCGGTGGTGCGCGCGGTGCTTGCGGCGGGCCAAGCGGACCGCCAGCCTGGCGCTGCGCGGTCTTGGGCGGCGGTGCGGAGACCGTCACCGGCGGCGGCACCTGCGCGAGCGGAACCGGCAGCGTGGTGGTGGTGACCGCCGGATCGGTACCGAAGGCGGCAACCCCGCGCCGCGGCCAGGCGAAATCGTCGGCACGGCCGGCGGGCGCGGTCACCGACTCGCCCTTCACCAGAACATGCGTGGCGATCAGGCTCTCGCCCTCACCGCGGTTCGATGCGCTGCCGATCAAATCCTCACCGGCGCGCGCCGACACTGCGAGCGGCACGGCGGGTCCGGCAAGCGGGCGCGCGGTCGGGCTGCCCGGCCGCAACGGCTCCTTCTGCGAGGGTTCGGGCAGCGCCACCGGCATGGCCTGCAACGGCGATACGCGATTGATCTCGCGCTCGAGATAATGCGCGAGCTTGCGCGCGCCGGGCTTGGTGAAATAGACGCCGTCGCTCGAACGCAGCCGGCGATTCTGGCCTTCGTAATCCGGCCCCTGGAACGTGAAGGCGCCGCGCTCGTCGACGAAACCGTCCCAAACGTCGACATAGACGATGCCGGCTTTGTCCGCGCGGGCCCGGAACAATTCGTTGAGATAGCTTGCTTCGCTCGTGGCTTTGGGCGTGCGCAGCGACGGCAGACCGACCCAGAACACCGGCACGCCTTTGCTTTTGAGCGCCGCAATCGTGTCATCGATGCGCTTGGTGTAAAGTTCTTCCCACTTTTCAGAGTGGAATTCGTACACGCCCGGCGTGCGATTGCGCTGATCCGGTTCCGGCGCGGCGATCGTGAGCTGGTCGGTGTTGTCCTGTTCCTGATCGGTCGGCGGCTTGTCGGAGCTTGGCGTTTTCGCGCGGTTTGCCTGCTCGCGAACGCGGATCGCCTGGCGATCGCCGAGGCCGATCATCATGACCACGGCTTTCGGCTTCTCATTCGCCAGAATTTCGCGCGCGGCCTGTGCCCAATCGAGCGATTCGTTCTTTGCGTCGTAGCGGATCAGGCCGGAGCCCGGACGATGCTTGCGGATGACGCCGATTTCAGGCGTGTCGCTCAGCGCATCCTCAAGACCATAGGCCAGCCAATCCGCCATGGAATCGCCCATGACCACGATGGTGACGGTCGGCGGCGTGTCGGATTTGTGCGGCGGCGGTGCGCGCGAAGAATCGACCGGCCGCTGCTGCTCGGGCGGCGAGAACGGGCCGCCTCCCGGCAACGGGCCGAACAGCCGTTCGAAAAAACCTTGGGCGAGCCGGATACGGCCTTCGGACGACTGGGCCGCGGCCGGCGGCGCCGACGCCCACAGGCAAACAAATCCCGCCAGCGCGCCGATGAGCGCGCCCGCGCCAAACCGCCTGTGGATGCCGTGTTTCGCCATCGTCATTATCATCTGACAGAGGGGCTTTTTAGCACGTCGAACTGGGCAACTTGAAGGCCGGGTTAAACGGCCAAAGCGCGCGCATTATTGATTGCGCAAGCGCGCCAAAATATCAGCGGAGGCAAATCCGTCGGGGATCACGCCGATCGAGACCTGGTATTCGCGAATCGCGGCGCGCGAGCGCAGCCCGAGGCGGCCGTCCGGTTCACCCAGGTCGAAACCGTGGCTGCGCAGGCGTTCCTGCAACTCGCGGCGTTCGTCGCGCGTGAGGACCGGCTCATTGCGCGGCCAGGGCTGCGCAAACGGAGCCTCGCCGCGCATCCGGTCGGCCAAATGCCCGATGGCGAGCGCATAGGCCTCGGCCGGATTGTATTTCATCAACACCAAAAAGTTCGGCAGCATCAGGAAGGCCGGACCCTGCGCGCCGGCGGGCAACAGCAGAAATGCGCGCTCGTCGCCGTTGGCGAAGGCCTTTTCGTCAGGTCGCCGCAGGCCAAGCGCTTCCCATTCGGCGACGGTCATCTGCTTTGAGCGATCGGCGAGCAGATAATCGAAACCGACCGGCAACTCGACCTCGTAGCCCCAGGGCTCGCCCGGGATCCAGCCGTCCTTCTTCAGATTGTTGGCGGTCGAGGCGAGGACATCGGCGACCGAGTCGACGACATCGCGGCGGCCGTCACCGTCAAAATCGACGGCGAAGCGCTTGAAGGTCGTGGGCATGAACTGAGTCGGGCCGAAGGCGCCCGCCCAGGACCCTTTCAACTGCTCGGCGGTCAAATCTCCGCGGTGCAGGATTTCAAGCGAGGCGAGAAATTCGTCGCGGAAAAAATCGCGCCGGCGTCCCACGCAGGCAAGCGTCGCGGTCGAGCGCACCACCGGGCGATCACCGACCATGGTGCCGTAACGCGTTTCGACGCCCCAAATCGCAGCCAGGATATGGCGATCGACGCCGTAGACCCTCTCCACCTGCTCGAACGTCTTGCGGTGTTGCGTCAGCATGTTGCGGCCGATGCTGATGCGTTCGTCGCTCACCAGCGAGTCGAGGTAGCCCCACAGCGCGGTGGTGAACTCAGGCTGAGCATCGAGCAGGTCCATGATGCGCAGATCGGGCGTGAGACCCGCGGTATACAGAACGAAGGTGGCGCGCGAGACGCCGCGGCGCGCGGCTTCCGGCCACATGCGTTCAAGACAGTTCGGAAAATCCTCGGCGGCGGCGCGAATGGCATCCGCCGTCATCAGCGGATGGCCGGAGGCGCCGGAGAGTCCGCTCCATGGCAGCACCGGCGGCGCCGGCGGAACCGGCGTGATCGAACTCGTCTGTTGCCCCGATGCCACGGCGATCGCGCAGACGGCTGCGGCGAACGCGGTTACAACTTGAACGACCCGAAACACGGCCTTCATGCGGTTTGTCCCATGCCCTGGGCGCCCACGCGCCGTGCAGCAGTATTGAGACGGAAATAATTTAGCGGATGTTAACGCGCCGCTCCATCAGGAAGCAGCGTCATTTTGTGGCAGATCGAAGGCCCGGCGGGCGGAAAACCACAAAAATCAAAGCTGTTTCGACGACTTAGCGCCCGTGCAGGCGCTCGATCAATTCCTGCGTAGGATAGCCGTCGGCGGGCATGTGCACCTTGAGCTGGGCCTGCCGGGTGGCGGAGCGGGTCGCCGAACCGAGACGGCCGTCAGGTTCGCCGTCGAACAGTTTCTGTTGGATCATGATGCGTTGCAGTTCTTTGACGAGCTCGGCGGTCGGATGCACCACGGAAGAGCTGCCGCGGCTGATCGGCGGCGCGCCGGCCAAGCGGGTGGCGTTATAGGCCGCGGTGGTCGAATAGACCAATGCCGAATTCCAGCCGAGGAAGGCCTTGAAATTATCGTAGACCAGGAACGCGGGGCCATGCCGCCCCATGAGCAGCAGAAGTGAAGCCGGCATGTCGTCGGCCGGCAGCGGCGCGCCGTGCGCGCTGCGCACGCCCCACTTCACCCATTGCGAACGCGGATGCTGGATCGAAACGTCGGCCTGTTCCCATGGCATCACCTCGGGGACGGCGACTTCCTGCATCCAGGGTTCGCCGGCCTTCCAGCCGAAACTCTTGAGCAGATTGGCGGCGGAGGCGAGCGTGTCGGGTACGCTGGTGATCGCGTTGCGCCTGCCGTCGCCGTCGAAGTCGACTGCGGTGCGGTAATAATCCGAGGCGGTGATCTGCAACGGACCGAGCTCTCCGGCCCAGTCGCCGATCATCTCGTCGACGCGCAGATCGCCGCGCTGGATGATGCGCAGCGCATCCATCAATTGCGGGCGGAAGAATTCAGGCCGTCGGCAATCGTAAGCCAAGGTTGCAATGGAACGGATGACGTTGAACTTGCCGTTGTTGGAACCGAAATCGCTTTCCAGGCCCCAGAACGCGACGATGACGTAAGGCGGCACGCCGAATTGCTTCTCGATGCGCGCGAACAGCGCGGCGTGCTGCTTGATCAGCTGTCCGCCCCTGACCAGGCGATATTTCGAAACCATGCGGTCGGAGAATTGCAGGAAGCTCTGCTGGAACACGCCCTGCCCGCGATCACGCCGGATGACGCCGGGGTCCAGGGTCACCTCGTCAAGCGCCGATGAAATGATGTGGCTGGGAATTCCCTTCGACGCCGCCTCGCGTTTGAACTCGCCGAGCCACTGCTCGAAGTTGCCGCGGTTCTGGCAATAGGTGGCGGCCGAAGCCGCGCCTGACGTCACCACGCCGAGCAGCGCCATCGCTGCCGCAACCATACGCATCCGCACCATTACTTGACCCTTTTACTGCAGTCCGTTCGCGCTGCTTTACTGCCGCCCATGGCGTGGGAGGCATTCTTTCAGCACCGGGCGCAACATTCAACACGCTCAAAAGGATGCGGCAGGACAGCCGTGTGGCCTATTGAAACGAACGCGATTTTTACGTACCTGACGCAGGAGGTCGCACCTGCCGATGAAGCCAATCCGAAAAGCCATTTTTCCCGTCGCCGGGCTCGGCACGCGCTTCCTGCCGGCAACCAAGGCCATGCCCAAGGAAATGCTTCCTGTGGTCGACCGGCCGCTGATCCAGCACGTGGTGGACGAAGCGCGCGAGGCGGGTATCGAGCATTTCATTTTCGTGACCGGCCGCAACAAGGGCGTGATCGAGGATCATTTCGACCGCCAATTCGAGCTGGAATTGACGCTGAACGAACGCGGCAAGCGTGCGGAACTCGCCGTGCTCGAACGCGACCTGCCGAGCGCGGGGCAGACGAGCTTCACGCGCCAGCAATCGCCGCTCGGATTGGGTCACGCGGTGTGGTGCGCGCGCGAGCTGATCGGCAACGAGCCGTTCGCGCTGCTTTTGCCCGACGTGCTGGTGCAGAATCCCCGCGGCTGCCTGGCGCAGATGATCGAGGCCTATAACGCGCTCAACGAAACCGCCAATATCATCGCGGTCGAAGAAGTGCCGCCGGAGCGCGTGCACATGTACGGCGTGGTCGGCGTCGGCAAGCCGAAGGGCAAGGCCTTCGCGATCACCCAGATGATCGAGAAGCCGTCGCGCAAGGAGGCGCCCTCGAACCTCATCATCACCGGCCGCTACATCCTGCAACCGGAAATCCTGAATATCCTGACCCATCAGACCACCGGCGCGGGCGGCGAAATCCAGATCACCGATGCGATGATCGCGCTCGCCAAGAAGCAGCCGTTCTACGGGTTGAAATTCGAGGGTCGCAGCTTCGACTGCGGCTCGAAGATCGGCTTCCTCACCGCCAACGTCGCCTATGCGCTCGCGCGCGAGGACATCGCGCCGGCGTTGCGCAACGAGATCAAGCAGCTGTTGGGCGAGCGTTAGCCTGTCCGCGTCACGCCCATGATCAACGCAGCCATCATCGGCCTTGGACGCTGGGGACAATCGATCGTCACGGCCGTGCAGGGCAAGAGCAAGCGCGTCCGTTTCATCCGCGGGATCAGCAAGGAACCGGAACTGGTGCGCGATTTCGCCCGCACGCACGATTTCGCACTCTCGACCGAATTCGAGGAGGCCGTCGCCGATCCGCGCGTGCAGGCGGTGGCGCTCGCGACGCCGCATTCGCTGCACGTCGAGCAGATCATCGCGGTGGCGAAGGCCGGCAAGCCGGTCTGGTGCGAAAAACCGTTGGCGCTCACGCGGACGGAAGCCGAACGCGCCATGGCGGCATGCAACAAGAACGGCGTCGCGTTCGGTCTCGGCAACAACAAGCGTTGCTACGCGTCGATGCGCGAACTCAAGCGCGTCGTCGCCGCCGGCACGATCGGCGACGTGCTCCATATCGAAGGCCATTTCTGCAACGAGCATTCCACGCGCGTGAAAGGCGGCTGGCGCGACGATCCGCGCGAGTCCCCGGGCGGCGGAATGACCGGTGCCGGCCTGCATGTGCTCGATGCCTTCGTCAATCTCGCCGGGCCGATCGCGCGCGTCGACGCGCGGCTGTTTTCGCGCAAGCCGCCGCCCGATCCGCGCGATGTGGCCGCGGCCATGGTGGAATTCGAGAGCGGCGCGACCGGCATGCTGGCCACGGTCCGCGCGGCACCGATGTATTGGCGCGTGCAAGCGTTCGGCAGCAATGGCTGGGCGGAAGCGCGCGACGAAACAGTGCTGACGGTTGCGCGCAACGGCGAGCAGCCGGAAACGAATGTGTTTCCGCAAGTCGATTCGCTTGGCGTGCTGTTCGAGGCGTTCGCCGAAAGCATCGAGACCGGAACGCCGTTTCCGGTTTCCCGCACGGACATGCTCGACGTGGTCGGCGCGTTCGAGGCGATCATCCGCTCGATGGCGGACGGCAATCCGGTTGCGGTCGCGCGCGAATAGTCCGTTTGCCTCGGCCTAATGGCTTGCGCCATCGCCGACGAGGGCGAAGGGAGGACCCTCGCGAAGTTACGTTACCGGTTCGACCATCAGATTGGCGCCGTCGACGCGCGTCACCTTCACGCGGCCGCCGGCCGGCCGATCGGCGCCGCTCACCCGCCAGATCGTGTCGCCGACCCGGATGGTCCCGATACCATCGACGATCGGCTTCTCGAGAGTGAATATCTGGCCGACCATGGCTTCGGCGCGGCGGTTGAGGAACGGCCGCTCTGCGGGCGGCTCGACATTGTGCGCGAAGCGCCGCCAAAGCGGAATCGACAGGACCGCGAAGATCGCAAAGGCGACGCACTGCCACTCCCAGGTCAGGTTCGGCCAGACGAACGACAGAATGCCGACCAGCAGGGCCGACAGCCCGAGCCACATCATGAAGGCGCCGGGCGCGGCGAGCTCGAGCGCGAGCAGGATCGCGCCGAGGATGATCCACTTCCAGAAACCGAGCGAGTCGATGAAGGGCATCATGGCGGCGCCTCGTCAGCTCGTGGGGTTGGAGAACGGATTGGTCGTGGGGACAGTCGGACGCCGCACGGGCGGCGTGGGCGGCGTCGGGCCACGGCCGTCGCCGCTGCCGCCACCTCCGCCGCCGAACGTGGCCTTGGCAATCTCGGCGATACCGGCGAGCGAGCCGAGCACAGAGGTGGCTTCCATGGGCACGATCAGCACCTTCTGATTGTCGGAATCGGCCAAGGCAGTAAAGGCCTTGATGTAATTGTTGGCCACGAAGTAGTTGAGCGCCGCGATATTGCCGCCGGCCACCGCCTGACTCACCACTTCGGTGGCTTTCGCCTCGGCCTGGGCAAGACGCTCGCGCGCCTCGGCATCGCGGAAGGCGGCTTCGCGGCGGCCTTCGGCTTCGAGGATTTGCGATTGCTTCTGACCCTCGGCCTTGAGGATTGCGGACTGGCGCTGGCCTTCGGCCTCGAGGATGACGGCGCGCTTCTCGCGCTCGGCCTTCATCTGCCGGCCCATGGCCTGCACGAGGTCGGCCGGCGGGACGATGTCCTTAATCTCGATGCGGTTGACCTTGACGCCCCAGGGCGACACCGCGGCGTCGACCACGCGCAACAGGCGTTCGTTGATCTCGTCGCGGTGCGACAGCATCTGGTCGAGATCCATGCCGCCCATCACCGAGCGGATGTTGGTCATGGTCAGCTTGATGATGGCCTGATCGAGATAGGCGACTTCGTAGCTTGCCTTGGCGGCGTCGAAGACCTGAAAGAACGTGATGCCGTCGACCGTGACGGTGGCATTGTCCTTCGAGATCACATCCTGCTGCGGGATGTCGACCACCTGCTCCATCATGTTCACTTTCCGGCCGATGCGGTCGAAATAGGGAACGATCAGGTTGAGTCCGGGATTAAGGGTGCGGGTGTAGCGGCCGAAGCGCTCGACGGTCCAGTGGTAGCCTTGAGTAACCGTTTTCACGCCGGCAAACAGCGTCAGAACGACAAGCGCGACAAGGACGAGAACGAATATGCTGGCGCCAGTCATGAGCCCCTCCCCCTGGTTGGTAAAACGATATTGGTGAGCGCGCCGCCCTCCGGCAAGGGCGGCCGGAATCCTGTACACGATTTAATGTTGCTTAAATTCAACAGCGTTTGCGCGTTTTACGGCATCGCAAATACGATCAACTGATTCGTCACCTCGCTCGATCCGGGTTTCAGCGATCGGGCGGCGCATAGAGATCGTCGCCGCGCAGCGCCAATGCCGTGCTGTTTTCCTCCCAACGCTCAATCGATTTTTTAACTCCAGCCTTGCAGCTCGCGTTTCACCAGATGCGCGATCACGGCCATGCCGGCGTCGCTGTCGTTGA
>Ga0187765_10000055_pt1 | contig 38439 bp, 40 predicted proteins | sample 0216_QUI02_MP05__3_FD_133018 | JGI IMG/M metagenome (GOLD analysis project Ga0187765, IMG submission 133018) | Tropical peat soil microbial communities from peatlands in Department of Meta, Colombia - 0216_QUI02_MP05_10_MG | ecosystem: Environmental > Terrestrial > Soil > Wetlands > Peat ...
ACTACCATCGCCGGCGAACCGGCGTAGACCGGTCATAAATTCGGTCCCCAGGGGGAGGAACCAATGGCTACTGCAGTGAATGCCGGCGCACGTCTCGACCGGCTCCCAGTCTCGTCGTTTCACTATCGCATCTTCTGGCTCGTCGGCGCGGGCATGTTTTTTGATGGCTACGATCTCTATGTCGCCGGCGGCGTTCTGGCATCGACAATCCAGACCAAGTTTTCGACGCTACCGCAGAACCTGCAGTTCCTCTCGCTGACCTTCGTCGGCATGACGATCGGTTCATTTGTCACTGGCTTCGTCGGTGACAAATTTGGCCGCCGCTTTACATATCAGGTCAATCTTCTGGTGTTTGGTCTTGCCTCGATCGCCGCAGCCTTTGCGCAGGACATGACGCAATTGATCATCTGCCGCTTTGTGCAGGGACTTGGCCTCGGCGCCGAAATTGTCGTCGGCTATTCGACGCTGACCGAATTTGTCCCGCCAAAATCCCGCGGCCGCTGGTTGTCATTCATGGCATTCCTTGTCGTCGCCGGCTTCCCGGTGACTGCGATTCTCGGTTACCTGATCATTCCAACCTGGGGCTGGCGCCCGATGTTCGTCATCGCGGGTATCGGCTCATTGATTGTCTGGTATCTGCGCAAGAATCTTCCGGAATCGCCGCGTTGGCTCGAAGCGCAAGGCCGCACCGCCGAAGCGGAAGCGCTGATGCAGACAATCGAAAAAGAAGTGGCCGCCAGCGCTGGCAAGCTGCCGGCGCCGGCCATCACTGCCCCGACGCCGCAACTTACCGCAGCGTCAATATTCAAGCCTCCGATCCTGCAACGTCTGCTGGTCGGCTGCTGGGTGCTGATCACCATCAACACGCTGATCTTCGGTTTCGTGATCTTCCTGCCGCAATTCTTCCTGCGGCAAGGTCTCACCATCACCAATTCGCTCGGCTACACCGTCGTGCTGGCCGCTGCGTCGTTGGTGGGATGTGCATGCGGTGCGTTTCTGTCCGATACCATCGGGCGGCGCTGGAGCATTATCCTCGGGTCGGTGCTCACCATTGCGTTTGGCTGGACTTACGCGCGGTTCAATGCCAGCTCGGATCCGGTAATAGTTTTGAGCGTCGGTGCGGTGTTGATCGTGGCAATCTATATCCAGACCGCGATTCTGTTCGGCGTCTATACGCCGGAACTGTTCCCGACGGAGATACGCCTGCGCGCGAACGGCATCTGCAATACGTTCGGCCGTGGCGCCACGGTGGTGTCACCGTTCGTGGTTGGGTATCTGATGGTCAATTATCAGTTGCCCGGTGTTGTCTGGTTGATGATAGGCCTTGTCGTCGTGCAGATCATCGCGGTCTATTTCTGGGGTGTCGAGCCGGCGAAACGCTCGCTGGAGGGACTTGATCCCAAACTGGCGTAACGGCAAGGATCTTGGGCTATCATCGGCCGCCCCGACAAAGGGCGGCCGATTCTGTCAGGAGACTACGCGCGGGTGAGCAATCTGCGGCCAGTCACAGTGATAACAGGGGCGTCGGCCGGGATTGGCACGGCGCTCGCGCGGGTGTTTGCGCTTCACGGTCACGAACTGGCGCTGGTCGCGCGGCGCGGAGACCGATTGAATGCGCTTGCCGGCGAGCTCGCGGCAAGCGGCGCGCGGCCGCCAATTGTAATCATCGCCGATCTCATAAAACCTGATGCCGCACGCGTGATCAGTGAGGTGTTGGCAGCGCACGGTGCCGAGCCGCAGTATGTCGTCAATAATGCTGCGTTTGGCTTGGTCGGCTCGGCCAGTTCACTTGACCGCGATGAACAGCTGCAAATGATCGACCTTAATGTGCGCGGACTGACCGAATTGTCGCTTGCCTTTGTCGACAGCCTTGCTCGCCACCGCGGCGGCTTGCTCAATGTCGGCTCGATGGCCGGCTTTCTGCCGGGCCCGGGCATGGCGGTTTACTACGCCACCAAGGCCTACGTGTTGTCAGTCACCGAAGCGCTTCACAATGAACTCAAGCCGCGTGGAATAAGGGTCGCTGTGCTGTGCCCGGGGCCTGTGCCGACGGAGTTTGCCGCGCGCGCGGGAGTGAGCGGCGGCACCCTGAAGCCGAGTATCTTGACCAAGTCGACGGACGAAGTGGCCGAAGCGGGCTATCGCGGGCTGATGGCAGGACGCCGGATCATCGTGCCCGGCTTCCTTAACAAGGTGATAACCGTGCTGATACGCTTGTTCCCGCGCGGTCTTATTCTACGCATTGCGGAGGTCCGGCAAGCGCGGCGCAGGCCCGCGCAACGGACATAGCCGTATCCCGCCGGCCATATTTGCAAACTTCACTAGAGCGGTTACTAGTCAGCGGCGCGTTTGCGTCGCGCCGAATCGCCATTTTGAAATATGTTGAAACCTGTCCTCATCATTCTTCACCAGGAGCACTCGTCGCCCGGCCGCGTCGGTCAGACGCTGGCGAAGCTTGGTTATCCCCTCGATATCCGTCGCCCGCGATTTGGCGATCCGCTGCCGGAAACGATGGATGATCATGCGGGCGCCGCGATTTTCGGCGGTCCGCAAAGTGCAAATGACAACGAAGAGTTCGTTCACCGCGAGATCGACTGGATTGGCGTGCCGCTGCGCGACAAGAAGCCATATCTCGGCATTTGTCTCGGCGCGCAAATGATGGCGCGCCATCTTGGCGCGCGCGTCTTTCCGCATCCGAAGGGACATGCCGAGGTCGGCTACTATCCCATTCGTCCGACCGACGCAGGACGCAAGGTGTGTGCTGATTGGCCGGATCATGTCTATCAGTGGCATCGTGAGGGTTTCGATCTGCCATCAGGCGGCGAACTGCTCGCCGAAGGCGATGCTTTCTCTGTTCAGGCGTTTCGATATGGCACCGGCTATGCGCTGCAGTTTCATCCGGAAGTTACGCACGCCATGATGTATCGATGGCTTGTTCGCGGTGCGCATCGAATGGAGTTGCCTGGCGCCAAGCAACGCCACGAGCACATTGCCGATCGGGCCGTACACGATCTGGCCTCACGTAATTGGTTGGCGGCGTTTATCGACCACTGGATCGGCCGTACGCCGGCCAATCAAACGGCATAGGTCGATTTTAGCCGGGGCTTGCCCGCGCAGGCACCATTGACAAATCACTGTCCGGCCTGATCGTTGCGGCGGGGTTTCGGGCATTGATGACTACGCAGGGACGTGCCGATGCTTGATTCGGACGATCGTAGCCCGTCCGCCATACGGCCAACGCCATCCGCATTAAGCTCGATTTTGCGGGCGTCGGACGGAATTCTCGAGCTTCTGCCGATTGCGACATTCATCTGCGACGCCAAAGGTACGATCCTACAGTACAACCGTCATGCCGTTGCCGTCTGGGGGAGCGCGCCGGAACCCGGACAAACGCATGATCAGTTCAGGGAAAGCGCGCGCTTTTTCGAATTGGACGGGACCCCCGTTGCACGATCGATGGTGTCCGAAGTTCTGTCGGGTGGTCCGCCGGTACGGGACGTTGAGCGCATCGTCGAGCACGCCGATGGCACGCGCATGGTCGTGTCAGTGAACATTGACCCGCTGCGCAACGCCAAGGGCGAGCTTGTCGGCGCGGTGAATTGTTTTCTCGACGTTACCGAGCGCAAGCGCATGGACGCGGCGCTTGAACGCTCCCGGCTGCACGCCCGCGAGCAGGAGCAGCGTCTTGCGGCAACCTACGAACATGCATCGATCGGTATTTCGGAAATCGCCCCGGACGGCCAGTTCCTGCGTGTCAATGAAGCGATTTGCTCGATTACGGGCTATACCCGCGAAGAGCTACTGGCGTCCAGATTATTTCGTTACACCCACCCCGACGATGCCGACCCCGATCGCGAAGGGTTTCGCAAACAAGTCGGTGGCGAGCTCGATTTCTATTCGGTCGAAAAACGATTTATCCGCAAGGACGGCCGCATTATCTGGCTCTCGGTTCGCTCCTCGCCCGTGCGCGATGCCGACAACAGGCTGCTCTACGTTGTTCGCGTGGTGCAGGACATCAGCGAACGCAAGGCGGCCGAGCAGCGGCAGAAATTGCTGATGGATGAATTGAACCACCGGGTGAAAAACACGCTGGCCACCGTCCAATCATTGGCCTCGCAGACGGCCCGAAGCGCGCATACGCCGGCGGCATTCCGGGAGGGGTTCGAAGGACGTTTGATCGCGCTGTCCAAGGCGCATGATCAGCTTACGATCCACCATTGGGAAAGCGCCGATCTGCGCGAACTCCTCGCGGGAAGCCTCGCGCCTTATGGCGGGGCCGACCGTGTTGTTCTGCGCGGCGAAGATGTCGTCCTGCGCCCGCGCGCGGTCCTGACGCTGGCAATGGCGGTGCATGAGCTCACAACCAACGCGGCAAAATATGGCGCATTGTCGCTGCCCGGCGGCCGCATCGAAATTCATTGGCGTCCTGTGCGTGCCGCGAACGGTCATCTGATGCTGCGCATCGACTGGCAGGAGCAGGGCGGCCCGCCAGTCGCCGAGCCCAAACACCGAGGTTTTGGCTCCAAGCTTATTGAAGGCAGTATCGCCGCCGAGCTTGGCGGAAGCGCCTGCATCACTTTCGCGACGGAAGGATTGCGCTGTGAAATCCTTATCCCGATCGAAATTGCGGCAATCGATATCCGGACCAAGGCAGGCGAGGAGTGGTCAGTCTAAAGAAACAAGGAGCCCGTCTTCGCCCTGCGGGCTACGACGCGGCAGCCTTCGCTCGCTTCGCCCTGAGAATTCAGTGCGGCTTGCCGAGCCGCCCGTCTTCGCTCCTTGGGAGCTACGACGGGCAACCTTCGCGGCCTTCGAATGCGCAATTCGTTGCAGGACTCTTAGCGAAGGCTGGTGGAGCCGAGGGGATTTGAACCCCTGACCTCCTCATTGCGAACGAGGCGCTCTCCCAACTGAGCTACGGCCCCGCCAATGGCAACGAATATTGCCGTTGCGCGAAAATTGCGGCGAGTGGGCGCCATTTAGGACCAGGTGTTTGCCCTGTCAAGGATGCGAGGGCCTGCCCCGCGCTCGGCTTGTTTGGGGCCACTCGACCCGCTACTTTGCGCCCGGTTTTCGAACGGGCAGAATCTCATGCGCGCGCTACTCGATATAATTCTTCTGATCCTCCAGATTTATATCTGGCTCCTGATCGCCGCCGCTGTACTTTCCTGGTTGATCGCTTTCAGCGTCGTCAACACCCGTAACCAGGTCGTGGCGATGGTCGGGGAATTTCTATATCGCATTACCGAGCCTGTGTTGCGCCCGATACGTTCTATGTTGCCTAACCTTGGTGGAATTGACGTCTCGCCGGTGATCCTGATTTTGATCATCCTGTTTCTCGAAAACGTGATCATCCGGTACATCTACCCCAACGTGTTCTAGCGGATGGCGGCCGCTCCCTGGTCGCTGACGCCGCAAGGTGTCGTATTGGCTGTGCGGCTGACGCCGAAGGCCGGCCGCGACGCAATCGACGGCGTTGATGTGCTTGCAGACGGGCGAGTTGTGCTGACCGCACGGGTGCGCGCCTTGCCGGCTGACGGGGAGGCCAACGAGGCGCTCATCCGCTTGATTGCAAAGGCCGTGGGCGTCCCCCCGCGCGATGTTGCGCTCGTTGCGGGCGCCACAGCGCGGCTCAAGCGGCTCGCCATTGCCGGCCATGGCCCGACGGTGATCGCAGCGCTGGAGAAAATCGCGATACCGCGCTAAGGCTTTTGGGTGTAGCCGGCAGGCGGACCATGACCGCACGTATTATCGACGGCAAGACAATCTCGGCGGATCTGCGCGGCAAGGTGACGGATACCGTCCATCGCCTGCGTCGCGATCGCGGTATCGTGCCGGGCCTTGCCGTTGTTCTCGTTGGCGATAATTCGGCAAGCGAAGTCTATGTCCGGAATAAATCCAAGGCCGTGACGGAAGCAGGCATGCAGGCGTTCGACCGCAAGCTGCCCGCTACCACCAGCGAAGCCGAACTGACCAATCTCATCGCGGCGCTCAATAGCAACGAGCAAGTCAACGGCATCCTGGTCCAACTGCCGCTGCCAAAACAAATCGATGCGCGCAAAATTATCGCCGCCATCGACCCCGCCAAGGATGTGGACGGGTTTCATCCGTACAATGTCGGGCGCCTCGCCAGCGGCTTTCCCGCTCTTGTTCCCTGCACGCCGATGGGCTGCGTGCGCCTGGCCAAGACGGTGCACCCCTCGCTTGCCGGACTTGAAGCCGTGGTGATCGGCCGCTCGAATATCGTCGGCAAGCCCATGGCTCAATTATTGCTGGCCGAAAACGCGACGGTGACGATTGCGCATTCCAAGACGGTCGATCTCGCTGCCGTCTGCCGCCGCGCTGACCTGCTTGTCGCCGCCATCGGGCGGCCGCAACTGGTTCGCGGTGACTGGATCAAACCGGGCGCGACCGTGATCGACGTCGGGATCAGCCGCGTGCCGGGCGAAGGCGGCAAGTCGCGCGTCGTCGGCGATGTCAATTTTGCTGAAGCTTCAACAATCGCCGGAGCGATTACGCCGGTTCCGGGTGGTGTCGGCCCGATGACGATCGCGTGCTTGCTGCTGAATACCGTGCGCGCTGCCTGCGCGCAGAAGGGTCTGCCTGCGCCGAACGTGTGATTACGCTTGCCAGGCGTAGGCGACCTTATCGAGCGTCTTGCTGCCGAAGCGCTCCGAAGAGCGCGCAACCGCGCGGCCGCCGAGCGCGCGATAGAATTCCATTGCCGGTTCGTTGTCGGACAGCGCCCATACGACCAGGCTTTTCAGGCCGCTCTGGTTGAGATCCTTGCGCGCGGCGGAAAACAGGCGGCGCCCAAACCCCAGCCCTTGGAATTCCGGCCGCAGATAAATTTCGTAGATCTCGCCGTCATAAAAAAGGCTGCGTGCGCGGTTGCGTCCGTAATTCGCGTAGCCGGCGATGCGGTCACCGAACTGAAGGATAGTAATGCGGCTGCCTTTGCGGATGGCAGAATCCCACCAGTCCGGACCGCGGCGGTTGATCAACTTGTCGAGCTCGTTGCCGGGGATGATGCCCTGATAGGCCGCGCGCCACGCCTCATCATGAGTCTCGGCAACGTCCAGTGCGTCTGCCGACTTTGCGCGACGAATCTCTATGAGGGTCGTGCTCATTTCGCGATAGAAGCAACGAACTTTGCGGCCTTCAAGCCCTATCGTAAATGATGGGTTAATGGTGTGGATTACTGGTCACACGTGGGCAAAAGCCCAGCGGCGATGGCTGAAAATGATGGCTGAAGCATCAAGCGTTGATGCAGACCGGTGCTTGGTTCCGCGGTTTACCGGTCGGCACGCGACCGGTCGGCGACGTGTCTGTCGCTGATTCGACAACCTGATTCGAATCAAACCGCAGGCGAAAATCGAAAGCAGGGATAAGCGTGCCGGCGTCAAACCGGCTCGGCTTCCTTCATGCGGTCGGCTTTTTTACGGTCGTTCTCGTCGAGCAGCTTCTTGCGCAGGCGGATCGACTTCGGGGTGACCTCGACCAATTCGTCGTCCTCAATATAGGCCAGTGCCTTTTCCAGAGTCATACGGATGGGAGGGGTGAGGCGCACGGCCTCGTCCTTGGAGGTGGTGCGGATGTTGGTGAGCTTCTTGCCCTTGAGCACATTGACGATGAGATCGTTGCCGCGCGTGTGCTCGCCCACAATCATGCCGTTGTAAACTTTCCAGCCGGGCTCGATCATCATCGGGCCACGGTCCTCCAGATTCCAAAGCGCGTAGGCGACCGCATCGCCTTTGTCGTTGGAAATCAGCACGCCATTGCGCCGGCCCTGGATCGGCCCTTTGTAAGGGGCGTAAGCGTGGAACAGGCGGTTCATGATCGCGGTGCCACGCGTGTCCGTGAGCAATTCGCCCTGATAACCAATGAGTCCGCGCGTCGGCGCATGAAACACCAGACGCAGCCGTCCGCCACCGGACGGCCTCATCTCCATCATGTCGGCTTTGCGCTCGGCCATCTTCTGCACGACGATGCCGGAATGCTCCTCGTCGAGGTCGATTACGACTTCCTCGATCGGTTCCAGCGTCTCGCCGGTCGCGGGGTCCTCTTTCAGCAAAACCTTCGGGCGCGACACCGACAGCTCGAAGCCTTCGCGTCGCATGGTTTCAATCAGGATGCCGAGCTGCAATTCGCCGCGTCCGGCAACTTCCATGGAATCCTTTTCCTCGGATTCGCGCACGCGCAGCGCCACATTGCCTTCTGCTTCGCGCAGCAGGCGGTCGCGGATCATGCGGCCGGTCACCTTGTCGCCTTCGGTACCGGCGAGTGGGGAATCGTTGACGCGGAAAATCATGGCCAGCGTGGGCGGATCGATCGGTTGGGCCGGCAGGGGTGTTTCCACCGCCGGGTCGCAGATCGTCATCGCGACGGTTGCTTCCGGCAGCCCGGCGATGGCGACGATGTCGCCCGCCTCGGCCTCGTCCACCGGCACGCGCTCCAGCCCGCGGAACGCCAGCACTTTGGTGATGCGTCCGGCCTCGATCAGCTTGCCATCGTGATCGAGCACCTTCACGGGTTGATTGGGTTTGGCAGAGCCCGATGTGATGCGGCCGGTGACGATGCGGCCGAGATAGGGATTGGCTTCCAGAATAGTCCCGAGCAACCGGAACGGACCGCTTTCGACCACCGGCGGCTTGACGTGACTGAGGATGAGGTCAAACAGCGGCTTCATGCCGTCATTATGTGATCCGTCAAGGCTGGTCGCCATCCAGCCTTGCTTGGCCGAGCCGTAGAGAATCGGGAAATCGAGTTGCTCGTCGGTCGCGTCGAGCGCGGCGAAGAGATCAAACACCTCGTTGACCACTTGGGTGGCGCGCGCGTCGGAACGGTCGACCTTGTTGATGACCACGATCGGCTTGAGCCCCATCTTGAGCGCCTTCGACACCACGAATTTGGTCTGCGGCAGCGGACCCTCGGCGGCATCGACAAGCACCAGGGCGCCATCGACCATATTGAGAATGCGTTCGACCTCGCCGCCGAAATCGGCATGGCCAGGCGTATCGACGATGTTGATGCGGGTACCGTTCCAGATAACCGAAGCGGCCTTGGCCAGGATGGTAATGCCGCGCTCGCGTTCGAGATCATTGGAATCCATGGCGCGTTCGACCACGCGCTGATTCTCGCGATACGCGCCCGACTGCTGCAGCAAGCGGTCGACCAGGGTGGTCTTACCATGGTCGACATGCGCGATAATGGCGACGTTGCGAAGATCCATCGGAGTTCCTGAAACCAAGCGCGGGCCCGGCATAGGATTTCAGAATGAAATCTGTTCTCTAAAAAGTGACAGGATTGCCGGGAGGCAATCCTGTTTGAGCCCGCGACTCTGTTGCGGCGCAATATAGTCACGCGCGGCCGAGATGCAACTACCGTTCGTAACGGGTGCGCCCGCAAGGTAAACCCGGTGTCAGCGAGACGAGGCCTTTCTTGGCGGTATTTCGGGCTCGCTAGCCAAATTGCGGGTCGATCGTCTTTGCCCAAAGCGCGCGGTCATCGACATCCTTGAGCGTTACCGTCATCTGCTGGCTGACGCCGTCGATTGCGATGTGCCCGAAAAACTGCAGGCCTTCGCTCGGCGGCAGATTCTGGCCTTGCTCCTTGGCCGGAGCCTTCACGTAGACGAGTTGCGGCCCGAACGTCTTGTCCAGAGCATTGGGTCCAAACGTGCCGGCGTGGATCGGCCCGCTGACGAATTCCCAAAATGGCTCGAAATCCTCGAAGGCTGCTTTGTTGGGATCGTAATAGTGGGCGGCCGTGTAGTGAACGTCGGCGGTGATCCACACGGTGTTGCGCACGCCGGCGTGCTTGATGAACGAAAGCAAGTCGGCAAGCTCAAGTTCGCGGCCGCGTGGCGCGCCGTCGTCGCCTTGCGCCATTCCCTCGATGCCCCACTTGCGCGCGCCGTCGTAGACGATGACGAGGCTGAGCGGCATATCGGCGGCGATCACTTTCCAGGTCGCGCGCGAGTTCAGCAATTCGCGCTTGAGCCACGCGAGCTGGGCAGGCCCGAGAAAATAGGCGGCGGGGCCGTAGGCGTCCTCTTTGTCTTCGGCGTTCGGACCGCGGTAGGAGCGCATGTCGAGCATGAAGACGTCGAGCAGAGGTCCGTAGGAGATCTTCCGGTAGACACGGCCCGGCTCGGCCTGTGTTTCACGCATCGGCATGTATTCGTGAAATGCCCGGCTGGCGCGCGCAGCAAGGATCAAATCGTTTTTCTCGACGTATTTCTTGGCGAACAATTCGCTCCGCGTCATCGGTTCGCCGGGCCACCAGTTGTTAAAGACCTCGTGGTCGTCCCACTGGGAAAAGACCGGCACCTGCGCCGCAAAGGCGCGCAGGTTCTTGTCGAGCAAATTGTACTTGTAGGCGCCGCGAAATTCATCGAGCGTCTCGGCAGGCTTCGATTTGTCTTCGGTGACGATATTTTTCCACACTTCGCCGTTCGGCATCTTTTGTTCGGCCGTAATCGGCCCGTCGGCATAAATATTGTCGCCGTTGTGGATGAAAAAGTCCGGACGGTTTTTCAGCATCGTCGCGTAAGTGCGCATGCCGCCGCGCGACTCATCGATGCCCCAGCCTTGCCCGGCCGTATCACCCGACCAGATGAAATTGATCGAGCGACGGTCGCTCGGCGCGGTGCGGAAGCGGCCAACCTGCGCCTCGCCGACAATGGTCGGGGAGGCGAGGTCCTGGAAGCGCACGCGGTAGAAGATGTCCTGCGCGGCCGGCAAGCCTTCAACCAGGAGCTTGGCGGTATAATCGCTTTCAGGCAGCGCATCGATCCAGGTCGTGTTGCGGATATCCTTGAAACTGTCGGTGGTGGCGACCTCGACCAGCATGCGGGCAGGCCGGTCGGTGCGCGCCCAGACGACGCCGGAATCGACCGAGACATCGCCGGATTGCACGCCGTGCGTGATCAGGGGACGGTCACTGGCGCGGCATATGAAGGGGCGGGCAATGCCGCCGAGCGTAGTGAAGGCAGTCGCGGCTGCGCTGCTGGCGAGGAAGCGCCGGCGCGTGGACGAGCCGATGCGTATTGTCATGCGAGTCTCCGCTTCTCGGTTGAATGCGGAAACGTGATCATAGTTGCTGACAGAACGTCGACGGCTGCATGACGGATCGGTGACGGCAAGCGAAATCCTGTGGTTAAGCCGGAAAGAGTGCGGTCCGCTGCGACACCGAAACTGTCAGCCCGGCAGCGGTTGCGGATTACGCCGCACGCTTTGATCCGATTTAGGCTCGATAGAGGTCGACCATAGCGGCCGATCATCGACATTCCTGAGTGTTACCGTCAACACCCCGGTCATTCCATCGATCGCTATATGCCCGAAGAACTGCAGACCGAAACATGGAGCGAGGTTGTCTCCCTGTTCATGGCTCGCGGCGTCCTGAAAGATGACGCGGGGACCGAATGTCCGGTCGAGGTCGACGGGTGTCCAGGTGCCGGCATGGATCGGACCGGAAACAAATTCCCAGAACGGTTCAAAATCCTGAAACATCGCGTTGTTTGGATCAAAATAATGTGCGGCGGTGTAGTGCAGATCGGCGGTGATCCAGATCGTATTGCGAATCCTGGCGTGCAGCATGAACGAGAGCAGGTCGGCGATTTCTATGCCACGGCCAAGCGGCGCGCGGGCCCCGGGTGAATTGGAGGCAATGGTGCCGAGCGGGGTGTCGGATGCGATCACCTTCCAGGTTGCCGTTGAGCATCTGAGCTCGCGTTTGAGCCACGCAATCTGTGCTGGACCGAGCAGATGCGCATTAGGACCGTAGTGGCTGTCCGGCCGGGCATCGTTTGGACCGCGGTAGCTGCGCATATCAAGTAGAAACAGGTCGAGCAGCGGCCCGTAGGATATCTTCCGGTAAATGCGGCCAGGCTCGGACGCCGTATATCGCAAAGGCATGAACTCATGAAACGCGCGGCATCCGCGCGCGGCAAGGAGCAGCGCGCTTTTCGCGCCATAACCGCGGCGATCGAAGGATTCGCCGGGCCACCAGTCTTCCATGACTTCATGATTGTCCCACTGCGCAAAAATCGGCACTTCGGCATTGAAGGCGCGCAGGTTCGCATCGAGCAGGTTGTATTTGTAATTGCCGCGATAGTCGGCGAGCGTCTGAGCGACTTTGCTCTTCTCTTCCGTGACGATGTTGCGCCAGGCTTCGCCGTTCGGCAGCTTCTGCTGCGCGGGGATTGTGCAGTCGGCATAAATACTGTCACCGCAATGGACGAAGAAGTCAGGCCGGCTGCGCAGCATTGTCGCATAGGTGCGCATACCCCCGCGTGACGCGTCGATACCCCAGCCTTGACCGGCCGTATCGCCTGACCATACGAACGAAATTGACCGGCGGTCGGACGGCGCAGTACGGAAGCGACCAACGATCGGCTCTCCTATTGCGTTCGGGGACGACAAATCCTGAAAGCGCAACCGGTAAAAGATGTCCTGGCCCGATGGCAGGTCCTCGATCAGAGCTTTGGCGGTAAAGTCCGTCTCCGGTAACGCATCCACGAATGAAGCGTGGCTGATCTCCGTAAAGCTGTCGGTGGTCGCCGCCTCGATCAACATGCGTGCCGGTCGGTTAGTACGCGCCCATACCATTCCCGAGTCGGTCGAAACATCACCCGACTGGACTCCGTGCGTGATGAGCGGCCGTCGCGCAGTGCGACTGAAAGCAGGCGCGGGGAAATTGCCAAGTGCGAGCGCCGCCGCTGAAGCAAAAGTCCTCATGAACCGGCGGCGCGTTGTCGCGCTGCCGGCGCGTGTGCGCACGGACATGAAGTGGCCTCCGCCGAATCAGTGCGGAAGGTGAACGCGTTTTCTGACAGCCGGAAAAAAGTAAAACGACGGCTTTGTGACTCCGCCGGTCAGGCGCCCGCTGGACGACTCCAGGGGCCGAAGCGCACGCCTCGCGGCAGCGCCTCCTGCAACATCATCATTTCGGCGATTGTTTCACTGGTGACAAATCCCACCAGTCTGCCGCTTGCGTCAGTGACGCCGACGGCTTGCGCCGATTTTTGCTGCAACAGTTTGAACGCCTGCTCCAGCGTCGCCCGATGACCGATGGTCGGCATCTCCGCCGTCATGGCGTCGGCGACGCGGACGTCCGGTCCGCGTGTCTTGATTGTGCGGATGAGATCGCCGCGTCCGAGCACGCCGACCGGCTTGCCGGCTCCATCGACGACCGGGAATTCGCCTTGACTTGTCTGCAGCAGCGTCTGTACCGCTTCGTCGATATGCGCATCCGGCGACAGCGTCGCAAATTGCGTCATCATGGCGTAGCTCACCGGTACGCCGCGTGAAGCTGCGCGCAACGCCACCATATGGGCCTCAGATGAGGCGGCGAGATAAACGAAAATGGCAATGAAGATCAGGATCGGGTTTGCCATCAAGCCGATGAAGCCGAGCGCAAATGCCACGAACTGTCCGATCATGGCTGCGACCTCGGTGGCGCGCACATAACCCAAACGGCTCGCGAGCAATGCGCGCAGCACGCGCCCGCCGTCCATCGGAAACGCGGGAATCATGTTGAACAACGCGAGGAAAATGTTCACGGCGGCCAGCCGGTCGACCAGCGGAATTTTCAGGTTGTCGACCGCCGCGGCCGCGCTGGCCTGCAAATTGGCGCCGAACCCATACACCAGCACGGCCGCGATCACGACGTTGACCAGCGGTCCGGCAATGGCGATGAGGAATTCCTCCCACGGCTCCTCGGGAATACGCTCGAGCTGCGCCACCCCGCCAATCGGCAAAAGGGTTACGTAGGGCGTCGGCACGCCGAAGGCGCGCGCGGTAAAAATGTGGCCGAACTCATGCAGAAGCACGCAGAGGAACAACAACACCATGAACGCGAGGCTGTCCCAGGCCGTTGCCGCGCCTCCCGAGGCGTAGCTGGCCGCGAAGATCCAGGCGAGAAACAACAGGAAGGTAAGATGGATGCGAACAACGGTGCCTGCCACCTTGCCGATATTCAATGACCAGGACATGGATGCCTCGTATGGCCGGGATCGACAGGTAAAAGGTAGTATCGGCGCGAACCTTTTGCGAGGGTAAGGCGTTCGTTTCGACGAGGTGTCACGTCATGGCGCAAAAACTGACCGCAGAGGCCCGTAAATCGGCTCTGGCTCGCCTCAATGGCTGGTTGGAAGCGGCCGGCCGGGATGCCATCACAAAGAAATTCGTATTCAAGGATTTCAATCAGGCTTTCGGCTTCATGACGCGCGCCGCGCTGGTCGCGGAAAAAATGGACCACCACCCGGAGTGGTTCAACGTCTACAAAACGGTCGAAGTTACGCTGTCGACCCACGATGCCGGCGGGCTGACAGAGCTCGATGTGAAGCTCGCCGAGGCAATGGACAAGATTGCTGCCGCCTGATGCGGGAATCTGCGCGCATGGCCGCGCCTTGCGGTCGCCCCAATCGCAACCCACATGGGCAGTCATGACTTTTGCACAATTCGCGTTCTGGCAGGCCGATGACGATGAAGATGCGCTGCGCCGTCGCTTCTGGCGTAAGACTCGTCGTGTGGCAGCGTCCATTCCTTTCGCGGAGGATTTGCTGGCGGCTTATTATTGCGCCTTCGACCACGCAACGCCCTTGCCCGTAAAGATGTCGTTGATCGGCGCACTCGCGTACTTCGTATTACCGATCGATGCTATCCCCGATGTGCTGCCGGTGCTTGGTTTCACTGACGATGCCGCCGTGCTGGCGAGCACGATCAAGCTGGTGGCCAGTCATATCCGGCCGGAACATCGCGCGGTGGCGAAAGCGAAATTGGCCGAATTTGCGTGAGGCCTACGGCCGCAAGATGACCTTCCCCATCACCTGTCTTGCGGCGATGGCTTTGAGTGCCGATGGCGCCTCCGCCAACGGATAGACCGCGTGCACGTGCGACGACAATTTTCCTTGCTTGCACCACGCCAGCAGCTGTTCTGTATTGGCGCGATGACCGGCTGGATCACGCTCGATCCATGAGCCCCAGAATACGCCAAGAACGTCGCAGCTTTTGAGCAGCACGAGATTGAGCGGCAGCTTCGGAATTTCGCCGGCGGCAAAGCCGACCACGAGAAACCGGCCACGCCAGGCTATCGAACGCAATGCCGCTTCGGCAAAGGCGCCGCCGACCGGGTCGTAAATAACGTCGGCTCCGCGGCCCTGTGTGATACGGCGCAGCGCTTCCTTGAGATCCTCTTTGCCGTAGTTGATACCGTCATCGGCGCCGCGATCACGCGCGAAAGCAATCTTTTCCGCCGACGAGGCGCAGGCAATGACGCGCGCACCCATGATCTTGCCAAGCTCGATTGCGGCAAGTCCGGTGCCGCCGGACGCGCCGAGCACGGTAAGGGTTTCATTGTGCTTGAGGTTGGCGCGGTCCTTCAGCGCGTGCAGTGCCGTGCCATAAGTGACGCAGAGACCAGCGGCGCGATCCACATCGAGGCCATCCGGAATTTTGATCAATTGTGTAGCGGCAATCGCGATACGCTCGCGTGCAGCACCATAGCCCGAGCATGCAATGACGCGGTCACCGATCGAGAATTGAGAGACGCCCGCGCCAAGGCTCTCGACCGTCCCGGAGAATTCCGCGGCGGGCGAAAAGGGGAGAGGCGGCTTGGTCTGATATTTGTTAGCAATGATCAAAGTATCGAAGAAGTTCAGCGCGGCCGCTTCGATGCGTACGACCGCTTCGCCCTTTCCGGGAACCGGATCGGGAATATCGGCCAATACCAGGTCATCGGGCGTGCCGTAGTGCGTGCAGAGCAAGGCTTTCATGTCATTCCGTGGGAAATTGTGCGGCGCGAACGGTCAAAGTGCCGCGGGTTCTAGCACGCCGGCGCGGCCAGTCAGCCCCTCGGAGGAGAATGTCGCCTTCACATTGCCGACATTCGCATCTAATGGGCTAATATCCTTGCGATTCTGATTGAAGGCGGTTCAGCGACCGTCATTACGTCACCGGTAGGGCCCGATGAACATCACTGCTTTATTCCGCACGTCCATTGCCCTTTTGGCTTTCTGCGTATTCATCGATAAGGCGTCGGCGCAGCAAAAGAAAACCGCGAATCCTACGGACCAGGCCGTCCTGCTCGGGCAGTTCGGCGAATGGGGGGCCTACCGGGCAACACCCGGCGGCAAGAAGATCTGCTTCGCACTGGCCAAACCGACCTCAGCGACGAGCGAGCCGGCTGGCCGCAATCGCGATCCGTCTTACGCGTTCGTATCCACGCGGCCCGCGGAAAAAGTCAGGAACGAGGTGTCGGTGATCGTCGGCTACCCGCAGAAGCCCGGCCGCGACGCTACGGCGGTGATCGGCTCGAGCACATATTCGATGTACACCCAGAATGACGGCGCCTGGATCAAGAACGCGGCGGAAGAGGCGCAGATGGTGGAAACCATGCGCAAAGGCGCGGACCTCGTGGTCAAGAGCGAATCCGCCCGCGGCACCAAGACCACCGACACCTTTTCGCTCAAGGGGATTGCGCAGGCACTCGACAAGGTGGCGGAGGAGTGCAAGTGACCTGATAGGGTCATCACCGGGCCGCCCCGGAGTGGCGGAACCCGGCGGCCTCGCATAGATAGGCAATGCCATGCGATCGGGATCGCACCCGGAAGCCGGGCTTGCCCGACTTCCGTGAGATTTCATGGTCCAAGTCGGATATATCCAACTTGGACTGACAGGCCCGGCGATGACAGCGGTTGGCTGCTTGCAATGACCCTAGCCTCGCAAAGTACAGATTTCGTCGAGAAAACCCCGCTCGAGCGCTATGTAGCGCCCGATAAACCGTCGCTGATTGGCCTGACTCGCGCGCAATTATCCGACGCGCTGGCAGAGGTCAGCGTGCCGGAGTCGCAGCGCAAGATGCGCGTGCAGCAACTCTGGCACTGGATCTATTTCCGGGGCTTCACGTCATTTGACGACATGACGAGCGTGTCGAAGGAACTGCGTGCTGCTCTTGCCCGACGTTTCACGCTGGCGCGGCCCGAGGTCGTGGCCGAACAAGTCTCCGTCGACGGCACGCGCAAATGGTTGCTGCGGTTGCCGGGCGAAAATGCAAAACTTGGCGAGCGCCCGCATGAAGTCGAATGCGTTTATATTCCGGATACCGAGCGTGGCACGTTGTGCGTTTCCAGCCAGGTCGGCTGCACGCTCACATGTAGCTTCTGTCACACCGGTACCCAACGCCTTGTCAGAAACCTTACAGCGGGAGAAATCGTCGGCCAGGTAATGGCTGCGCGCGACCGCCTGGGAGACTGGCCTGGTGGAACACGGCCGACCGACGGCGTGGTGCCGAGCGGCGATCGCTGCATCACCAATATCGTGATGATGGGGATGGGCGAGCCGCTCTACAATTTCGAAGCGGTCCGTGATGCTCTGCTGATCGTCGCCGACGGCGAAGGCATCGGGATTTCCAAACGGCGGATTACACTGTCGACCTCGGGGGTAGTCCCGAATATTCAACGAACCGGCGCCGAGATCGGCTGCATGCTGGCCGTTTCGCTGCACGCTGTGCGCGACGAACTGCGCAACGAGCTGGTGCCTCTCAATCGCAAATATCCGATTGCTGAATTACTCGATGCCTGCCGCAACTACCCGGGCGTTTCGAATGCAAAGCGCATCACTTTCGAATATGTAATGCTCAAGGGCGTGAATGATTCAATCGACGACGCCAAGGCATTGGTGCGTTTGCTCAAGAGTATCCCCGCCAAAATCAACCTCATCCCATTCAATCCTTGGCCAGGCAGCAAATACGAATGTTCGGACTGGGATCAGATCGAGAAATTTTCCCAGGTCGTGTTTGATGCCGGCTATGCATCCCCGGTACGTACGCCTCGCGGGCGCGATATTCTGGCCGCCTGCGGTCAGCTAAAAAGCGCGACCGAAAAGCTCTCGGCACGTGAACGAATGGCGTTGCGTGCCATGGTTATGGTGGAGTGACGGCGGCACATTCTTATTGAAGGACACTATAAATGTCTCTCCTTGGCCGTATCATTGTCATCTTTATTGCGCTCATGGTTGCTATCATGGTGGCTGGCATCACGCTCGCCGTCGGCATCATTTCTCCGGATTGGGCAGGCATCGATTCCGACCCCTTCGAGCGAGTGAACTTCTTTGTCGTCTCGTTCTTTGCCACCAGCTTCGCCGGTGCGGCCGCAATGCTGCCGGCACTGGTGGTAATTGTGATTGCGGAAGCCGCGCGGATGCGGAGCTTTCTCTATTATGGCGTCGGTGGCGCGCTGGTGGGGCTGGCATCCTATTACGGCTCCGATGTTTCGGAGCGGCTGGAAAATACGACCGACGTCGTGCCTGTCGGCCATTCGCTGCAGTTGGCGGCCGCGGCGGGCATCATCGGCGGGCTGGCCTATTGGCTCATCGCCGGGCGCAATGCGGGGCGCTGGCGCGACCCGCGTACGCCATCTACCTCTTATACCTCTTAGTCCAATCCAGCGCGGCTTCGAGCCGGTCATTGCCCCAGAACAGTTCGCCGTCGGCAGTCAGAAAACTCGGCGAGCCGAATATGCCGAGCCGCTGCGCTTCCTCGGTCTGCGCGCGAAGCCGCAACTTAATCTCATCCGACTGAGCTTGTACGAACACCGCGTCGGCATTCAATCCGAGAGTCTTGAGTATTTCGGCAATTGTTGCCGGGTTCTCGATGCTGCGGCCTTCGCCGAACTCGGCGCGGTAGACGGCGCGGCAATAATCCTCGTTCCATACTTCCGTCAAACCGACCAGCGCGACACGTGCCGCCAGCAAGGCGTTCTGCGGGAACGCCTCCGGCCGTACGAATGGTAAACCGAGCGCGGCGCAAGTCCGCTCGAGGTCGCGCCACATATTCCGGCCTTTGGCTGGATAGAGATTGAATGGCGACGTTGTCCACCCCTGCGCCTTGAAGATAGGCCCCAGCAAAAATGGCCGCCAGCGAACAGTAACGCCGCTTGCTTCGGCCAGAGGGCCAATTCGGAGAGCAGCCGGATAGGAGTAGGTTGAAGCGAATTCGAACCAGAATTCGAGTGCGGGCCTTTCCATGCCGGCAATATAGCGGCTCGCTCGCGATGCCGCCTTTCTATTTTCAGAAGCCTCAGCTAGACGAGGCGCGCATGAATCGCACCGGTCTCATCGCCGCCCTCAGCATTGCTCTTGTTGCCGGATTGGCTTTCGGGCTCTACCCGGAGCTCGACCTGCTCGTCGCGCGCTATTTCTATGCGTTTGAGGATCCTGCGCACAACATGTTCGCCTTCCGCATCTATCCGCCGCTGATGTGGGCGCGCGACATCGGCTTGTGGGTCGGGACGGTGCTGGTAGCACCAGCGGTCGCCTCGCTTGTTTTCAAGCTGGTCCTGCCGCGACGCAAATTATTGATGTCAGGCCGAGCCATCGTTTTCCTTATTGCGACAATGGCGCTTGGGCCGGGTTTGCTGGTCAATGTTCTGCTGAAGGATCACTGGGGCCGCCCGCGGCCGATCGACGTGACGCAATTTGGCGGCAGCGAACATTTCGTGGCCTGGTGGGATCCGCGCGGCGATTGCCCGGCGAATTGCGCATTTGTGTCCGGCGATGTGGCCGGTGCATTCTGGACAGTTGCGCCGGCGGCGCTCGCACCGCCGCAATGGCGCGCCATTGCCTATGGTGCGGCGCTCGCGCTCGGCACCGGCATGGCCGTGATCCGCATGATGGCGGGCGCGCATTTTCCATCGGACGTCATTTTCGCCGGCGTGTTCACGTTTCTGATCATATGGCTTGTCTATGCTCTTATTTTTCGCTGGACGCGATTGTCGGATGAGGAGATCGATCGGGCACTCGAGCGTATCGCGCGGCCCGGATATGATTTCTTGGCTGGCCTGATTGGCGGACCGCGAAAATCGCGCTAATCGAGGCGGTGTTAACCAGGACGCACTTTGCGCGGTTTGCCTTTGGCCCTATAGTCCGCCGCGATTTTTAAATGCGGCGACCACCCAATGTATGAAGGCAAGTCTGAAAAGAAAGTGAAGAAAGTCGTGCTTGCCTATTCGGGCGGGCTCGATACCTCGATCATCCTGAAGTGGTTGCAAACCACCTATGGATGCGAGGTGGTGACGTTTACCGCCGATCTCGGCCAGGGCGAGGAACTTGAGCCGGCGCGGCAGAAGGCGCTGCTGCTCGGCATCAAGAAGGAGAATATCTTCGTCGAGGATTTGCGCGAGGAATTCGTGCGCGACTACGTATTTCCGATGTTTCGTGCGAATGCGGTCTACGAAGGCCAGTATCTGCTCGGCACGTCGATTGCACGGCCGTTGATTGCCAAGAAACAGATCGAGATCGCCGAGAAAGTCGGTGCCGACGCAGTGGCGCATGGCGCGACCGGCAAAGGCAATGATCAGGTGCGATTTGAGCTTACTTACTATGCACTCAAGCCTGATGTGACAGTGATCGCGCCATGGCGCGAATGGAATCTCACTTCGCGCAGCAAGCTCATCGAGTTTGCTGAAAAGCACCAGATTCCGATTGCCAAGGACAAGCGTGGCGAAGCGCCGTTCTCGGTTGACGCCAATCTTTTGCATGCTTCGTCGGAAGGCAAGGTGCTGGAAGACCCGAGTCAGGAAGTGCCAGACTACGTATTCTCGCGGACGATCGATCCGGAGAAGGCGCCGGATAAGGCAACCTACATTACCGTCGACTTCGAGCGCGGCGATGCCGTGGCCATCGACGGCAAGAAACTCACGCCGGCGGTGCTGCTGAAAAAACTCAACGAGCTCGGGCGCGACAATGGGATCGGACGGCTCGATCTGGTTGAAAACCGCTTCGTTGGCATGAAGTCACGCGGCATGTATGAAACGCCGGGCGGGACGATACTGCTTGCCGCGCATCGCGGCATCGAGTCGATCACGCTCGACCGCGGCGCGGCCCACCTGAAAGACGAGCTCATGCCGAAATATGCGGAGCTGGTTTATTATGGCTTCTGGTTTGCCCCCGAGCGCGAAATGTTGCAGGCCGCAATCGACAAGAGCCAGGAACTTGTTACGGGCCGAGTGAAGCTCAAGCTGTACAAGGGCAACGTCTCCGTTGTCGGCCGCGAAAGCAGGTATTCGCTGTACGATCAGGATCTGGTGACCTTCGAGGAAGGTGCCGTGGCTTACGACCATCGCGACGCCGAGGGCTTTATCAAGCTCAATGCGCTGCGGCTGCGTACGCTCGGTCAACGACGGCGCAAGCTCAAGCTGGATTGAACGGCGGCCCGCTGAAGGGAAGCAAACGATGCCCACCCGTGCGACGAGGCTCTGTGTGCTTTCTATTTTTGCCCTGGTCGCTGCCGGATGTTCTTCAAGCAGCAAGGCGCCGGACGAAAACCCCAACGTGTTCCCGTCGGACTACAAAAACGAGATTCTGAATACCATGACATCACTGCTGGATGATCCGACGAATGTGCGTGACGCTTATATCAGCGATCCCGTCATTTCCACGGTTGGCAAGGAGGGACGTTACACGGTCTGCGTACGCTCGGACTCGCGCAATGCGAACAAGCAGTATACCGGCAGCAAAGATCGAATTGGATTTTTCTACGGCGGGCACCTCAATCAATTGGTCGACGCGACCAAGGAACAGTGCGGCAACGCGCCCTATAAGCCATTTCCTGAACTGGAAAAGCTTTGCCAGGCGCGAAAGTGTGTTTAGTGGATGTTCTCTTGTGGGGTCGTCTCGGCCCCCGAGACGGGTTCCAACGATTTTAATTCCGGATTCAGCGGCAAGCCGCGGCGCTGCTTTTCCGCAATCTCGGCCGCAGCCTTCTGCATTTGTACAAACCGTACCGGTGTAACCGGATGATCTGTCGCGATGCGCAGGTTGTCCGGATTTTCCAGCGATAGTGCACGCCAGAACCCTTCTGCTCCGGCAAGCTCGTAGCCGGCACGCGCCGCGTAGTATGCCCCGACATAGTCAGCCTCCCGCTCAAAAGCGACATTGAATGCCTGCGCACCCGCACGGGACAATTGTCTGGTAAAGGCGCCTCCGCTGGAAACACCGCCGAGCAATATGCCGGCATCGATCGCCGCGCCCCCCGCCCATCCAAAAATTGCATTGGTCCGTTGCTTGCCAAGATGGCCAAGGTTGGAATGTGCGAGTTCATGCCCGACAACGAGGGCAAGCTGCGCGTCGGTACGTGCAAGACGCAAGATGCTGGAATGGACGACGATTTCATCGTCCGTTGTGAAGGCGTTGACGTCAGAATCTGTCTTGAGCTCGATCGGAATGGCGCAGGCTTTCACCGGGATGACCTCACGGGTTTCATCGACGCCGTTACGCCGCACGAGAACCCGAATTGGCCGTTCGCCATTGTCGCGCACAAATGCGCTGATCCAGCGCGCGGTGCGATAGCGGGGGACTGGTTGATTATTGAACGTCAGAAGATGATCGCCGGGCGTGATACCGGCGGCAGCGGCGGGCGAAGTCTCCGCGACCGCGAGCACTGTTGCCTCTGTCCAGCTGACCGAGAGGGCTTCGTGTGAGAACGAACGGTACTTGCGCGGCAAGCTTGCGACGGTGCCCGCACTGAGCCCGATTTGGGCCGATGTCCGGTCCTTGCAGTCCGCGCGGTTGGCGATGCGGATCCGGAAGGAGACATTGTCGAGCCGGCTGAGTTGCGCAAAATAATCGCGGATTTGGTCAACTTGTTCTTTGCGCAGCTCTGTCTCGACCTCAGTTGACGGCAATGGCGGCAACTTCGAGATTGGTCCGCAGGCTGTGCACAGCAGACCACTTGCAACTAAAAATGCCTTCCGACGCAAACCCACGTCACAAAACCTTGCGAACGGGGTCGAGACTGCATCAGCGTTTTCGCTGATTCAAGCAATAGTTGTATGTCGTGCAAGGACAACTCGCGTCGGCAAGGTCCAACACTTGCCCGCTCCCGGTGCGGATGACGAATTGGTTCGAAAACTAGAGCTGCCGGTCGACGAGCGTTTTTTTCAACTGGGCAATCTCTTTTGCCGGATTGAGTCCCTTCGGACACGCCTTCGAGCAGTTCATGATTGTATGGCAGCGATAGAGGCGGAACGGATCCTCAAGGTTGTCGAGCCGCTTGCCGGTCGCTTCGTCGCGGCTGTCCTGAACCCAGCGGTTGGCTTGCAACAGCGCTGCAGGACCAAGATAGCGATCCGAATTCCACCAGTAGCTGGGGCATGACGTCGAGCAGCAAGCGCACAGGATGCATTCATACATGCCGTCGAGTTTGGCGCGGTCCGTGTGGCTCTGTTTCCATTCCTTCTCCGGCGTGGCGGTCACCGTTTGCAACCACGGCTCGATCGACGCGTATTGCGCGTAAAAGTTCTTCAGGTCCGGTACCAGGTCTTTGACTACCGGCTGATGCGGCAGCGGGTAGACCTTCACCGGTGCATGCGTGTCGTCGATCGCCTTGGTGCAAGCGAGTGTGTTGGTGCCGTCTATATTCATAGCGCAGGAACCGCAAACGCCTTCGCGGCAGGAGCGACGGAAGGTGAGCGTCGGATCAATGTTGTTCTTGATCCAGATGAGCGCATCGAGAATCATCGGCCCGCAGTCGTCACGGTCGACGTAATACGTGTCGACGCTCGGGTTTTGTCCGTCATCTGGATTCCAGCGATAGATGCGGAATTCACTCACATGGGTTGCATGCGAGGTGCGCGGCCAGCGTTTGCCTTCGGTGACCTTGGAATTCTTTGGCAGCGTAAATTCGACCATGGCGGGTTCCGTCAGTAAACGCGGGCTTTCGGCTCGATATAGGCGACATCGTTGGTGAGCGTGAAAGCATGCACCGGACGATAATCGAGTTTCACATTGCCTTTCTCATCAAGCCACGAGAGGGTGTGTTTCATCCAGTTTTTGTCATCGCGCTGCGGATAGTCTTCGCGCGCGTGTGCGCCGCGGCTCTCGGTCCGGTTTTTTGCGGAATCCATGGTTACGACAGCCTGCGCGAGCAGGTTGTCGAGCTCCAACGTTTCAATCAGATCCGAATTCCAGATCAACGAGCGGTCGCTGACATGCACATCGCTCATGCCGGCATGCACTTCATGAATGCGCTTGTGACCCTGTTCGAGAACTTCGCCGGTACGGAACACCGCGCAATCCTCCTGCATCACTCTCTGCATATTGAGGCGGAGCTTTGCGGTCGGGGTGCCGCCCGAAGCATTGCGGAAGCGGTCGAGCCTCGATAACGCGAGCTCGGCCGAATCTTTTGGCAAGGCGGGCTGGCTGTCGCCGGGCGTGAGCAGCTCGGCGCAACGATGGGCCGCGGCGCGGCCGAACACTACGAGGTCGATCAGGGAATTGGAGCCGAGCCGGTTGGCACCGTGCACCGACACGCAGGCCGCTTCGCCCAGCGCCATCAGCCCTGGAATCACTGAATCATCGGCGCCATTCTTTTTTGTCAGCGCTTCGCCATGATAGTTCGTGGCAATGCCGCCCATGTTGTAGTGCACAGTGGGCAGCACAGGGATTGGTTCGCGCGTTACGTCGACATCGGCGAATATACGTGCGGTTTCACTGATGCCAGGCAGCCGCTCGTGCAACACTGCTGGATCCAGATGATCAAGGTGCAGGAAAAGGTGGTCTTTTTCCTTGCCGACACCACGGCCTTTCCGGATTTCCATGGTCATCGCGCGCGAGACCACATCGCGTGAGGCAAGGTCCTTTGCCGAGGGCGCGTAGCGCTCCATGAAACGCTCGCCTTCGGAATTGACCAGATAGCCGCCTTCGCCGCGCGAACCCTCGGTGATCAGGCAACCGGCCGGATAAATGCCGGTCGGGTGGAACTGCACGAATTCCATATCCTGCAGCGGCAGCCCGGCCCGCAGAACCATTGCATTGCCGTCGCCGGTGCAGATGTGTGCCGACGTGCAGGAGAAATAAGTGCGCCCGTAACCGCCGGTCGCAAGAATCGTCATGTTTGCCGAGAAGCGATGAATCGAGCCGTCGTCCATGTTGAGGGCGACGACCCCGCGACAGCGGCCTTCATCATCCATGATCAGGTCGATCGCGAAATATTCGACGTAGAACTCAGCTGCATGACGCAACGCCTGCCCGTACATCGTGTGCAGCATCGCGTGCCCCGTACGGTCGGCTGCGGCGCAAGTGCGTTGGGCAGTGCCTTTACCGAAATGCGTCGTCATCCCCCCGAAGGGGCGCTGATAGATTTTTCCGTCTTCCTCACGACGCGAAAAGGGCAATCCCCAATGTTCAAGTTCATAAACTGCGGCCGGTGCGTTGCGGCAAAGATATTCTATAGCGTCCTGGTCGCCCAACCAGTCGGCGCCCTTGACTGTGTCGTACATGTGCCAGCGCCAGTCATCCTCGCCCATATTTCCGAGCGCGGCTGCGATGCCGCCTTGCGCGGCGACTGTATGCGAGCGCGTCGGGAAAACTTTGGTGATACATGCAGTGCGCAGTCCAGCTTCACTGCAGCCGACCACCGCGCGTAAACCGGAACCGCCGGCGCCGACAACGACAACGTCGTAACTGTGATCCTCAACAGGATAGGCCTTGCCGTTCACAGCGGGCGTGCCATTTGATTTTCCATTTGCCGCCATGGATCAGACTCCAAACGAGAGTTTAAGGATGGCGAAAATCGATGCGAGGCTGACGGCAAAAACGAAAAATGTATTTGCCATCAGACTGAGCAGCTTCAATTTCTCCTCGTGCACATAATCGAGGATGATTTCCTGCATGCCGATCCACATGTGATAAGCCGTATTGATGATGAAGAGCAGCATGATAATGGCGACGACCGGCGATCCCAGTATCTGTACGACCGCTGCGTGACTATGCCCGAGAAGAGCAGTGATGATGAGCAGGAGTCCGAAGGTCAGCGGAATTCCCGCGACCGACGTGACGCGTTGATGCCAGAAATGACCCGTTCCAGACCGGGCCGTGCCAAGGCCTCGCACGCGTCGCATTGATGTACGCATCGGCTGGGTTTCACTCATCGTGGTCCTCCCATGACGAGGTAGCCGACGACCCAAAGAATGAGCGTAAGCGTGATCGACCCGATCAACGTCGCAAGCGTCAGCAACTCGCGCTCGGCCGGTTCGAACCCGTGAATCGTGTCCCAGATGAGGTGGCGGATGCCGCCAAGCATGTGGTGGAGGAGGGCCCACGTGTAGCCGAAGAGCACAATCTGGCCAATCAGGCTGCCCATGAACCATTCGACACTCGCGTAGGCGTTGGGGCCGGACGCTGCGGCGATCAGCCACCACGCCAGCAGCAACATTCCAAAATAAAGCGCGGCGCCTGTGACGCGATGCACGATCGACATCATCATCGTCAGCATCGGCCTGTAGATTTGCAGATGCGGAGAAAGCGGCCGCGCGCGCGTCGCACCTGTCGACGTTCCCGCCTCAAGCTCGGCCATCGTTCGCCTCCAGAAAAATGTTGGTCGCATCGACGGTTTCGGTTGGATCCGAACCAGTATCCGTCGGTGCGATAATGCACCATCCTATGAAGCAGCCGCCCGACAATAACCGCATCTGCACCGCAAGCCCCGGCGCGGTCCCGCATATAGCGCGAGCGACAGCTGAAGCGCCCGGCCCCGATTTTTTTCTTGACCCGGCGCGACAACCCGTTACTTCATCAATTGCGAAGCTTGACCCTAAAAATAGGGCGTTGCAATATGCGTTTTGCGTAGTCTGCCTTCGTAAAATAAGAAGGTAGCCCCATGCGGTTTGATTTCACCGACCTCAATCTGTTCCGCCACATCGTGGAGGCGGGAAGCATCACGCATGGTGCGGCCCGCTCAAATCTGGCGCTGGCCGCCGCCTCGACCCGTATCCGTAAAATGGAAATGGCCTTTGGCACGGCCCTCCTGGTGCGGGGCCGCGCGGGCGTCACGCCTACGCCAGCCGGTCGTACCCTGCTGCAGCATGCACGCGGCATCCTGGCTCAGACGGAACGGCTGCAGGAGGATCTCACCCCTTATGCGCGAGGGCTGGCCGGCCAGGTCCGTGTGCTGTCCAACACCAACGCCTTGACCGAGTTTCTCCCCGAATCGCTGAGTTCGTTCCTGATGGCCTATCCGGACATCAGCGTGGATCTCGAGGAGCGGCTGAGCGACGAGATCGTCGGTTTGATCGCCGAAGGCAATGCCGACATCGGCATCGTTGCCGGCACGGTCGACTATGGCGGCCTCAATACGTTTCCTTTCCGCAGCGACCGCTTCGTCCTGGTCGTGGCAAAGAACCATCCGCTCGCCACCCGTTCACGCATCGCATTCTCGGAGGTGCTCGATTACGACATGGTCGGCCTCGATCGCGCCAGCGCGATCCAGCGCTTCCTCGCAGACAAGGCCAACCGCATCGGTCGCCCTTTGCGCTTGCGCGTCCAGCTGCGCAGCTTCGATGCGATCTGCCGGCTGGTCGAATGCAATGTCGGCGTCGGCATCGTGCCGGAGACGACCGTGCAACGCACCGAGCGCACGATGGCAATCAGCGCTGTGCGCCTTACGGATTCCTGGGCACTGCGCGAACTGACAATCTGTGTGCGCGACGTCGAAGCCATGCCGCCTTACGCGCGGCAGCTCGTGGATCATCTTCGGGCGAGTAACGCCTAGCGCGGCAGTAGCACCCAGTAATCAAGATCGAGAATGACGGCCGGGTCGTAGTCATCGCCGCTTTTAAGCGGATAATCGGCGCAGGGACGGTCTTTGGTTGCGACGGTTCGCAAACGCAATGCACCAACATCATTGCGACCAGGCAATTCGGCGCTGGCGATAACTTCTGACCATGCGAATACGGTGCAACCGGCAAATAGCGGGGCGACATGGCGCCCGCCATTGATCGCCGCGACACGGAAGGCATTGCCCAGTCCGTTGAACGTCAGCGCGCGGGCGAGTGAGATGGCGTGGCCACCATAAATCAGCCGGTGGCCGAAACGTCCTTTGCTCTCGGCAAACTGGTTGAAGTGAATACGCGCGGTATTTTGATAGAGCCGCGTTGCGATCTGATGCTCGGCCTCCTCGACGGTCACGCCGTCGACGTGGTCGATTTTTTCGCCGACTTTATAGTCTACGAAACGATGCGGACTTCCGGCCAGCACGGGATCGTAAGCCGCCGGATTGATATGCGGGCAGCCTATGCCGAGTTGCGCGGCCGCCACGCTCTTGGGCAGTTCCGGCACTTTTTCTTCTGGAGGAGGCGCTGCGTCGTCGCGTTTGCGCACCATCACCCATCGGACGTAGTCGAGAACGCACTCGCCCGCTTCGTCAAAACCCCGCGATCGAACGTAAACGATGCCGGTCTTTTTGCTGGAATTCTCCTTCAACCCGATGACTTCGGAGACAGCATTAAGCGTGACGCCCGGGTAAACCGCCTTGAGAAACCGGCAGTCCGCGTAGCCAAGGTTGGCAACGGCATTGAGGGAGATGTCCGGCACCGTCTTGCCGAACACCATGTGAAAAACCAGCAGATCGTCGAGTGGTGAGCGGGGGTAGCCTATTTTCTGTGCGAAAGTATCGGACGATTGCACCGCAAAACGGGCGCCAAATAGCCCATTGTAGAGCGCCACATCGCCCAGCGTCACGGTGCGCGGTGTAGCGTGACGGATCTGCTGACCGAGGCAGAAATCCTCGAAGAAATTTCCCGGATTCGTTTTCGGGACAGAGGACACACTCACGCATTCACTCCTTCATCCGAAGATGTCCGGCGGACCATTCTCACAAAACGGTGAGCCAAACGCCAGCTTTCGGCAACGGAAACTGATGAGGACGTGTTTAAACGCTGTGATAGCGAGACAGTGCAACGTCAATCTCCCGGAGGAGGACATTCCGATGAAAAAGAGGAAATTTCTGTCGACACTGATTGCGGCCGGCCTTGCCATCGCGCCGCTGGCGCCGGCGGCCTTTGCCGACGACATGAAAAAGGACACCATGTCCAAGGATTCGATGTCGAAAGACAGCATGTCGAAAGACGGCATGAAGAAAGACACGATGTCCAAGGACTCGATGTCAAAGGACAGTATGTCCAAGGACAACATGTCGAAGGACTCCATGTCCAAAGACAACATGAAGAAGTAGGCCCGAGACCGCAGCCGGGTCCACGCATCCTCGGGCCCGGCCGCGCCGTATATGCCTTATAAGCACTTCGGGATAGACTGACAGGGCAAAGCTGCAATGACCGCCGAAACGATGACCATGACCACTGCCGAGGCAGCCATTCACCCGCTTTGGGTGCGTGTGTGTCACTGGATCAATGCCGTGGCGATCCTGGTCATGATCGGGTCGGGCTGGCAGATTTACGACGCCTCGCCGCTTTTCCGCTTTGAATTTCCCCGCGCGATTGCCTTGGGAAACTGGCTTGGCGGCGCGCTGCTTTGGCATTTTGCGGCGATGTGGGTTCTCGTCGTTAATGGCCTTGTCTATCTCACGCTCGGTTTCGCAACCGGTCGCTTCCGGCGCAAGCTGTTGCCTATTTATCCGTCGCAAGTATTTGTCGACGCCAAAGCCGCACTCACCTTCAATCTCGCACACGACGATCTCTCGCGTTACAACGCCGTGCAAAAACTCCTCTATACCGGCGTGATTTTGTGCGGCGCGCTGATCGTGCTGTCGGGCCTCGCGATCTGGAAACCGGTGCAGTTCCAGGAATTGACCGCGTTGTTCGGCGGCTACGACGTTGCCCGCTACGTCCACTTTTTCGCGATGAGCGCAATCGTCGGGTTTCTCATGGTCCACGTGGTGCTGGCGCTGCTCGTGCCCAAAAGCCTGCGCGCCATGATCGCCGGGAGATAGGAGCCCCCACAATGCGACAACCCAAAATCATTCCCGGCGTCGATCCCAAGCTGCTCATCAAGGATGCTGCGAGGTTGATGCCTGACGCCAGCCGGCGTGGGTTCCTGCGTGGGGCCGCAAGCCTCGGTGCGCTCGCCTTCCTGACTGGCTGCGATATCATCGATGGCGATACGGCTGAAGGCGTGCTGCGCAAAGTTTCGGCTTTCAATGACGGGGCGCAGGCTGCCTTGTTCAGCCGCACCAAGCTCGCGCCGGAATTTCCCGAAAGCGCCATCACCCGACCGTTCCCCTTTAATGCCTACTATGACGAAGACGAGGCTCCCGAGGTCGACGGCAAGTCATACAAGCTCGAGGTCGCCGGTCTGGTCGACAACAAGAAACCATGGACGCTCGACGAGCTGCACGCACTCCCAGAGGTATCGCAGGTCACGCGCCACGTCTGCGTGGAAGGCTGGAGCGCGATCGGTTCATGGCAGGGCACTCCGCTTTCGGAATTCCTCAAGCGAATCGGGGCCGATACCCGCGCCAAATACGTGTGGTTCAAATGCGCCGAGGGCTACACCAATACGATCGACATGCCGACCGCGCTGCATCCGCAGACGCAGATGTCGTTCAAGTTCGATCATAAGATATTGCCACGTGCCTACGGCTTTCCGATGAAGATCCGGATTCCCACCAAGCTCGGTTTCAAAAACCCGAAATACGTGGTGGCGATGGAAGTCACCAATACCGACAAAGGCGGCTACTGGGAAAACCAGGGCTACAACTGGTTCTCGGGCCTGTAGCCTGTCTCAACTTGCCAACTTCGCGACGGCTCGCTAGCACTCCGTCATGCCCGGCCACCCGGGTCCGGCCGCCGGCCGGCCCAAGTGTAAACTTGTGCCGGGCATCCACGCCTTTGAGCCCCGCACAAAGGTAGACGTGGATGGCCGGGACAAGCCCGGCCATGACGAGTTCTGTTTCTGGTGAGGCGTATATGGCGAGCCACAATCTCCTTCTTCTACCCGGCGACGGCATCGGCCCTGAAGTCATGGCCGAGGTGAAGCGCATTATCGAGTTCTTCAACAAAAAGGGGCCGGACAAGTTTGTCACGGAAGAAGCGCTGGTTGGCGGCAGTTGCTATGACGCGCACGGAGTGGCCATCACCGACGCCACCATGGAAAAGGCCAAGGCCGCGGACGCCATCATTTTCGGCGCCGTCGGCGGGCCGAAATGGGACAAAGTCCCTTACGACGTGCGCCCGGAGGCAGGTCTCCTGCGACTGCGCAAGGATCTCGATCTCTACGCCAACGTGCGTCCAGCCATTGTTTATCCCGCGCTCGCTGATTCATCCTCGCTCAAACGCGAAGTCGTCGAAGGTCTTGATATCATCATTCTGCGTGAACTGACCGGCGGTGTGTATTTCGGTGAACCGAAGACCATCACCGATCTCGGCAACGGCCAGAAACGCGCCGTCGATACGCAGGTCTACGATACTTATGAGATCGAGCGCATCGATCGCGTTGCTTTCGAGCTTGCGCGCAAGCGCCGAAACAAGGTGACGTCGATGGAAAAGCGCAACGTGATGAAGACAGGTGTGCTGTGGAACGAGGTGACCACGGCGCTGCACGCACGCGAATTCAAGGATGTGCAGCTCGAGCACATGCTGGCCGATGCCGGCGGCATGCAACTGGTGCGCTGGCCGAAACAGTTCGACGTTATCGTGACCGACAATCTGTTCGGCGACGTGCTCTCCGACATCGCCGCGACACTGACAGGCTCGCTCGGCATGTTGCCGTCTGCCTCGCTTGGCGAGGTGGATGCCAAGACGCGCAAGCGCAAAGCGCTCTATGAGCCGGTGCACGGTTCTGCGCCGGACATCGCGGGCAAGGGCATTGCCAATCCGATCGCCATGATCGCATCGTTCGGCATGGCACTGCGTTACTCGTTCAATCTCGGAAAGCAGGCCGACTGGATCGATCAGGCGATTTCCGCGGCGCTCGCCAAGGGCTTGCGTACCGCTGACATCAAGTCAGAGGGCACCAAGGTCGTGACAACGTCGGAAATGGGAACGGCGATTCTGGCTGAACTGGAAAAACTAGCGGCCTGAGTCGCAAAAGCCGTACGAACCTGAAACAAAAACGCGGCCCTCATTGCCGCGTTTTTATTTTTCCAAAATTCGATTGTGCCTAGTATCCAAGCCAGGGATTGTTCTTGCTCGGCAAAGTCCACGGGCCGGGAAGCGACGTCGTATGCCCGCCGAACGTTGTATTGTCGAGCACGCCCGACGCCCGATGATTGGGCAGGATTGCATAGTCATGATCGCCCCGCTCGCCGGGGAAAGTTTCCGTGCCGGGATCAAGATAGGAGCGCTTCTGAATGATGATCCGGGTGCGCGTCCGTCCATCCTCGTCACGGCTGACCTGGACTGTACGGTCGCGGTTGTAAGCGACAACCTTCTTTTTCTTCGCCAGTCCGTCCTGGGCGAATGCCGGCGCGGCTACCAGAGCCAATGCTACGGCCAGATATTTCAAGCGCATTTCCAGTCCTCGCTTCTAGCCTCGTGACGCGAATGCACTGTACCCGGGTTCGGTTCGCGGTAACAGGGCCGGATCACAGCCATTTGTCTGCGTAAAAGCGCTAAAAAGATGTCCGTTTGCCGGGGATTCCCGGCCGGCGGCCCGGCCTTCGTGATCCACACGCGCGCCTTGCGAGGCGGTTGAGAAAAAGCAACAATTCGCCCGCTGGGTTTCGGGGAATAACCCGATAAATAAAAAACAAACTTGGGGGGTAACATGAATGGCAAGAGTCAAGGCCTCAATGAAGATTGGCTGTCGCTCATCATCGGACTCGTAATATTCGTTCTTTCGCTCGGCCTGATCGCTCACATGGATCTGCTTGGCTGGGTGGTGACCACCTCCGTGTGGTCAAACATCGGCACGGCGCTCGCGCCGGTTTCGAAGGCCTATGCCGGCCTGGGCGGCGTTGGTTCGCTCATCGCGACCTACATCGGCTTGCTGGTCATCATGACGGTGGGCGCTGCGGCCCTCGGAGCCAATGTCGGACGCTTCATCATCGCGTTCACCGTGGTGTTCTGGATCAGCTATATCTGCTGGATCATCGGCAGCAATGTCCACGTTGCGCTCAATACGCCGGATGCGATGCAAAAGGCCGGCATCAGCTGGTCACTGCGGCTGACGGCCGAGGGCGGCTTCGTCATCGCGCTGGTGGTCGGATTGATCGTCGGCAATTTCCTGCCCGGTCTTGCCAACTGGATGAAGGAGGCGATCCGGCCTGAATTGTACGTCAAGATCGCCATCGTCATTCTCGGCGGCTTCCTCGGCATCGTGTCGGCGGAGAAGCTCGGTCTCGCAACCTCGCTGATGTTCCTCGGCCTGGCTTCGATCATTGTCGCCTATCTGATCTTCTGGTCGGTGGTCTACTACGTGGCGCGCGTCTGGTTCGGCTTCAGCCGCGAATGGGCGGCGCCGTTGGCATCAGGCATTTCGGTCTGCGGCGTGTCAGCGGCCATCGCCACGGGCGGCGCCATCCGCGCCCGGCCGACGGTCGCCGTCATGGTGTCGTCGCTGGTGGTGATCTTCGCCGTTGTCGAATTGCTCATTCTGCCGGGCATTGCCGGCTACTTTCTGAGTGACCAGCCGATAGCGGCGGGCGCCTGGATGGCGCTGTCGGTCAAAACCGATGGCGCGGCGGTGGCGAGCGGCGCCATCACTGAAGGTCTCATTTACGCCAAGGCCGCCGCGGCGGGCATCAAGTATCAGCCTGGCTGGATCCTTGGCACGGCGGCGACGGTGAAGGTGTTCATCGATATCTTCATCGGCGTGTGGGCCTTTGTACTGGCCTATATCTGGACAAAGCATATTGAGCCGCGCGCGGCTGGCGATACGGCACGTGTGAGCGAGATTTGGGAGCGCTTCCCGAAATTCGTCATCGGCTACGTGCTCACCTTCGCCATCATCCTGCTGATTGCACTCACGGCCTCCGCGCCGACGGTGGCGGCGGTCAAAGCGGCGATGGGCGAAGCCAATACCTTCCGTGGTATTTTCTTCGTGCTGACGTTCTTCACCATCGGCGTGATGAGCGACTTCCGCAAACTCTGGGAAGAGGGCATCGGCCGGCTGGCCGCAGTCTATCTGCTCACGCTGTTCGGCTTCGTCATCTGGGTGGGGCTGGTGATCTCGCTTCTCTTCTACTCCGGCGTGAAGCCGCCGCTGGTCACGGGCTAAAGGGGGATACAATGCAACAAAAGCAGCCCAAGATCGCTGATGAAATGCGCAAGATGCATGCGGAGCCGCTGCTTCCGATCGAGAAGAAATTGATCTCGTGGAGCCTCGGACTCGGCATCGTGCTGCTGGTCGTGCTCGTCGCGATCAGCCGCATTTTTGTGCATGCGTAATCGCTGCGCGCATCAGCGCGCGATCGACCTGAGCATGCGACGCTGAAGGCTCAGCGCCCAATGCGCCGCGGCTCGGGCCGGTTCGCGAGTGCTTTCCAGAGCAAATGGTATTTCGGCGTGGCGGCCAGGATCGGGTCGCGCTGGCCGCAATAACTGCGGTTAAGTTCGGCCTGCGCAAAGAGCGCCCCGACCTTCGGCTCGCTCCCGGCGGCGAGCAGTGTCAACCGATCGAGCGCGCAGGCCAGTGTGCTTTGCGTGATAAACTCGCTGCCACCCTGGCAAAACCAGCCCGAAAGTTGCAGGCGCGGATCGCGGTAGGCGCGAACAAAGCCAAGACAGCTACGTTGCGTGCCTGTTGAGGTTGCGAACGAAACGATCGTCAATGGTCCAAATTTGCTCGCGAGCGGTTCATCGGCGCGCTTTATGTCGATTGGCCCGAGCGCGGCGGCGTCGGCGGCAATCTCCGCTTTTGGATCGGCGAAGCGCCGGATTTCGCTACCCGGCCGATAAATTTCGACCCGCAGGTATGGCGCGGTGCTGTCGGGATCACCCAGCGTCAGGATGTCCTTGCGGCCATTGCCTTCGGCATGCCGCCGGATGGCATAGGTGGCCGGCACGTCCGCGGCCTCGGGAATCGAGAGTGCGAAGGCCGGAAAAGGACGCTCGATGTCGATCCACTCAGCGTGATGGATTGGTTCAACAGAATTCATGGCCGTCGGCTGCGAAACTCGCGCCGCGCCTATGGACAGCACGGCAATAGCCCCCAGATATGCGAGAATGCGCACAAAGCTGGATGGCAGTTCGTCACGCCAGGACTGCAGGGCCGGATGCATAAGTTTGACTGCGGCAGGTCGCCGTTGTGTTGACGACTGTTCTCGCCTAGAAGCGCTGCCATTCGGTTGCCCCATACCGGCAATCGGGTGGTAATTTATTCCGGAGCGTTAACAATGGGTTACAAGGTCGCCGTGGTGGGTGCCACCGGTAATGTCGGGCGCGAGATGCTCGATATTCTGGCCGAGCGGAATTTCCCCGCCGACGAGGTGGTCGCCGTTGCGTCGCGCCGGAGTCAGGGCGTGGAGTGTTCGTTTGGCGACAAGACGCTGAAAGTGAAGGCGCTCGAACATTTCGATTTTTCCGACGTCGATATTTGCCTGATGTCGGCGGGCGGCGCCGTGTCGAGGGAATGGTCGCCGAAGATCGCGGCGCAAGGCGCGGTGGTCATCGACAATTCTTCCGCCTGGCGCATGGATCCGGATGTCCCGCTCATCGTTCCTGAAGTCAACGCGGACGCGATCGGCGGTTTTACAAAGAAGAACATCATCGCCAATCCGAATTGCTCGACCGCGCAGCTCGTGGTGGCGCTCAAGCCGCTGCACGACAAGGCGAAGATCAAGCGCGTTGTGGTTGCGACCTACCAATCGGTCTCCGGTGCCGGCAAGGACGCGATGGACGAGCTGTTCTCGCAGAGCAAGGCGGTGTTCACGCTTGATGAAGTGGAAACAAAGAAGTTTTCCAAGCGTATCGCGTTCAATGTGATCCCGCACATCGATGTGTTCATGGAGGACGGCTACACCAAGGAAGAATGGAAGATGATGATGGAGACCAAGAAGATTATTGATCCCCACATCAAGCTGACCGCCACCTGCGTTCGCGTTCCGGTGTTTGTCGGCCATTCGGAAGCAGTCAACATCGAGTTCGAGCAGCCGATTTCAGCGGACGAAGCGCGCGAAATCCTGCGCAACGCGCCCGGATGCCTGGTCATCGACAAGCGCGAGGATGGCGGTTACGTGACGCCGTACGAATGCGTGGGCGAAGATGCGACCTATATCAGCCGGATCCGCGAGGATGCGACCATCGATAATGGACTGCAGATGTGGGTCGTTTCGGATAATTTGCGCAAGGGCGCGGCGCTCAATGCGATCCAGATCGCCGAGTGCCTGATCAATCGCAAGCTCATTCAGGCAAAGCGCCGGGCAGCATAACCGCCGCCCGCGTTTGAATCGCTACGATGCCCGCACCGGGTTTTCGTGCGCTTTGATGTGCTGTGCCAAATCCTGGAAATCCGCGAGCGCGGAATGGCGCTCATTGTAAAATCGAACCAGACGCTGCGCCGTGGCGGTCTGCAGGCGATCGAAACTGTGACGTGCCGTTTCGATGGATTGCGGAGAATAGCGGAAAGCCTTGCGGCGCAGGATGCAGATTTGCTTGGCTGTCGGCCACGACAGGCCGGCAGCCTTTGCCAGGATCAGCGCGAAATCGCTTTCAGTGCGGGCATCATTCATTACGCTTTCGACGAGCTTTATCGGAGCCCCGCAAAGCGCGGAGAGGGCCGCAACGGTCTCTTCAAATTTACTCTTGGCGGCGAATTCCTGCACGATCGGGTCAACCGGTGCTCCCGAACGGCGCACAATATCGAATTGTGCGGCCGCTTCGCGGTAGTCCCGCTTGGCCTTGGGCTGTGCAGCCGACTCTTGCCCGGTGATGTCGGCCAGAACCCGATGCACTTCGTACACGGCGCCGGGATTGCTGGCGGCGAGTTTTTCGAAGACGACCTCGGACGCTTTGGCGATAAGAGTGTTGAAGTGCTCGCGTGGAATATCCTTGCGCATGGAGACGCAAATCGCGAGGACTTCGTCGTTGATGGATCGGTCGACCAGTTTTCCGTAACCGGCGTCGGAAAAGCGCGCGCCTTCGTTTTGTGTCACGGATAGAACAACGTCGCGGTTTCCGTGGGTCACCAGGACGTCGCTGACTTTTTCGCTTAGCGAAGAGCGCTTTGAAATGGCAAGCAGCCGGTCCTGGCTGTTGTTGCTGGCGATGGCCAGCAGGTCCTCGTCGGACAGCCTGCTGGACTGGCTCAAGATCGGACCGGCAACCTCGATCGAATCGTCGCGCGCAAGCATGCGTACGGTGTTGGGCGGCGCATTATCCGACGGCGCCAGACGGTTAGCGAGTTCAGCCCTGACTTTCGTCTCGATTTTCTCGGCGATGCGGGAGATGACGCCGTCGAACAGGTCGATGTGTTCGTCGGAATAATTATCGGCGCCTGCCAGAAAGAGGTCGGTGACCCGCCGAAGTATTTCCGCCTGTTTGCCGGCCGATCCGGACGCGAAACTGCCCTCAATCTCGGCGATGATCGACCGCTCTTCCATCACAGTTTCAGACCGTTCCGCAGTGTGGCTATCGGCCACTTCTAGCGGTCGGTCATTACCATCAAGTTAGGCGAAAACCCCATATTGTCGGTAACCTTCGCGATCGGCGCCGCGCGGAATTCGCATGCGAATTCGCCGAAAGACGGTTAAGGCGCAGTAAGGACGGGGACGGCGATCAGAAGCGCGGCTGTGCGAACATCCGCGTGTAGTCTTCCTTGGCGATCTGGACGAAGTCACCAGTGGCGGGATCTCGCACCGAAAGCTGACCGGTGGCGACGCCGAAATAGGCAGCGTGCAAGGCCAGCGTGCCGTGCTCGACCCGGCTTCTCACCCATGGGAACGTCAACAGGTTGTCGAGCATTTTGACGACTGATGTCTGCTCAAGCTGCGTGAGATATTGACCGAGCGGCCGATCATCGCGTGGACCGACTTCCGCGGCGGCCGGTGCAATCAATGCCATCCAATGTCCGATAAAGTCGCCCGGCGAGAGCGGCGTAGCTTCCTCGACAAAGGCCCGAATGCCGCCGCATTGAGCATGGCCGAGCACGACAATGTGCTTCACCTTGAGTGCTTCTACTGCGAATTCCAGTGCAGCCGAGACGGCGCGCTGGGCGCCATCCGGAGTATAGGGGGGCACCAGATTTCCGATATTGCGCACCACGAACAGTTCGCCCGGACGCGCATCGAAAATGACTTCGGGGGAGACGCGCGAGTCGCAGCAGCCGATCACCATGATTTGCGGCGATTGCCCTTCTTCCGCGAGGCCGCGGTAGCGGTCCTGTTCATGGCGCAGTCGTCCGATGAGAAAGGCGCGGTAGCCGTCGAGCAATTGCTGGGGAAATGCCATGATCTGCCGCTCAGGAGATATTGTCGCTTGCGCCCACACAATCATGAGCGGATTGCTATTGGCAACCCGCATAGGTGCCGCAGTGGCACGCTTCATGATCGGACGCTAGGCTTGGTCCCGGAGACAGGAGATTATCCCCCATGACCATCCGCCCGCGCCGGAGCGTGCTCTATATGCCTGGTTCCAATGCGCGCGCGCTGGACAAGGCGAAAACATTGCCCGCGGACGGCGTGGTCCTCGACCTTGAGGATTCGGTCGCGCCTGAATCCAAGGAAGCGGCACGACAACAGGTTGTCGACGCAGTCAAGGCAGGCGGTTTC
>Ga0187765_10000056_pt1 | contig 38348 bp, 39 predicted proteins | sample 0216_QUI02_MP05__3_FD_133018 | JGI IMG/M metagenome (GOLD analysis project Ga0187765, IMG submission 133018) | Tropical peat soil microbial communities from peatlands in Department of Meta, Colombia - 0216_QUI02_MP05_10_MG | ecosystem: Environmental > Terrestrial > Soil > Wetlands > Peat ...
GCCCGCGCGTGGCCGACCCGTGGCTCGAAGGGCTGCAACTCGATCAGCTCAAAATCTACGAGGCGGGCAAGCTCAACGAAACGCTCTACCGCGTCATCAAGGACAACATCCGTTTTCCGGAATCCTCGCTCGGCGACATGAAATCGCAGATGGCGGCGTGCCGGCTGGCGGCGCGGCGGATGGACGAGCTGTTCGACAAATACGGCCGCGACACGATCCTCGCGGCGATCGAGCAAATTTTCGATGAGACGGAAACCAAATGCCGCAACGTCGTGGCGCAGCTGCCAGATGGCGTGTATCAGGCAGAGGCTTCGATCGATGACGATGGCGTCCTGCTCGGAGAACCGGTGCCGATCCGCGTGAAGGTCACGGTCAAGCGCGGCGAAATGACGATCGACCTTTCGGGCTGTTCGCCGGAGCGCAAGGCCGGCATCAACTCGCGCACGCTTGCCGGCGCGCGTGTCGCCTATAAGGCGCTTACCGGCCCGCTCGATCCGGTCAACGAGGGCTCATTCCGCGCGCTCAAGGTCGTCATTCCCGAAGGCAATATCATGATGGCGAGATTCCCGGCGCCGATGTCGGGCTGGAGCTACATCGTGCCGACGGTGGTCGACGCCATCGTGGCGGCGCTCGCCAAGGCCAATCCAGACGGCGTGCCGGCCGGGCATCACGGCTTGCTGGGCGGCTCGGTGGTGTTTTTCGGCGTTCATCCGGGCACCAAGAAGCGGTTCGTGGTGCAGAGCATCGAAGGCGGTGGCTGGGGCGGCCGGCCGTTCGAGGATGGGGTGTCGGGTACGGTGTCGGTATGCCAGGGCGATGTGCGCAACGGCTCGATCGAGGGCATCGAGTTGAAATGTCCGGTGGTGGTGGAAAGCCGCGGCTTTCGACCGGACTCGTGCGGTGCGGGAAAATATCGCGGCGGGCTCGGACTCGACGTGCGCGTCCGCAATCTGGTCGAGGGACGCTGGAACTTCGAACACACGCGCCGCAGCAAGTGCCCGCCCTGGGGACTGTGGGGCGGCGAGCCCGGGGACGTCGGGGCCCATCTGCTGAAGCTTCCGGGCGAGAAGGATTTTCAGTTCCGGACCGGCGCGCACATCCAGGTGCCGGTCAACGCCGAGGCGATCGTGCGGACCGGCGGCGGCGGCGGCTGGGGCGATCCGCTCGAACGCGATCCCGCCCAGGTGTGCAAGGACGTAGCGGAGGGTCTGGTGTCGCCGGCCGCGGCGCGGAAGCAGTACGGCGTCGTGCTGGATAAGCACCTTGCGCTCAATGAGCGCATGACAAAACGGTTGCGGGAGAGGTTAAGATCAGCGCGCAAGCCGAGGCGGAGCGGGGGGTCGTCTCGCAAAGCGGCGGCGAGATAGTTTCGGCATTTGTTTCAGACGCTTCAGCCCCCAAGCATGCGGTCGACGGGAAAGCGAAGGCATGGCCACTGACGCGGTCGCTATCAGTATTCGCGCGGTGTCGCATGCGTTCGGCGAGCCGGGCGATCCGCGTTATGTGCGGGCGTTGCTCGACACCTCGCTCGATATCGCACGCGGCGAGCTTCTGTGTCTGATCGGCCCGAGCGGCTGCGGCAAGAGCACGCTGCTCAATATCATCGGCGGATTGCTGCCGCCGGCTACCGGCGCGGTGCAGATCGGCCAAACTCCGGTGCGCGGTCCGCTGCCGCGCGAGGTTGCATTCGTATTCCAGGAGAATGCGCTGTTCCCCTGGTGCACGATGGCCGAAAACGTAACGCTTGGCATGGTGTTTCAGGGCGTGCCCAAGGCCGAACATGCGATGCGCGCGCGCAAATCACTGGAGGCGGTGGGGCTGGCCGAATTTGCCCAACATTATCCGAGCGAACTCTCCGGCGGCATGCGGCAGCGGGCGGCGCTTGCTCGTGCGCTCAGTCTCGAGACCGGCATACTGCTGATGGACGAGCCATTCGGCGCGCTCGACGAGCAAACGCGAATGATACTCGGCGAGGATCTGTCCGTGCTGCTGGCGCGGACCGAGAAGACTATCGTGTTTGTCACCCATTCGCTGGGGGAAGCCGTGTTCCTCGCCGACCGGGTGGCGGTTTTTTCGGCGCGGCCGGGAACGATCAAGAAGATCATTGCGATCAACGAACCGCATCCGCGCAAACCGGAGTTCGTCACATCCGACAAGTTCCATTCGCTGCGCAATGAGCTCTACACCCTGCTGCACGATGAAATTCGCAAGGCGGTGTCGCAGTCCGCCATCACCGGAGCGGAGGCCAAGGCGTGAGCGCGCGCGGACGCAGCATGCGCAACCGGCTCTTGAGCCGCGCGGTGCAGATTGCGTTTCTGCTGGGCTTGATACTGCTCTGGTACCTCGCGACCACCCAATGGGGCGTCAGCCAATTGCTGCTGCCCAATCCGGTGGCCGTCTATCATGAGCTCATGAACGTGCTCAGTTCCGGCGAGTTCGTGCCGGATCTCAAAGTCACTTTATCGGAGCTCGCGATCGCATTTGGAATTTCATCGGTCAGCGGCATCGCGCTCGGCTATCTGATCAGCCGCTCGCACTATCTCATACGCGTATTCGAGCCGTTGCTCGCGGGCATCTACTCGATCCCGATCATCCTGTTTCTGCCGCTCTATGTCCTGTTTCTCGGGCTTGGCCCGTCGTCGAAGATCGCGCTGGGCACCACGATCAGCTTCTTTCCGATCGTGCTCAATACGATCGCCGGTTTTGGCTACGTGGATGCGATTTTCATAATTGCCGCGCGTTCGATGGGGGCGTCGGATTATCAGATGTTCCGTTACGTGCTGGTGCCGGCGGCGCTGCCGGTCATTCTGACCGGATTGCGCGTCGGATTTACGGTCGCGCTGCTGTCGATTCTTGGCAGCGAAACCATCGCTTCACTCGCCGGCCTGGGCCACCGCATCGTTCAGCTCGCCGAGGGCATGGAGTCGGCGCGCATGTTCGCCTACATCGCATTTGCCGTGGCCATCGCGGCGATTCTCAATACGGCGGTCTCGACGTTGGAAAACAGGGCGAGGCGCCGATGAGGCAACGCAATCACGATCAATCTGTTCCGGCGCTGCTGTTGCGGCATCCGGCCTACGCGCGGCTGGGGATCATTTTGGTCTTGTTGCTGTGCTGGGAAATCGCCGCGCGCTGGTGGATCGATCCGATGTTCCTCAGCCCGCCGTCGCGCGTGCTGGGCTCGCTGACGGATGTTGTCGAAACGACCGGCGTGCCGGCGGCGATCGGGATCACTTTTTTCGAACTGGCCGTGGCGTTTGTGCTCTCGGTCATCATCGGGCTTGCGATCGGGCTTGCGATTGGACTGCAACGATTCGCACATCGCAGCTTCATGCCGATCGTTCTTCTGCTGTACGGGACGCCGCAGATTACGATCCTGCCGCTTTTTATTCTCTATTTTGGCATCGGTCCGCCGTCGAAGATCGCGTTCGGCGTGACTCACGGCATGTTTCCGATCATCGTGACCGTGATTGCGGGCGTGCAGAATATCAAGCCGATCCTGATGACCGCCGCGCGCTCGATGGGTGCGAGCAAGTGGCAAATTTTCCGTTGGGTGATCCTGCCGCATATGGTGCCGAGCTTTTTTGCCGGAATGCGGCTCGGCATGAGCGGCGTTCTGCTCGGCGTGCTGTTGGCGGAGCTGTATGTGTCGAGCGCAGGCATCGGCTATTTCACGACTATTTTCACACAGAGTTTTGACCCGACCAAGTTATTGGGATTGATTTCCATCCTGGCGGCGATGGCGATCGTCCTGAATGAGCTCGTGCGACGTGCCGAAGTGCATTACGGCCGATGGCGGGCGGAGTGATGAGCGCGCTCGCGCAACTCGGTGAATTCGTCGCGACCTATCGGGCCGATGATGCTACGCGCGCCAAGATTCGACTGCATGTCGCCGATACGCTGGGTGCCTGGATCGCGGCGACCGGCACGGACGAGGGTCGGGCACTGATCCGCTACGGTCGGGCGGATTCGCTGCTTGCCGGTCAGCTGGCGACGAACTGCGCTCTCGCCCGTTTGAGCGAAGTCGATGATATTCATCTGGCGGCGATGATCACGCCGGGCGCGATTGTCATTCCAGCGGCCCTGACAATCGCCGCGCATTTGCCCAATGAAGAGTCCGATGATCTCGCCGCTGCCATTGTGGTCGGCTACGAGGCGATGATCCGGCTCGGTGTCGCGATCGACGGGCCGAGCGTGCTTTACCGGGGAATTTGGCCGAGCTATTTCGCGGCGCCGTTCGGCGCGGCCGCGGTCCATGCGCGGCTTGCGAAGCTTGACCCCAAACAGACGGCGCACGCGCTGGCGCTGGCGCTGATCGTGGCGGCGCCCGGCGTCGGCCATCATACGGCTGCGACCACGGCGCGGTGGCTTGCCATCGGGCAGGCGGCCGCGCGCGGCTGGGAAGCCGCGCGGGCCGCGCAGGCGGGCTTCACCTCGGACCTCGCGATCGCCGATGGCGATTTCCTCAAGAACGTTTTCGGCGTGACGCCAAACGTCAAAGCGCTCAGCGAAGGATTTGGAAAGCCTGCGTTGATGGAGGTTTCGTTCAAGCCTTGGTGCGCGGCGCGGCAGACCATGGCGGCAACCCAGGGGCTGAAGGAAATCATGGCCGAAGGCGTTTCGGCGGAAGCCATTCGCGAAGTCGAGGCGGTGGTACTGCCGCCCCATCTCAAGATGATCAATCACGGTGTCGCGGCCGGCGACAGATTTTCGTTTCTCACCAGCGCGCAGTTTCAGATGGCGACAGCGGCTTTGCGTGCGGATGCGGCCTATGAACTGAGTGGCTCCAAAATAGCGTTGCCGCCCGAGTTGCCGTCATTCATGGCGCGGATCAAACTGGTGGTCGACGAGAGCCTGTTAAATGCCGGTTATCCCAAATCATGGCCCGCGCGCGTTACTGTGGTCAGTTCCGCGGGCCGGCATGCGCGGCTCGTTTCGCATGTGCCGGGAGATCCAGAGCGACCTTTGAGCGCAAGCGACTTAAGACAAAAATTTTCTCGCATCGTCGCGCCGATCCTTGGATACGATTCGGCCGATGAGATGTATGCACGCGGACTCGGAGCACTCGATCAACCGCCGACCGCTCTTGTCCGCGATATTGCGAAGATCGCCGTTCGTTCGATCGGATCACGGAACGGTTCGTAGTCGCGATGCGCTAGCAGCGCACGACCGTGACCTGGCTTTCGCCGCCATCCGCGGTCGGCACCTTGTAGGTTTGCGGTTCGCATACCCGGCGCGGTTCTTCGACCGACTTTTGGACCTGCGCAGGGGGCGGAGGAGATTCATCGGCCGGAGCATAGGCGGGTTCGTAAACCGAGCCATAGCCGTAATAATACGGCACCAACAAAGTGCGCCGTGGTATCTGGTGTCGCGGTGGGAACGTTGGATGATGCGCGACAAAGTGATCGGTGCCGGCCGACCGCGCGAACACCACGTCCGTCGCAAACAGACAACCGATCGTCATTCCGACAAGCAACAACGCGAAAAACATCCGGTTGATCATTTCGTCGGCTCCGCGGGAATTCAGCGCTCGTCTATATCTAATGCTTCGTACTGGCTGCTGCAAATGGCGGATGCGACGCGATCCTCGGGCCGGCAAGTCGGTCGGCTTGGCGGGGCTTTGGGGATGACGATTTTTTAGCGCTGAGGCCGTTTGGAAGGTAACCGGCGCCCGCCATCGCCCGAATATCAGACATGACGGCACGGTCCACCTTGCCGAAGTCCGATCGGACGGGCGTATTCACATTGCGGTGAACCGAGAATGTTGGCACTCTCACCAGTCGATGACACCCTCGTGATCGTTTCATCTCCGGATTGCGCGAGCAATCATGCGGGTATCCCATTATGGTCCCGCCGCCTCGCGTCACCAGAGACCCGGACGGCCATGTCACGGATTGACGAGCTCGCGCCCACCAACGAGAGAGACCGGCAGTGGGGACTATGGATGGCCGCCGCCCAGTCCGGCGACCGAGCGGCGTATGAAACGCTGCTGCGCGAGTGCATTCCATTCATCAAGACGGTGGCGCGAAAACAGGGCGTGCAGCCCGACAGCATTGATGATGTCGTGCAGGAGACGCTGCTCACGGTTCATCAGGCGCGCCAGACCTACGATCCGAGCCGATCATTCCCTGCCTGGTTGAGGACGATCGCCCAACGGCGCGCCATCGATGGGTTGCGCAATCAGGGACGGAAGGGCGCGCGGGAAGTGCACGAACCGGACGCCTACGAGAACTATACCGACCCGAGCGGGAATCCGGAACTGCATGCCAACCGCGTCGACGAAAGCGGCGAGCTTGGCCGAGCGGTGGCCACGCTGCCAAGCGGACAACGCGAGGCGGTCGAGCAACTGGCGTTATCCGAACGGTCGCTCGACGAAGCCGCGCAAGCGACCGGCCGCACGACCGGTGCGCTGAAGGTCAATCTGCATCGCGCGTTGCGAAATTTACGCGCGCGAATGGGCGCGAGGAATTGACGCGATGGCCAGCAGCGACGCAAACATCCGCCTGATCGAGACGCTGGGCAGCGACCTGCGACCGGTCCGGCGTCTGGCGGCGCCCGGATGGCGGGTGCTGCTTTGGCTGACCGTCGTCGCGGCGGTCGCGGTGGCCATGGTCCTCTACGGCGACGCGGGCGAAATGATCCGTCGCTTTGTGGTGGCGCCCGATCTGAGTTTGAGCTTTGTCGGCTCAGCATTAACCGCCATAGCCGCCGCCATCGCGGCGTTTGAATTGGGATTGCCCGACAGGAAGCCGATTTGGGCGTTGCTACCGTTGCCGCCCGCGGTGTTGTGGTTCGGCGCTAGCGGGATCGGATGTTTCAGGTCGTGGCTCGTTCCGCATACGACCCTGGTGTCGGTCGGCGACGCCATGGATTGCTGGATGTTCATCGTCGGAATGTCATTGCCGCTTTCGGCGGTTCTGATCGTGATGCTTCGGCGCGGTTATGCCTTGCAGCCGGTTTTGACCGCCGCGATTGGCGGTCTTGCCTGTGCGGCCGCGGCGGCGACGCTGCTCAATTTCGTCCATCCCTTCGACGCATCGGCAATCGATTTGCTTTTCCACAGCCTGGCGGTCGGAATGGTCGCGTTCGTCATTGCAATGATCGGCGGCCGATTTCTGAGGAAACGGTAATCCGATAGTTTTTCGGGGTGTCGGCGAAATTCGTCCAGTCATCAATTTCTGTAAAATGCACGATCTGAAAATCTGATAAGTGAATTTCAAAACTGTTTCCGCCACGCCGTATTACAATTTTGCAACGAAGCATCGCGCGTTAGAAAAATTTTGTTCGCAATTGTCCGTTCAATTTGCTCACACGGTATCGTGAAGATACGGGTCGTATCCGCGACACGAGTCGTAACGATATAGGGGCAGCAAGGTGAGCATGGTGCTCGCCTTCACTAATGGGAGACGGACCATGCTCACCAAGTCAAAGATTGCCCTTTCTGCAGTCATCGTTCTCGCCGCCGCTTCGACGGCTTTCGCCGGCTCGCAGCGGACCGCGTATCTGCCGCAGTTCTCGAACGAGTCGCCGGAAAACAAGATCAGCGACCGCTATCCTGGTCTGGAGCAGACCATGCCGGTGGCGCGTTCGCATGTCGCCAGCCGCGCGACGTGGTCAGGCACATTCAGCAACCTGCCGCAGTTCTCGTACGAGACGCCCGAGAACAAGATCAGCGACCGCTATCTGAGCCTCGAGCAGACGACGCCGGTCGTCAAAAAGGTCGTCGCGAACGGTCGTAATCTCAAGCGCGTTTCTGCGCTGGAGAACATGTTGTTCGCACGCGCTTCGCAGAACTTCTAACGATTGCGGGCTTCGCCCGTTCAAGCTGACAAGCAGCCGGCCCTCTGAGCCGGCTGCTTGTTGTTTGGAGCGTCGGAAGCCGCTAAACGCGTGACGAAGTGGAACTGCGGCGCCGGCCAGAGGCCATGCCTATTTTCTGCCATCGATCGCCACGCTATCGGCAGCGTCGACGCATTTCATCCATACCGCACATTGATTTCAGAGATGCTCGTCTTGGTTGTTGCGGCCTTTTTTCGGCCGCCGGAAAGTAATCTTTTTTTCATAGTCTTCCGCACAGCATGAGGCACCAGAGTCGCGGGCGGGGCCGCAGGCGCGGGAGAGTTGTTATGAAAACACTGCTGGCGGTTTTGACGCTCGTCGTGGAGAGCGCCTTCATCATCTACTGCATCTACATGACCGTCCTGTTGGATGTGCTCGATCCGCTGCCGAAGGAATGGCTGGTCCCGAACATGCTGGTCGGGGCCGGCATCTTGGCATTCGGTTTTTTCGCCGTCTCCTGGCTGAACCGGAACAGCACGACGCTGCCCGAGCGGAAGTAAATTCGGCATCAGAGCTGGCGCAATATTTCCGCCACGATTGGTTCGTAAGCGGGATGGTGTGCGCATCCGACCCTCCTAATTCCTAACCCTCATTCAAAACGCGAACAGCACGCGCAGGCGCGCGTGCGCGCGTTTTGGCAATCGCGATTCCGCGATTGCCGCGATGAGGGAGCACTGCATGAACATCCGCGATCGGCGCGGCGGTCAGCTTGGCCGCAACGTGAACCTATGGATTTCGTCTGACGAGGCTGCGCACCGGTTGGGCGTCACGTGGCGGGAGGAATGGCGAACCGAGCAGGCGAAAATCGCCAAGGCGAAATTGGCAGGAAAGGAACCACAGTTGAAAGAGCGCGACGAGGAGGACCGGCGCGCCAGATTCGCGGAAGGGATTGCACGGGCGGAGTTCGGACGGGCGTATTGGGACAAGCGTAAAGGTCTGCCAAGGGCGAGGCGTCGGAAGGACGACCGCAAAGCCTGAGCGCAAAGCGAAGGATCTGGGAAACAGCGGGGCGATTGGTCGGAATTTCGTTGCGGTCCGACGGCAACGTGATACGACACGGCATCAATTCGATTGCTTCGGCGGATTTCGGCTTCTGTCCGTTGATCGGTTCACGCGCATGAGTCCAGCCCAATCCACGATCCACGCCTCGGCTGTCCTGGTTGGCGCCCGCGCACTTTTGATTCAAGGGCCATCCGGGAGTGGCAAATCGCGGCTGGCACTTGCGCTATTGCAGGCCGCGCAATCGGGAGAACTCAGCTTTACGCGCCTGGTTGCCGACGATCGTGTACTGATCGAGGCCGCGCATGGGCGGCTGCTGGCGCGACCGGCTGCGACACTTGCCGGCTTGATCGAAGTGCGCGGGCTTGGCATCAGGCGGGTGCCGTATGAGTCGGCGGCCGTCATAGGGGCGGTCGTGGAATTGGCTGCAGCAGACGCCCGCCGTCTACCTGAGCCTTCAAGCGGGCAGATCGAAATCGCCGGGATCAAACTGCCGCGGCTTGCGGTCGCAGCGGGGACCGAGCCGCTGCCGTTCGTGCTGGCTTACCTGAAAACGGACGATGCGATTGCTTGATCCGGCATCCCCGGATACCCCTTTCCCCGCCTGACTTGCCGCGATGCAACATAAGTGCGGAATCGGCATTAAGCCCCTTGAACTCGGGCTTTGGATGGTCATCATGGGCACCCTTTCGTGCGGCGCAACCGCGCCCGCGAGGAGTTCCCGATGATCGGACTCGTTATTGTGACCCACGGGCGGCTCGCCGTCGAGTTCCGCGCTGCATTGGAGCATGTCATGGGGCCACAGAAACAAGTCGAGGCGGTGACGATCGGACCGGATGACGATGTGGAGCGGCGGCGTAAGGACATCATCGAAGCCGTCGAGCGTGTCGACACAGGCGACGGCGTGGCCATTCTCACCGACATGTTTGGCGGCACGCCGTCGAATCTGGCTATCTCGGTGATGAACCGGCCCAATGTCGAGGTGCTGGCGGGTATCAACATGCCCATGCTGGTCAAATTCGCCAAAGTCCGCGATGCCTGCCCCCTCGCCGAGGCCGTCGCCGCCGCGCAAGCGGCCGGGCGTAAATACGTCACCATTGCGAGCCGTATTCTGGCGGGGAAATGAACGATTCCGACTCGCCTAGGGATGCCGCCAAGCCCGACCAACTTGGTTCAGGCGCGCTCGTGACCGACGTGGAGATCATCAACAAGAAAGGCCTGCATGCCCGCGCATCGGCGCGCTTCGTGCAAACCGCCGAACGCTTCGATGCCAATGTCGTCGTCCGACGCGGCAACGAGAGCGTCGGCGGCACCTCGATTATGGGATTGATGATGCTGGCGGCCGGGATCGGCACGATCATCACGATCGAAGCCACCGGCAGGGAAGCGCAGGCGGCCATCGATGCGCTGACCGCGCTGGTGGCGGGAGGATTTGGCGAAGAGGATTAGGCCGATATCGCTTATACAGATCGTCAGGGTCGAGCCCTGAAATACACATAAAGAATTCTTTATATGCTCGTTGCCGGCCGGCGCGGGGCCTGCTATAGGCAGCGGCTGAACCCTCAATCCCGACCGAAGGATCGTCATGACCGCTGCACAAAAAGCCAAAGCTGCGTCCACGGACTACGTGGTGGCCGATATCTCGCTGGCCTCCTGGGGCCGCAAGGAAATCGCCATCGCCGAGACGGAAATGCCCGGCCTGATGGCGACGCGCGAGGAATTCGGGCCGAAGCAGCCGCTGCGCGGGGCGCGCATCGCCGGTTCGCTGCACATGACGATCCAGACCGCAGTGCTGATCGAAACGCTGCGCGCGCTCGGCGCCGATGTCCGGTGGGCCTCGTGCAACATCTATTCGACGCAGGATCACGCGGCGGCTGCCGTGGCCGCCGGAGGCACGCCGGTGTTCGCCGTCAAGGGCGAGTCGCTGAAGGATTACTGGGAATACACGCATCGGATTTTCGAGTGGTCGGACGGCGGTGCGCCGAACATGATTTTGGACGACGGCGGCGACGCGACGCTCTTGGTGCATCTCGGCGCGGAGTCGGAGAAAAATCCGGCGCTGCTCAACCATCCGACCAACGAGGAAGAGGAAGTGCTGTTCGCGGCGCTCAAGCAGCGACACAAGGAGAAGCCCGGCTGGTACGCAACACTCGGCAAGAATATCCGCGGCGTCACCGAGGAAACCACGACCGGCGTGCATCGGCTTTACGAGATGCACAAGAAGGGCACGCTGCTGTGGCCGGCGATCAACGTCAACGACAGCGTCACCAAATCGAAATTCGACAACCTCTACGGTTGCCGCGAGTCGCTGGTCGACGGCATCCGCCGCGGCACCGACGTGATGATGGCCGGAAAGGTCGCGATGGTCGCGGGCTTTGGCGATGTCGGCAAAGGCTCGGCGGCGTCACTGCGCCAGGCCGGCTGCCGCGTGATGGTGTCGGAAATCGATCCGATCTGCGCGCTGCAAGCGGCGATGGAAGGCTATGAAGTCGTCACCATGGAAGATGCCGCACCGCGCGCCGACATTTTCGTCACCGCCACTGGCAACGTGGATGTCATCACGGTCGAGCATATGCGGAAGATGAAAGACCGCGCTATCGTGGCCAACATCGGCCATTTCGATTCGGAAATTCAGGTGGCGGCGTTGAAGAATTTCAAATGGCACAACGTCAAGCCGCAGGTCGATGAAATCGAATTTCCCGACGGCAAGCGGATCATTCTCTTGTCGGAGGGCCGACTCGTAAACCTCGGCAACGCCATGGGGCATCCGAGCTTCGTGATGTCGTCGTCGTTCACCAATCAGACGCTGGCGCAGATCGAGTTATGGACCAATCCGGGCAAGTACAAGAAGCAGGTCTATACGCTGCCGAAGCATCTCGACGAGAAGGTCGCACGGCTGCATCTCGCCAAGATCGGGGTCAAGCTCACGACGCTGAACGAGAAGCAGTCGACCTACATCGGCGTTTCGCCTGACGGGCCGTTCAAGCCGGACCACTACCGGTATTGAGCCGCTGCTTCAGTCAGAGTTTCTTGTCGCGGAAGAACGCCCAGATCGCTTCCGATGCGTCGAAGTCGTGGTTTTCGGTGCCGAGCAGGCGGTCGATCACGGGCCTCGGACTGCCGTTGCGGCTCGGGATGCGATGTCCTCCGCCGTCGATGCGATAGAGCACGACCGGCGCGCCCGACGCGCAATTGGTCCAGCTGATGGCGGTGACGGTCGAACCGTCGGCGGGATCGCGGTCGGGCAGGCGTTCGGTCTTGTTTGCACCCGAGCAGCCGTTAAAGCGCCGGAGCTTGGCCATGGTGTCGTCGGTCGAGATGACGTCGCCGCGGCGGCCGGCAAATCCGACGCCGCCGCCCCTGTACGGCACCAGAGGATCGGCGGTGCCGTTGATGACCAGCACCGGAACGGCGCGCGAGGGCTTGCAGCCGCCGGCGATGTCGACCGGAATGCTGGCAATGATGGGCGCGGCGGCAGCGAACAGATCGGCGGCTTCGCAGATCAGCCGCAACGACATCATTCCGCCGTTGGATGCGCCGGTGACATAGATGCGTTTGGGGTCGGCGATGCCGGATGCCACAAGCTCGTTCGCGAGCGCGCGCATATAGGCGACGTCGTTGGCGTAGCCGCGCTCCTTCATGCGCGCTTCGCGGCCGTCGTTCCACTCGCGGCGCAAGGCATTGGGGTAGACCGCGACGAACTTTTCGCGCTCGACCAGCGGCTCGATGCCGTTCGTGCGCAAGCTGTGGTTCGCGCTCATGCCGCCGCCATGCAGGACGAAGATCGTCGGGCGCGGGCCATCGGCAGCGGGCTTCGACAGGATATATTTGCGCTCGATGCCGCCGACGTTCAGTGTTCGGGTCTGAGGTTCGGCAGCTACGGCAAGGGAGGATACGCATGCGATGAGGACAAAGCAGTGCGTGGCTGCGCGTGTGATAGCGGTCATCGCCGGTTCCCTCAGCAATAAATGGTAGAATGAAGCGCGGGACTTTGAGAGTGAAATTTTGGTAATGAAACCCACAAGTTAACAGCAGAGCGGCAGGAGATTGCGCGATGACGATCATCGATTCCCAGGTCCACGCTTATGAGGCGAACACGCCGAAGCGGCCCTGGCACAGCGTGCCGAACTGGCCCGCCCACGTCACCGGGGACGAGATGGTGGCGGCGATGGACAGGGTCGGCGTCGACGGCGCGATCTTCATCTCGGCTTTTTCCCTCTACCGCTACGATGCGAGCTATGCGGTCGAAGTGCAAAGGAAGCATCCCGGCCGGTTTGCCATCATCAAGCCGGTCGACCCGGACGATCCGGCGGTGGGGGATGTCATCGCGGACTGGAAGCGCATGCCTGGCGCGGTCGCAGTGCGCATCATGTTGACGAAGGAGCCCGGACGCGAACGCGACCCGAAAGACCCGGGCCTCGACCGGATCGCCAAGGCGGCCGCGCAGCACGACCTTCCGGTCAACGTCCTGTTCTGGGGTAACATCGATGCGGGTACGGCGTTGATCGACCGCCATCCGAATACGCGCTTCATCATCGATCATCTGGCGATCATGCAGCCGCGCACGCCGCCGGCCCCGCCGCAGCCGTGGGCTGATCTGCCGAAGGTGCTGGAGCTTGCCAAGCGCAAGAACGCGGTGATCAAGGTGAGCGGCGCCTGCACGTTGTCGCAAAGGCCGTATCCGTTTCCCGATATCTGGGATCCGCTCGCACGCGTGTTCGATGCCTGGGGTTTCGAGCGCTGCCTGTGGGGCACCGACTGGACGCGCGCGTTCGCCGTCGTCAACTATGAGCAGGCCGTCGAGCCCTTCCTTAAGACCGACCGCCTTGGCGAGAGCGAGCGGGCAATGTTGATGGGCGGCGCGTGTGCCAAAGCCTATCGTTGGTCGCCGAAAAAGAATTAGACTTAGGAGCTCGCCACTTGTTCTCGGCGCCTGCGTAGCGCCGGCACTACCATCGCCAGCAGGATCAACGCGGTGGCGACGATGAAAAACAAACTGATCGGGTGACGCACGAAGACGGACGGATCGCCGCCGGACATCAGCATGGCGCGGCGGAGATTCTCTTCGAGCATGGGACCGAGCACAAAGCCGAGCAGCATCGGCGCCGGATTGAATCCCAGTTTTATCCAGACAAATCCAACGCCGGCGAACAGCGCGGCGAGATAGACATCGACGGCGCTGTTGCTCACGCTGTAGATGCCGATGGCCGAGAACGTCATGATGGCGGGAAACAGCAGCCGATAGGGGACTTTGAGAATCCTCACCCAGACGCCGACGAGCGGCAGATTAAGCACGACCAGCATCAGATTTCCGATCCACATGCTGGCAACAAGCCCCCAGAACAGCTCCGGCCGCAGGGTCATGACTTCCGGGCCGGGCTGGATGCCTTGGATGGTGAGGGCGCCGAGCATCAACGCCATCACGCCGCTCGCGGGCAGGCCCAGGGTCAGCATCGGGATGAATTTGCACTGCGCGTCGGCGTTGTTGGCGGACTCCGGTCCGGCCACGCCTTCGATCGCGCCGCGGCCGAAACGCGAGGGATCGGCGGCGAGCTTCTTCTCGACCATATAGGAGGAGAGCGAGGCCACGGCCGGCCCGGTGCCGGGCAATATGCCGAAAAACGCGCCAAGGCCGGTGCCGCGCAGGATCGGTCCGATTGATGCTTTGATGTCTTCCCTCGTCGGCATCAGGCTTTTTATTGCGCTGGTGAACACTTGACGATCGGTCGTCTCGCCGAGGTTGTTGATGATCTCGCCCACGGCAAAAACTCCCACTGCAACCACGACAAAGCCGATGCCGTCGGTGAGTTCGGTGATGCCGAAGCTGAAGCGCGGCATGCCGGTGTTGACGTCGGTGCCGACGATTCCGAGAAGCAGACCCATGCCGACCATCGCGAGCGAGCGGATCATGTCGCCCTCGGCGAGGACCGCGGCAGCCACCAGCCCCATCAGCATGAGCGAGAAATATTCCGGCGCGCCGAATTTGAGCGCGAATTCGGCGAGCGGCGGGCCGAACAGCGCGATCAGCAGCGTGCCGACCGTGCCGGCGAAGAACGAGCCGATGGCGGCGATCGCGAGCGCGGGTCCGGCACGGCCCTGGCGCGCCATCTGGTAGCCGTCGATGCAGGTGACGACCGAGCTGGTTTCACCCGGCAGGTTGACCAGGATGGCGGTGGTCGAGCCGCCATATTGAGCGCCGTAATAAATGCCCGCCAGCATGATGAGCGCGCCGACCGGGGCCACGTTATAGGTGATCGGCAACAGCATCGCGATGGTGGCGAGCGGACCAATGCCGGGCAAGACGCCGATGAGCGTGCCGACCGTGACGCCAACAATGCAATAGGCGAGGTTCTGCAGGGAAAACGCGACGCCAAAACCAAAGCTCAAATTGTGGAGCAAATCCATGCGGCAGGGATCCCGGCGTCAGAAGCCCACGAGCAGAGGGTAGGGCAGACCGAGGCCCCAGATGAAAATGACCACGGCAAGCAGGGTCAGTATCACGGTCAGCAGTGCAACTTCGCGGAAATGGAACTCGCTGCCGGCCGCGGCGGAACCGAAGATGAGCGCAATCAGTGCCGGCACGAAACCGGCGTGGTCCATCAGCCAACCGAACAGCACGAACGACAGCGGCAGCACGATCAAGGCGCGCAGCGACCAGCTGCCGACGATCATCGCGTTGCCGCGCAGGCCTCTGATCACCAGGCTCAGACCGAGCAGCGCGAGTATTCCGCCGAGCAGGCTCGGGAAATAGCCCGGCCCCATGCGAAACGCGCTGCCGAAGGGGTAATCGCGGGCAATGTAAACGGCCGCAACCCCGGTCGCGATCAGCATCACGCCGGCCCAGAAGTCCTTGTTGTTGCGAAGATCGGCGTTCATCCGGAACTGTGGGCGGCTATTCGGCCTTGAGCTTGCCCTCCTTGACCACGCGTTGCCACTTGGTCATTTCGGACTGCATGAACTGGCCGAATTCCGCCGAGCTCATGCGCACGACATTGGCGCCCTGCTTTGCCATTTCGTCCTGGATAATGGACGAATCCTGTACGGCGGCGAGATCCTTGTGCAGTTTTTCGACGATCGCCGGCGGTGTGCCGGCAGGCGCCACGATGCCCCACCAGTTGAGCGCTTCATAACCGGGGACGCCCGCTTCCGCGATTGTCGGCACGTCGGGCAGCACGGGACTGCGTTTCGCTCCTCCCGTGCCAAGCGCGCGCAACTTGCCGGACTTGATGTGCGGCGTCGTCTGCACGAGAGATGAGAACATGATCTTGGTGTGCCCGCCGATCACGTCGATCATGGCGGGTCCGCCGCCCTTGAACGGCACGTGCAGGATGTTGACGCCGGCTTCGAGCTTGAACAGCTCGCCGCCGAGATGCTGGAAGCTGCCGACGCCGGCGGAGGCATATTGCAGTTCGCCCGGCTTCTGCTTCGCGAGATCGAGCAGTTCCTTGACCGATTTCACCGGCAGTTCGGGATTGACCACGAGCACGTTCGTGCCGGATGCCAGAATGGCGACGGGCGTGAATGATTTGATCGGATCGTAGTTGAGCTTGTAGAGCCAAGGATTGACCGAATGCGCAATCGAAATGATGAGCAGCGTGTAGCCGTCGGGCGGCGCGTTGGCGGCCACTTCCGTCCCGATGACGCCGCCGGCGCCGCCGCGGTTGTCGACGACCACCTGCTTGCCGAGCTTTTCGCTGAGCTGGGTTGCGAACATACGGCCGACCACGTCGTTGCTGCCGCCGGGCGGGAACGGGATGATGAGCCGCACCGGCTTGTTTGGGTAATCTTCGGCGCTGGCCGCAGCCGTCATTGCCAGCAATACAGCAGCCTTCAGCAACAGTGAACGCATCTCGTGTCTCCCCCGGCGTTTCCCCGCCATTCGCTCCAGGTTATACTGGGAATGCGCGCGCCGAAACAACAACAGTTGTTGCATGGGGAACGAGCGCGCGAAGGGCGGCGGGAAAGGGCTACCATGAGCAGCACGGCGAACGGCAAGAACTACTCAACCAGCTTCAAGTCGATCCGTGACCAGGTCAGCCCGGAGGAATGGCAGACGCGGCTCAAGCTCGCCGCCTGCTACCGGCTTATCGACAAATACGAGATGACCGACCTGATCTACAACCACATCACCGCGCGCATTCCGGGCAGCAAGGACCATCTGCTGATCAATCTCTACGGGCTCTTGTACAAGGAGATCACCGCGTCGAGCCTGGTGAAGATCGATGTGGAAGGCAACATCCTGTGGAAGCCCGACACCGATTACGACATCAACAAGTCCGGCTACGTGATCCACGGCGCGATTCACAAGGCGCGGCCGGAAGTGAGCTGCGTGCTGCACACGCACACGCGCGCCGGCATCGCGGTGTCAGCGATGAAGTGCGGGCTGTTGCCGCTGTCGCAGACTTCGATCCGCTTTCACGGCCATATCGGCTATCACGACTACGAGGGACCGGCGATCGATCTCGATGAGCGCGAACGGATCGTGCAGGATTTGGGTACGCATGATGCGCTGATCATGCGCAACCACGGTCTGCTCACCTGCGGGCCGACCATCGAGCAGGCATTCAATACGATGTATCAGCTTGAACTGTCATGCCGCTCGCAGGTCGACGCCATGGCGGCGCGCACCGATCTCACCATGCCGGGCGAGAACGTGCTGTCGCACACCGCGCATCTCTATCAGCCCGGCACGCGGCGGCCCTACGGCGTGCTGGAATGGCCGGCAATGCTGCGGCTGCTGGAAGCCGAAGGCCCTGGCGGCTATCCGCCGTATTGGCACTAGATGTGAACTTTCAATAGGTTGTCCATCCGGACCCGACCGAGGAAACTGGAGTTGTCGAAGCTTCAGCTTTCCGAGGAGGAGGACCGGATGAACGTTCATAAGAATGCCCGCCTGACGCCGTTTGGTCGAGAGCGAATTGTGCTGCAGATTGAGAACGGCCTAGCGCCGAAGGCCGTTGGCGAAGCCGCAGGCGTCTGCCCGCGGACGGTTCGCAAGTGGGTTGATCGGTATCGCCGCGAAGGCCTGGCGGGGCTGCGCGATCGCAGCTCCCGGCCGCATCGCCTGCATCGGCCGACGCCGCAGCCCGTTGTTGAGCAAGTGGAAGCACTGCGCCGTCAGCGCCGCACCGGCAAGCAGATCGCCGCCGAGCTGCGCATCTCATCAGCAACCGTCGAGAGCGGCGATACGATCCAGAAGCGTACGGATCAGGCGGCCGTCCGCACCGCGTTCGTCGTAGAGCGCGGGCAACCGGATCGCGGCCAATAGCAGCTCGCGCAACAGCGGACTGACTTGAATCACCGCGCAGCGGGACGGCAGGCCACTCACCGCATTCTTACGGACGAAGATCGAGCGTACTTCGGTTCCCGAGATGTAGGCGCGTCGGGGTCGGCATATTCGAGCATGTCATTCAGCGAATAGAGGCGTGGAGCGAGGGGTGGCATGACGGGCATCGGATGTATCGCGCCGCCTCCGCGCGATGGCCGATGATGGAGCTGTGAGCGGTAACGCCGAGTTCAGCAACGATTGTAGCGTTGGTTGCCCCAGAACATCACGTTCGGCCCCTCGAAACGAATGGGCAGCCGAACCGTCCTGCCGTTTTGGATGAACTGAACCGTACGGCCGTCGAATGTATAACTGATGGCTCCAGCCCCAGGGACCGACGCTGTCGTTTCGGTGATGATAAAAACCGCCGTACCGCAGGCTCCCGGCACGTCGACCGGCCCCCATGTGCCGACAAGAGAATCGGCGCCTGAGGCCGCGTCTTGCGCAGCGCCCACGACAATCAACGATCCCGCCACCGCCGCCAGTTGCACCTGTTGGAAAGCAAACCGTGCAAATTTCGTCCGCATGACTCTCCTCCCAACAAGTTCTTATGAAGGAAATTCGCTCGATGAACTCAAACTTGGAGAGACAATAGCGATTTTTAGAACATTCGAGAAGGTTCATCGAAACCTGGTGGCAATAAAGTCGAATTCACAAAACCCTCTCTGACAGACGAGGCTGAACGTCGCTAATTTACCGATCCGGACGAGAGCCGCATTTCCAATGCGGGGTGGGTACCGAGGACCTCGCTACGCCGCCAGATTTCCGAACTTCTTCAGATTCTCCCGCTGCTTCTCGTTGCGCGGCTTGAGCTTGAACAGCCGCGCCGCGGTGCCGCCGAGAATGTTGTGCTTGGCCTTGTCCGACAAAAATTTCAGATCGTAGATCGTGCTCGGCAGATCGAAATCCCAGTGCGGATAGTCCGACGAGTAGAGCAATTGCGTCTCCGCGTTCATCATGCGGAAGGTGACCTCCATGGCGCCGCGATCCTGGATCTCCATCGGCTGCGACGAGTAGAACATGTCGCGCATGTATTCGCTCGGCTTCTTCTTCAGGAGCGGCGCCTCCGACGGCCGCAGCATGTATTCGTGGTCGAGCCGCTGCATCAGGAACGGCACCCAGGCGAGGCCGGATTCGGTCCAGATCACCGACAGTTTCGGAAAACGCTCGCCCATGCCGTTGATCACCCAGTTGGTCAAATTGACCACGTTGTACCAGGTGAAACCGAGCGCGTGCGCGGAAAGGAAGCGGTTGCAGCTGCGGAAGATCGGCTCGCCCCAGTTCGGGCCGGAGTGGAACGACAGCACGAGGCCGCGCTCCTCCATGGCGCGGTAGAGTTTCATGTATTGATTGTCGTGCACCGCCATGTTGTTGCGCACGGTCGTCACCATGAAACCGCCCACGTGCTTGCGCCTGCCGAAGGTCTCGACCTGACGGAGCGATTCGTCGGGGTCGGAAAACGGCAGGCACAACATGGAGAAGAAACGCTCGCCGGAATCGGGCAGCACCTTCTCGGTGAGCCAGCGGTTGTAGGCCCAGCACAGGTCGACCTCCATCTCCTTCTGCGGATGCAGGCCGATGCTCAGCATTCCGGTGGGAAACAGGCAGGAATAGTCGACGCTCATGGCGTCCATCCAGCGATGGCCGAGCTCGACGTCGCGCATCTTGCCTTCAGGCGTCTTCTCCGAAGAACGCATCGGATAGCGCGTCACGCGGCCGCCCATGTCCTGATAGCCGATGTTCTGCGGCATGATCGTGCCGCGGCTCTTCGCGCGCGCCGATTGCGAAAGCTGGCGCAGGACGTCGTTCTCCATGAAAGGGAGAATTTCCGCGAAATTCTCGTGTTCGTAGTGATGCGCGTCCACATCGACGATGAGCATGTCGTCGAAATTGCGCTGGTGCGCCTGCTTGCGCGCATGCGCCAACAGGCGGGTGGTGTTCAATTCCTCGATCGGTACGCGCCGGCCGCGATCAGCGATGAGGTCCATAGTTGTCTCCTGCTTTCAATATCGTTCGCAACAAGATGTTCAGCGGCCGGTCCAGCTCTGCCACATGCCGAGTTCGAACACTGCAAGGTTCGCCGCGCGCAACAGTCCGCTCGCCGTGACCATGACGGCGGTCGGGCTGACGACTTGCCCCTCTGCGATCGGCGTGTATCGCGCGCCGCCTTCAACCTGCGCCGAATACGTGTTGCAGAGGGCGGCCATCAGCCTCTGCATCGCTTCAGCGGACAGCCCGTGACCGCTCTTTTGGAATGCGGTCTCGATGTCCTTTGCAAGCTTGATCGCGTCGGCCGAGACTCCACTCGGCGCAGACTTTACACCTGCTGCGGAAACAATCCTCGGCTTTGCGGTCGCCGGCGCGCGCCGTGCAGATTTGGCAGACGCTTTGGACTTAGGCGATGACATAGATGTCATCCTCCCTCTGCACGATTTGATATTTGCGCAGCTTCATGCGGCGGTCGGAGACGCATTCGCCGGTCTTCATGTCGTATTCCATGCCATGCCAGGGGCAGACGAAATGCATCTCGGTCTCCGAGAAATAGAGTCCCTGCGAAGTCTTGTCCGGCCGCAGCCGCTCTTCGACCTTGGCGATGGTCAGGCCTTCGCAAGCCGGGCCGCCCTGATGCAGGCAGAAGTTGCTGTAGGCATAGAACTGACCCTTGTCACGAAAGACCCCAATCTCGTGCTCGCCGACGAAGACGATGCGGCGATCGCCGTCCTTGAATTCGGAGGCTTTGGCGACGAATTTTTCAGCCATGGGGCGCCCTTCGTTTTCGTCCGCGGCCCGCGCCACGGGTGGCCTAAATGACCCGTTGAAGAGTAAAATGCCTTCTCCGCGCCGTAAATGCAATCAGTGGCCACGGCGGGGCCGGCGGCAGAAATTGCAACGCTGCAATGCGGCGAGCGGTGCAAGAGCCCCATGATATGAGATAGTCAAAGGCATGATCCGATTTAAATTCCACCGGAACATGTTCTAAATTATCGGTTGCGATCGAGCGACCGCGGAGGGAGACATGAACGCCACAGTGACCGGACTGCGCAGCGTGGAGCTCGCGGTTTTCGATCTCAAGCAATCGGCAGATTTCTATCGCAGGGTTTGGGGGCTTGAGCCGATTGCCTCCGAAGGCGATGCGGTGCACCTGCGCGCAACTGGACGCGAGCACCATGCCGTCACGCTGCGCGAGCGGCCGCGGGCCGCGCTGCTCGGCGTGCATTTCGAGGCGCGGGATCGCGCCACGGTCGATGCACTGTACGCGCAGGCCAAGGCGCTTGGCGCCAATGTGCAGAGCGCGCCAGCGCCGCTCGAGAGCAGCGCCGGCGGCGGTTACGGCTTCCGGCTGTCGACGCCCGAAGGACATCCGCTCTCCATTTCATCGGATGTGGCGCGCCACGGCGACGGCGAGGATGAAGTTTCGCGGCCCACCAAGCTCACGCATGTGGTGCTCAACAGCGCCGAGGTGGAAAAGCAAACGGCGTTCTTTCTCGACGTACTCGGGTTCAAATGGGCGGACAGCACCAAGATGATGGATTTCATCCGCTGCTGCTCCGATCATCACAGTGTAGCGTTCGCGCGCGGCAGCGGGCCGTCGCTCAATCACATGGCCTACGAGATGCCGAGCATCGATGGGCTGATGCGGGGAGCGGGCCGGCTCAAGCAGAGCGGCTTCGACATCGCCTGGGGCGTCGGTCGGCATGGCCCGGGCAACAACGTGTTCTCCTATTTCGTCGAACCGAACGGCTTCGTCGCTGAATACACGACCGAGGTCGATCAGGTGGACGATTCTTACGTGCCGCACGACGCAAAGTGGTGGGAAAGTCTCAATTATTGGCCGGACCGCTGGAACATGACGGGGCCGCCATCGACCGCCGCCCGTTACGCCATGTCAGGCAAGCTGGTCGAGGACAACAACGAACGTTGCGAGCAGATCATGGCGCGCAAGCTCGGACGCTGACGCATCTTTGTCCAAGTTGCAGACAAGCGAGGCGCGTTTCCGGCTATTGCGCCGTGCCGCCGATGATGGAAATCACCCCCGACGACGGCAGCTGCTTGGCGGATGTATTGAGGGCGAGCAGCTGCTTGACCAGTTCGAGCACCTGTAGGCTGCGACCGACCCGCTCGGGATTGGTCGGGATTGAATACATCGTGTTGTTGTAGTTGACCGAGTAGATCGGTTCCTCGGCCGGGCCTTGCTCCAGCAGGAACAGGTTCTCGCAGCGGTAAGATGCATGGACGCGGCGCCTGTCAGCAAGACGCATCATTTCGGTCTTCTTTTCAAGCGTCCCATTGTTGACCCGGGAATCGCAGTCCTCCAACGGAATTTCTCTGAAATGCAGACCGGTCTTCACCTGAATGATTCGAGACTTCCCATCCTCCGGCACAAGATTTTGACGCGTGATTTCGCCAAGATAATAGAGAATGCCTTCGACCGATCGCGTCTGAAATTTGAATGTCACATGCTTGCCGGTAAACAGATGGAACGGAAATGCGTCCTCGCCGGAGAAATCATCTGACGCGCGTGCATCGCTCTCCAATCGCCTCATGCGATCCAAAAATGCGGGAGCCAATTTGATGCCGTGGAACTGCGACGTTCCGCCGTCGCCCGAACCCTGCGCGCCGGGGATTGGCGGGCAGTGATCGCCCAGCTTTCTTCCCTGGGCGGCCGCCATCTGTTGCGCTGTCTGCCTTGCCTGTGCCGATGGCCTTCGCAACGATTCGTTACCGCAATAGCCGTCCGGCGTGATATCCAGCCAAGATGGGTTCTGGTCGCCGGTGACGGCGAAACAGAATCGGAAATGGCTGGATCGTCTTGCAAGCCGGTACTCGCCGCGTTCGCTGCGGATATCCAGCCCGGCCGCTGAGGCCTTGGAATAGGCCTCCACCATTTTCGCGGTTTCGGTGGGATTGAGCCTTGCCCTCGTTGGCGTAATGGCCGGTCCATAGGCAATGCTGTCGGCCACGCGCTCCGTGGTAAATCCCGAGCTGATGAGATATTCGGCGAGCGCTTGAAATTGACCGAAACGCAATACGTTTCTCACGTCGTTGCTGAACGTGAAGCGGGCACAGCCGGGGCCGTCGGTCACGATCATTTCGACTTTCGAGACGAAGAGATCGAACAGGACCTCCGGCGGGAAACCCTGCTGCACGTAATAGTCGATGATCTGAGGCGTCACCGGAGTGAGGATGCCCTGGTAGAATTCCTGCGTGTCGAGGATGGGCACCACAAAGGTCGGGCCGCCGCTCATGGTACCCGAGGCGGTGCCGGTGCCGGTGAGGATGCGGCCAATCGCCGTGTTACCTATTTGGGTGGATGGCGGAGCGAGAGCTCCGAGATCTTGTACGGTGGGCGTTTGATGGGTGTTAGTATAACCACCGCCGACAGTACCGCTCACGCTGGCCGTGCCGGTAATGGATTGCAAACCGGTGAACTGCATCGGTCGGCGCAGGCTGGCACGGATGATGTTGAGCAGAAGATTTTGCTGCTGGGTTTTCTCAGCCTGCAGATTGTACTCGACGGCGCGCTCGGAATATTTGTCGACAATCGCGCATCCGGTAAGCGCAATTGTGGCAAAAGCTGCGCCAGCCGCAATGTGTCGGCCTCGACGCACGATACGCTGACGCGACATACCGTCCCCCCATATCCCCGATGCGGGAATATATTTTGGAAGACTATAGCAAACCGGGGTATTCGGAAATAGCCAAGGTCTGTCGGGCTTGCCGCAGCCGATTGCGCCCTGGGATTAAGGTGGTAGCAGTTTCCATTGCAGCGCGAGGTGAGCCACTATCATCCCTCTTGAATTCACCCACCTGCACAAGGCATCCATGACCGGGCGCCGACGTGCAATACGGCACAAATTCACATCATGAGTTCGTATGAGGATACAATCGCCGCATGATCATTGACTTTCAGCAACACTACACGCCGGCCGAATTGCTCAAGGGCGATACGAAGGCGGTTTCGGTGCAGGTGGACGAGCGCGGCAACCCCAACTATCTGCTCAATCCGCTGCTCGCCGATTTGCCCGCGCATATCAGGATGATGGATCGCGCCGGGATCGATGCGGGCGTGCTGTCGTGCGGAACGGGCTTTGATCAGCCCGATCTGGCGATCTGCCGGCAGATCAATGACCGCATGCGCGCGGCGGAGAAGGATTTTCCGGGCCGGTTCATCGGACTTGCGCATGTGCCCGCGCTCAAACCCGAAGAGGCCCAGGCGGAGCTCAAACGCTGCGCGGTCGATCTCGGGTTTCCGGGCGTCGTGATCGGGTCGGAATTGCAGGATCAGCCGCTTGACGCCGAAGCTTTGCGGCCGTTTTGGCGCGCCTGCGCGGATCTCGGGCTTTACGTGTTCATCCATCCGCTGGCGCGCGTGATCAACTGGAACCGCATGGATGCCGACGATCTCGGCCGCATGCTGGGATGGGAATTCTCGCTGATGACCGCGACGGTGCGCATCATCAATTCGGGCTTGCTGGACGAATTGCCCACGCTGAAAATCCACTTCTCGCATTTCTCCGGCGGCATCGGACGCTATCGCGGCCGCATCAACGGATTTCAGCAGCGCCAAAAATGGGGTACCGCGAAAGTTCCGCGTCATGGCCGCCAGCCAAAGCTTGCATTCGATCACTATCTTGATCATCGGCTGTTCTACGATTGCGCCGGTTGGGCGGGACCCGATCCATGCGGGCCACTCGGGGCACACTGGGTGCACTTCGGCTTACAGGAGGTTGCGTTGTCGCAGTGCGTGTTCGCGACCGATTATCCGCAGGCGATCCGTGATCCGCAGGAGGTCGTCAACTACGTGGCAGAGGTGCGTGCGCTCGATCCCAATGCGAATGCACTGGTCGATGGGCTCAACGCGGAAAAGCTGATTCCGAATATCCGCGAACGCGTGGCAAAGCGGAAAAAATAAAACCGGTCGTGCTTGAGGCCGAAATTTTTGCGCCTTACGGCTTCGGCTCGCTCCCGAAGGCCTTGATGTAGCGCTCGGCGACATTGGCCGGTGTCGCGGCGACGAGCGACACGACCTTGTCGATTTCCTCACCGGGAACGAAGTTGATCTCGATCTTGGCTTTGTCGACTTCAGCCAGGAATTCCTTGTCGTTGGCAAGATCTGCGAACGCCTGGCGAAGCATTGCGATCCGGTCGGCTGGCACGCCCGGTGGGGCGACAATCGGCCGTGCCGCAGTCTTCTGCGTGAAATGCAGTTCCATGACCTTGCGGTCGGCGTCGTTTTTGACGAAGTTGAGCGCGGACGGAAGACCGCCCAGCTCGGGTTCCTTTTTCAAGGCTCCCTGCAGCAACAGCGTGACCGTCTTGTCAGCGAGCCATTGCGGACGCACGGCCTTGATGCTCGCCCACGACCAGTCGGCGATACCCTGCACCTCGCCGCGTTCGATTGCCAAAGCGATCGCTGCAGTGCTGTTGTAGCCGGTCACGACCTTGAATTTGGTGCCGATCAGCGAATTGTAGATCTTCGGTGTCGTTTCGGGATCGACGCCGGTGATGCCGCCGACGATAAGCTCCTTGTCGAATAAATCCTGGGTCGACTTGTGCGGGGCGGTGTGCCAGGCGAGCGTTACCGCGACGTCGCTGTTGAGACTGCCAAGCCAGTGAAACTTCTCGATCTCGAAGCGAACGCCAGCCGGATAAATCAACTTGGCGAGCAGCATGCCGCGCTGGATCAGCGCGATCGTGGTACCGTCGGCCGGGGCGGTCGCGAACATGTAATTCGCTGCCGCGATCCGGGCCGGCATGTTCTGCACCACGATGCCGGGCTTGCCGGGAATATGCTTGGGGAGATGCCGCGCAACGGCGCGTGCCTGCAGATCGTATCCGCCGCCAACGCCCGCGCCTACGATGAATGTGATCTGTTTGCCGGCGAAAAAGTCGTCCGCAGCCGCTGGTGCAGCTTGCGCAATCAGGAGTGTGGCGAGCGCCGCGGATATGCGAAGTTCGATCCATCGGGTCATGGCCGAAGTCCTCCGACCGGACGATATCACGCTTTCCATGAGCGCGGCGGTGCTTGACCCCGCTGGCTCGCTGCGGCCTTATCCGCCCGGACCGCGTTCGGGAGGATCACGTTGAAAGCCATTATTATTCGTGAATTCGGCCCGCCTGATGTGCTCAGGCTGGAGGATGTGCCGACGCCTGAGCCCGGGCCGGGCGAAGTGCTCATCAAGGTCCATGCGGTCTCGGTGAACCGAACCCTCGACACGGTGGTGCGGGCCGGCAAATACGCGCGGCGCGTGACGCTGCCGCTGGTGCCCGGCGTCGACCCGTCCGGGGTCATCGCCAAGCTTGGCCCGGGGGTGAGCGGGCGCAAGGTCGGCGACCGTGTGGTGACGCAACTGCGCGTGCGCGCGCCGACCGATACCGAGCCGCCGCGGCTGATGGGCGTGCATACCTGGGGCGGCTATGCGGAATACGTCAAGGCGGCGGCGGACAGCACAACCATCGTGCCGGACGGAATCGATTTTCCGACCGCCACGGTTGTGGCCCGTCACGCGCCTACGGCTTTCTTCCTGCTGCGCGATAAGGCGCAGCTCAAGGCCGGCGAATGGGTGCTGGTGATGGGCGCGGCCGGAGGGCTCGGTAGCGCCGGCGTGCAGGCCGCGAAGTATCTCGGCGCGAGGGTCATTGCGGCCGCGGGCTCCGATGAGCGGATCAAGGTCGGGCGCGAGCTCGGCGCGGATGCCGGGATCAATTATCGCGGCCAGGATTTGACCGTCGAAGCGATGCGAATAACCGAAGGCCGCGGCGTCAATGTGGTGTTCGAAAACATCGGCGCGCCGGATTTGTTCCCGAAGGCGCTGGCATCCCTTGCGCGGAGCGGTCGGCTCGTCACGGCCGGCGGGCATGGCGGCGGCATTGTTCCGCTTGACGTCAATCGGCTCTATCAAAACCAACTCAGCATCATCGGTGCGACCGGCGAGACCAAAGAGGACGTGCGCATGAGTTTGCAGGCGGCGGCCGAAGGACGTCTCAAGGCGTTGATCGATTGCGTGCTGCCGCTCAGCCAAGCCGCGCATGCGCACGAAATCGTGGAAGGCCGCGCGGGTATCGGCAAGGTGATCCTCGATCCGACGCGGGTGTGAAGTCCCCGGGAGTCTGCCGTGAGCGATCTGAAAGACATACGAACCGACGTGGTGGGTAGCCTGCTGCGGCCGGCCGCGGTGATCGAGGCACGGGCGCGATTTGACGAGGGCAAGCTCGATGCGGACGGGCTGCGGCACATCGAGGACGAGGCGGTGCGCGACGCCGTCGCGCTGCAGGAAAGCGTGGGCCTCGATGTCATCAGCGACGGCGAAATGCGGCGGCTCAATTTCCAGGACAGTTTTGGCGCCGCGGTCGAGGGCTATGACGCAAGCCGGAGCACACTGCTTGCCTACAACAAGCGCGTCGAGGGCGGCAGCGCGCTGCGGCGATGGGAAGTGCCGGTCCACGAGAAGGGCACGGCGATTTCTCATCGTCGGCCGGTGGTGAGCCGCCTCAAGCTCACGCGCAATATCCCGCTCGAAGAATTTCGCTTTGTCGCCGGTGTCGCCAGGAAGCCGGTGAAAGTGTCGCTGATCGGACCCGACCGGATTTCCCAGCGGTTCGACCATGCCGCCTCAAAAGCGGTCTATCGCACGATGGACGATTTCCTCGCCGATGTGATCGCGATCGAGCGGCAGATGATCCGGGGTCTCGTCGATGCCGGCTGTCGATACGTGCATGTCGATGCGCCCGGCTATACGGCCTACGTCGACGAGCCGTCGCTTGCGCAGATGCGCGCGCGTGGGGAGGACCCGAAGGAAAATTTCGCGCGATCGTTGAAGGCCGATGCAGCCGTGATCGCGAATTTTCCCGGCGTGACTTTCGGCATTCATCTCTGCCGCGGCAACCAGCGCAGCATGTGGCATCGCGAAGGCACCTACGACGCGATCGCCGAGTGCCTGTTCAACGAGCTGCCACACGATCGTTTCCTCTTGGAATACGACAGTCCGCGCGCCGGCAGTTTTGCGCCGCTGCGCTTTGTTCCGAAGGGCAAGGTGGTCGTACTCGGACTCGTGAGCACCAAAGTGCCGGAGCTGGAAGGTGCGGACGAGCTCAAGCGCCGTATCGAGGAGGCGAGCCGGTATCTGCCGCTGGAGCAACTCGCGCTCAGCCCGCAGTGCGGCTTCGCGTCCGACGTGGTCGGCAACCTGATCAGCGCGGACGATCAACGGCGCAAACTCGAACGCGTGGTCGAGGTCGCAAGGCTCGTCTGGCAGTGACGGGTTCTTCGTTTACGGCGTGATCCGCTCCAGCAGTTTCTGCGGCGGCGGGTCGCCCCATTGCGAAACCAGGCCTTCTTCCGCCGAAATCAGATTGCTGCCGTTCCTGATGTTGAAGCGGTCGCTGTCGGCCCAATGCTCATGCACGCGGCCCCACGGATCGGCCCAGTAGTCATAGACTTGGCTGCCGAGCAGATGCCGGCCGATGCCCCACATGTGCTCGTACTTGCCATAGTCGCGCATGTAGTAATGGCCCATGAACACGTCGTCGATGTCCTGCACCTCAAACGAGACATGGTTCAAGCCGGCATGACCGTGCTTAAGCGCGAAGAATACGTGATGGTCGACGAAGGTGTCGCCGCGATCGCAGCGATTGAACGAGCCGATCAGGTTTTCCTTTTCGCCGGCATAAACGTCGTCCGAGCAGACAAGCCCGAGCGTGTCGCGGAACCACGCGATCGTCTCCTTCAGCTTTGGCGTACCCATGACGCCGTGGCCGATGCGTTTGACCCGTGAGGCGCCTTTCGGAATGCGCATCGCCTGGCCGGCACGGGCTGTCGGCGCGTACCCGGAATTGATCAATTGGCGCGGCGCTTTGATTTCGGGGAGCCGCTCGATGCCGTACACGACCTCGATCTGGTAGCCGTTCGGTTCCTTCAGCCGCACGCGCTTGCCGCCGCCGGGCTCGTCGATGTTCTCCACGCCGGAGGCGCCGGGCGCCTTGGCGACCTTGTGCAGGTCATCCTCGCTTGCGGCGTAATAGGCGAGGCCCACGAACCTGGGCTCACCCTTCTCGGTGACGTGGATATGGTGGGGCGGGTCAGTGCCGCGCATGTAGAGAGCTTTGTCCGTGCGCGCGGATTTGATCAACCCGAAACGGGTCAAGAACTCTTCCATCTTGTCGAGATCCGGCGAGCGCAGCCTGCCGTAAGCGATATCGGTCACCTTGATCATAGCCATCTGGGCCACCCTTTGAGCTTTGAGCGTTATTGTTGGCGGCGGTTGTCGCCGCGTTCGATCGCGGCAACGATATCGCAGCGCATCGAGCGAGGCAATTTCTTCACGGCCATCGATTGAGCCTGTGGGCGCCGAGACTCAACAGAGCTGATATGCAGGCTTGAGCGGGCAACTGGTGGGCGCGGAACGGATGTGCTGATATCCCGCGCAAACAAGAAGGGGAGGGATGCGTGAAACTTGTGCTGTTCCAAGCCGGGACCGGCGGCGACATTTTGCCGGGTCTCATGACCGAGCGCGGCATCGTCGACATTTCGAGCGCGGTGAAGAAGGACTACACGCCGCAACTGACCATGGTCGACATTATCGACAATTACGAAACGTTGCAGCCGGCCTTGCAGCAGCTTGCCGTAAAGGGACCGGCGCTGCCGCTCTCGAATGTGCGTTTGAAACCGCCGTTGCCGCGGCCGGGTAAAATCCTCGCCTGCATCGCGAACTATTGGGAACACGCGCAGCGGGAGCCTCGGCCGCTCAATATGTTCATGAAAAATCCGGACTCGGTGGTGGGGCCGGGCGACACGATCATGCTGCCGGAATTCACGGTGCCGTGGATATTCATGCATGAGGCGGAGCTTGCGCTGGTGATGAAGGGACCGGCGAAAATGGTGAAGGCGAAAGACTGGAAACGTGCGGTTTTCGGCTACACCTGCCTCATCGACGTCTCCGCCCGCGAGCAGGGGCGACGCACGTGGCCGGCAACGCCGCTCACGAGCTGGCTCGGGAAATCGTTCGACACGTTCTCGCCGATCGGACCGTGCATAGCGACAGCAGACGAAATTGCGGACCCGAACAACCTCATCGTGCGTTTCTGGAATGACGGGCAGTTGCGTCACAACTACAACACCGACGATATGGAACATCGCGTGCCGGCGCTGGTGGAATTCGCCACTACCGTGATGACGATGAATTCCGGCGACCTCATCGCCTGCGGCACCAACCACGAGGGTTTGGGCGCGTTGCAGGACGGCGAGACCGTCGACATAGAAATCCAACATATCGGCAAGATGACGCTGAAGGTTTCCGATCCGCTCAAGCGCAAGTGGGAGCGCGGGGTCTACATGGGCGTCGATTCGACGAATCCGGAAGCCGTCAGGCGGCACCGGCCGCAAGGCGGCCCCACGGCGACCGGCGCGATCTGAGGCGCAGGAATTTTATGGCGTCGCAGGCCATCAAGACGGTCGGCATGATCGGGCTCGGCAAGATGGGCAGCCCGATGGCGCGGCTGCTTGCGGCCAAGGGTTTTGCGGTCATCGGCTATGATGTGCGCGAGACCGCCGGCAAGGCGGCAGCAAAACACGGCGTTGCGATCGCGGTCTCGCCGTCGGATCTGGCGCGACAAAGCGATCTCGTGATCGTCGTCACCGGTTTCGAGCACGAAGCCGAAGCCGCGCTGTTCGGGGAAAACGGCGCGGTCAATGGCGCACGGCCTGGCACGATCATCGGAATAGCTTCGACCATTTCGCCCAGCGGCATGCGCGACATTGCAACGCGACTTGCGGCGCGATCACTCGTGCCGCTCGATATTCCGCTTTGTCGTGGAGAGCCTGCCGCGGAAGCGGGCAAGCTTTTGATCACCGGCGGCGGCGATAAGGCGGCGTTCGAGCGCTGCCGTCCCGCCTTCGCCGCCTTCGCCGATGCGATCTTTCATCTTGGGCCGGTGGGCTCGGGCCAAGTCGGCAAGATGGTCAACAACCTGATTCTTTGGGCCTGCATTTGCGCGAACGACGAGGGGCTTCGGCTCGGACAGACGCTCGGGGTTGATCGCAAGGCCATGCGCGACATGTTGCTACAGTCGAGCGGGCAAAACTGGGCGCTGGCGTCAGGCGCCGGCGATCGTCCGATGCCCTGGGCCGAGAAAGACATGATGATCGTGCTGGAAGAGGCCGACGCCGCACGGCTCAGTCTTCCGCTGTGTGGCGTCATCAAAGAAGTCATCAAGGGCATCAAGGTCGCGCGTGGCGAGTAGTTCGGCACGACGAATAGGCAGAAATGCCCAGCTCTTCAAGGTTGTAGGAACATAGTCGCACACTCGTTAATTGACTCGACGGCGCACCGATGTTACCCAAGAAATACTTGGAACCATTGTGGAATAGATGCGCGTGCGGTTGGTGTTGTGCGTCATTTTTCGATTTTACAGTAATGTGACGGGCCGCTCGCGTGAATAGATAGCGTATTAGTCGTGTATTTCTTGCGTGCGCAATGTATTAGAAAACATTTCTAAGCCTTTGAAGCGTATAGAATATGCCTTATGTTTCAATATACTTTTTGTTAACGACTGTATACGTGTTCCTCACAATAGATTTTGTTGCGGAAAATGCTGATTCTGTTCGCGTCCTTGTCGAATCGCTCGGTCCCGTTGGCCAAGCCTCGCGAGATTCAAAACGGGCGCCAATGCAGCGAAGACAAATATGAAGCTGTCGATTCGCTTGACGCTCGTCATGGTTGCCCTGGTGGCGGGGACCACCGCGGGCATGCTCTTTTTCGCCAACCACGTTCTTGAGAGCGCCATCGGGGCCGGCGCCCGGCGCCAGCTGGAGACGCGCGCCCGTCTGCTCGCAACCATGCTGGACGACAAACTCGGCGAGGTCAGCGCCGACGTCCTCATCATTCCATCGACGACGGCGCTACGTCGATTGATAGTCACGCGCCACAGCGACGCAACACTTGCCGGCGGGATGGATTCGGAAGCCGAGCGACTCGCGAGCTACATGAAATCGAAACTTGCCGCCAACGCGTCGTACCTGGCGTTCGGCATCATCGGGATCGACGGCGGCCGTGAAATATTGCGCGTGGACCGGCTGGCCCCCGATGGCTCCATCCGGACTGTCCCGAACGAAGAGTTGCAGCGTAAAGACGATACTGACATCTTCAAGCAGACAATAAAAATCAAGGCCGGGGACGTGTACATTTCACCAGTTCGCAATATTCAGAATTCAGCGCACATCACTGCTTTGCCCGTCCTGCAGGTCGCGACGCCCATTTATGCAGCCGATGGCACGGTATTCGGCGTTGTGTTCCTGAGTGCAAATGCCCGACTGATCATCGATGCGATCCATTCGATTCAGGCTTCCGGCACAGTGGGCGAGCAAGAGCGGGTGTATGTGGTCAATGATCGCGGCGAATATTTCGTCAATCTTAATCTTCTTAATCAATCGCGCGAATTGAGCTCCGCTTCGGTCCGGCCGAACCGACTCATCGATCTTATGGGTGACCTCAACGATTTGCTCGAAATCAGGCAGCCGCAATCCCGCCAGTTGAGCACTCTCGATGGACAGGAATACGACGCCGCGATTGTGGCGGCGCATCCGGAGAAAGGAGCCCGGTTCGGCGCGTTCATTACGGTGCCGCATGCGGAAACGATGGCGCCGATTGCATCGGTGCAGAAAGCCAGCCTGATCGCCGGCATGATCGCGGTGATCGGCGCGGTTGTGCTGGCGTGCCTGCTGGCAAAGTCGCTGACAAAGCCGCTGGTGCAAATGACCGAAGCAATCGAGACCTTCAAGCCAAATCAACCACTCAAAATATCCGATGCAGCACTGAATGCGTCTGGCGAGATCGGGGTCCTCACTCGTGCATTCGCCCACATGGCGGAGGAAATCAAGAGAGCGGCTGCCAGTTTGCAACACGCGAGCGAAGAACGCGAACACATCAAGGATGAATTTGTCGCGATGGTCAGCCACGAGCTGCGCACGCCTCTGACGTCAATCGCCGCGTCGCTCGGGTTGTTGGTCGCGGATCCCGCCGACAAGATGTCCGCTGCCGCCAAGCGTCTGTTGCGCATTGCGCATTCAAACAGTCAGCGTCTCGTGCGGCTGATCAACGACATTCTGGACATCGAAAAAATCGAATCCGGAAAAATCGAATTTCATATGAGAAGACTCGATGTTCGTCGGCTCGTGGAGCAGGCGATCGAGAGCAACAGAAGTTTCGCCGATCAACACGAAGTCAATGTGCGGCTTGATCACAAGGCGAAACAAGGCTTCGTGCAGGCCGATGTCGATCGACTGACGCAGGTCGTCACCAATCTGCTTTCCAATGCGGTAAAATATTCGCCGCGGGCGGGTGAAGTTTTGGTCACCATCGAGAATGTCGACGCGACGGTGCGCATCAGTGTGCGTGACCATGGATCGGGCATACCGGAAAAGTTCCGGTCTCGAATCTTCGAGAAGTTCGCGCAGGCCGATTCCAGCGACGTGCGTCAGAAGGGTGGCACCGGCCTCGGCCTGAACATCGTCAAACAGATCGTCCTTAAACTCGGCGGGAAGGTGGGTTTCGACGACGCGCCGGACGGTGGAACGATCTTTTATGTCGATTTGCCTCTCGCCGCGGATCTCGAAGCGGCCGTCGATCGCGCAATAATTTCGCGCGGACAGAGCCAGCAAAATACATTCGAGCGCAATAGGGAGGTCGCATGATCTCGATGCGTATCCTTCACGTCGACGACGAGCCGGACATCCGCGAAGTCGTTGCAATATCGCTCGGCCTCGATCCGGAATTCAGCGTCAAAAGTTGCCCGTCGGGTGGAGACGCCCTGACAGCGGCTGCCGAATGGTTGCCCGACCTCATCTTACTCGACGTGATGATGCCGGAAATGGACGGTCCAACGACGCTGGCGCGCCTGCGGGAGAGCCCGAGCACGAATGCCATCCCGGTCATATTCATGACCGCGCGGGCGCAGCCGCGCGAGCTTGAGCGTTTCCGCGCGCTTGGAGCAGCGGGGGTCATTTCAAAGCCTTTCGACCCGCTGACACTGGCGGCTTCGGTGCGGGGCTGCATACAGCCGGACAAACGCTTCGCCGGAGCGCGCGCGCGGTTCCTCAAGCGCGCAAAGATTGAAGTGGCTTCACTCAGTCGCGACAAGTCCGAGCTTGCCGACGAGGCGAAGGCATCACCGGCCCTCGACCGCATCATCGTATCCGCGCACAAGCTCGCCGGCGGCGGTGGGACTGTCGGGCTTGGCGAAATCAGCGCCAGCGCATTTGCCTTGGAGCAATGCGCAATCGCCACGCTCGCCGGCACCGATACGATTCCAAGCGTCGAAAATGCGCTCGATAAGCTGATCGACGTGATCGAGCATATTTAAGTCTTGGCGATTAATAAGTCTTGGCGGTTAAAATATCAGGTCCGTCAATGTATGGCCGAAGACGAGGCCTTTTCGGCATGACTGTTGTGCTGATGGCGGCGGCGTTGGTCGCCTCGAGCGCGAGAACGGACAGGCGCCTTGATGGGTTCAACATCGTTGTTTCTCCCGGTCATCCTTTCGGCAGCGCGTCGGCAAGACAATCTCTGACTTTGGCAAAGAAGGTTGGCGCATCAGCGGTCGCCATCGTGCCCTTTCTTTGGCAGGCCGTGCCGACGAGCGCCGATATCGTCCGTGGTTCCGACATGGATGATGCCGGATTGAGGCAGGCAATTCGGGATGCGCGCAGGCTCGGTCTTGCGACCATCGTCAAACCGCAGGTCTGGGTGGATGGAAGCTGGGCGGGTGCGATTACGCTCGGTACGGAGGGCGACTGGCATGCCTGGTTTGCACGCTATCGCGCGCAGCTCGTGCGGCTGGCCCGGGTGGCGGCTGAAGAGAGGGCCGATGTGTTTTGCGTCGGCACCGAATTGAGCAGGACAATCGGGCGTGCGGAATGGGTGAGCGTCATCGATGCCGTGCGGGTCAATTTTCCCGGCGAGCTGGTCTATGCGGCGCATAATGTCGAGGAAGCGGAGCGAGTGCCGTTCTGGGATCGGCTCGATGCCGTCGGCGTGACGCTCTACCCACCGCTCGGCAACGATGGCGATCGCTCCTTCCGTCTGGCGATCATGCGCGGGATCGTTGATCGGCTTGACGCTCTTGCGGCGCGCACCGGCAAGCCGGTGATCGTGGGCGAAATCGGTATTCGCTCGGCGCAAGGGGCTGCTGCCGCGCCGTGGCAAAGCGCGGAGGAACGCGAAGCGGAGGCGGATCTCGCTCTGCAGGCGGACGTGCTGTCAGATTGGCTGAAGAGTCTCGACCGACCTTCGATCCGCGGCGTCCTGGTGTGGCGCTGGTTTACCGATCCCAATGCGGGCGGAAAAACCGATACGGATTTTACCGTGCAGAACAAGCCGGCCGAACGCGTACTGGCGTGTGCGTGGTTGCTGCGCTGCGACGCTGACTAGAACTTATACCACAGTCCAATGATGCCGCCGTTTTCCTGAAGCGCGTTGCGGCCCGCATAGGTGGTGAAGGCACCGGCCTGCAGCGCGAGCGACGTCGTGATCGAGTAGACCCCGCTGAGCTGAAATTTGTAGTACTCATAGCTGGCGGGCGACAGCGGCCCGCCGGCGCCTTCGGAAAATACGTTGAAGAATTGCGTAAGAATGAGCCAGCGCGGCAGGGGCCGAATCCCAAACGTGAAATCGGTGCGGAATTCGCTCGGATAGCCGTTGTCGCGGAAGCGCTGGGCGAGTTCCAGATCGATAAATGCCGGCATGCTGCCGAGCGTGAAGCCGTGGCCGAGCAAGCCGCGCACGTCGTATTCGTAGCCGGTGTAGCCGACGGCCGCAGGGTTGGCGTTATCGCTCGTGCCCGGAACGCGGACGGTCGCCTGTCCGGACACCACCCATGATTCATTTTCCCAGAATTTGTAGCGGCCGCCGACTTCGGTGTAGCCGAGACCGCTACGGCTTGAATTGGTCGGAGCACCGATATCGACGTGTTGCAGGCTCGGCGAGAATATGAATGTGAAACGGCTGGTAATGCCGTATTCGAACAGACCTTGCAGCTCGTATTTATTGTAAGTCGGGACATTCGACATCCCGGATCGTTCAAATGCGCGGACCGCGCTACTCGCCGTCGCTGTTACGACGGCGTTGCCGCCGCCTTCCGGTTGGGTCCAGGCGCCGGCGTTCGTCGGTGACGGAGCCGCAAAGGCAGCAAGAAACACGCCGCAGGTTCCGACCTTCAACACACGCATACTCCACAAGCACAAAGGCTACTGTTTCGGCCTTGCGGCCATCGTCAGATCGCGAGAGCCAACACGCGATTGCCCCCCGCGGCTGCGACTTCCTGTACTTTGGAAATTGCCAGCGTGAGCAGATGGACGCGGTCGATCGCGCTGCGGACTTTTCCGGTGATCGCGGCGACGCTCGCGGTCAGATGGTCAGAGACGATCGATTCTGAATTCTGCAGGCGAAGCTTCGACACGGTGCTGCATAGCGAATCGCCGAGCATGCGGGCCGCGTTGGCGGCGTAGTCCGGCGCGATCACTACGATCGTTCCGTTGCGATAGGCTGCGGCGACAATTCCCACGGTCGCCGCCAGTCTGCGGATCGCCTGCGCGATTTGGGAGAGCGCGCTCTGCGAGGCATCCGCTCCATGGGCGGCTTTGTAGATCTCGAAGCGGTCGAGCGAGAGCGCGAGCACCGAAATCGTGTCATCGGTCCGGTGCTTGGTCGCGGCGGTGAGATAGGCTTCCGCGACCTCGCCGACGAACAGGCCGGTGGCCTCGTCGATCCAGATATCGGCGCGGCGGTCGCCCCAATTCGAAAGAAAAGTCAGCAGCTCGTGCTCGCGCGCTTGCCGCCGGTCGAGTTCCGCCTTGAGCTTGAGGGCCGCGCGGACGCGGGCGACGAGCTCGGTTCGATTGATGGGCTTGGTGATGTAGTCGGTGGCGCCGGCGACGAAGGCATTCGCCAGACTGTCCATGTCATCCAACGTCGTGACCATGATGATCGGGATGTCGGTATAGCGGGCATCGTTGCGAATACGCGCGCAGCATTCGATGCCGTCGATTTCCGGCATCACGATGTCGAGCAGCACCAGATCGACATTCGACTGTTGGTCGCTTGGGCCGCCGACGTCGAGCGTCTTCAGCGCTTCCCAGCCCGAAGCTGCGGTGACGACGTCGTCGTAGCCGGCGGACAAGAGCGCCGCTTCGGTCAGTTCGCGTGAATCCTCGGCGTCATCGACAATGAGTATCCGCACGGGTGCCTCCGTATTTTTGCTTAGTGTCCACGATAGGGTTCACAGTAGTTCGCACGCGCTTAATCTTTCTTATCCGGGATGCGCTCAAACATTTTCCAAGTCGTGTTTTGGTATATGACGCGATAACCGACAGCGCCTTCGCGATAGAGCGCAGGAAACGCCTTGTTCAATCGATCGCTTATTCCGATCAAGCTCTGCGGATCCGGTACGGCGACGAAGGGTGCATCGAGACGGGCGAGCAGCAGTGCGAGCGCGAACGGCTCGCTTGAAGGAGCAAACACGCCGCGCGCGCTGCCGCGGCCAACCACGATCGCTGGTGCATTCTGGCTATCGACGAGAATGCCATCGCGATCGACCATGGCACCGCCGGCGGCAAGGGTGTCGATGCGTTCGCTATCGCCGCCGCGGCTTTCGATCAGTGCCGCCAGACGTGTCGTAGTGGCTGGATCGATCAGCGCAAGGCTGATCAAGCCGCCAATCCATCCGAGTACGAGCAGCGGCAAGATGGCGGTAAGGCGCTGGGAGACGGTCGGCACACGAATCATCGCGATGGCTGCAAGCACGGGTGAGGCGACAGCGAGCGCCGAAGGATCGCCGAACAGGCCGGTCGCGACGGTGCTCGCGGCCGCGACAATCAAGGCGGCGGCAAATACGAGTGCCGGCGCGACCAAGGGGCGCCTGCGAATGACCCAGGAAAACGCGACAATCGCAACGGGGGCACCGAGGACGAGGGCGGCGCCGGTGGCCAGGCTCGCGTCGACCGTCAGCCCGCCGCTCAAATTGTCGCCAATGAGATGAGCGATGCCCACCGCCCAATGCGACAGGCTCTCGGCGGGAGCCGCGAAATAGCTCCAGCCTGCGCCGGGAAAAATCCATGACACGTAGACAAAAGCGAAGATGCCGAAGATCGTCGGGAACAGCAGCGCTATCAGGATGTTGAGCGAAGAGTTTGCAA
>Ga0187765_10000057_pt1 | contig 38187 bp, 36 predicted proteins | sample 0216_QUI02_MP05__3_FD_133018 | JGI IMG/M metagenome (GOLD analysis project Ga0187765, IMG submission 133018) | Tropical peat soil microbial communities from peatlands in Department of Meta, Colombia - 0216_QUI02_MP05_10_MG | ecosystem: Environmental > Terrestrial > Soil > Wetlands > Peat ...
GAACGGTCGGTCTCCATGGCCTGCATGCACTGCACCGACGCGCCCTGCGCGGCCGTGTGCCCGGTGAACTGCTTCTACACCACCGCCGACGCGGTGGTGCTCCACTCCAAGGACCTCTGCATCGGCTGCGGCTATTGCTTCTACGCCTGCCCGTTCGGTGCGCCGCAATATCCGAAAATCGGCAACTTCGGTTCGCGCGGCAAGATGGACAAGTGCACCTATTGCGCCGGCGGCCCGGAGACCGACGGCAGCCCGGACGAGTATGCGAAGTACGGCTCGAACCGGCTGGCCGAGGGCAAGCTGCCGCTGTGCGCCGAAATGTGCTCGACCAAGTCACTGTTGGCGGGCGACGGCGAGATCATCGCGCAAATCTACAAGGAGCGCGTGGTGAAACGCGGCTACGGCTCGGGCGCGTGGGGTTGGAAGACGGCCTATAAGGAAACCATCGCGTCCTAGGCGATGGCAACGAAAAATTCTGGGGACTGAGGAGGACTGACATGACGAGCATGCTCGCACGGGCTCGCTTCATCATCGGGGCGCTGATGCTGGTGTTCGCGGTTGCGATTGCACTGCCGGTTTCGGCGCAACAGGCGCGCAACCCGGATACCTCGGTCAATCCGACGGCAAGCTCGGTCAAGGAAGATCAGCTGTTCCAGGAGCTCAATCGCATCACCGGCCGATGCACAATCCCCGATCAGAAAGCCTGCACGATCGAGCAGCCGGCGGGCCGCGACTGGCGGGTGTTTCATGAAGTTTGGCTGCGTTGGATTGGCGGCGTTGCGATCGTCGTCATATTCGCCTTGCTGGTGATCTTCTATCTTTGGCGCGGCACGCTGCGTCTGGAACATCGGTCAGGACGCACGATGCTGCGGTTCACGGCGTTCGAACGCTTCGTGCATTGGATGACGGCGACCTGTTTCATCATTCTCGCCATTACCGGGTTGAACATCACCTTCGGCAAGCCATTGCTGCTGCCGCTGATCGGCGCGAGCGCGTTCAGCGCATGGTCCGAGGCGGCGAAATACGCGCATAATTTCCTGAGCTTCCCATTCACGATCGGTGTCGTGCTGATGTTCCTGATGTGGGTCGCCCAGAACCTGCCGACGAGCGTCGACGTCGAATGGTTTAAGCGCGCCGGCGGCATGTTGGGAGGCGGCGAACCGCCGGCCTACAAGTTCAACGGCGGCGAGAAGCTCATCTTCTGGATCGTCGTCATCGGCGGCGGCGCGGCCGCCGCGACCGGCTATCTTCTGCTGTTTCCGTTCTACGGAACCGGAATTGTCGGCATGCAGACCGCGCAGGTCGTGCACAGCGTCGTCGGCGTTCTCTACGTCGCCGCCATGCTGGTCCATATCTACATGGGCACGCTCGGCATGGAGGGCGCCTTCGAAGGGATGGGGACCGGAGAGGTCGACGTCGATTGGGCCAAGCAGCATCACTCGCTCTGGCTCGAGGAGGAAATGGAGAAAAGCCGCGCGGACGCGCCTTCATCGCGGCATGCCGCAACGCCGGCGGAATAGCGCGGCATAGTCATATCTTCGGGTTGCGAAGCGCTTGGCGGGCAGCTCCCGCCAGGCGTTTTTATTGGCGGGCGATCTTCGACAACCAGATGGCCTTTTCCGATTCGAAATCGGCGCGGCGAATCGGAGGAGCGAGATCGGCGTACGCGAACAAATGCGCCCTGCCCTCCTGAAATTGCACCGCGTTCAGAAGTTGCCCGTTTTGGTTCGTCAAATAGTAATAGCCCTCGCGGATTTGCGAATTATTCCGGAACGAATGGGCGAGAATGACGGCGAATGATTTCTGCTCAAACGGGCGCGGATCGCGGCAGAGTTCGGTCGCTATCATGAGCGCGCGGGGGCCGCGATGCATGACATGAAAGGCAAAATTCTTAGCGCTCACGCCGAGCATCGCAAGATATCCGGTCTCGAAATCAACGTCGCCGTTGAATGCAGTGCCGGTCTCGCATCCGGCCCGGGCAAGAAGTGCCATCGAGGCCAGCGGTGAACCTGGCTGCTGGGCGTGCGAATGGAGCGGGATCGCTGTCGCGATGAGACCAAGGATGAGACCAACCGAACACCGAAAAAACACGCCAACCGAAGAACGCACCTATCCCCGCGATCCCCGCATCTCGTTGATGCTAGCGCAGCGGACGGACCGGCGAAACAAAAGATATCGTTCAGCCACAAAGCTTAACGCACGGCGGCTTTCGCGGATTTCGTATCCTTGATGAGCAGATTGACATTGCCCGAAAGAATCTGCTCTCCGGGCTTGCCGAGAGCCCGCAGCGCCTTGACAAAATCGCGCACCGGTTCGCGCGCGCGCACCTCCTGCGGGTAGTCGGTGGCGAACACGAGACGCGCGGCGGGAAGCTCCGCGAGCGCCGCATTAACCGCGCCGATGGCGCAGCAGAAGCCGGCCGTGTCGAACACCATGTTGTGGCGGATGTAGTAATCGAAATCCCTTTCGGCCTTGCGGCCATGCTTGGGGTGGCCCTGCACGCCCCAAAATTCCTTGTCCTGGTAGCCGCGCACGCGCGCGATCACGCCGGCAAGCCCGCCGCCGAGATGCGCCATGTGCACCGTGAGTCGGGGGTGGCGGTCGAACACGCCGGAATTGATCAACCTGATGGTCGCCATCACCAGCGAGAACTCGCGGCCGACCGAGCGTGCGGTGTCGTAGCCGTCGAACTGCTGCGAATAGTTGAGCTTGAGCGCCGGATGCACGAACACGAACAGACCGAGCTTCTCGGCCTCGGACCAGAACGGCTCAAACTCGGGTGCGTCGAGGAACAGGCCGTCCACTTCGGAAGTGATCACCACGCCGGGGAATCCGAGTTCGTGGGCGCAGCGGTTGAGCTCGGCAAGGGTCTCGCGGCCGCCAAGCGGATGGGCGTGCGACGCGCCGATGAAGCGGCCGGGATAGTCGCGCTCGGCCTGCTTGGCTTTTTCGTTGCAGAGCTTCGATACGTCGAGGCTTGCGCACATGCCGGCGGCGCTGGTGAGAAAGGCTGCGTCGATTCCGGCGGTGTCCATCATGCGGATGTGCTCGTCGAGGTCGTAAAGCAAAGAGTGGATCGTGTAGCTCGGCGCACCGTTTTCATCGAAATGCACGATCAGGCGGTTGCCCGGATCCTGCTTGATCAATTCGCGCGGCGTGAAATGGTGCTGGAAATCAACGATCATCCGGACCTCGCATTCGATGACCGCAGTTTCATATACGATCGGGTTGCCGACGAGCAACGCGGTTTTGGCGAGGCCAGGGCCGCGGTTATGTCATTGCGGCCGATTGGCTGCGCAATTGCGCGTGTACAGCCGCTGCTTGGTGTCGCGGATGCCTTTGACTATTCCGACGACAAAATCGCTCGTCTGCACGCTTCCGAAATTGACGGATGCTTGCTTTTTCGCGCACGAGACCATGACAACAGTTCCGATCTCCGGGGCGGTGAAATCCTTCACCAGGATCTGTTCGATGTCCGACAGCCGGACGCCGGTATCGAGCACGAGAAGCACCTTTCCCGGCAAAGCACGAAGCGTGCGCCGGAAATCATCCTGCGACACGGCAGTGGTGCGGATCTTCTCGGGGTCGGCCTCTGAAGGCATAAACCAGAATGTTTGACTTTTCTCTTCGATCATGCCGTTGCCGGAAAAGAATATAACGCTCACGTCGCCCGGTTCATTGACCTGGCTCTCCAGCCACTCAAGACCGCTCATCATGCTGGCGCGCGTCGCCTCATGGTCGGTCATGATCTGCATCTGCACATCGCTGAAAAACGACGTCAGGTTATTTTGCAGAATCGCGGCGAAATCGCGCGCATCCTTGGCGCCGTATTGCTGCACGAGTCGGGGATTGAAATAATCGCTCACGCCGACAATGAGGCCGAACAGTCGCGGCTTCGAATATTTGAGCCTGATTTCGGCGGCATCACTGACGAGTTCGCCATTCCAGGCGATCAAGGAAAGCTGCAGATCCCGCAGCGGCAGTTTCACCGTGATCGAACCCTCGCTCTGGGTCACAGAGCCTTCGTTCCTGGCCATGGCGGCCTGGCTCTGGGACATGGAGCCGTCCCTCGCCGTCACAGAGCTCTCGCTGCGGGGGCGCGACGGCGTGATCGCCTTTATCGGTTTTCCATCGACCAATATTTCCAGCCTGTCCACGTTCGAGTCCGGACCGAAGCGATACGAAATGGCGATGTTTTCCGCCGAAAAACGCGCGTTATTCATGGGATATGTGATCTCGACCGTCGGCGGCGTTTTGGAGCGTTCGGAATTTGCCGACCGATATTGCTGCAGCCAAGTGTTCACCGAAGGCCAAGCCAGCCACGATCCCGCGGCGAAGAGAACCATCGCCGCAAGATACGTCCAGCGGGATGCAGCGATTTTCCTCAATCCGGATTTCGGATTGGCAAAAGGATCATCACGCTTTTCATCCGCCGGAATTCGGTTCGCGCTTCCAGCGACAAGCCGATCGATGCTGCGGATCAAACGCGACATGTGATGGTCAAAATCTTGCCCGCTATCGACGGTCAAGGCATGCCGGAACGAAAAGCTCTGCAGGCTTTCGGGCAGTTGTGGCGGGCTTGGCATTTTGGCGCCGCTGACCAAGATCGGTATCACCGGGATGCTGCGCTTGAGCGCCGTCTCGATTTCAATTCTGACGAAATCGCCTTCGTCGCTGATTCTGGGCTCTGCTCCTCCCGCTGATCCAAACCAATTCGGCCCGACGACAGCGAGCAGCACGTTGGTTCGCGACAATGCGTCCGCAATTTGCTCGCGGAAATCCAATCCGGGGCGAATATTGTCAATGTCTCTGAAGACCGAAGTGCTGCCGAAATGCCCCGCAAGTCGATCGAATATCCGGCCGGTGATGTCCTGAGAGTCCGACCGGCGATATGACATGGCGATGATCGGCATCAAACCATTCCATCATATGTCCGACGCCAGCTTATGTCCGGCGTTGCCCCAATCCAATGGCAATTCGCTGGCAGCGGTGTGCTCCGTCCGAAGGTTAAGTGGATTATTGCGGGTTCGCGACACGGCCCTGGAACAGCAACGCGCCGGTGGCATTATCCACGATATAGAACAGGAAGGGATGGTCGATGTGAAAGGGCTCGGGCTTGGGCTCAGGCTGCGGCCGTGCGCTGGCGGCCCTCATGCTGATGGCGGTGACGGCGGCGGCCTCGGTGCCGTCCTCCATCACTTCAATGAAGGCACGATGCCGAATATCGTCGATCCAGAACGGCAGGTCCTTGGCAGGCCGCCCCGTGATGCCGCTGAAATCCGCCTGCCGGCGATCGAAGGCGCGGGTCATCCCGGCTTGCTTGAAAAGCGAGACCAGATTGCCGATCTCATAGTTGATCTTGAAGCGCGGCATTTCCAGTTCGACGAGCTTGCCCTGGTCGGCCCGCAATGCCGCTCCGAGCTTGGATAATTCCTGCGCCGTCATCTCCGCCCCGATACGTCCGACACCGTCGATTTTCTTTGGCAGCACGATGATCATGCCAAGTTCGCTGACATCGTAAGGGATGCGAATGGCCCGGTAATCGTTGCGTGTCACGACGGAGAACCGGCCGGTCCGCTGCATCGTCGGCACCGGGACCTTCTGCGCCCTCGTTATGTTGAACGGCTTTTGCTCCGTCAGATCCTTGCCGAAGGTCAGCTCCCAGCGGGCCTTGAAATAGACGGCGTTGAGAAGAACCACGTCGGGCAGCTGGTCGATGATATGGTCGATCTTGCCCGCGGTCTTGCGCTTGACCCAGTCGTTGACGTCGCCGAGGCTTACGCCTTGCAGGACGTCGGCGCCATACTTGTCCTTGAGTAGGGCCGAATATTCCTGGGCGACAAGGCCGCCGGCCTTGGCCTGCATCAATGCGTCGGCAACGCGGAGCTGGGCAGACGGCGGACGCCGCGTCGGGTCGGCAATGCAGCGGTCATTTTCGCGCCGCGCCGCGAAAGGACACCGGCCATCGGCAGTGGCCGCGGATTCGCACTGCTGGCCGCTCCATTGCATCATCTCCGGACAGGCCGGAGTTTCCGCGCTCCGGTCGTAGCCGTTCAACGTTGCCAGCACGCTCGCGTTGGCTGCATCCATCGCGGGCCGCGGCAATGTTTGATGCAGGACTTTGGCCATTTGCGCGGCGTTCTCGCCGCGCGCGCCGGACAACGCCATCGCCATCGCGGTGCCGATCGAATAGGGCGAAAAGACAACGTTGCCATGGGAGGGCGCAAATCGTTTGAACAGCTGCTGGCCCGAGGTGTTGTAGGCATCGACCAGCGCTCTGACGTCGGCGCCTTGCGCAGCGGCACACTGCGGCTGCAGCAACGCGACCGGCGCGGCCAGACCCGCAATGATCCGCAGAACCGCAGCTCGCTTCAAAACGCCTACCATGACCCCCTCCATTGCGCTGATCGCAAAAGATACCAGCACCATTTAGCCGGGGTAAGGCCGGCGGCAGCGAGAACGTGTGGCCTCGGCGCAGCGATCAGCAGGCTGCTTGCGCCGTCTCGGCGTGCGGCGGTAAGTTGCCGACTCATCGGGGGCAAGGATTCACACAATGCGCATCAGCGGCATCATACTGGCGGTCGTCCTATCCGTTTTCGTTGCCGGTTGCGGGCAGCCAACGCCTGGTCCGCAAGGACCGCCGGGTTCGCAGGGCCCGAAAGGCGACCCCGGTCCGCAAGGACCGCCCGGTTCCGCCGGACCGCCAGGTCCGCAGGGCCCTGCGGGGACGCCAGGCGCGTCGTCGCTGTTTCGGCTTGTGCGCGCACCCTGCACGAACGCATCGGACTGCTCGATCACATGCCGCGACGACGAGATCGTGATCAGCGCATTTTGCGGCAAGAGACGCGCGGCGGCGACGTATCTGACCGACAACACCGTCTCGTGCGGCGTCAACCCGGACACGACCGACGGGCCGCTGGTCGCGGTGTGCGGCAAGTAGAACGACATGCGAAATTCGGCTGAAACCTATCGTGCGCTGTTTTAATGGCGGACGAGGGATCAGCATCGCCTCACGCTTCAAGCCGCTCGGCTGTGCAGGCATGTCTTGTTTTGGTGGGTGTCGCGACATTGCTCTGCAGCGTCTTGGCGGCGTTGCAAACCGTTTATTTGGCCCTGCGACTTCGGACTCCGCTCTTGCTCGCCGACGAATGGCGCGTATTGCCAAGATTTATCGAGTTCATGAATGGCAAGCTGAGCCTGCTGTCATTTCTGTGGGAGGACCATTTCGGACATCGCCCTGTGCTGTCGCGCCTTCTGTTTATTCTGGATATTGCGGTTGACAACGGAACCCAGGCTCTGCCGAAAACGATCTCGATCTGTCTATGCCTCTTGTTGACGATGTTATTTGCGGCGCTGCTTCTGCAGCAAAAAGCGATCCCTTGGAGTTTTCGGCTTATCGGGGCGGGACTGATCATCCTCACGATGCTGTCAGGTCAGCAGATCGAAAACTTCTTGATTGGATGGAACGGCGCGATTCCCATCACCGTCTGGTTTTCAGTTCTGGCCCTGTATTGTCTGGTCAAATCCATTGAGCAGACAACGGGCGGCGGCCATCAGGACCTTCTGCTTTTCGTCTGCGCAATTCTCAGCGGCATTGTTGCCACGTGTTCGATGGCCAACGGATTGTTGATCTGGCCGATCATGCTTCTCCCCTGCCTGGTGTACAGAGCGTGGTCATGGGCAGGCATCGTGACCGTTGTCGGCGTCGCAGTGGCAGCAATTTATTTTTGGGATTTTCACGGAACCGGTATGCTGCTCGATGCGCTCAAGCAGCCCGGCGCCCTGCTGGCTTACTTCACCGTGTTCCTGGGCAATCCTGCCATCGCGCTCGGTGCGGAGGCATCGGCAGCGTTCGGCATCCTTGGACTCGGCTTGGTCTGCTATCATTTTTTCCGCCAGAGCTGGCGTGCCGATGACGACTCGCTGAACGGCTGGTTTCTGCTCTGCGTGTGCCTCTTTGTGATCGGAACCGCCGGACTTGTGAGCGTGGGCCGTCTTAAATTCGGCGCCGAAGTGGGCATCCAGTCCGATGAAAGCGCAATCGGGCCTTTGGCGTTGCGGTATTATTCGTTCATTGCGCCATGTTGGGTGGCGGTTTTATTGCTCGGCTTCATTCGACTGAAGCAGAATTTGAAACGCGCCCGCGGCGGCGCGTGGATTGTTTTCGACAGCGGCGCATTGGTTCTCTCAATGGGCATGTGCGCGGGCGCCTACGCCATGGGGCCGGGCACAGATTGGCTGATGCTCAATCGCCATGAACGATATGAACAGGCGGCCACGGCAATCGTTGCAGGCACGCCGGACCGGACAGTCCTCAAAAACATCTATTCATTTTCCGATGTGGACAAGCTTTTGCTGGCCCCCTATCTGGCTTCGCATCGGCTTTCGGTATTTCATTCCGACGTTGATTTGTTGCTCTACGATAAAATGCGCGACATGCTCCATAAATCGCTGCCCGCTGAGACGTCGCTCGAGGGAAAATGGTGCGCGGGCTCGATCGACGAAATAGACAAGATCGCGGGCGCGGGGCCAATCGGAGTGGAATGGAATCTCGTAAAGGGTTGGGGGTGGGACCGTGAAAGGGATCGTGCCGCCGATGGCGTCATGTTTCTTGATGAAGACCGCCGATTGGTTGGAATCGGCCGCATGTTGTACACGCGAGCCGACGTCGGACGCGCATTGAACTGGAGGAATGCCGAATTGAAGATTCACTACGTGGGCTATGTGGAAATGGCAGCCAGTCAGGCGGTCGTCGGATATGCATTCAATATCGCCCGACACGAGCTATGCAAATTTGGCGAAAAGAACACTCACCAGTAGCGTGACAAATTCGATATCTCAAGCCGGGACGTTCCGCATGATCCGAAAGCGGTGCGAATCGCCGACGCCGGAACATGCCCATTAAACCAGCCTCCTTGCGCCGCGTCGGCAAGCGGAGCTAAGTTCCGGCAACGGAGCCGCATCATGGCAAGACCGAAAGGCCAACTCAGGCTCGGCGCGTTCTTCAATCCCACCGGCCACCATGTCGCCTCGTGGCGGCATGAGCGCTCGCAGGCCGACGCCGGGATAAATTTCGCCCATTACACCGAAATTGCCCGCACCGCCGAGCGCGGCAAGTTCGACATGATCTTTCTCGCCGACAACGTCGGCGTGCGGCAGGCGCACATCGATGCGCTGTCGCGCTCGGCGCAGTACATCGCCAATTTCGAGCCGTTTACGCTGCTGTCGGCCTTGGCCGCCGTCACCAGCCGCATCGGCCTCGTGTGCACGGCGACCACGAGCTACAACGAACCGTTTCACATCGCGCGCAAGTTCGCCTCGCTCGACCATATCAGCGGCGGACGCGCGGGCTGGAATCTCGTCACCTCCGGCATGGCGGTCGAGGCCTACAACTTCGGCCGCGATGCGCATTATGGACACGCCGAGCGCTACGACCGCGCGCGCGAGTTCGCCGAGGTGGTGGTGGCGCTGTGGGATTCCTGGGACGACGACGCGTTCATGCGCGACAAGGCGAGCGGGCAATTCTTCGATCCGACAAAGATGCATTTCCTCAATCACAAGGGCAAGCATTTCTCGGTGAAGGGGCCGCTGAACATTCCCCGGCCGCCGCAGGGTCATCCGGTGATCGTGCAAGCAGGCACCTCCGACGACGGCATGGACGTGGCGGCGCGCTTTGCCGAGGTGATCTTCAGCGCGAATCTGACGATGGAATCGTGCCAGCAATATTTCAAGGAAGTGAAGACGCGCGCGGCGCAGAAATTCGGCCGAAATCCCGATCATCTCAAAGTCATGCCGGGATTGAGCGTCTATGTCGGGAGCAGTGAAGCGGAAGCACAGGAGAAGTACGACTATCAAAATTCGCTGATGCACCCGATCGTGGCGCGCGAAATCCTTTCCACCGTGCTCGGCGGCATCGATCTGTCGCCGTACGACTTCGACGGGCCGCTGCCGGACAACCTGCCGATGAGCCAGGGCAGCCAGAGCCACTTCAAATACGTCACCGAGCTGGCAAGGACGCAGAAACTCTCGATGCGGCAGATCGCGCAAGTCGTCGCCGGCGCGCGCGGGAAACTGGTGGTCAAGGGCACGCCAGCGCAGGTCGTCGACATGATGGAGCACTGGTATGTCGAGGAAGCGGCCGACGGATTCAATGTGATGCCGCCGACGCTGCCCGGCGGACTCGACGATTTCGTTGAACTGGTGATTCCGGAGCTGCAACGCCGCGGATTGTTCCGCACCGACTATACCGGCCGCACGCTGCGCGAACATTTGGGCCTGCCGCGGCCGCCCAGCCGCTACGAGCGGCCCGCCACCGAGGCGGCCGAATAGATTTCATGTCGGACACGCCGCTGATCGTGCCGGCGCTCGGCACCGTCTATCAAGCGATTGCCCCTTTCGTCGAAGCGCTGCTGCGGTTTCTGGTCGGCATGGCGATGGTGCCGCATGGCCTGCGCATGTGCCTCGGCTATTTCAAGGGCACCGGCATCGCGGTGAGCAGCGTTGAGGGCGTGGCGGCGATGTTCGACCGCAAGGGTTATCGGCCGGGCCGGCTGTGGGCCTATGGCGTGGCGCTCACGCAATTTGTCGCAGGCCCGTGCCTCGCGTTCGGCCTGTTCACGCGGCCGATGGCGCTGCCGGTGTTCGTGCTCATGGCGCTGTCGGCCTATGACCATGCCAAATACGATGGCTATTTCTGGAACAAGTCGGGCATCGAATATCCGGCGATGTGGGCGGCGGGCGCGCTCTACTTTCTGATCCATGGCGGCGGCACGATTTCGCTCGATCATCTGCTGCTCGGATTCGAATTTTGATGCTACGATCCCGCGATAAAGGGTCGGATAAAAGGGCGGATAATAGACGAAGGAGGACGAATGGCCGACGCTCTCGCGCAAGCACGACATGATCTCGCAGTCGCCAATCGGATCGTCTCGCATGAAGGCATCATCGACGCCTTCGGGCACGTGAGCATGCGGCATCCCGAGGACCCCAGCCGCTATCTCATTTCACGCTCACGTTCGCCGGAGCTTGTGGAGCCTTCCGACATCCTGGAGTTCACGCTCGACTCGATACCGACAAAGCCCCTGGGCAAGGTCCTGCCCTATGGCGAGCTCGTGATCCACGGCGAGATCTACAAGGCGCGCAAGGACGTCAACGCGGTCGCGCATCACCACGGCATGGCGATGCTGCCGTTCTGCAATACCGGCGAAGAGCTCAAACCGGTCTATCACATGGGCGCGCAGATCGGCCCCAAGGTGCCGTTCTGGGATAGCCGCGACGAATTCGGCGACACCTGCCTGCTCGTGCTCAAACCGGAAGAGGGCCGCTCGCTCGCCAGGGCGCTCGGACCGCATTGGCTCGTGCTGATGCGCCGGCACGGCGCGACGGTCGTCGGCAAGACTCTCGAGAACCTCGTGTTCCGCACGATCTACAGCTATCGCAATGCGGAGCTGCAGCTGATGACGCAGTCGCTCGGCGTGCGGGTGAGCCCGCTCACGCCGGGGGAAGCAAAAATGGCCATGGATCGAAATCTCGAGCCGCGGCCGCAGGCACGGGCATGGGAATACTGGTCGATCCGGTTGAAGAAGTCGGGCGCCTATCCCAACGGCAAGTCCGAAAAATCCGGCAAGGCAAGAAAGACGAAACAGCATGGGTGAGATCAACGTCATCGATCTGTCCAAACGTTTCACGCTCACGGTCGAGGGCAAGGTGCAGACCGTGCAGGCGCTCAACCGGTTGAGCTTCACCGTGCGCGAGCGCGAGGTGGTGGCGCTGATCGGGCCGTCGGGCTGCGGCAAGACCACGGCGCTGCGCATCGCGATGGGGCTTGAAAGCGCGAGCGGCGGCAAGGTCACGGTCGACGGCCGCGAAGTGAAAGGTTGCGGGCACGACCGCGGCATGGTGTTCCAGCATGCGGAATTGCTGCCGTGGCTGACGGCGCTGCAGAACGTGATGTTCGGGCTCGAAATGAAAGGCATGCGCGGCCAGCCGTTGCTCGACACCGCCATGCAATATCTCGATCTCGTGGGCCTGAAGGATTCCTATCATCGCAGGCCCTATCAGCTTTCCGGCGGCATGCAGCAACGCGTCGGCATTGCGCGCGCGCTTGCCATCGATCCCGCTGTGCTGCTGATGGACGAGCCGTTCGGCGCGCTCGACGCGCAAACGCGCGAGGATTTGCAAGGCGAGCTCTTGGGGATCCATGAGCGCACGCACAAGACCATTCTCTTCGTCACCCATGACCTCGACGAATCGGTGCTGCTCGCGGATCGCGTGGTGGTGATGCAGCATGGGCGCGTGCAGGACATCATCGACGTGCCATTGTCGCGGCCGCGCGGCGATCTCGCCGCCATCCGCGGTACGCCGGAATTCGCCGGGACGCGGTACAAGATCTGGCAGGCGATCCACGCCGTCGGCAAAACCCTGCATTGAACGGACGGATCATGGTCGAGATCACCGAGCGGCTCACGGGAAAGGCGGACGAGGAGAAGATCGCCGTAAAGCGGCGGCTGCCGCGCGCGGCCATCACGACGATTTCGGTGACGACCGCGCTGCTGATCTGGGAGCTGTTCGGCTCGCAAATCAATCCGGTGTTCGGCTCCTACCCGTCGGCGATCGCGATCGCATTCTGGGAGCTCGCCCAAACGGGAAAACTTTGGGCCGCGCTGTACGAAAGCCTGCGGCCCTTCGTGGTCGGCTATGCGCTGGCGATCGCGATCGGCATTCCGCTTGGACTGATCGTCGGGCGATTCCGCACCCTCGATGCGGCGCTCGGTATCTATATCACCGCGGGCTACGCCATGCCGCTCGTGGCGTTGGTGCCGCTCCTGATTTTGTGGCTCGGTTTGGGCTTCGAAGTCAAAGTCGCGGTGATTTTCCTGATGTCGGTGTTCCCGATCTGCATCAACACCTGGGTCGGCGTCACGGCGGTGCCGAAAAGCCTGATCGAGGTCGGGAAATCGTTCGTTGCTTCGGACGCCGTAATCCTGCGGCGCATCGTACTGCCGGCGACGCTGCCCTACATCATGGCCGGCATTCGGCTGGCGGTCGGCCGCGCGGTCGTGGGCATGGTGGTGGCGGAATTCTTCACCACGATTTCGGGACTCGGGGCCATCATCATCAATTCGGCGAACAATTTCGACACGGCGACCATGTTCGTGCCGATCGTGTTGCTGGTGATCATGGCGATCGGGCTCAACAGCTTGATCGGCTGGTTCGAGCGGCGCGTCGCGCCCTGGCAGGCGGAAATCGCCGGGCGGGACAGAGAGTGATAGCCGCTTGCTGTGTCCGCATCGTTCGGCTTTAATCGGCGTGCAATTGACATTTATCCATTTGTAGATACCTCAGAGGTAACGGGGAGACATCCAATGAGCACTCGTTTGGCATGCGCGGCATTGCTCGCGCTGACAGTGGCGATGCCGGCACAGAAAGCGACCGCGCAAGACGCGATCGGCGGCGCGATCATCGGCGGTGCGGCCGGAGGATTGATCGGTGGCGCGGTGGGCGGGCACAGAGGTGTGCTGCCGGGCGTCATCATCGGCGCGACGGCCGGCGCCATCATCGGGTCCGAAGGTGAGCGTCGGCGCGGCGGATATCGTTATTGGCGCAACGGCTGCTACATCCAGCGGGCCGACGGCGCATGGGTCGCAGTCGATCCAAGCTATTGCGCGGGGCCAGTCGAGGTTGCGCCGTCGCCGGGCGATGCGGTTGCCTATTGCTCGCAGCGGTTCCGTTCCTACGATCCAGTGAGCGGGACCTACATGGGCTTCGACGGCATGCGGCATCCCTGCCCGTAGCGCGGGTCCGGGGAACCACCGAACGGTTTGTCCATTGTTGAACAATGGCAGTCCCGGACGCCGGCAACGAAGAGCTGACAAAGCGAGCCTTACGCGGCGCGTTGAAATTTCAAATCGCGCTCGCGGTGATGATTTTCGCGCCGGCGCTGACGCTGAACTATTGGCAGGGCTGGCTGTTCTGGCTGGTCTTCTTCGCCTGCATCTGGGTGAACACGGTTTACTTCCTGCGGCATGATCCGGCGCTGATCGCGCGGCGCATGAAGGCCGGCCCGATCGCGGAAAAAGAACCAAAGCAGAAACTGATACAATTGTTCGCCGTCATTTTCATGTGCGCGATGATCGTGCTGTCCGCGCTCGATCACCTGTTCGGCTGGTCGGAAGTGTCGTGGCCCGTCGTCCTTTTCGGCGACGCGCTCGTGATCTTGGGTTACGCCATCATTTTCGTCGTTTTCCGCGAGAACACCTTCGCCGCCTCCACCATCCAGGTCGACGCCGGTCAAAAGGTCGTTTCAAGCGGACCTTATGCCGTCGTGCGCCATCCGATGTATGCCGGTGCCATGCCGATGATTTTCGGCATCCCGCTCGCGCTCGGTTCGTGGTGGGGCATGCTGCCCGCCGGCTTACTAGCGGGCGTCATCATTTGGCGCTTGCTGGACGAGGAAAATTATCTCGCACGTAACCTTGCGGGCTATGTGGACTACCGGCGCAAGGTGCGCCGACGGCTGGTGCCCGGCGTGTGGTGACGATCTGCCGAAGTTCGTGTTCAATTCTTCTTCGCTGCCGTCAGATTGATGTGGATGTTCTTCTCCTGCGTGAACGCGAGCAGTTCCTCGAAGCATTCTTCGCGGCCGATGCCGGACTGCTTGAAGCCGCCGAAAGGCGCGCCGAGGAAATGCCGGCTGACCTCGTTGATCCAGACAAAGCCGGCCTCGACCGCGGCGGCGGCGCGATGGGCGGTGGCGAGGTCGTTGGTCCAGATCGAGGCGGTCAGGCCGTATTCCACCGCGTTGACCTGCTGCAGCATGGTGGCCTCTTCGCTCCATCTAAAGATGCCGACGACGGGGCCGAAGATTTCTTCGCGCGCGATGCGCATGGTCGGCTTCACGTCGGCGAACACCGTCGGTTCGATGTAGAGGCCCTTGGCGAGCACGGGATCGGCCGGCCGGCCGCCGCCCGACACAAGCCGCGCGCCTTCGCTCTTGGCCGATTCGATGTAGCTCATCACCCGGTCGAACTGGGTCTTGTTGATGATGGCGCCCATGGTGGTGGCGGGATCAGTCGGGATGCCGGGCTTGTAGTGTTTGATCTTGGCCTTGACGCGTTCGATCACGGCGTCGTGGATCTTCTCGTGCAGGAAGGCGCGGCTGGTCGAGCCGCAGGACTGGCCGCACCAGGTGAAGTTCATGCCGCCGATCACGCCGCCGGCGACCGCGTTCGGGTCGGCGTCGGGATAGGCGATCAGCGCGTTCTTGCCGCCAAGCTCGAGCAACACGCCTTTGAGCGTGTCGGCGGCCGCGCGCATCACCGCCTTGCCGGTCGGCACGCTGCCGATGAGCGCGATCTTGGCGATATCCCGGTGGCTCGCGAGCGCGGCACCGACGTCCTTGCCGCCGGGCACGACGTTGAACACGCCGGGCGGCAGCAGGCCATCGACAAGCTCGGCGAGGCGCAATGACGAGAGCGGGGCCTGCTCCGGCGGCTTGATCACGACGGTGTTGCCGGCGGCGAGCGGGGCCGCGGTCTTGCCGGCGCAGAACATGAAGGGGTGATTGAAAGGAATAATGCGACCGACAACGCCGAGCGGTTCGCGTACGGAGAAATTCAGCCGGTCCGGGCCCATCGGAATCGAATGGCCCTTCATTTCGGTCACGAGGCCGGCGAAAAATTCGACCTGCGCCGCCGCCACATTGGCGTCGTTGATCATCTCGACGATCGGATTGCCGCAATCGGCGGCATCGATCATGGCGAGCTCGGCCGCGTTGGCGCGCAGCACTTCGGCGATTTTTTTGAGCATTTTGGCGCGTTCGAGCGGCGGGATGCGTCGCCATTCCTTGTACGCGCGCTTCGCCGCCGCCACCGCGGCATCGACATCCTCGGGCGTCCCCTCGGCGACCTTGCCGAGCGATTCACCGGTGCCGGGATTGAGCGTATCGACATAACGTCCGGCCTTCGCCTCGTGCCATTTGCCGTCGTAATAGGCGCCGCGATTTTTCGGCAGGTTGAGTTTGATGGAAGAAAGCATGTTCGAAGCAGTGGCGGATGTCATGATGGATCACTCCCTGCGAGCATTCTTTGTGATTGGCGAACAGATTAGCCCCGGCTTGCGCGCGCGACCAGGGCGTTGGCGCCGATGGCGACCACGAACAGCACAATCAGCAACGCGTACATGCGCGGCATGTCGAAAGTCGAATAGGCGTTGATGATGAGGAAGCCGACACCGCGGTTGGAGAGCTTGGTCTCGGCCAGGAGCGTGCCGATGACGGCGACGCCCATGCCGAGCCGCGCGCCGTTGACGATCGGCTGGCGCATCGCGGGCAGATAGATTTTGGTGATCATCTGCCAGGTGTTGGCGCGGAAGCTTTTGCCGACTCGAATGAGCACCTTCTCGATCTGGCGCATGCCGGCGGCAACGCTGAGTGCCACCGGAAAGAAACAAGAGAGAGTGCCCATGGCGACTTTCGAGCCGGGGCCGACGCCGAACCACATGATCATGATCGGGAAGAAAATGATCTTCGGGGTCGGACCGAGCCAGTAAAGAAAGCGCTCGAAGGCGTCGCTCAGGAACGGATTGGCGCCGAGCGCGAGGCCGACGGCGAGACCGGCAATTCCGCCGATCACCATCGCGGTCGCGACTTCGCTGACGGTGACCCAGAGGTGACGATAGAATTCCGGAATCTTGAGATCAAAAACGAGAGACGAACCGAGTCCGAGATCAATGTGCAGCGGGAAGTCGGGATGGATGAGAATCAGCAAAAGCTGCCTGCCGATGACGAGCAGCGAGGGTACGACGTCGCGAAACAACAAGCCCGAGGCCGCGACCGCCTCCCAGATCGCCACGATCGCGATCAGAATCGCGATGCGCAGCAGCGTCACCGCACCGAGCACGGGCCGCGCGGCGAGCGGCGCTGCTGTCAGGTTCCCGGTCGTAGCCATTGCTCGATCCGTTCGGTGACGACGAAGAACACGATGCTGACCAGAATCACAAAGCAAATGGCCGCATAGGTTCCGGGCAGATCATAGCGCTCGGCGAGCTCGTTGACGAGTTGGCCCAGACCGCCGAAATTGATCAGAAATTCGACGCCGACGATGTTGATCAGCGCGAAGATCATGCCGAGGCGAACGCCGACGAAGATGTTCGGCAGGGCGGCGGGAAAAAGAATTTTCCAATAGAGCTGGGCGGGCGTGAGCTTGAAGCTGCGGCCGACGTTGATGAGCACGGCGCGCGTGCCGGCAAGCCCCTCAAGCGTCTTCAAGATTACCGGGGGCAGCGCGGCAACGAAGCCGATCATGATGATGGTCCAGGCACTGCGGCCGAAAATGACGAGAAACAGCGGATACATCAGCACAAGCGGCGCCGAAGCGAAGGCCGCGATCCAGGTTTCGGTCGCAAGCCGCACCAGCCTGACGCGGTGGAGCAGCACGCCGAGCGAAATGCCGACAATCGACAGCATCACGCTCGCGGTCAGCGCCTCGATGGCGGTCAACAGAAAGCGCGAGGGTACGCCCTCCTCGATCACGATGCGCGGGAAGCTTGCAATGATCTCGGAAGGGAATGGAACAATGAAGCGATTGATCAGTCCGATCCTGATCAGGATTTCGATGGCATAGATGAGCGCGGTAAAGCAGCCGATGCCGAATAGAACGGCGGCGGCCTTGGGGAATTTGGACGCCGAGCGTGTCATTCGTTGCTTCCCGTCGCGTGCAATTTCCGGGATTCGTCGTCGCGCAGGCCACGACTCGCCTCCTCACGCAGATCGTTCCAAATTTGCGCGACGAAATGACCGAACGCATCGCTGCCGACGATCTCCGACGTGCGCGGGCGCGGCAGCTCGATGTCGACCACGCGTTTGATCTTGCCGGGGCGATAGGTCATCACGAGAATTCGATCGGAGAGCTGCACCGCTTCGGTGAGATTGTGGGTGATCAGCAGGGTGGTTTGTTTGAGTTCCTGTTGGATCTGCAGCACCTTGTCGCCGAGCAGCAGGCGCGTCTGCTCGTCAAGCGCGGCGAACGGCTCGTCCATGAGCAAAATCTTCGGTTGGGAGGCGAGCGTGCGCGCCATCGACACGCGCTGGCGCATGCCGCCGGAAAGCTCGGCCGGGTAGCGCCGTTCGAAACCATCGAGACCGACCAGACCGACGAAGTGACGCGCCTTCTCCATGCGCTCGGCCTTCGGCAGGCCGGCGATCTCGAGCGGAAAGGCCACATTGTCGATCACGGTACGCCAGGGAAACGTCGATTCCTCCTGGAAAATCATGCCGATCGAGTGATGCGGTCCGCGTACGGTTTCGCCCGCGACCGTGACACGGCCCTGATAGCCATCGAGCAGTCCGCCGACGATGTTGAACAACGTGGACTTGCCGCAGCCGGAGGGGCCGATCAGCGAGACGAATTCGCCGGGGGTGACGGCGAAAGACACATGGTCGACCGCGGTGAGCGGGCCGTCCTGCGTCTCGAACTGCTTGACGATATCGTCGACGACCAGAATCGGTTCCACGGCCATTTCCACCGGTGCAGTCACAGCAGGACGCGTGGCGGATACCGGAGCCATACAGAAGCCCGGCACGCCGACCGAACTTAACCGCCGCGGTCCGATTTGCCGCGCGCCATTTGCGCAGCGGTGGACGGGCTGTAGGTCGGCAATATCCGCGTATCGACCACCGCGACGCCGCCATTCTCGACCACGGCAATCGCCTCCTTCAGAGCCTTTTCCAGTTCGGCGGCGTTGTTGGCCGGCCCAAAGCCGTGTGCGCCTTGTGCACGCGCCATTTGCGCCATGTCGATGTCCGGGTCGCTGATGCGCTGGCCGATCCATTTATTCTCCACCGGGCGGCTGCGTGCGATGGCGACCCGTTCCTGATGAACCTCATCGTTGTAGAATGAGCGATTGTTGGCCACCACGACGAGCAGCGGAATGCGGTAGTGCACCGCAGTCCAGATCGCGGTGCAACCCATCATGAAGTCGCCGTCGCCGCAGACCGCAATCGGCATGCGGCCGGTGCCCTTGAGCGCAAGCGCAGCCCCGACCGAAATGCCCGGCCCGCCGCCGACCCCGCCGCCGCCATCGGAGCCGATGAAATCGAGCGGGTGAGTGAATTCCCAGAAATCGCCGTGCCAGGAGAGCGACACGTGGGTGAGGCAAACTTCGCGATCGCCGACCACATTGCGCAGCACATTGGCCATGTCGGCCGCGGCCATCGGCCCGTCGGCCGCAGGCTTGGGCTGAGACGGCTTGGCGCGCACGAGCGCGGGCTTCTTCGGCTTGGCGTGCTTGCCGATCGCGGCAAGCAGCGTCTCGACGGTCTTGTCCGGATCAGCGGCGATGAACAGGTCGACCGCCGGCAGGCCCTGGTAGTCCATGCTCCAGCCGTTGTGCAGGTTCTGGTCGAGCGAGACCTGGATGATGGTCGCGGACGGCGGCGCGCCAAGAGCCTTGAATGTGCCGCCGAGGTCGACCCAGTCGAGGCTCACAATCAAATCGGCCTCGCGCAAGGCCACCAACAGTTCGTCGGTGGCGAAGGTGGCGGGCGAGCCGATGTGCAGCGGGTGGCCGGTCGGAAACGCTGCACCGACTTTCAGGTTGGTGGCGACGCGCGCATCGAGCGCTTCGGCCAATTGCACGCGGCGGTTCCAGGCATCGAGATCGCGCGACACGCGACCGGCAAGTATCACCGGGCGCTTGGCCTTGCCGAGAAGATCGACCGCCTTGTTCACCAACTCGGCGGATGGACCGGCCGACACCGGCGGCACGTAGCGCTGCGCGTCGATCGGCGGCAGCGGCGCGGGAAGTTTCCCCTCCTGCACCTCGGCATCGAGATTGATGTAGACCGGACCTTGCGGGGACGTGTTCGCGATCCAGAACGCGCGCAACACTGCTTCGCGCGCCGCGCCCGCCGAGGCCGGCTGGTCGTCCCATTTGGTGTAGTTGCGGACGATCGCGCCCTGATCGGCGGCGGTGTGAATCCAATCGATCCACGGACGCCGCTTCATGGCATCGACCGGGCCGGTGGCGCCGAGGAGCAGGATCGGCATGCGGTCGCACCAGGCGTTGAAGATCGCCATGGTGGCGTGAAACAGTCCGACGTTGGAGTGAACCGCCGCCGCCATGGCGCGGCCGGTGACCTTGGCGTAACCGTGCGCAATCGCGACCGCTGCTTCCTCATGCAGGCAGAGCAGCATCTGCGGCTGCGCGTTGCCGAGAAAATTGACGATCGAGTCGTGCAGGCCGCGATAGCTCGCACCCGGGTTGAGCGAGATATACGGAATATCGAGCGCGCGCAGCGTCTCGGCGACGACATCGCTGCCGAAACCGGGGGCGTTGGCGCCCGAGGGGGTCGGGCGCTCGATCGGCATTGGCGTTTTTGCGGGGGCCACGGCACGGGCCGGGCCGGATGTTGATATCGACATGTCGCTGGATTCCGCGCTGGTCGCCGGCCACTGACTCTGCACCAATCACCATGACTGGCACCCTTATGGGCGCGGCAAATGCCTTCAAAATCAACCATATGGCTGTGGCGGTGTCAAAATCATTTTGCTCGGACTGGCGGTGCGGAAAGGTGTTTGTTCGCAGGCGCAAATGACGGCGAATGCCGACGGATCGGCCAGTTGCCATCATCGGTCATGCGGTCGGGCGTAAAGCGCTTTGCGGATCAGGCTGCGCGGACGCGGGCGAAGAAGGTCGCCACCTTGGTCTCGAGGTCCTGGGCGCGGGCGGACAATTGCGCGGTCCAGCCGGTAATTTCGCCGACGGCGGCGGCGCCCTGGGTTGCGGCTTGCTCCACCGAGCGGATTTCGACCGAGGCGTGCGCGGTATTGCCGGCCGCGGTCTGCACCCGGGCGGCGATCTCGCGGGTGGTGGCGCTTTGTTCGGTGATCGCAGAAGCGATGGCGGTGGAAACTTCGGTCAGCTTGTTGATGCTGGCGGCGATCGACGCGATTTCGCTCACGGCGCCCTTGGTGGCGTCCTGAATGGCCGTGACCTGCTGCGAAATCTCTTCCGTGGCACGCGAGGTCTGATTGGCGAGCGCCTTGACCTCGGACGCGACCACCGCAAAGCCCTTGCCGGCGTCGCCGGCGCGGGCCGCCTCGATGGTGGCGTTGAGCGCCAGCAAATTGGTCTGCGATGCGATCTTGGAAATGAGGCCGACGACCGAGCTGATGCGCTCGGCGGCCTCCTGCAGGGAATGGATGGATCGGCTGGTGCGCTCGGCGTCGCCTACGGCGGAGCGCGCCATTTCGAGGCCTTGCGCCGTCTGCTGGCCGATTTCGGCGATCGAACTCGTGAGCTCTTCGGTGGCGGCAACGGTGGCGTCGACGCTCGCAGTTGTTTCCACCGAGGCAGAAGAGGCGGAAGACATGCGCCGCAGCGTGTCGTCGGTGACCTGTTGCATGGTCGATGATGTCGCGGTCAGCGAGGTGGATGCTTCCTTGATGGCGTCGATGACGCCGCCGATGGCACCATCGAAATCGCCGATCGCATCGTCGATCGTCTTGCGCCGGGCGGCGACCGTCTCTCTGGTGCGCTGCAAATAGTAGGTCGATGTGGTCGCGATATCGAAAAAGATTGCCTGCGAAAGCACTTTGGAACGCTTGGCAATCACGGCCGGCGAAAAACGATACTTGCGCGCAAACGCGTCGATGGAATGGCGAAGCACCGCGGCACCGCAATTGAGCCGCGCGCGGCCCTCAAATCCGAGCGCGGTTTCCTGTTCGACGGTATAACGACAGGATTCGAGATATCGGGCATCGAACTCGGCGTTCAGCAAGGTGCGAAACTGCGCCAATTCGATCTTGCGAATGTCGGCGCCATGCTCGCGGTAAATGGCGGCGACTTGCGTGAGTCTCGCGGCTCCGGCGATCACGTCATCAATCGCCTGGCCGAGAACGGGCTCGATCAATGGCCGCATGTCCTGCAACAGCAGCCGCGCCTGATCGTCGAGCTCGTAGTTTGCGAGGCGCGCGGCGAGTTCGGGGGCGACTGTGGGCAAGGACATCGCGGTTGCTGAATAGTCAATGATTGTATTGGTTTAGGGCTAAATAGTTTTCCAAGCCTTAACACCGGCGGGTTTGCCCGGTCAGGCCGTTGAACGACTTGGGATAACTCCCAATTGTGCGCCGCACGAAACCGCGTCCGGCCAAATGCGCTGCAGCGGCGAATCGAGCAACAGCCATTACCGCCGGCGGCGAGAAATAACGCATCGATCTCGTGTAATTGCACGCGAACGCAGAACGCCGGATTGCCCGCTTGCGCCTCAGCCGGATCGCGGACCATCATCACCTGCGCAGCATCGTTGTCGGCACACGCTTCAACGACACGGCACAGTAGTATCCCCAGGGATCAATCCGCGTTGGGGATGTTGCCCACTAGGGGCATCCCGCATAAGCTTTGGGTTCATTTTCTTTCGTTCGGTAACAAGGCGGCAGTGCATGCCAACCTCCGCTGAGGAACGCATCCAGCAGCTCACCAAGGGCATGCTGCGCAAGGAACTCTACGTCGTCCTTTCGAAGGGCGAGGCCACCCCGGAGCAGATCGGCGCGCATCTGCCGCAACATCTCGAGTACATGATCGGCCTTGAGAAAAAAGGCGTCCTGTTCGCGTCTGGCCCGCTGAGGGACGCGGCAGGCAAGACTCGCGGCGACGGGCTCACCATCATACGGGCGGCGAGCGCGGACGAGGCCCGCAAAATCGCCGAGCGCGATCCATTCGTGGTGAACAAGCTTCGCACGTTCGAGCTCAAGCAGTGGACGGTGATGGAAGGCTCGCTCAGTATCAAGGTGAACCTTTCAGATCAGTCGCTGGAGCTGGCGTGAACGGCGGCAAACGTCCGGACCAAATGGCAGCGTGAGGAAGCATGGATACTGTCGGCGTCATCGGTGTGGGCAAGATCGGGCTGCCGATATGTGAAAACCTGATCAAGAGCGGCTATCGCGTTCTCGGTTATCGTCGCAGCTCGCTCGCGGATTTCGAGAAGATCGGCGGCGTGGCGGCAAAGTCGCCGGCCGACGTTGGCGCACAATGCGACGTGGTGCTGTCGCTCGTCCCGAGCGCGGAGGCGATGGACGAGGTGATTCACGGGGCGAAAGGGCTCATTCATTCAGCGCGACCCGGTCAGATCGTCGCCGAGCTCGGCTCTCACCTCGTGCCGGACAAGGAAAAGCATGTCGCAGCGCTGGCGAAGAAGGGCGTGGCGTACATCGATGGCGAAGTGAGCGGCACGCCGGGCATGGTAATCGCGCGCAAGGCGGTCATCTATCTTGGCGGCGATGCCGACGCCTGTAAGAGAATCGAGCCGGTGATAAAGGGCTTTGCCGACATGTGCCTCTATTTCGGTCCGTTCGGCGCCGCCAGCAAGGTCAAGCTGGTCAATAATCTTCTGGTCGCGGTCCATATTGCCGCCGCCGCCGAGGCGATGGCGCTCGGGCTGAAAGCCGGCGTCGACGTCGATCTGATGATCAAGGCGGTCGCCAACGGCAGCGGCGGCTCGACGCAGTTCGGCATCCGCGCGCCATGGATGGCGCAGCGCAGATTCACCCCGGTTCAGGGCTCCATTTCCACGCTCGCGCATTATTTCGATCTGGTCGAAGACTGGGCCGACCGCACGGCCACCGCAACGCCGATGCTCGATCGGGCGGTCGAGCTCTACAAGCGCGGCATGGAAATGGGGTTCGGGGACAGCCACGACATCGCAATCATGGTGGACGTCATCAATTCGATGCCGCGCAAAAAACCGTAGTGACTTTTGGGAAGGAGCTCGCATGATCCGGGTCAAGAAAATCGCTCACGCCAGCTACGAGACGCCCGATCTCGAGCAGCAGATCGACTATTACACCAATATTCTTGGGCTCACGCTCGTGGCCAAGGAGAAAGACACGGCGTATCTCGCTTCGACCGTCGATCATCACTCGGTCGTGCTGCGCAAGGGCGCGCAAGCACAATGCATGCGCATTGGATTTCAGGTCGGACTCGAGGACGACCTAAATGCGTTCGAAAAGCAGACCGCGGCGCACGGCATCAAGACCCAGCGACGCAAGGATCCCGAACCCTCGATATCGGACATGGTCACGTTCGAAGATCCGAAGGGCACGATCATGGAAGTGTTCAAGCGGGAGGAACTCGGCAAGCAGGGGTTCACGACCAAGGGCGTTGTGCCGCACAAGCTCGGCCACGTCGCGTTCCACTGCGTCGACGTGAAGCAGGTCACCAAATACTATTGCGACGTGCTGGGCTTTCGCGAGTCCGACTGGATGGCCGACTTTTTCTCGTTCCTGCGTTGCGGGCCCGATCATCACACGATCAATCTCATGGGGACCGGCAAAAACCGGCATTTCCACACGGCGTTCGAGCTGCGCGACTGGTCGCATCTGCAGACCGCATGCGATTTCCTCAGCCTGAATGGCTACAAATTGCTGTGGGGGCCGGGTCGCCATGGCATCGGCCACAATCTTTTCGCCTATCACCGCGCGCCGAACGGGCTGATCACGGAATTTTTCGCCGAACTCGACCGCATGAACGAGGAGCTTGGCTATTTCGAGCCGCGGCCCTGGCATCGCGACAAGCCGCAGAAGCCGAAGGTCTGGGCAAAGGATCCGTCAGCCTCGAACCTGTGGGGCATCGGGCCGACCGAGGAGATGATGAAATAATCGACGATGGAAGCGCGGGTTTCAACCGCGCCCGATTTTGGGAAGAAACCAGCGGAGGTTCCGATGTTTAGCAGTTTGCAAGTCTACATGCTTCGCCTGATCGCAGCGGTGCTGGTCGCCGGATCGTTCTGGCTCAGCGATGCGTCCGCGCAAAACAATCCGATCAAGGTCGGCGTCGGCCTGGCGCTGTCGGGAGCCGGCGCCCCGGCCGGCAAGATGCTGCTCGCCGCTCTCGAAATGTGGCGTGACGACATCAACGCGAAGGGCGGGCTGCTCGGCCGCCAGGTCGAGCTCATTCACTACGACGACCAAAGCAATCCGGCGAACGTGCCGGGCCTCTACACCAAGCTCATCACCGTCGACAAAGTCGATCTGCTGCTCGGGCCTTATGCCACCAATTTCGTGGCGCCGGCGATGCCGACCATCATCCAAAACAACAAGATGACGATCAGCTTCACCGCCATCGGCATCAACCGGCAGTACAAGTATCCGCGATATTTCTCGATGGTGCCGGTCGGGCCGGACGGCGTGAACGCATTCTCGATCGGATTCTTCACCGTCGCCGCCCAGCAGAATCCGAAGCCGCAGACCGTGGCAATCCTCGCGGCCGACGCCGAATTTGCCAAGGGCGCCTCCGAAGGCGCACGCGAGGAAATCAAGAAGCGCGGCATGAAGATCGTCTACGATCAGACCTATCCGCCAAACAACACCGATTTTGCGCCGGCCGTGCGGGCGGCGCAGGCGGCCAATCCCGACATCTTCTATGTGGGCGCCTATGCCCCCGACACCGTGGGCATCATCCGCGCGGTCAACGAGATCGGCTTCACGCCAAAAATGTTCGGCGGAGCGATGATCGGAATGCTGATCACCCCGATCAAGGTGCAGCTCGGGCCGGTGACAAACGGCATCGTCATCGAAGAGAGTTTTGCGCCGTCGCCAAAGCTGCAGTTTCCGGGCCTTGCCGATGTATTAAAGCGCTATCAGGCCAAGGCGGGCGAATTGAAGACCGATCCGATCGGCTATGCGTTCGTGCCGTACGGCTATGCGGCCGGACAGGTGATCGCTCAAGCCGTAACCAACACCAAGAGCCTCGATCACGACAAGCTCGCGACCTACATGCACGGCCACGCCTTCAAGACGGTGGTCGGCGAAATAACGTTCGGTCAAGACGGCGAGTGGTCGAAACCACGCCAGCTGCTGACGCAATTCCAAAATGTCGAGCCGAACAACCTCGATCAGTTCCGGAACGGCGAAAAGCAGCCGATCCTGTGGCCGCTGGAATACAAGAGCGGAAACCTCATCTACCCCTACGCGGCCGCACGGAAGAAATAGGGGCGCTACGTCCGCTAGTGAGCGGCAGCCAGGTACTGCGGCTGCATCTCGGTCGACTTCGCCTTGTCGTGGATCGGCGCCTGCGGGAGCTTTGCCTTGCCGGCTTCCATGGTGAAGGTGTAGTCGAGCGTGTACCAAGGCGCCTTGACACCGAGCGCGGGCGGCTTGCCGCTGTCGTGACGCACATAGTTGCCGAGCAACGCCTTGGTGACGCCGAACTGCACGTCGGTCTCGATGTGCGGATCCTCCGGCACATAGACCTGCGAGATGTGGGTCTTGAAGCCGTCCTTGAAGATCAGGAAGTGCAGGTGCGCCGGGCGCATGTTGTGACGGCCTTGCGCGCGCAACAGGTCGCCGACCGGACCGGTGACCGGGATCGGATAACCCGCCGGCAAGATGCTGCGAAAAGAGATATGCCCCTTGGCGTCGGTGGTGAACTTGCCGCGTAAGTTCATGTCGGCCTGCGTCGGATCCTGGTTCTCGTAGAGCCCTTCGGTCGAGGACTGCCAGATGTCCACTTCGGCGCCCGCGACGGGTTTGCCTTTGACGTCCTTCACCCAGGCATCGACGAACAATTCGGGGCCCGGCGTGGGCGAACGGATGATCGAGCCGCCGTTCTCGGTGCGCGGGGAATCCAGGCGCCAGAACGGCCCGAGCAGGTTGGCGGTGGTGTCGGTCTGACCGTTGTTGCCGTTGTTAAGCAGGCAAACCAGCGTGGAAACGCCGAGCGAACCGGCCATCAGCACGGCTTCGTTGTGGTAGGCGTTGGTGTGCTTACCGATCGCATTGATATAGCCGCAAGCGTTTTGGAATTCATCTTCGGTCAGCCTGACCTCGCGGATGAAAGCATGCAGATGGCGCACCAGCGCCGACATGATCTCGCGAAAGCGCGCGTCCGGCGCATGCGCGATCTCGCTCAAAACCGCCTTGGTGACCGAGTCGGGTCCTTCGATGATCATGATATTCTCCCGGCAGATTTCGTTGCCGCTCGCTAGTTGCAATGTCGGGACAATTGATATGCTGCGGGGCCGCCCTACTCAATCCCCCGCGCCGCGACTTGAGGCCACGCAATCGCATGAGAGCATGTTAAATTCGGCATGAGGCCGCAAACGAGTCATGACAGCCCATCGCATCGATACGCACCACCATCACTACCCCAAGGTCTACCTCGACAAGATCGACGACGTTCTGCGGCGCACCACGCACGCGTTTTATCCGCGGCTGATCAAGTGGCAGCCGGGACAGGCGATCGAGGCCATGGACAAGGATGGCGTCGCGGTCGCCGTGCTGTCGATCGGAACGCCGAGCGTATGGCTGGGAGAGCCAAAGTCCTCGCGGGCGCTCGCGCGCGAATGCAACGACGCCACCGCCAAGATGCAGGCCGACAACAAGGGCCGCTTCGGCCATTTCGCCACCATTCCACTGCCCGATGCCGACGGCAGCCTGCGCGAGATCGAATATCTTTACGAACGCTGAAGGCTGACGGCATCGCGCTCGCAACCAACTATGACGACAAGTATCCGGGCGAGGAGGCGTTTGGGCCGGTGTTCGACGAACTCAACCGCCGCAAAGCCGTGGTCTACTTTCACCCCACCGCCGCGAGCTTCGCGTTCAACCGCGTCAAGGACATTCCACCGCCCACGATGGAATTTCCGTTCGACACGACGCGGGCCATTGCGAGTCTCATGTTCAGCGGCACGCTGACGCGCTGCCCGGATATTCGATGGATTTTCTCGCATGGCGGCGGCGCCCTGCCGATGCTTGCCGGCCGCATCGTCGGGCTTGCGCGCAACCGACCGGAGCTCGCCGCACGCGTACCCGGCGGTGTGATGGCGGAATTGAAGAAGCTTTACTATGACGTGGTCGGCGTCGGCGGCCGCGGCGCATTTGCCGCCTTGAAGGATATCGCCGATCCGTCACATCTGCTGTTCGGTACGGATTTTCCGTTCTGGTCGCCGCATGAAACCATTACGGCGCTCGACGGACTTTCGCTGCCAGCCGCCGAACTCGCCGCGATCGAACGCGGCAATGCGCTTGCGCTGCTGCCGGGGCTTAAAAGCTAGTTATGCAATATTTTCGAGAGGAAAACCTGCGCGCGTTCGCTGCGCGGCTTGCCGAAGAAGTCGGCCGTGAGCGCATCCTCGACGATTTCGCCCTTGTCCATGAAAACGACGCGGCGCGCGACCTGGCGCGCGAAGCCCATTTCGTGGGTGACCACCATCATGGTCATGCCGTCACGGGCGAGCGCGACCATGACGTCGAGCACTTCCTTGATCATTTCCGGATCGAGCGCAGACGTGGGCTCGTCGAACAGCATGGCGATCGGATCCATGGCGAGCGCGCGCGCGATCGCGACCCGCTGCTGCTGGCCGCCGGACAGCTCACCGGGAAACTTATCGGCGTGCTCGCCTAAGCCCACGCGATCGAGCAGCCTCATGCCTTTCTCGCGCGCCTCCTCGGGGCTGCGGCCCAAGCCCTTGATCTGGGCGAGCTCGAGGTTGCGCATGACCGACAAATGCGGAAACAGCTCGAAATGCTGGAAAACCATGCCGATGCGGGCGCGCAGTTTCGACAGGTTGGTCTTGCGATCGCCGACAGAGACGTTGTCGACCGTGATCGTGCCTTCCGCGAACGGCTCAAGTCCGTTGACGCACTTGATCAAGGTGGATTTGCCGGAGCCCGACGGTCCGCAAACCACGACCACCTCGCCCTTGGCAACCTCGGCCGAGCAGTTTTTCAGAACCTGGAAGGTCCCGTACCATTTGCTCACGTTGCGAATGGAAATCACGGCTCAGTCCGCTCTTTCAGTTTGTGCGCGATCTTTTCGAAAACCGGCTCCCCGCTTTTCGGGATCACGCATCAGCGAATGATCGCAGTGCGGCGCTGCAGCACGCGCGCGCCGTGCGAAGCCGCAAACGAGATCACGAAATAAACCACGGCCGCGAACAAATACATCTCCACCAGGCGTCCATCGCGCTGCGCCACCTTTGACGCCGCGCCGAGGAAATCGCTGATGGAAAGTACATAGACGAGCGAGGTGTCCTGAAACAGAATGATGGTCTGGGTCAAAAGCACCGGCAGCATGTTGCGGAATGCCTGCGGCAGGACGACGTAACCCATGGTCAGCGAATAGGACATGCCGAGCGCCTGCGCGGCGGACACCTGGCCGCGCGGAATCGACTGAATGCCCGCGCGCATGATTTCGCAGAAATAGGCGGCCTCGAACAAGGTGAAGGTGACCAGCGACGAAACAAACGGGCCCACGAGAATGGGCCGCTCGGCGCCGGTCAGCCACTGCCCGATGTAAGGTACGAGAAAATAAAACCAGAAGATCATCAGCACGAGCGGCACCGAGCGCATCAGATTGACATAGCCGGCCGCCGGCAGCGCGAGCATGGGCGTGCCGGAGAGGCGCATGAGCGCGAGCAAGGTGCCGAATACAATTCCGCCCGCGGTCGCGAACGCCGTCAAGGTGAGCGTAAACGTCATGCCGGTGTAGAATAAAAACGGCAGCGAACGGACGATGACATCGAAATCGAAATTCGTGAACATTTGTCGTCTCAGTGTGCGGGAGCCTGTTGTTCGGCGCCGATGAAGCCCGGTACGGCGAGACGCTTCTCAAATGCGCGCATCGCGAAGGTCACAACGATATTGACGACGATGTAGATGATCGTCGCCGCAGTGAACGCCTCGAATACCTGGAACGAGTATTCCTGCATGGCGCGGGCCCGGCCGGTCAGCTCCATCAGGCCGATGGTGATGGCGACGGCGCTGTTCTTGATGATGTTGAGGAATTCCGAGGTCAGCGGCGGCAGGATGATGCGATAAGCCATCGGCAGCAGCACGAAGGCGTAGCTTTGCGGAAGCGTCAAACCCAACGCGAGGGCGGCCAGGCGCTGGCCTTGCGCAAGGCTCATGATTCCGGCGCGAACCTGCTCGGCCACGCGCGCCGAGGTGTAAAAGCCGAGCGCGACGACCGCGGTATAGTACGATGCATTCGGCAGTTGCTTGAGCCAGGTACCGATCTCCTCCGGGACGATTTCCGGCAGCACGAAGTACCAGAGGAACATCTGCACCAGCAGCGGGATGTTGCGGAACAATTCCACATAGGCATTGCCGAGCCGCACCAGCCACGGAAAAGGCGTGGTGCGGATGACGCCGGCGATCGAGCCGAAAAACAGCGCAAGGCACCAGGCGGCGAGCGCGGTCGCCAGCGTCCAGAATGTGCCGAGCAGCAGCGTCTGCAAATAAGTGTGCGACGCATCGGGGGAGATCTGCCAGAAAATCCCCCAGTTCCAGTGGTAGTTCACGCAGGCCCCCTCGCGATGCCGCGCGCCGCCGTCACCTTCCGCGAGCGAGCGGAAAAATCAATACGCCGCCGGATCGCCGCTGTCGGTGGGATGGGCGACGACTTTCTTGAATGACGCGCTCATCGGCACGTTGAGATTGATGCCCTTGGGCGGGATCGGCTTGAGGAACCACTTGTCGTAAATCGCATTGATCGCGCCGCTCTTGTAGATGGCGATCATCGCCGCATCGACCACTTTCTTGAACGCCGGATCGTCGCGCCGAAGCATGATGCCGTAGGGCTCGACCGAAAGCGGAGTTGCGGAGATCACATAATCCTTAGGCGACTTCGAGTTGGCGACCAGGCTGTAAAGCAGGATGTCGTCCATCACGAAGGCGGCCGCGCGGTTTGTCTCGACCATCAGGAACGCCTCGGCGTGGTCCTTGGCGGTGAGAATGTTCATGCCGAGATTTTTCTGGGCATTGATCTCGGTGATCTGCTTGATGTTGGTAGTGCCGGCGGTGGAGACAATCGTCTTGCCTTTGAGATCATCGACCGTCTTGATCTTCGAACTCACCTTCGAAACAAAGCGGTTGGCCGTGACGAAATGGGTGATGGTGAATGCCACCTGCTTCTGCCGCTCGAGATTGTTGGTGGTTGAGCCGCATTCGAGATCAACGGTGCCATTGGCAATCAGCGGAATACGCGTGCTCGAATCGACCGGATTGAGCTTGACGTCGAGTTTCGTGAGCTTGAGGTCTTTCTTTACGGCATCCAATATGTGGTAGCAGAGATCCATGGCGTAACCGACCACGTGCTGCTTGTCGTCATAGTAGGAGAACGGCGAGGACGATTCGCGGTGGCCGAGTGTGATCGTACCGGTGTCCTTGATCTTCTTGAGCGTTCCGGTGAGTTCCTGCGCAAGCGCCGGGCCGGCGACGAAGCTCGCAGCGGTGATCGTCATCAGCATGAATTTGAGACGCATGGATATCTCCCCGGGGAGCATCGATGATTTTCCTCGCGCCGACCTGCTCGCCATCGGGCCGGCGGAGGGGGAATTTGTAACCGAATTATAGCTGATAGAAAAACCCGGTCCCATATGGAAGGGGGCGCGAGTAACTCCTTGAAATGGCCGGTTGAACAGGACTTCGCGACAGCGGCAGGGGTGTCCGTCGTCTTCTAGAATCTTTGGTTTTTCGCGCAATATTACGGCGAACCGGTTCCCACTTCGCCGGATTGCGCTCTAAGCGGCCGCGATCTTGCCCTTCAGGCGCATGCTTGCGGCATGCAGATCAAGCCGCAGCGTCAGGCAGAAGGCACTGCCGCCGCTGCGCAGGAACGATTTCAGCGGCGTAGCGACGACGCGATAGCCGCGCTCCTCGAGGGTGGCGCGCAGCCTGCTGCTGCAATCGGACAGCAGCACCGAATGGCCGATCGACACGGCATTGGCGGCAAGCCTGCGGGCGTCGTCGAACTTGATCTCAATGCGCTGATCGGGCGTCACGCGTTCACGAATGGCGGCGCGGCCCGCGGCGGTGAACGCGCTGGGAAAATACACAACCTCGCCGCCGGGCAGCGGGCGAAGCGCGGTATCCATGTGATAGAAACGCGGGTCGGCGAGCTCCAGCGCCACAACGTCAACGCCGAATTCCCGCCTGACACTGTCTTGCGCGGCGATGTCGGAGCGTGAGCCGTAACCCATCCAGAAATGATTTCGGGTATGATCCCAAACGCAATCGCCGGCCCCTTCGAGCACGATGTTGCCGCGAAGTTTGCTCACCGTGTCGAGCAGACCGCGGTCTTGCAGAACGCGAAACGCCGATTCGTAATGCGACTCTTCGGCCTGACGCTGCGGATGGCGAAAGCGCGCCACGAGCGCCTTGCGGTTCAAGACCACCGCTGCATTGGCGGTGAACACCAAATCCGGAAGGCCCAATACGGGCGGCACCAATTCGATTTGAGCGCCGAGATCGAGCATCGAGCGATGGAGATGCTGCCATTCCTTCCGGGACGCAGCACCGAGGGCACGGTTGTCGCGCGCCCAGCTCTTCGGGTCCATCCACGGATTGATCGCGTAGGTGACCGCGAAGTGCTCAGGCCGGCACATCAGGAAGCGCGCCTTGGGCTGGAACAACGTCATCGGAGTTCCTTCTGAAGAGTCCCTCAGGCCGCTGCGTGACGCGGCGTCTTGACCAACTCGCGGACGACCTCCTCGAAGCGGTCGAGTGCCGCATCGAGATCCTCGCGCGCGATGATGAGCGGCGGCGCCATGCGCACGACCGTATGGTGCGTCTCTTTCGACAGCACGCCCTTGGCCAAGAGGCGCTCGCAGACCAGCCGCGCGCTGGCATAATTCGGATCGATTTCCGCGCCGACCCAAAGGCCCTTGCCGCGAATATCCTTGATCGCGGGGTAGCGCATCGCGCGCAGGCGGCCGAGCATATGAGCGCCGAGGTCGCGGCTGCGCTCGACCAGCTTCTCGTCGGCGATGATGCGCAGCGCCTCCAATCCGACCGTTGCGGCGAGCGGATTGCCGCCGAAGGTCGAACCGTGCGAGCCGGGCGTAAACACATCCATCAGTTCATGGCGACCGACAAAGGCGGATACCGGAAGCACGCCGCCGCCGAGCGCTTTGCCGAGGATCACGCCGTCCGGCTTGATGTTCTCATGCTGGAACGCAAACCAGGCCCCGGTGCGGCCGAGACCGGACTGCACCTCGTCGATGATCAGCAGCACGCGATGGGCATCACAGATGCGACGCAGGCCGATCAGATAACCCGCGGGCGGCACGACAACACCGGCCTCGCCCTGGATCGGCTCGATGAGCACGGCCGCGGTCTGCGGCGTGATGGCGCGCTCGACCGCCGCCAGGTCGCCGTATGCCACGGAGACAAACCCCGGGGCGAACGGACCGAAGCCGTCGCGATAGTCGGGCTCCGAGGAAAATCCGATGATGGTGGTGGTGCGGCCGTGGAAGTTGCCGTTGGCGACGATGATCTCGGCACGATCCTTGGCAATGCCCTTGACGCGATAACCCCAGCGGCGCGCGGCCTTGATCGCGGTTTCGACCGCTTCGGCGCCGGTATTCATGGGCAGCGCGGCATCGAGGCCGGTGACGCGGCAGACTTCCTTCAGAAACGGCCCCAGCCGGTCGTTGTAATAGGCGCGCGAGGGCACGGCGAGGCGCTGCGCCTGCGCGGTGAGCGCCGCCATAATGCGCGGATGGGCGTGGCCATGGCTTGCGGCCGAGTACGCGCTCATCATGTCGATGTAGGGCCTGCCTTCGATGTCCCACAGATGCGCGCCTTCGCCGCGCGCCAGAACCACCGGAAGCGGCTCATAGTTGTGAGCGGAATATTTGTTCTCGAGTTCGATGGCGTTCTCGATGGCTTTCATTGGCGTCACTCCGAACATTTCGGCACGCGCGCTTATGCACGTTCAATATGATTTTAATATGGGTGCTGCTTCCAATTCGCTAATCCCGCCGCGCGCGAAAATCGGGTTCCGCCGCATGCTTACTCGAATATTTCCAATTCGGTCGCGAGCGCGACTTGCTGCAGCGGAAGCCGCTGTCGGTATTAGGCATATGTAAAAATATTCGGCCGGAGCGAAGATTTTTACGGCCGTTACTGGCGGCGCAAACCTCAGACGACCTTGCGCGCGAGCAGCGATTCAGGATAGCCGGCGAACGGCCGGACGGCCCGCAGCGCCACGTGGCTGACGATGCGCGCGATGCCGAGGTTCGGGTCGTCGATCATTTTGGTGGTTAGAGCCTGATAGCTCGCGAGATCGGGGCAGACGAAGCGCGCGATGTAATCCACCGTGCCGCTGACTTCCCAGCACTCGACGACCTCCTCGATCGCCGCCAGGCGCCGTTCGAGCTGACCCTGTTGGGCCTGCTTCTCAAGGACGATCTCCGCAAACACGTTGACCGGCCGCGAGAGCTGCGCGAGCTCCACCACGGCGCGATATCCGGCGATAATTCCGGCAGCCTCCAGGCGCCGCACCCGTTCCAGGCAGGCGCGCGAGGAAAGGTCCACCATCTTCGCCAGCTTTTCGACGGTCTGGCGGCCGTCGCGCTGAAGCGCAGCCAGTATCTTGATATCGATCTGGTCCAGCGCGGGTGGGCGCCTCGCATTCATCGGCCAGGTCTTCCGTGCATGATGCGAATACCCTTTTGACTATGCATGATCCGTTCCGAAAACCGGTTCGCATCTTCCGGGATCATGCATCAGCCGAGCGCTTCCTCTTTGACCGCCACGGTGTAGTTGAGAGCGAGCCTGCCGCCGTCGGCGTACACGGTCTGACCGGTGATGTAGCTTGCCTCGCTCGATGCCAGGAACACGGCGATCGCGGCGATCTCGTCGGGATCGCCGATGCGGCCGAGCGGCGTGCGGGCGAGCAGCCGGCGCTTTGCCTCTTTGTCGGTTGCCACCGCCTTCAGAATGTCGGTCATGATCGAGCCCGGTCCGATGGCGTTGACCCGAATGCCGTAAGGCGCGAGTGACAGCGCCATCACCTTGGTCAGCTGACCGAGCCCGCCCTTCGACACGCAGTAGGGCACGTGATTGGGGATCGCCACCACGGCGTTGACCGAACTCATGTTGATGATGGCGCCGGGACGTTTTCCCGCCTTGACCTGCGCGACCATTCTTCGCGCCGCCGCCTGACCGGTCAAAAACGCGCCCTTGAGGTTGACGCGCAGCACGCGGTCGAAATCGGCTTCCGCAATGTCGAGAAAGTCCGCGGCGTGGATGATACCGGCGTTGTTGACCAGAATGTCGATGCCGCCAAAGGCGTCGCAGGTTTCGGCGATGAGCCGATCGACGGCCTTGGCGTCGCCGACGTCGGCCGTCACAAAACGGCACATCGACTTGCCGAGTGCGTTCGCCGCCGCTTCGCCGCCGCGTTCGACATCGGCAATGACCACTTTGGCGCCTTCGGCGACGTAACGCTTTGCAATCGCAAGGCCGATGCCGCGGGCGCCGCCGGTCACAATCGCAACATTGTCGTTCAGCTTCATGGTCGTGTCGCGCTCGAAGGGACGGCCCGGGCCGCGAATCGCCAAATCCTAGCACAGCCGGGGGCAGGCCGATTCGGCGCGGCTTTTTTGGGGCTGAACCGCCGCCGTAGATGCGCTATGATATCGATACGGCAAGGCTCACGTAGGACGGACATGCCGGCACGCACAATCACACTTGCCATTGCGATCATCATCGCAACGCTGACGGCCGCACCGGCGCCAGCCGAAACGATGCAGCAACACCTGCTGCTGCAGCAGCGGCTCCGCTATCAGCGGCAGCTGGAGCTGGAGCGACAGCGGGCGCTCGAGGCCGATCGACAGCGGCAGCTCCAGCTCGATCGCCAGCAGACGCAACAGTCGACGCAAAATTCGCAGGCCTGGGAGTGGTGCCGGAACCAGGGCGGCGCCGTCGCGCTCGATCTGCGGATCAGCGGCTGCACGACCGTGATCCAATCGGGACACGAAAATCCGAAGAGTCTCGGCTTTGCGTACAACATGCGCGGCAATGCCTACTTCGCCAAGAAGGATTACGACAACGCGGTCACCGACTACGACCAGGCCATCAAGCTCACGCCGACCGATGCGGTCTACTACGCCAACCGCGCGAGCGCATTGGTCGGCAAGAGCCAGGTCGACCGCGCCATCACCGATTTCGACCAGTCGATCCGGCTCAATCCCAACTACGCGCGCGCCTACATCGACCGTGGCCATGCCTTCCGCAGCAAGGGCCTCTATGACCGCGCGATTGCCGATTACGACCAGGCGATCAAACTCGAGCCCAACAACGCCGGAACCATCAACGCGCGCGGTAACGTGTATTTCCAGAAGAAAGACTACGACCGCGCCATTGCCGATTTCGATCAGTCGCTCCGGATCAATCCGAACCAGCCCTTCATCTTCAACCTTCGTGGCAATGTTTATACCGCCAAGAAAGATTTCGACCACGCGATCGCCGATTTCGATCAGGCGGTAAAGCTCGATCCGAACTACGCATTCGGCTTCCAAAGCCGCGGCAACGCCTACTATGCCAGGAGGGACTACGACCACGCGATCGCCGACTATGACCAGGCCATCAAGCTCAATCCAAATCTCGCCAGGGCCTACCAGAGCCGCGCCTACGCCTATGCCAGCAAGGGCGAATACGACCGCGCCATCGGCGATTACGACCAGGTCATCCGGCTCGAGCCGAACAATCCGTTCGTCCTCAACGGCCGCTGCCTGTCGCGCGCCATCGTTGGGCAGCTGCAGGAGGCGCTGGCCGACTGCAACGAGGCGCTGCGGATGCGGCCGAACGATGCGAGTCCCTATGGGACGCGCGGTTTCACCTATCTGAAGCTCGGCCAGTTTGACGCCGCCATTGCCGATTTCGATGCGGCGCTGCGGCTCGATCCGAAACGGGCGATATCGCTCTACGGCCGGGGGATCGCGAAGCAGCGCAAGGGCGACGTCGGCCCGGGCAGCGCCGATATTGCGGCAGCGACGGCGCTCAAAAGCGATGTCGCCGATCAATTCGCGCGTTACGGCGAAGAACCCGCGCCGGCGGCGACGGCGCCGGTGGCCAGCAATGCTCCGCCTCCGGTGGCGGGCAATGCGACGGCTCCCGTCACCACCACGGCTTCCACCGGCAGCGTGAACGCGACGGAGCAAGTGAAAGCGGTGGCGGCGGCGGGCGATTTCCAGCACCGCGTCGCGCTCGTGATCGGCAACAGCAACTACGCCGCGGTCGCTCAACTGCGCAATCCGCGCAACGATGCCACCGACATGGCGGCGGCGCTGCGCAAGATCGGCTTCGACGTGGTCGAAGGAACCGATCTGACCAAGAGCGCCATGGACGACAAGATCCGCGAATTCAGCCACAAGCTCGACGGCGCCGACCTCGCGCTGTTCTTCTACGCCGGCCATGGGCTGCAGGTGGGCGGCCGGAACTATCTCGTGCCGATCGACGCTAAGCTCGAACGGCCGGGCGATCTGCCGCTCGACACGGTCGATGTCGCGGTTGTGCTGGCGCAGATGGAGGCGGAGAAACGCGTCAACCTCGTGTTCCTCGACGCCTGCCGCGACAATCCGCTGTCACGGAGCCTCGCGCGTTCGCTCGGAACGCGATCGACCAGCGTGGGACAGGGGCTCGCCACGATCCAGAGCGCGATCGGCACCATGATCGCCTACGCGACGCAGCCCGACAACACCGCGCTCGACGGCGAAGGCCGCAACAGTCCGTTCACCACCGCATTGCTCAAACATATTGCCGACCCGGGAATCGACATCACCACCGTGATGCGGCGCGTGCGCGCCGACGTCATTGCCGCCACCAAGGAGCGGCAGGTGCCGTGGGATCACTCGTCGCTGGTCGGTGACGTGGTGCTGGCGCAGTGAGTCGAGGCAGCGGGCGGTTCACGGCTGACGCCGCATCCTCAATACGGCTGGAAAATGCTCTGCCGGCATCAAAAAAATAATCCGCGACTCCGCCACAACATCGAGAAGCCACTTATCAACATGAGCAGAATAGCGAGCCGGCGGAACCATATCTCCTTGAAGCTGTCGAGCCATCGCCGCGTGACGAAGATCGCGACCACGGCGCCGAGTCCCGCAGATGCGCCTTCGAGAACCGATCCGACAGTCAGCACGCCGAGCGACCCGTAAGTCGCAATCTTCGTGAGCTGAATGAAGAGCGAATGAAACGCGCCAGTCGCGATCATGCGCTCCTTGGTCAAACCGTAATTCAGATAGAACGGCACGGACACAAGGCTGCTCGCACCGATGACGCCGGAGATGAGACCAACGACGAGCGAGACGGGTATGAACCAGGGAAGCCGCATGGGAAACGAGCGGGCGCGTCCACCCAGGCGATATTGGACGGGCGTCGAGATCAGGAAAAGTCCGACTATGACGCC
>Ga0187765_10000058_pt1 | contig 38104 bp, 33 predicted proteins | sample 0216_QUI02_MP05__3_FD_133018 | JGI IMG/M metagenome (GOLD analysis project Ga0187765, IMG submission 133018) | Tropical peat soil microbial communities from peatlands in Department of Meta, Colombia - 0216_QUI02_MP05_10_MG | ecosystem: Environmental > Terrestrial > Soil > Wetlands > Peat ...
ATGAATGCGACCACGCCGCCGATTGCCAGCCGGTCCGTCAAGACGAACCAGCCGCCCACGAGCAGTGCGGCAATGATCTGCATATGACTGCAGAGATTCATAAGGAAGTTCATTGAAAATTTGAGCTTGAATATTCGAATATTGAGTTGGAATACCCGATCGATGTGCGAGTCCATTGAACGGATGCGCCCCACACTGTCGTCCGGCTCAAGAACTTCGGCGCTCACCTCGCGCAGGACGCTCACCCGGGATGCGGTCGAGCGATTGATTGCCATTTGCATCAAAGGTACGAAGACGATCTGCGGCGCGAAGATTACGATCGTCGCAAGGGCGATCAATGGTTCGAGATGGATGAGGTAGGCGATGACGGTCGCAAGCACGCCGCACTGAAGAAGCGGCTCGGAGATGGCCTCACCCGCGAAGGCGCCCAGTGGCTCGACCTCGGCGACTATCATGGAAATCTCGACCCCGCTCACCTCCGAATCGCGCAGGACTTGGGGCGACGACTCTACCAGCGAACGAATGCGAAGACGCAAATCTCGCGTGGCCCGCTCACCCACCCATGCGCGGTAGACGTTCAACACGAGCTTCATGCCGCCTTGGATAAGAACGACGGCGAGATAGGCAGCGCACAGCATGACCACAAATCGGAAATTTCGATTCTTGACGACGTCATTGACAATTCGTCTTTGCAGCTCGAGAGGTACGAACTCAAGCAGAAACACCATGATCGTCAGGGCGCTTAGTGCCGCTTGATGCGCCGCACTCGTTGCCAGGATATAGCGGAAAATGTTTTGCGGTAGCGTCGGCCCAGCCGTTCGGCCGATATCGGGCGAGACTGCCCTTGCGTAACCCGTCTTCTGCGCGGCCTGGGCGCCGTCATTTGGCGGCATTGAATAGACCTCCATGACAGTTCGATGAAGATAGCTCGAATCTCCGCGTTTTCAATTTGATATGGCTCAATTACGCGGCGTTGCTCTATGGCTACGTATCGCTTTGCGTTCGGTGACGTTGGGCAAACGTCCGAAAGCGGCACATCGGGATCTCCCGGTTGCCTATACGTGCGCGTCTCAGCTGTGGTTAACTGAAACGGCTATCCTATCCGCCTCGTGAAGGGCTGTTTCTCGGGCAAGGAATTCAAATGGCAAGACGCAAATCCGTCGGCGGGCGCCGCCGCCGACCGGCGAAAAAGAGAGCGGGGAGGGGGGCGAATACGCATGCAAATGCAGCAAGGACCCCCCGCATTTTTTCGCCGCGCGCGAAACCGAGGACTCGTGTTCGAGGGCGCGTGTCGCCAGATGGTTCGTCCGCCGCCTTGCTCGATGAGCTTAGAACGAGCGAGGAGCGCTTTCGCTCACTTGTCGAGATCGCGGCCACGCCGATCCTGCTGTTGACACCGAATCTCGCGATCTTGGACTTCAATCGCGATGCCGAACGCCTTTATGGCATAGATCGGGCGCGGGTCATTGGGCGCGATTATTTTGAAGCGCTCGATCCCGGCGGGATCGGAGGCCCTACTGCCGCGGAATTCGCGGAGGTGCTGGCCGGCCAGCCGGCACGCGCGATCGAGGGACGCGTGATGTCTCCGGAGCGGGGCGAGCGCGTTTTATTGTGGAATGCCCAACGCCTCGTCGGTTCGAAACGACGCCCACTTGGCATCATTGCCATTGCCCAAGACATTACGGAACGGCAGAACGCGGAGGAAGCCCTTCTTGAACGCGAGGCGCGGATGAGCTCGATCATCGCCACTGCGCCGGATGCCATCATCACGATCGACGAAAATGGCATCATTCAGTCATTTAGCAGTGCGGCCGAACGGCTGTTTGGGTACCTCGCGGGCGAGACTGTCGGCCGCAGTGTCAACCTGCTCATGCCTTCGCCGCATCGCGAGGACCACGACGGCTACCTTGACCGTTACAAGCGCACGGGAGAGCGGCGAATCATCGGAATTGGCCGCCGCGTGCAGGCCCGGCGCAAGGACGGCACGATCTTTCCAATCGAGCTTGCCGTCGGCGAGGCCAATTTCGGCGGGACACGCATATTCACTGGTTTCATCCGAGACATCACGACCCGCGCCAAAATGGAAGAGGATCTGCGCCATGCGCAGAAGATGGAGGCAATCGGCCAGCTAACAGGTGGTGTCGCGCACGATTTCAATAACCTCCTCACGGTCATCTCGGGCAATCTGGAGATGCTCGGGCGTCACATCGTTCGACCGGAAGCGCGCGAGATACTCGCGGAAGCGCATGAAGCGACCGAGCTTGGCGCCAAGCTAGCCAATCGACTCCTGGCCTTCGGACGTCGCCAGCCGTTGAACCCGAAAGCGATCGACTTGAACGCGCTCATCGAGGGCATGACAGATCTACTGAGGCGCAGTCTTGGCGCCTCAATCGAGATTGAAACGAGCCTTTCAAGACGTCTGCCCAAGACAATGAGTGACCCTGGCCAAGTCGAAAACGCGCTCCTCAATCTCGCGATCAATGCCCGCGATGCAATGCCTGACGGCGGTGGTGTGCGCATCGAAACGTCTGAAGTAGTGATCGACGCCGAGTACGCCTCCGAGCATAGGGACGTCGGTAGCGGGCGTTACGTCCTGCTCGCCGTCACCGATACCGGCCACGGCATGCCTGAGGAGGTCCGGCGGCGCGCGTTCGAGCCTTTCTTCACGACAAAGGGCTCGGCTGCCGGAAGCGGGCTGGGCCTTAGCATGGTCTATGGGTTCGTCAAGCAATCGGGCGGGCATATCGAGCTTGATAGCGAGCCGGGGCGAGGTACCACGGTGCGGCTCTACCTTCCAGCACTTGCGTCGGAAGGAGAACGGGCAAAAACCCGGCACAAGACGCGCGCCACGAGGCAATCGAGTGGAGAGATCGTCCTCGTCGTCGAGGACGATCCGCGCGTCCGTCGTGTCTCGGTTCGCAGGCTCAAGGAACTCGGCTACGCAGTCGTTGAGGCCGATAGTGGCCCCGCGGCGCTTGCAGTGATTGATCGGGACCAGCGCATCGATCTGCTGTTCACGGATATCGTGATGCCCGGCGGGATCACCGGCGTCGACCTCGCTCGCGCCGCACGTGCCCGGCGGCCCGATCTTAAGATCCTCTTCACTTCCGGCTACGCCGAGCCCGCGATTATCGAGGGGGGCCTTTCCACCGAAAATGCTGGATGGCTCGGCAAACCCTTCACCACCGCGGATCTTGCCGTGAAGCTGAGTGACCTCCTTGCGCGTTGAAGCGCCCGCCACGTTCAGTCGGCGCGGACTTCCGCCGCGAAAATATAGCCCGCACCCCTGACCGTTTTGATCAACTCCGGCCTCTTGGGATCACGTTCGATCTTCCTGCGCAACCTGACCACTTGCGCATCGATCGTCCGATCATAAGCAACCCACTCCCGCCCCTTGAGAAAATCCATAAGCTGATCGCGATTCAGCACGCGATTCGGATGCAGGGCGAAGACTCGAAGAAGTTCGAATTCCGCCGTTGTCAATGTGACGGGCGAACCGTCGGGGGAATTGAGCTCGCGCTTCAGCAAATTGAGCCGCCAGCCTTGAAAGGCAAGGCCACTGCTTTCAACCGGCTGCAATGGGCCGGCCTCACTCATTTTTTCGCCGGGACGGGCACGGCGCAGGACGCTTCGAATGCGCGCGAGTACTTCGCGGAGGTGAAACGGCTTCGCGATATAGTCGTCTGCACCCGCTTCGAGGCCGGCCACGCGATCGATCAACTCGCCCTTACCGGTCAACATGATGATGGGAACGTTGGTGCGCTCCCGGATGCTGCGCGCAATCGACAATCCGTCCTCGCCCGGCATCGTAAGGTCGAGGAGAACCAGGTCGATCTTCTCTCGTGCGAAAATTGCCCGAACCTGTGCACCGTCCGACGCCTCGCTTACCGCGAACGCTTCCTCACAAAGATAGCGGCGCAGCATATTGCGCATACCTTTGTCGTCGTCCGCCACCAGGATACGAAGTTGCCCGGTCATCTTGATCGCCGTCGGTTCGATCGGTTATCGATATTCAGCAGGAACTTGGCGTTAATGACCTTGTCACGAAACGTCATATTTCGTCTATCATTGTTACCGAAAAGCTCCTTCCTGCCATCAGCGCGTTACAAAGGCGATTCTATCCTCCGTTCACCGACCAGCGGTGAGGTCAGTGTCGGGGAAAGGCGAGGTTCGTCATGCTTGCGTTCGCTACCTCGAGCGCCGTTACACGTATTGATTTCCCAGCCTTAGCGATATGCCGCGGCCTGGAAAAAACAGTAGCCGCTCGCATCGCAGCCGTCGCCTCTTACAGAACCGTCGCAGCTAGCAAGATGGTTTTCTGCGAGGGCGACCCTTCGGACAACGTGTACGAGGTGGTCCGAGGCATGCTGAAGCTCTTCAAGCTCCTGCCCGATGGGCGGCGCCAAGTTACCGGCTTCCTCTCGCCTGGCCACCTTTTGGGTCTCGCCCACGACGAACGCTATCTCTATACGGCCGAAGCGATCACCGACGTGACGCTGTGGCGCTATCCACGGACTCAATTCGATCGCCTGATCGACGAGGTGCCGGGCCTTGCGCGTCGCCTTCTCGCGGCTACCTGCGACGAGCTTCGCGCTGCTCAGGACCAGATGCTGTTGCTTGGACGCATGGGAGCGGCCGAAAAAGTCGCAAGCTTCTTGCTTGCTATGGCCGAGTGTCAGGCGGGCGAATCGGGCGACGAAGACGAAGTCCATGTCCCGATGGCCCGCAACGACATCGCGGACTATCTGGGACTGACGACCGAAACTGTCAGCCGCACCCTCACGCATCTCAAGCGCGAAGGCGTCATATCGTTGTCCACGCCGTCGCACATCGTGCTGCAAGATCGCGAGCGCCTCTCACAGCTCGCGGAGGGTGACGGCGCAGCGCACGCCTGATCCGCCGTCCGGGCCTCAAATGGAGGGAGTGACGCCGGCGATGAAGAGCAAGCATCGCCTTCTTTACGCCGGAATGAAGGCCGTCGTCATCGAGGACGACTCCGAGACGCGCAGGCTTTGCCGCCAGGTCCTGGAGGAGCATGGTCTCGCGGTCAGAGAGGCCAATCGCGGCGTTGCAGCGCTTGCCGAATTAAGAAAAGAGCCTCCGCACCTTATATTCGTCGGCCTTCAACTCCGCGACGTTTCCGGATTCGAAGCCGTGGGCTGGATCAAATCGTATCCCGCGTTGAGCCTGGTGCCCGTCGTTGCGATCAGCGCACGCGGCTTGCCCGCGGATGATCCCCTGCTGCGTCAGTGCGGCATCCAAGATGTGCTGCGCAAGCCTGTCTCGGCGGATGCCGTCGCCCACACGATTTGCCGCCTGCTCGGTGCGCCGCCATGAGCGCGGTTATGTCGTTGCACCAATACAGTATGCCCAAGAAAAGCAACGAATGCGTGCCCTACCCTCGCGCCCGTACGGGTTGCAATCAAGGCTGCAGCGGTTGGCTTCACCGCGGCAAAGTGGCGAGAAACGGACAATGAAATTTTAAGCGTCTATTCCCATCGCTGATCGATAAACCAAAACGCTACACAGCGGGGCTTTGGACGTACGTTGTAGGCGCGAGTTCGACAATCGCGGTAAATAGCCGACGGAATCGCTCTTGGACCACGGCGCCGAAAATGGGGTCCTCGTTGGCGGTAAAGACCGCGTCGATGACATCCCAATCTCCTTTCGTCAGCAATTCTCGTGCACGCGGGAGTACTTCAGTTTCCTCGCGCATCACGTGCGCGCGCTCGAACGCGACATAGGAACGAACCGCGTCACGAAATGGCAGGTAAGCGATTGAACCCTTCATTTCATAGTCTTCGAGAGCGCGCTCGACGGCGTCCAGAAGAAGTGGCCCCGTCTCATGCTCGACAGCCAGGGCGTCGAGCGTTGGTATGATTTCAGGACAGCGCTTGCAAAGCGCCTTGAATAGATAAGCATCCTCTTTTGGATGATGAAAGCAATCGAGAAATTCTCGGATATACGTCACGATGAGATGTGCAAGCACGAAATCTGGTGCGCGCCCCTTCACATCGATGTCTCGTGCGAGATTATCGAGACATTGCAGTACGGCTGCGTGACGACCATGCTCTGCTTGGATGATTCCCGCAGCTTTAGTCATCCTAATCGCTCCAAGTGCGGTGCTATGGGCCCCGCGCGGAAAGGAATCGCATGCCGATAGCGCGAGCGCCGAAGCTGATCGAGGAGCCAAGCATTGGGACAGAAGTCCCGGTTTCTGTCTTTCCCAGGTCCATCCTTTCGCCGGTCTGCGCAGTGGCAGTGCTCGTTGCACACCGGGCGCGCACGTAAAAGGTCTTCGTAGGTCCAGCGCAATATTGGGGCAGCAGCACCGGCGAGTTCGAGATGCTCCAGCATAAGAGAAAGGAGTTCACCGGCAGTGGAATACGCACTCACGAATCTTGAGATTTGCGCGCGAGCGAGACCAAGATCGAGGAGAGTAGCATTATCGAGATCGCTGAGTTCGCGCTCCAGCGACTGGCATTCGTGCCAAATTCTCAATTGACTGACTATGCCCCCTATGTAGCGCTTGGCCGCATTCGAGAGCCGTTCACCGTTATGCGACAATCCCGGGCTCTCGTGCAGCGCCACCGGGTCCTGTTGCTTGGCAAGCATGAGCTTTTCCCTCGTGAATTGACCTTAGTTATCACAATTAAAGAATTGCCTCGACCAAGGCATTGACCAGGGTCAATTCCGCAGAGGGGAAGACTAAGTTGCCGCTGGGAGGCTAGACGTGAAAGGCTGCAACACGAGCGAGGGACTCGATGCATGCAAAGTCAACATTTATGACAACATCGGGATGGGCTTTGGCATGACAGCCATCTTCCGTTTCTGGGGGATGGCGTTGCAAAAAGTGGCTTGAACCCTCGCGAGATTGCACGCTCGCAAAGAGACCCGGATCAGTCTTCAGACTTCGGGACATCTTCGTTTGAGAAGCGCGATTTCCAGAGAAACAGTTCATGCGGGCGGCTTTAGGTATTTGCTGAAGAATGCAAGCACCGCCGCATCGAACTGCTTGTGGAAAGCGATGCGATCGAAGCCCCCCGAGTCCCTGCAGATTTCAGGGTCCTGGGCTGCCAACGCCGGCGTACAGGGTGCAAGGAAAGCCAAATGCGCGGCATTCCTCACCACGTGGTATTCGTGCGCCGCCGTAAGGCTTCCGGCGACCGCCGCAACACTGTCGAGCGACACGCCATCGCCGCCATTTTCCGATGCCCATAGCTGCACCGGTACCTTGATCGCAACAAAGCTGCCCGCGCTGAACATGATCACGAGGGGATCGACGATGACGGCCGCCTTCACCCGCACATCATGGAGTGTAGTCGTGCGCGCCTCATCGCGGACCTTGTCACACGAACCGAGCCAGGCATGCTGGCACAACTCGCTGCCGACCCAATCGGGCGTGGCGCCGATCATGACGAGCCCAGTATAGCCGCCGCGCGAGAATCCGAAGATCCCGATACGCTCCGGATCGATCTTTGACGCCGCGGGCGACGCAGCGAGCGTAAAGTCGATCAGCCTTTTGACATCACGGGGCCGATCGATGAACACTGAAAGGTCGTTCGTGCTGCTTGTATCAAACGCGTTGTCGCCGGGATGATTGAGGGCAACGACGACGAATCCGGCGTCGGCGAGCGTCTCAGCAATATCGTGATGGCCGATGAAGGTCCCGCCCTTGCCGTGCGAGATGACGACAAGCGGCAACCGTTCACCGGTGATTGGGCAATCATTCACGCCTGGAAGGATAATGCCGCGATAATTTATTTCTCCCGGTGGCTGAGAGCAAGGATACCAGATCGCCGCCTTGAGGGCCGGGCCGTCAGCATCGGAGGGCATATCGATCAACCGGAAGCCGGCGGCCGTCGCGAACATTGGTGTGAAACAGAGGGCGACCGTAGTGAAGAAGCTCAGAGCACGCATCAATCGGCCTCGTTACGGCATATGCACCGCATAGCCGCGCAGGTCACTAGCTCGCGAGATGAAACCGTCCGCCCCCCCGGTACGCTCATCGGACAAGTGCAGCGACCGTACCGAAGTTTCTGCATCCATCCGATGACCACCATCACACTAACATTGGCTCGGCGGGCACGCCAGCCCACCGCATGTGCGGGTCGAGCGGTAGCGACTGCGATCGCGAGAAGCGCCGACATTTTGCGTCCGTGCCCAAACCCGAAGTGGATTGTATGCGGAAGTTTGCGCGCGACCAGCACATGTCGGCTATCACCTCGGCGGCGAACGTGTCCGATGCAGGTTGCTTTCCGTGGGAAAGCCGGCCGAGAGTTACCCTGCCGCCTCGGTTGCGACGTAAGGCGTCACCATTTTTTTCGGATCAACGATCCGGTCAAATTCGGCCTCGGTGACAAAACCCAACTTCAATGCTGCAGCCTTTAGGGTAAGGTCGTGGTCCATTGCGTAGTGGGCGATCTTCGACGCCTTGTCGTAGCCGATGACGGGTGACAGCGCCGTCACCAGCATGAGCGACCGCGCTACATATTCGTTGATTCGCTTCAGGTTCGGATTGGTCCCCTCGACCAGGAAGCGGCGGAAATTCACGCACCCGTCGCTCATGATGGTTATGGAGTGAATGATATTTGAGATCATCAGCGGCTTGTAGACGTTCATCTCGAGGTATCCACCAGCGCCGCCAAATCCCACCGCGACGTCATTGGCCATCGCTTGCACGGCGATCATCGTGAGCGCCTCGCATTGGGTCGGGTTGACCTTGCCCGGCATGATCGAGGATCCCGGCTCATTCTCGGGGATCGACAATTCCGCAAACCCGGCCCGCGGCCCGCATGACATCAAGCGAATATCGTTGGCAATCTTGTAGAGAGACACGGCGAGTGTGCGCAGCGTTCCCGATAGTTGGACTAATGCGTCGTGCGCACCCTGCACGGCGAACTTGTTGGACGCCGTGATGAAGGGCAGGCCGGTAAGGATCGCGATCTCGGCGGCTGCTGCCTCGGCAAATCCAGGGGCCGAGTTGATCCCCGTTCCTACTGCCGTGCCACCGAGGGCTAGGCGGTACACGCCTTCGAGAGCCGCATCGATCCGATCGAGATTGTCCGACAACATTCCCGCGTAGCCGGACCATTCCTGGCCCAATGTCAGTGGGGTAGCATCCTGCATGTGCGTACGCCCGATCTTGACGATGTCCTTCCAATCTTCTGCCTTCGCAGCGATCGCATCTCGCAATGCCGAGGTCGCTGGAATGAGGCGCTTCTTCACGCTGACTGCCGCGGCGATATACATTGCCGACGGAAATGTATCATTCGACGACTGTGCCATGTTGACATGGTCGTTCGGATGAACTGGAGCGTGGCTGCCGAGGGGCGAGCCTGCGATTTGGCTGCAGCGATTGGAGATCACTTCATTGACGTTCATATTGAACTGGGTACCGCTGCCTGTCATCCAGACATGCAATGGAAACATGTTCTGGTGCTGGCCGGTCAGGATTTCGTCGCAGGCCTGAACGATCAATTTATATCGCCGAGCGTCGAGCCTCTTACCGGCGTGGTTGGCGATGGCAGCGGCTTTTTTCAACACTGCATAGGCAGTGATCATTTCGCGTGGGATCAAGTCCTGGCCAATACTGAAATGCTCAAGCGAGCGCTGTGTTTGCGCCCCCCACAGCTTGTCTGCGGGCACCTCAACGACGCCTAGGCTGTCGGTCTCTTTTCTCACGCTGGTCATTTGCTCTCTCCCGAGTGTCTGAGAATGGCCGCGTCAATCGATCCAATGAGTGCGATTTGTCTGGACGATGTTCAACCGGAGCATGTGGACCACGTCGATTCCACGTAGATTCGATTCTACGCGCTACTGCTCGGACGATTGCAGATGTCGCAGTCAACCGTGCATTACCGCAGTCTAGGTCCAGCTTCACATGCTTCCTAAGCCTTGTAATCCGCCTTATAAAGCTGACCCTCGATCCAGCTACGGATCTCGCGTGGCCGTTCGACCTGAGCCAATCCCTTCTCGAACATGAACTCGGCGATGCGAGCCGCCGTCGTCACTTCCGTCTCCAGGATATTGGCCTGACCCGGGAAGAGCATGCCCTTTGCCCTGAGGGCTGGGCCGATTTGATCGGCAGTCGCCTGGGCCGCGACGATGAAACACTCGTCGGTGATCCGCCGAGGCTTTGCCACGTATGTCGCGAGTCCAATTGCCGGAAAGACGTAAAAATTGTTCATCTGTCCTGGGTGGAACGTATTACCGTTCACAGTCACATCCGGGAATTGCACGCCCGCCGCAAAGAGCGCCTTGCCATTCGACCAAGTGTAGGCCTGCTCTGCGGAACATTCGGCTTTATCGGTCGGATTGGAGAGCGCGAAGATGATCGGCCGCTCGTTGAGCCCGCTCATCGTCTCGACAACACGCTGGTTGAATGCGCCGCCCTTGGTGCTGACGCCGATCAGGACCGTTGGCTTGAGCGTCTCGATGGTCTTCACGAGGTCCTTCGACGGCGCTGCCTTGTGCGCATAGACCTTCTGCGCCTCGGACAAGCCGGCGCGGGTTGACTCCAACAATCCGTCGATATCGAACAGCGAGATGCGACTACGCGCAGCGTCCTGCGACAACCCCTTCATCTGCATCGCGGCAGCGATCATATTGGCGATGCCGATCCCGGCCGAGCCGGCGCCGAAGAAAAGGATGCGCTGCTCGGTCAACGGAGCATCCACGATCTGCAATGCCGTCGTCAGCCCCGCGAGGGCGACGCTTGCCGTGCCTTGGATGTCGTCGTTGTAGCAAAGCACCCGGTCTTTATAGCGGTTGAAAATACGAATTGCATCTGTGCCTTTCCAATCTTCGAAATGGATGCAGCAGCCCGGAAAAACCTTTTGCGCCGCCTGGACGAATTCCTCGGTCAGCTCGTCCAATTCTTGATCCGACGGCGGATCCTCCCGCAATCCGAGATAGAGCGGGTCGGCGCGGAGTTCGGCATTGGTCGTGCCGATGTCGAACAGGATTGGCAGCATGCAATCAGGAGGTACCGCAGCGCAGGCCGTGTACAGCTGCAACTTTCCGATGGGAATGCCCATGCCGTTGGCCCCGATGTCGCCGAGACCGAGGATTCGTCCGCCCGTGGAAACGCAGATGAAGCGCACATTGCGCGTCGGCCAATTGCGCAGGACCTCGACCATCCGGCCTTTCATCTCGCGCGTGATGTACATGCCGCGTGCACGGCGATAGATGTGGCCGAAGGCCAGGCAGGCATCCGCCACGGTCGGGTCATAGAGGATCGGAATGAAGCGCGCCGGATCGGACATCACGGCGCGAAAGAACAGGGTCTCGTTCCGGTCCGACAGGCCGATGAGATAAATGTAACGTTCCAGATCATTCGGCTTCCCATCCAGGTGTCCCATCACCCGTTCAACCTGCCGGTCGAGAGTCTCCGCCGCATGGGGCAGCAGCCCTTCGAGGCCGAGCCGGCGTCGCTCCTCCGCGGTGAACGCGGTGCCCTTGTTGCGAATCGGATCGTCCAGCAAGGCGAAACCCTTTGAACCGTCGGCGTGCTGAGGTGTCTCGGTTTTTGCCATGTGGTCGCTCCCTTGCTTCAGTGTTTCGGCGTGCGGTCCGTCCGCGCAATCGGCAGCACCGATAGAGAGCGAACGCCCTGTGCGCCGTGGATGAGGACGCCCTCGATGTCCGCCGTGGCGGAAGGGCCGGTATGGAAACTGGCATAGCGCCTTTCGCGGAACTCCAGCCGGCGGTACGCGTGATGCAGATTGACGACGATGTCGGTGGGGTTCAGCAACACGATCAGGTGCTGTGCGAGATAGGCGACCGCATTGACGTGCAAATCCGCATCGCACAGCAGCATGGAGCCGGTTTCCGCGACCGCAAATGCCGCCCGAACGATGGCAAAGTCGACGTCGGCGAGCTCCTGTGTTGCCTTGACTTGGGCGATGTCGCGGTTGCCTGCGATTTCCGGGACGGTTGAGCAAATGACTTTGCCGCTTGCGATCTTTGCCCGGACAGGTGCTAGGACATCGCCCGACGCGGGTGGCTCGAGATAAAGACCGCCCATGCGTTCCAGACTTTCCTTGAACGCGGAAAGCAGCGATGCCGGCACATTGGTATCGAACATCGGAACGGTCGGTAGCGGGCAATCTTCGCGGGGCAGGTTCGCCCGGATCGATGCCAGAATTTCGTCGCGGCTGCTCATTTTTTCCCTCCGCGATGTTCCCGATGCCAACTGTGAAAGGTCTGCTTGGGCGGATGCGGAACCTCGCGATGTTTGCCCCAGGCGTTGAGGCCGTTATAAATGACGAACCGCGGCAGATGAGCGAGCGCCGTATCGGCGGCAGCGATCGCCGCACGGTAGGCGGCGGGGTGCGACAGAAGCTCGCCGGCCGCCTTCATTGCCGCCTTCTTCGCGAACGGCACCTCGTGCCTTTTCACGAGTTCCTGCCGCCACGCATAGATTTGTTCGTGGATATTGATCTTGACCGGGCAGACGTTGCTGCAACTGCCATTGAGCGTCGAGGCGAACGGCAGGTTGCTGTATTTGCGCGCGTCGAACGTCGGGTCGATGATGAGGCCAATCGGGCCGGAATAAGTCGCACCGTAGCTGAGCCCGCCGCTCCGTCGATAAACCGGACAGGTATTCATACACGCCCCACAACGGATGCATTTGAGCGAGGTCCAGAACTTCGCCATGCCCAGGCGGGCGGACCGCCCATTGTCGACCAGGACCACATGCATCTCGCCGCCGGCACGCGGCCCGCGGAAATGGGATGTATACTGCGTGATCGGGGAGCCCAAGGCGCTGCGCGACAACAGTCGGACGAGCACGGCCAGATGCTCCAGGCGCGGGATGATCTTTTCGATCCCGATCGAGGCGATGTGGAGCCTCGGCACATTCGCCGACAGATCGGCATTCCCCTCGTTGGTGCAGACGACGAACGTGCCGGTCTCGGCGACCGCGAAATTGCAACCTGTCATGCCGGCGTCGGCCGCGAGGATCAAGGGGCGCGTCGCCTCGCGCTGCGCCTCGGCGAGATAATGGACGTCGCTGTTGTCCGGATCGGTGCCGATCGTCTTTGCGAAGACTTCCGCGACGTCCGTCCTCAATTTATGCACGGCGGGCACCACGACGTGGCTTGGGTCTTCGTTGTCGAGCTGCTGGATACGCTCGCCCAGGTCGGTTTCGATCACCTCGATCCCGACGGACGCCATATAGGGTCGGAAACCGCACTCCTCCGTCAGCATCGACTTGCTTTTGATGAGGGATTTCGCACCGTGGTCCTTGAGAATGCCGTGCACGGTCTTGTTGTGCTCGGCGGCGTCACGCGCCCAGTGCACGTGAACCCCGTTCGATCGCGCATTTGCCTCGAACTGGCCGAGATACTCGTCGAGGTGGGTGAGCGTGTGTTCCTTGATCGCCGAGGCGAGCGTGCGCAGCTCTTCCCACTCGGGCATGCCATGCATCTCGCGGTCGCGCTTTTGCCGGAGGTCCCATAGCCGCTCGTCATGCATCTTTTCGTGCTCGGGCGCGGCCAAGAAGCGTGCCGCCGCTTCGGCCTGATCGACGGGCCGGCTGCCGTGGACCTTGGCCCCGCGCGGCTGCGCCTCGTGCTGAGGTCGGAGGGGCTTCGAGGATGCCTCGGCGTGATCGAGACGATGGCCGCTTCGAACGATGGCATCGGGATCGTTCGGCGACCGGAGCTCCGGGTGCAGCATGCCGTTCCTTTCGTCGGGCGCCACGGGCGTGGGGCTCATGCGGTGGCTCCATTCAGGATTTGCGCAATGTGGATGAACTTGATCGGCACGCCAATGCGTTCGGCGCAGCCCCGCTGATGCATGAGGCAGGACGCGTCAGCCGATACGACGTACTCCGCACCCGCGCGGGCGTGATCGCTGACCTTGTCGTAGCCCATCTTGGCGGAAACGGCCTCGTCGAAGACCGAGAAGGTGCCGCCGAAGCCGCAGCACTCGTCCGGCCGCGCCGGCGTGACGAATTCGATGCCCTCGACCTTCGTAAGCAGGTCCATCGGTTTCGAGAAATAAGGCTCGTGCAGTTCCGAGGGTCTTGCGTGCTTCAGCCGGCGCAGCGAAATGCACTTGTTGTGGAGCCCGACGCGGTGCGGGAACTTCGCCCATGGAAAGGCGTCCACCTTCTCGATGTCGTGCAGGAACTCGACCAATTCGTAGGTTCGCGCGCGAACTGCCTTCACGTCGGCGGTTTGCTCGACCGCATCGAAATTGTCGCGTACATGGTGGACGCAGCTACCCTCTGGCGCAACGACGTAATCGAAGCCGGAAAAGTTCCGCACGAACAGAGCTTCCGTAGCGGCGCTATCGGCATTGAAGCCGTTATCGGCCATCGGTTGCGCGCAGCAGGTCTGATCGCGCGGATACACGACCTCGTGGCCGAACCGCTCCAACAGTTCCAAGGTCGCGATGCCGACTTCCGGGAAGAAAGCATCGACGAAGCAGGGGACGAAGAGCCCAAGTCGCATGCGCCGCTCCCTCAGTAGTGCTGCGAAGTCGAGTCAACCTTGCCCCTGAAAACGCTCAGGTTGATCGCCGTGTAGATGAGCAAAAGCGGGAAGACGAAAAGGCCTTCGCCCCAAAACATGAAGGCGAGACTGGAGTGGGGGGCCGCCGCGTCGTAGACGGTTATTGCGAACGGGATCATGTAAGGCCAGAACGAGATCGCCAGCGTGCCATAGGCCGCGATGAAAATTATTGCGACCATATGGAACGGCACGCCGTCCTGGCGGCGGCGGACGCTGTGTGCCAATTTGATGGCCGCCGCTATGCCGATGACCGGAAAGACGAGAAGATACGGACGCTCGAGCCAGCGGCCCATGACCGGAAGATTTTTGCCGAGGGCATAGACGAACACGATCACCAGGAAGACAAGGAGTGCCACCGAAAGCGATGGGATTTGTCGATAGGCCGTGTCCCGGACATCGCCCTCGCATTTTCTGACCAGCCAGCAGGCGCCGAGGAGTGAATAGCCGAGACAGAGGCCGACGCCGCACAGAACTGCAAACGGACTGAGCCATCCAAAATCGCCGCCAGCGTAGCGGCCGTTCACGAGTGGCAACCCATCGACAAGGGCGCCGACCGTCATACCCTGAATGAAAGTCGCGGCAAGAGAGCCGCCTGAAAAGGCCGCATCCCAGATCCACCGCGTCCGCTCCGCCCTGGCGCGGAATTCGAACGCCACCCCGCGCAGGATCAAGCCTGCGAGCATGACAAGGAGTGGAAGGTAGAATGCCGATAGGAGCGTGGCGTAGACGACTGGAAAAGCACCCCACAGGACCACGCCCGCCACGACGAGCCAGGTCTCATTGCCGTCCCAGACCGGCGCAATGGCACTCATCATCGCACGTCGATCGCCCTCCGCACGCGTCAATCCAAACAGAATGCCGACGCCGAGATCGAATCCGTCGAGCAGCACATAAAGCAATATGCTGATAGCCAGGACGAAGACCCAAAACGTGATCACGATCATTCTCCCGGGGATGCGTGACGAGCTTTTGGCTCTAGCGACGCCTTGACGACGGACATGGGGCGGTTGGGAGTCGCCGCGACGGGGGGCAAAGCGAGGTCGCCCGAGGGCCCCTCTTGCAGCAGCCGGTAAATATAAATTACTCCAAAGGCGAAGATGAAGCTGTAGACCGCGCAGAAGACGACCAGAGAGGTCGTTACCGCACGCGCCGTCAGGAAAGGCGTCATCGCATCGGCGGTCCTCAAGAGCCCATAGACGGCCCAGGGCTGCCGGCCCACCTCGGCCGTGTACCAGCCGGTGAGGATCGCGATCCACGGCAGCGGGAAACCGAGAAAAATCGCCCACAGCATCCAGCGCGTGTCGCCGATGCGTTCCTTGACGCTCAGATACGAACCGTACCAGGCGAGCAATAGCATGGCGAGGCCACATCCGACCATGATCCGAAAAGTGAAGAACGGAATGAAGACCGGTGGGCGGTCCCGCGGCGGAAAGTCGACCAGTCCGACCTCTTTGGAGGTGAAACTCATGCTCCCGATCAGGCTGCCGAGCACGGGTATTTTAACTTCGTAGCTGTTGGACCCCGTGGCTGGGTCGGGAATAGCAATGAGCACCTCGCCAGCCGGCTGCTCGTCATGCCAGCGGCCCTCGATGGCCGCGAATTTCGCCGGCTGGTCATCGTGGACATAGTCACCGGTGAGATGCCCGAAGAAGATCTGAATCGGGACGAGCACGGCTGCGAGAAAGAGGCCCATGCGGAGCATGATCCGCGCCTCCGCGGCGAATTCCCCGCGAAGCAGATACCAGGCACCGGTCGCAGCGACGCAGAACGCACCTGTTAGGAACGAGGCCAGCAGCATGTGGGGAAAGCGCACCCAGACGACCGGACTGAAGATGATCGCCGCCCAATCGTTGGGCACGAAGACACCGTTCTCGACGACGTAACCGACCGGTACCTGCATCCAACTGTTGTTGACCATGATCCAGAAGGCGGAGAGCGAGGTGCCGAGCGCAACCATCCAGGACGAGAACAGATAAAACCAGGCCGGCACGCGAGAGCGCCCAAAAAGAAGGACCCCGAAAAAGCTCGCCTCGAGCGCGAAAGCGACGAAGGCCTCGTAGGAGAGGAGGACGCCGTTGATCGATCCAGACAGCCGCGAGAATTCGCTCCAGTTCGTGCCGAATTGAAACGCCATCACGATCCCCGAAACGACGCCGAGACCAAACGCGACACCAAAAATCTTGAGCCAGAACTCGAAGACCTGGCGATAGGCGGGTCGGCCGGTTGCAACATAAAGAGATTCGAGAAAGGCGAGCCATACCGCCAGGCCGATTGAAAACGACGGGAAGATGATGTGAAACGATATCGTGAACGCGAATTGAAGCCGCGACAGGAGAAGTGCCGTGAGGTCCATCACGATTCTTCCTTAGCGCCACAGGTTGGCCTAAGAGAGATCGATGATTTCGTCACCCCGCACATTCGTCCTCGGCTTGCCTTGCTGGCCGAATGAGCCGGAAAGGCCGTCGGGTTATCGCCGACGATAATGTAATTCCCCGTGACACCTGCTGCGGCTAAAACGACGGCGAATTGATCGGAAGCGGTTCTTGCCATGTGACCTGCTCCCCCGTGGGCGCCACACAAAGCTTGACTGTGACCGCATTTGCGCAAAAACGAGTGCCGCTCGTAAAGAAGCTATCACACCAATAGGGTGATGCCGCAACATTTGGACGATGGTATCGCCGATAGTTGCGCGATGTCAGAACATCTCACGGCAGAGTCGCGTGATTGCGCGCTACTATGGTCTCCGCATGCAATGACATCACATCTAGGATGCGTCTGCAACCTCAAGCTCTATTTTATCGCATAGGACGACGAGGCTTTCTTGAACCGCATTTTCGACTCAATATGAGCGATACTCTGACTGACGCGGGGCGGTAAGACGGGCACAATTTCAAGACGCGGCGAGCGCTAGACCAAGCATCGCCCCATCGCTCGGGCACGGCCACTTTTGCAACATTATCTGGCGCAAGCGGGACTTGGGATCAGCCGTCCGGGCTCACTTCGCCAACGGCGCGACATCGCCAACTGGAATAGCGGTATTCGGACCCCCGATGCAGTCTGCTTCGCCTCGAGGCCGGCGTGGCATCGAGGATAGCCATGAAGTAACATTCGTTAGAGCCGCTGATCAGGGGGATCAAGAGGCATGACCGGCGGTGGTCCGCTGTTCGCATTTGCGTTCCGCAGGGGGGCGCGGCAGGCATTGAGTGACCTGGCGGAGACCGACGCTGCCGTGGGTAACGCAGATTTCGTTTGGGCACATCTCGATCTCGACGATGCAGCGGCGCAGGTTTGGCTGCGCAGTCGCCCCTGGCCAGATGACGTCATCGAGATGATTGCTGCTCCGATTCAGCGCGGGAAGCTCTTCATCACATCGAGCCTGGTCTACGGCCATTTGCGCGACTTCCGCGACGCGGCCGACGGCACGACTTTGCAGGCGGGCTCGTTGTGCATTGTCGCCTCGCAGATCTTGGTCGTTACGGGTCGCCGTATTCCCCTGCGCTCAATCGATGAGCTGCGACGCCGGGTCGAAGCAGGCATGGTTGCGCCAACAAACTCGTTTGGATTGATCACGGAATTCTTTAGGGCCCTGAATGACATTGGCGAGGCGCTGCTGCAGAAAGCCAGCGAACGGCTCAGTGAAATGGAGTCGAACGTACTGAAACGTAAGGGCGACGAGCAACGTCACGTCATTCAGGAGGTACGACGGCGCTCAATCGAAATCGCGCGCGATATGGCCTACAAGCGGACCGCTTTGCTCGACTTGATGCGTGAACGGCCAGCACTGATTCCAGACGACGAATTCGTGCGGCTCACTCATCAGATCCATCGTTATGCGGCACTCGTCGAAGATGCGCAAGAATACGCCGAGCGATGTCAGTTCACTCTGCAAGAGCTTCGGGCACAGGTAGAGGAAGAAACCAACCGAAACCTTTACATACTTACGATGTTATCGGCGATATTCCTTCCATCAACGCTGATCGCTTCCATTTGGGGCATGAACGTCGGCGGCATTCCATTCGCCGACAACCCGATCGGATTTTGGGTGGTTGACGGTTTGATCGTCGCGGCCTTCGTCTTCATTACGATCTTCCTTATCCGGCTTAAACTCTTATGAAATGGCACTTCGATGGCGCTTCCGCCGGCATTCAAGCGTGAGTAAATCTCCCGAGGGCCAGCCGCTCAATTATTGAAAACGACCTGACAAACTTGACGTCTGCAAACAAATCTGCGATGGATTCTCTACGTCGTCCGAGTTCCTGATCCGCTCAAGAACAGAGTTGCGATGCAACGAGGGAACCCATCTGACGTTTCTTATTTGTCGTGCCGTCATGGCCGATGAGCCCCTGAGCGAAGCCGAGGCGCGGCGGCTGGCGGACGTGCCCACCGGAGCTGCATGGCTCTCCGGCATAGCGGTTGGTTTGCTCCTCGTTGTGTGGTTCCTGATCTGGTTCCTGCTCTATATCCCGCGTGGTTCGATCGGGTGACCCATGGCCGACACAGAAGAGACTGTCCAACGGTCCGAGGCGCTCTGGAGCCGCATCGTTGGAGGATTCGTTGCGGTAATCCTGGCGGCAAACTTGTTCGCGGCACTTGTCCTTCACCGCAATCCACCTAGTAACCTCGAGCGCATCGACCCGAAGACGCTGCACCTCTCTGGCGAATTCGCCGAACCCAACCTCGGCACACGCGTCGAAAATGACCAGGTGGTAACCCGTATCGTGACGACTCAGTTCGACTTCGTGCCACGCTGTGTCGTCGTGCCAGAAGGTCGGCCCGTGACCTTGCGGCTTTCCACCCCCGACACTATTCACGGCATTATTGTGACCGGCACCAATGTCAACACCATGGTCGTGCCTGGCTATGTGAGCCAGATACATACGGAGTTTCGGACTCTCGGTACCCTCTTGATGCCATGCCAAGAATTTTGCGGGCTCGGTCATAGTCAGATGTTGGCGCATGTCGAAGTGGTACCCGCGGATCAGTTCCATCCGGACGCGCAGGGGAGGGTCAACTGTGCCGCGCCACAATAGGCTAATTCTCGCTCATCTGTGGGTTGCGTTCCTGGTGCTCGCTGGGGCGGCATGCTTGGGTGCCTGGCAGATGTGGGTGCGCAGCCCGCTACACGCGCCATATTCGAATCCAGAGACGTATTTCGCGTCGGTAACAACGCACGGCACGTCGATGGCCTACGTGATGACGACGTTCTTCGTCATGGGCTTCGGCTATTACGTCGCCGAGACTGCACTGTCGCGCGCACTGCCCGGCGCGAATTTGGCCTGGGGCGCCTTCGCCCTGGGGTGTATCGGCGCCGTGATGGCGCTTGTCACGGCTCTGACGGGGAATGCGTCGGTCCTCTACACCTTCTATCCCCCGCTCATCGGCAGTCCATTCTATTACATCGGGGTGGTGCTGGTGGTCGTCGCATCGTGGATCTGGTGCGTTCTGATGATCGTCGCGATGGCACAATGGAAGCGAGCCCATCCGGGCGAGGCCGTACCCCTTGCCCATTTCGGGACCGTCGCGAATGCCGTGATGTGGCTGTGGACAACGGTGGGTGTTGCGACGGAAGTGCTGCTCCAGGTCATTCCGGCGGCATTTGGCTGGACGGATATGGTCGATGCGGGTCTCGCGCGCACGCTTTTCTCCTGGACCTTGCACGCAATCGTCTATTTCTGGCTGTTCCCCGCCTACATCGCCTTTTACGCCATGGCTCCTGCGGCGGCTGGCGGACGATTGTACAGCGACACGATGGGCCGCCTCAGCTTTGCACTCCTGGTCATATACAGCGTGCCTGTCGGAATCCATCACCTGTTCATGGATCCGGAGCAATCGACCGGCTTCAAATATCTGCAGTCGTTTCTTACCGGCCTTGTAACGATCCCAACCTTGCTAACGATTTTCACAATCTCCGCTTCATTCGAGATCGCAGGGCGTCTGCGTGGTGGTACTGGCCGCCTCGGCTGGCTACGGACCGTGCGTTGGGAACACCCGATGGCGCTCGCGACAGGGCTCGCCTTCATCATGCTGTGGTTCGGCGGCGGGGGCGGGCTGATCAACATGAGCTACGGCATGAACGCGATGGTGCACAATACGGCGTGGGTGACCGCGCATTTTCATCTGATCTTCGGTGGCACGGTCGTAATTACATATTTTGCGATTGCCTACGAGATCTTCCCGCATCTCACAGGACGCCCAGCGCCATCAATCGTATGGCAACGACGGCAGCTTTGGCTGTGGTTCATTGGCATGATGGTGACGACTTTGCCCTGGCACTGGCTTGGCTTGAGCGGTCAGTGGCGGCGTGTGGCGCACTTCGATTATGCCGATCCGGCCATTGCGTGGTGGGGGCCATGGGTCACAGTTTCGTTCTTGGGCGGGCTCGTGCTGCTCGCAGGTGCCTTGCTCATGGTTGGAAACTTGGCCGCATTCCATTTTGCCGGGTCGGGAACGGCCGCTTCACCCATAACCGGCTTCGACCCTTATGCCCGAGCCTTGACCTCGGTCCGACGGGTACCCGCCGTACTAAACGGTTTTGCGACTTGGAACTGGGTGCTGCTTTTCCTGATGCTTATCGCCTACGGTTGGCCGGTTGCGCAGTTTTTCGTGACACCGTCACCGGCTGCTGTTGTGCATCGGCTCTTTGAGGGCGGGTAACAAGTGAGCGAAGCGCAACAATCCGACGACATCTGGCACAAGCGTGTATGGGCGGCGGTCGTTGCGGCGGCCGTGTTGGGTGCTTTTCTCGGCTTCGGTCTCATTCCGCTCGCGCAAGGCGGGTCCGCTGGTATCGATCCGTTCAGCGCGATTTGCCGCGCTCTCGGCATTCTGCCGGGAACGCCGGCACGGCTCACGCCGGTATCGACTGCCACACCCCAGCCGGTCACGCAGGTTGCATGGACGGCCAAGACCCTCGACGAGATCGACCACGGCGACCGGGCGCGCGGCGCCAAAATCGCGGAGGAGCGCTGTGTCGCCTGCCACGCCCCTGACGGCAGTTCGGCGGCCCCGAACGTCCCCCGTATGGCGGGCCAATCGGTGTTCGCAATTTACAAGCAACTCCACGATTTTCGATCGGGAGCAAGGGTAAACGAGACCATGTCGGCGATGGTTCAAGGTCTGACCGATCAGGCGATCGCCGATCTTGCGAACTACTACGGTCATTTGCGGCGCGGCACCTCCGACCTCCAGAACCCACCGTTCGTCGGGTCGGAGGTCGAAAACCTCGTCGTCAATGGTGACGTGGCGCGCGGATTGCCGCCGTGTATTGCCTGCCACGGGTCGCGCGCGGGAGGTCCTGTCGAAGTTCCGACTTTGACCGGCCAACATGCCGACTATATCGAGGCTCAGCTTCAGGCATTTGCGAAGGGTGAACGTCATAACGACATTTACCAGCGAATGCGCAGTGTCGCTTCACGCCTCAAGCCAGAGGAAATGCATCTGTTGGCGATTTACTACACCGGCCAGCGCTAGCCACCCATGGGAGCCGTCGTTTCGCGGCCGAAAAAACGAACAGTTAAAGCACAGTGTCGGTGCGGGCGGCGCTCGAACGCGTCCAACGGCGTAAATGGGACTCCATGCCACCATTCTCATGGGGAGCCCTGACAAACTCGAAGCGCCGACGCCTCCTCACTAGGTATTTGACCCCGAACCTTGATCGTGCAAGCTCCTCGCTGGAGGGGAGGGGTGCACTATGGGCCAGGTGCTTCACGACTGCGCCATATCCCGCACTAACTTGCAAATCGGAGGCTTGCATTGATCGTCACAGCATTCCCACGAACCGTGCGTGTCATCGACCATATCCTCATACCGTTGAAAGACGGCACGATGCTGGCCGCCCGCATCTGGTTGCCCGACGACGCCGAACAGAATCCAGTTCCCGCGATTCTGGAGTACCTCCCATATCGCAAGCGAGACGGTACTTATGAACGGGACGCTCTCACGCATCCATACCTGGCCGGACACGGATATGCCGGCGTGCGCGTCGATATCAGAGGCAGCGGCGAATCTGACGGCATTCTGCTCGACGAGTACGCGAAGCAGGAGCAAGACGATGCCGTTGAGATCATAGCGTGGCTGGCAGCGCAGCCCTGGTGTAGTGGTGCCGTCGGCATGATGGGGATTTCTTGGGGTGGGTTCAATGGACTGCAGGTCGCAGCGCGCCGTCCTCCGGCCCTGAAGGCGATCGTGACGATTTGCTCCACTGACGATAGATATGCCGACGATGTGCATTACATGGGCGGCGCGCTTCTAATGGCTGGACTCGATTGGGCCTCATTCTTTTTCACAGCGATGTGCCACCCGCCCGACCCCACGCTCGTCGGCGACCGCTGGCGGACGATGTGGCTCGAGCGCCTGGACAACATGTCGCTATTCTTGGAGCCCTGGCTGCGGCACCAGCGACGCGATGCCTACTGGCAGCACGGATCGGTGTGCGAGGATTATGGCGCGATCCAATGCCCCGTGTACATCGTCGGCGGCTGGACCGATGGTTATAAGAATGCAATTCCGCGCCTTTTGGAGCACCTGACTGTACCTCGCAAGGGCCTGATCGGACCGTGGGCGCATGCGTATCCCCATTTTGCGCTTCCCGGCCCGCAGATCGGTTTCCTGCAGGAGATGCTGCGCTGGTGGGACCATTGGCTGAAAGGCGTCGATACCGGCGTGATGGACGAGCCAATGCTGCGCGCTTGGATGACAGAGAGCGTAAAACCTGCGGCCCATCACGAGGTATTGCCGGGACGCTGGGTTGCCGAAGCGTCGTGGCCCTCTGCGAGCATAGCGCCGCATCGACTGTTCTTGACCGATAATGGCCTACAGGCTGTAGATGCTCCTCTTACAGCTCGCGTGGTCTGCTCGCCGGAGACCGTCGGCAAGCGTGCGGGAGAATGGTGTCCGTTCGGCCGCGGATCCGATCAGGCCGCCGACCAGCGGGAGGACGATGCACGCTCGCTGATTTTTGAGACATCGGCGCTCGATAGGTCGATCGAAATCCTTGGTGCGGCAGCGATCGAGCTCGATTTGACGTCCGATAGGCCGATTGCCAATTTAGTGGCTCGGCTATGCGATGTGCATCCGACTGGGGAATCGCTGCGAGTTAGCTATGGCGTGCTCAACCTCGCGCACCGCGATGGACATGAATCGCCTTTGCCGCTGGTCGTGGGGCACCCCTACCGGGTGCGGATTCAGCTTAGCCATTCGGGCTCGGTGTTTCCGGCCGGCCATAGAATTAGGCTCGCGCTGACCACGGCGTATTGGCCGATGATTTGGCCGAGCCCAGAGAAGGCGACCTTGACGATTTTAGCCGGTACGGTCGATCTGCCAGTTCGCCCATCCAAGGTCGCAGACAAGCTGCCACCCTTGCCGGAGCCAGAATATGCAGCAGCCGAGCGACCAACCGTGATCCGTCCTGGTGTCGTGCGCATTGATCGGATCGGTCTCGAATTGGGGGCGGAGAGCAAGTCCATGCTCAATATCGAAGAAGACGATCCCCTCAGCGCGGTGGCGGAACTGCATCGGACCGAAACAATCTCGCGACAGGCATGGCACGTACGGGTCGAGACGCGAATGCGGCTGTCATGCACACGAGACGCTTTCCTGCTGTCTGCAGCTTTGCGTGCGTGGGAGGGCGATGACGAGATTCGGCATCGCGAATGGAATCACTCCATCCCCCGAGATTGTTTATGACGTCGGACGCGTGACCTTCACACTCCAGGCGGTGCTTGCCTGGCTACACTCGACTCGCGTTGCGGCGTGCGCCTTCTGCGTATTTGAACGAGCAGGCAGTGCCGTCCCGTATTGACAATCTGCTCAACGAGCAATACCAGGATGCTATGGAGTTTTGGCACCACGCTCCTAACGCCTCTGGTGATTTGCGCGAAATAGGCAATGCGGTCGATCGGGGACCGTGTGCATGGGGCCTATAAGCGTCGCTCTCCAGCCCCAGCGTGTCGTCGATGACGACGGCGCGACCGTTGAGGTCTTTGCTTTGCCGTCTGACGGGGCCAATCTTGAAGAACTCCTGCGAGACCTATTCGAGAACCATTGGCGCGAGATCACCTTTGGGCCGATCATCCAAGGGGCTGCCTGGGAGCTGCGCGCAACACAGGCTCCTGAAAAGATCAAAATGTTCGACGGATATCTGACGGTGACTTTCGGCGCGCCCCATTTCCATATCTGTATCGGCGAGCACAAAGGATCACACAACAATCCGGTATCGCCTGAACTAGCCCGTCACCGCCGCACATCGCGGGTTGAACTTTATCGTCGGCTTAGCCAATCGGGTACGCCGATCTGTTGGGGCCTTCGCCTATTCAACGGAAAGGGTGAGCAACAGATCACGATTCTGCTTCCAAATCCATTCTTGCACCCCGAAACAGATAAGATTTTGAAAGCACCTGATTGGTCGCGGCTCAGTTTATGGGATCGATTGCGAGCGCGATGGCTCGGTCTGACAGAACCCGATCCGTTCGACCGGTCCGGCCGCGGCTTTCGTCACGAATAGTCGTCGACGCCGCACTGGCTTGTATTGCGTGAAAGCTCCAATGCAACGGCCATATTCGTTCGCCCCACTTCCACGCGCCCGGCGATGCACATTAACGTGGGTTCGACCTGCACAAGCGATCGTGTGACGTCCGTCACTGAGGACGCCGTTCGTAGTTTGCCAGAGTGTCAGGAAAGGCAGCCCCGTTGACCATGGGAGGAAAGACGGGGCTGTAAGTGCGTGCATTCACCCACAGCTATTCTGCTGTGTTGCGACTGCAATCTATCCTTTGCCGTGGTCATCGTCACGGGAAGAATGGTTAACGATCGTCGCGAAGAAATTGGTTAATAAAAGCTTCGTTGACCGTCAGTGCTCCGAACAGGCATCAATGGTTCGTCACTCAGGAGGAGGACCAGGCACTTAGGCAGGTGGAAGGCCGAATGGCACATCAAGTCCGGCCTTGAAAGAAGGCATCCGGGAGTTGGTTAAGACTGGCTCGGCGATAACCGACTTGCCTAGCCGAAGGTTTCGAAATGCCATTGTCACCGACGCCACCAATCGCGAGCCTAAGGGCCACGCATGGAATCCGGTCGCGTTTTACGACTTGCGGTCCCGCGGTCACGCGTTCGGGTCGTCGGCGTTCGGATAGAAGAGCTGCTGGTCGTTAATCTTGTAACCGGCTATAGCGCGCTGCCCCTCCGGGGAGATGAGCCAATCGATGAATTGCTGGCCCAACTCTGCTTTCACATTCGGATGTTTTTGTGGATTGACCAGCATGACGCCGTACTGGTTGAAAAGTCGCTGGTCGCCTTCGACGGTGATAATCAGGTCTCGCTTATTTTGGAACGAAAGCCAGGTACCACGGTCGGACAGAGTGTAAGCACCAGATGCTGCGGCCATGTTGAGCGCCGCGCCCATCCCCTGGCCAATTTCCCTGTACCAAGAACCTTTTTCAGTCGCGATGTCGATACCGGCAATCTTCCAAAGATTGAGCTCCGCGATATTTGTGCCGGATCTGTCTCCACGGGAGATGAACGGGGCACCTTTCGTCTCGATCATCCTGAACGCGGACGCGATGTCATTCGAAACCTTGATCCCCGCTGGGTTGTTTTTGGGTCCGACCAGGACGAAGTCGTTGTACATGACGGGATAGCGCTTCACTCCGAAGCCCTCGGCCAAGAATTTCTCTTCGGCTGACTTTGCATGTACGAAAACAACATCCGCGTCGCCCCGTCGCCCGGTGTCAAGCGCCTGACCAGTTCCTTGAGCAACGACCCTGACCTCTATCCCGGTTTTTTCCTTGAAGAGGGGCAAGAGATATCCAAACAGACCCGAATCCTGAGTCGACGTCGTTGAAGCGACGACGATCCACCGTTCGTCAGCATGAGCCGAATAAATGAAGAGCAAGCTGAAAGCGAAAGCTAGAAATGAGCGGCGGTGCACCATGGTTTACCTTTGAGTTTGATAACCGGATTCCCCACCTTCGGCGAGGTGCATTCTAAGAGAGCTGGCACCAAAGAAAAGGCCCGCCATACAGCGGGGTAGACGGGCCCGGGGAGATGTTCTTTGGATTATTGTCTCGCGCGATCGACCGGCGCTGTTCGTCGCGGCGTACCCTATTCGGGTACGATCTGCCCCGACCCGCCGAGTTCTGCGGGAAAGTCCTTCAGTTTCGGCAATCCGTCCTTTATCGGCAGTACCGTCTCCGCGTAGTTTACGTGGACACCCGGCGCGAATGCGATGCTTGGGATGGTCGCCGCAAAAACGTCGATCAAACCGAAGGTCGGATGGTTGGTCATAAGATGTCCGCCACATTTTCCGCAGAATCGGCGCTCACTCATTTCCGTCTTTTTGAATTGGCCGATGAGGTCTGCGCCCTTTGTGACCTTTACGTTCTCGGGTTTCCACAAAGTGAAGGCATTAATTGGACCCGCCGACCACGATCGGCACGACCTGCAGTGACAGTAACCCATCGCCTCGGGTGCACCTCTTACCTCGATCTCCACGGATCCGCAAAAGCAAGATCCCTTATGTGTGAATGCATTCAACTTCTCGGAGTCGGTTGCCATATAATGCTCTCCTTGTTGGGTACGTCTTAGCCTTCCCGATTGCGAGTTCACGTCTCGCGAAGTGAGCAAGTAACCACGGGCCGTCGCCCCCAAGTGTGAAACGGCTCACACTTCTATCGGCATGGCTGGCATGCTTTCATTCCTCGACTGCTTTCCTTATGGCTTTTCGCGTGACGTCGTGCCGACGAATGGTATCAAAGCGATCTTACGTCGCAATGACGCTCTACGGAGTTCGTCACTTCGGCGGGCACTAGCGAATCCGGACATATTCCGTGGAATTCTTGGTCGAGCGGAAAAGCCCGGCGTTGGGCAATGATGCATGGCGATTTGCAATTGCGGTTTTGCATAATGGCAAGACATGTCGATGACGCGACGGGCTGACTCGAGTACCTCAGCATTATCGGCTCGGGTAAGTATTTGGGCGCGTGACTGGTGAAGAACCTCGTGATTCCATGTCTAGTGGTGAATTGTTTGCCTACAGGTGGAGCAATCTTGGACTGCGACAAAGTGACCCGGCCAGGTGGCCCAATATCTGCAAGGCCTGACACCGGATGGTGAGCTGCACGCTCTGGTTCGGGCCTTGCGTGCCATGCAACTCCGGAAGGGCACTCGATGGCGTTTCATGCAGTTTATGGTTCCGTCTGTCACGATAACGAGCGATGCGTAATCGGCACTAGCATTCCCGAAGGGGAGAGACAGGGTGGTCCTGGCGGCAAACCGCTATGTCGGGTTTGCGTCAAACTCAATCGAGCGGATGCTCACTCGAACGGAACTGGCGCGCCATTAAAGATTTCTGCAGCATCAAAAGCCAATCGGCGCGCGGCCGAGACCAAACATCATCTCAGCTGCCCAAAGAGCCGTCACCACTAAATACGCGATCTACCAATGGCTGGATTGCGAGACGACGATTGGCTCGACTTGCCCTATCCGAAGCTCTCGCCATTTCCGTCTGTAAAGCACGCTAGCCTTTAATACTGGATTCAACGCTGCGGCCGATCCGTCAGGACGCATATAACGCCCTCGATTTACTCTTCGAATTGAGCATTCTCAAAAATTAGCGCTGGCAGAACTCCCTTGTAACGCACCTCAAAGCCGGGCAACATCTTTTGGGGATGGGCACGAGAGTTGAGAGGCCGAAAGCGGGGATCGCTCAACAAGAGAGCGTAGCTTAAGGGACGACGGTGCGCGAACATGACAATTGAGACTCCCAGCGAAGATGCTGGCGGTTCAGGCCATCGTCGGGGCTCGCGCATCGCCCGGAGGGCCCGCGCCGGCGCATTCCAGCAGAAACCATTTCGACAACCGCGCCGGCATTTCCGGCCGGTTGAGATCGCTTCGGCAGATGAGATAGAGGCAATCCACGAGGCGTCCCTGACCATCCTGGAGGAAATCGGGATGGACTTCCTAAGCGAAGAAGCGAGGGAAATCTTGAGGCGCGCCGGTGCTGCAGTCGAACACGGTTCGGTGCGAGTGCGAATCGACCGCGGCCTCATTTTAGAGTTGATACGGTCATGTCCGCCCGAATTTACGCTTCATGCCCGCAATTCCGACCACAATATCCGCTTCGGTGGCGACTGGATTGCATTCCCGCAAGTTGCGAGCGCCCCTAACTGCCAAGATACAGATAATGGACGGCGGGCCGGCAACCAGCAGGATTTTCGCAATCTTGTCCGGCTGGCCCAAGTCTTCAATATTATCCATCTGACGGGTGGATACCCCGTGGAGCCGATCGATATTCACGCGTCGGTGCGACATCTCGACTGTCTTTCCGATTTCGTAAAGATGACCGACAAAGCTTTTCACGCCTATTCACTGGGCCGTGAGCGCAATCTCGATGCACTTGAGATCGCGCGCATCGGCCGTGGCATATCAACTGATCAACTCGAGCGTGAGCCCTCGCTCTTCTCGATTATCAACTCGAACTCGCCGTTGCGCCTCGACGGTCCAATGCTGACCGGCATGATCGAAATGTCGCGGCGCAATCAGATTATTGTCATGACGCCGTTCACGCTTGCCGGCGCAATGGCTCCGGTGACCATCGCCGGCGCCCTGGCGCAACAAAATGCCGAGGCGCTGGCCGGCATCGCCTTCACCCAGCTGGTGCGGCCTGGCGCGCCAGTGGTCTATGGCGGCTTCACCTCGAATGTCGACATGAAATCCGGCGCGCCGGCCTTTGGCACGCCCGAGTATATGCGGGCTGCGATCATCGGCGGCCAGCTTGCGCGACGCTATCGGTTGCCATACAGGACCTCGAACGCATGTGCCGCTAACACTGTGGACGCACAGGCGGCCTACGAGTCGGTCTTCTCCTTGTGGGGTGCCGTCATGGGCGGGGGCAATTTCATCATGCATGCGGCGGGCTGGCTGGAGGGTGGCCTCTCGGCTTCATTTGAAAAGACCATCCTCGATGTCGATCTCCTACAGATGGTCGCCACGTTTCTCGATCCTGTTGTCGTCGATAACGATAGCCTGGGCCTCGATGCAGTCCGGGAAGTCGGCCCCGGTGGTCATTATTTCGGTGCCGCCCATACACAGTCGCGCTACCGCGATGCCTTCTATGCGCCGATCTTATCGGATTGGCGAAACTACGAAAGCTGGCGCGAGGCAGGGAGCCCAACCGCGATCGAGAAGGCGAATGCAAAGTGGAAGGAGGCGCTCTCTACCTACGAACCGCCGCCGCTCGATGCCGCCATCGCTCAAGAACTTGACGAGTTCGTCGAGCGGCGCAAGCGGGAAGGCGGGTTCAAGACGGATTTTTGACGAAGGCGGGCAGCAGATCCCCAATCCCACTTCATCTCCATTGCTCGGACTACCGTATCGAGTTCAGGGCCAGGAGGGTGCGATGTGGCGCAGAATTATACCAGTGATGCTTTCCCTCTCGGGTCTCTCCGCATGCAACGAGTACCTGGCTTACGTCATAGAACCCGATTTGGCTGACCGGCCTTCTGATCAAGGAAGATATCAAACCGACTTAGGGCAGTGCCAGAGCGAGGTTGCTGCAAAGCCGGATACGAACGACATGCTCGTTCCATTCAGTTTGAGTGGCTATGGCCCCATCGGCGCAGCCCAGGATAACGGTACCATCCAAGCGGCCGAAGAGGCCTTGAATCATTGTATGGATGCAAAAGGGTATCGAATTAAACCGTGGCCTTCCGCAGGCTGAGCGAAGTCAATATGCGTCGTGGAAGGGCGTAAAGCGAGGGTTTGTATGTGCAGCCGCCACGGTACTAAGAGTACCCCAACATCCGCGTGCCGTCCCCTTCGGGTCGGCATCGCACTTTCAATAGTCGCATTACCCCTGGCCGCATGTGAGGCAACTCAGCCAGGTGCTGCGCCGCAATCAAACGACACTATGCTGAAGGGCTCGTGGAGCCTTCTTGAGTTGCAGTCGTCAAGCGACGGTAGTGGCGACGTGCGGCCTGACGATCCCGCCAAGTACGAGCTGACGCTCGCTGGCGACGGTCGGGCGTCACTGCAACTCGATTGCAATGGTGCGACCGGAGTTTGGACATCATCGGCGGCTGATCAGACACACGGCTCAATTACCTTCACGCCGCTTGCCATGTCCCGCTCAGCGTGCGCTCCTGGATCGCTCGACACGCGCATTGTACAGGCGTTAGCTGGTGTACGCACATATTCGTTGGGGGACGGCCGGCTCGTTCTGAAGCTAGCCGGCAACAGCGGCGATCAAGTGTGGATGCGTGTAGCAGAATAGCCCCCCGGGTCTATTGTGTAGCCCATTGCGTTGGCGAACGATGTAAAAGCCGAGTGCGGAGTCCAGTTTTGGCGCCGCGCGGAATGCCGGCTTCACGCAGTCTCCGATCACGGCGTTGATCATGCGAGCGGCGAAATTCACAACCAAACCTGCCGCACTGAACGATTTATCACGGCGTGGAAGGGTTCGTGAGACGCCCCGGAAATCAGGAGGACGCAATGACGGAATACGATGCAATTATCATTGGCACCGGCCAGGCCGGGCCGTCATTGGCGCGGCGCATGGCGGGTGCCGGGATGAAAGTAGCGATCATCGAGCGATATCGTTTCGGCGGTACTTGTGTCAATACGGGGTGCACACCGACCAAGACGCTCGTTGCGAGTGCCTACGCCGCGCATATGGCGCGCCGCGGCGCCGAATTCGGCGTGAAGATCGATGGCCCGGTCGCTGTCGATATGAAACGCGTGAAGGCGCGCAAAGATTATGTCGTTGGTCTCTCGAATGTGGGCGTCGAGCGAATGCTCAGGAAACTGGAGAATTGTCACGTCTACAAAGGGAACGCCCGATTTGTTTTCGCCCATGAGGTGCAGGTCGGGACCGAACGCCTTCGCTCGAATCGGATTTTCGTCAATGTCGGGTGCCGAGCAATTGTGCCTGACATCAAAGGCCTCGACGGCGTCGACTTCCTCACCAACAGCTCGATGATGGAGGTCGATTATCTACCGCCTCATCTCCTGGTGCTTGGTGGCAGCTATATCGGGCTGGAATTCGGCCAAATGTATCGGCGCTTCGGCAGTGAAGTGACGATCGTAGAGATCGGTCAGCGCCTCATTCCCCGCGAGGACGAGGACATCTCGTCGGCGGTTTCGGCATTCCTCAGTCGCGAGGGCGTTAATGTGCGTCTGAATGCGAGGTGTGTGAGCGTCTCGAGTCATGGTGGCGAAATAGCGATGACGCTCGATTGCGCACAAGGTGCGCGCGAAGTCAGAGGTTCTCATCTACTAATTGCGGTCGGGCGCCGGCCTAATACCGACGATCTTGGCCTTGAGCACGCCGGCATCAAGCAAGATTCACGCGGCTTTATAATCGTCGATGATGAGCTTAAGACCAATGTAGCGGGCATTTGGGCACTCGGGGACTGTAACGGGCGAGGTGCATTCACTCACACTTCGTACAATGATTTCGAGATTGCAGCCGCCAATCTCCTCGACCACGATCAGCGGCGAGTGACCGATCGCATTCCGGCCTATGCGCTCTATACGGACCCTCCGTTGGGACGCGCTGGCATGACAGAGACAGAAGTGCGGCGAAGCGGACGTCGCGCACTCGTGGCGAAGATCGCAATGGAAGATGTGTCGCGCGCCTTCGAGAAAAGTGAGACGGAGGGCTTCATGAAAATTTTGGTTGATGCCGATACAAAGGAAATCTTGGGCGCCTCATTCCTTGGCACTGGCGGAGACGAGGCGATCCACGCCGTCTTGGATATAATGTATGCGAAAGCGCCCTATAGCGTCCTGCAGCGAGCAATGCACATCCATCCGACGGTTGCGGAGTTCATTCCCACCCTGCTCGGCGATCTCGGACCTTTGCCGGAGCCCTCGTCTGCGAAGGCCAATGCGGCATGAGTTTGAAGGTGGTGTCGAATGGATGTGGCCTTAATTGCCATTGAATCCGGCTATCCGTGCAGGCCGCACGTTGAGATTTTTGGTGTGACGGATATGGCGTGGGAAGCCAGCGCGACACGACCACGGCTCAGCACTCGACGACGTTGACCGCCAGGCCGCCCTTTGCCGTCTCTTTGTATTTGCTGTGCATATCGGCCCCCGTTTGGCGCATGGTCTCGATGACTTTGTCGAGCGAAACCTTATGCGTGCCGTCGTCCTTGAGCGCAAGCCGTGCAGCATTGATGGCCTTGACCGCACCCATGGTGTTGCGCTCGATGCAGGGGATCTGGACGAGCCCGCCAATCGGATCGCACGTCAATCCTAGATTGTGCTCCATGCCGATCTCGGCGGCATTTTCAACCTGGGCATTGCTCCCGCCAAGTGCTGCGGCAAGTGCCCCAGCCGCCATCGAGCAGGCCGCACCCACCTCGCCTTGGCAACCTACCTCTGCGGCCGAGATCGAAGCGTTCTTCTTGTAGAGCGAGCCGATCGCGGCGGCGGTCAGCAGGAAGACAAAGATTCCCTTCTCGTCGGCGCCGGGGCAGAAACGAGCATAATAGGTAAGGACGGCCGGAATGACGCCGGCGGCACCATTGGTCGGCGCCGTCACCACGCGCCCGCCGGCCGCATTTTCCTCGTTCACCGCAAGCGCATAGAGATTGACCCAGTCGAGCACGGTGAGCGGATCTCGGAGCCCTGCCTCCGGGCGCTTCAGCAGGTCCTGGTGGAGGTTGTAGGCGCGGCGTTTAACTTGGAGTCCGCCCGGAAGTATTCCCTGTTCGCGGCAGCCGCGCGCTATGCAGTCCTGCATCGCCTGCCAAATGCGTCGCAAGCCTTCCTCGATCTCAGCTTCCTCTCGCCAGGCCTTCTCGTTCTCAAGCACGATCGCGGAGATCGGGAGGCCAGTACGCTGCCCAATCGCAAGTAGCTCTTCGGCCGAATCGAAGGGATAAGGAACCGCAACATTGGAGCCACGGCCTTCGCCTGCGCCGGCGACTTCCTCCTCGTCCTGCACGAACCCGCCGCCTACGGAATAATAGACTCGTTCGAGGAGTGCCCCACCCGCGGCGTCGTGTGCTGAAAAATGCATGCCATTGGGGTGCTGCGGCAAGGTCTCAGCATAGTGGAAGCGGAGATGCTTATTGGGATCGAAAGCTATGGATCGCCTGCCATGGAGCGTAAGCGACATGCTACGCTCTACTTCCGCAATAAGCCCAGGTACCGCGTCCGGGTCGACCGCATTGGGCGTCTCCCCCATCAATCCGAGTAGGACCGCTTTGTCTGTGCCGTGGCCTCGACCGGTAAGCGCCAACGATCCATAGAGATCGACCACGACCTCGTTCACGCGCTCCAAAAGTCGACCAGCCTCGAGCCCGGATAGAAAGCGATGGGCTGCCCACATCGGCCCAACAGTGTGGGAACTGGACGGCCCGATGCCGATCTTGAAGAGATCGAAGACGCTGATTGCCATTTCGCTCCTTTTCCCGCCCTACCAAGTGAAATGCATGGAATGGCCACTAGCGGCTCGGTCGGTTGCCGATGCCACGGACTAATATTGGGAAGAGCGGAGTGGTAGGAGACTATCACAGTTGGAATGGATCAATGCAAGCACCGGCTTTGGATAGTCGCGGCTTTCGGCCCGCCTCAGGTTTAGGCTCGGCACTGGGTTATCGGCGCGACGCCGCGCGAAGGTCCGTTAGGAAGCGCGCGATGTCGTGGGGCTGAACGACCGCGGCGCGGACGAGGCCGTCGAAAGGACGCCGCTTCTGGGCCTCTTTTTCCTATTCAACTACCTCCACTCGGCACATCACGAGAATCCGGGTCTCCCATGGTACGTCCTACACCGCTATTGCCGCGCCAATTGCAGCCGGCTTCTGGCAGAGAACGGGGGGTTGTTCTATTGCGGTTATCTCGAGATCGCCCTGCGTCTCCTTCTCACGCCGCACGACACGCCGACCCATCCCGCGGGCCGCCGGTTGCCAACCCGCATACCCGATGCGTTTGGCGTCGACACTTCACCTGACAGGATTCGTCTGACGCGCTGATTCGCCTTGCGCCAGAATGCGTCCGGATCGACGGTCTAGTTCGTCTTCATGCGGGAACTGGATACCCTGCGGCGTTCGCGTCGGCGTCCCATGCGAGCATCGCCGCGAAATCCTCAATTTCTACCGGAGCGAAGCCTTGGATCAGCAACGCAGCCCCAAGCCGCGGAAACCAATCGCGGGTCGCAGCGTGGGAAAGGGCGTCGCGCAGACGACGGGCGACATCGCATGGCATGGTGCGCGCCGACACGAAGGCTGGGATGGGCGCAAGCTCGGTCGATTCGAGCACGCGTATATCGGCCGTCAGCTCCGGCCGGTATTTTTCGATCAGCGCATGCCAATAGGCGTCGAGCGGTCCGACATCGATGGCACCCTTGCGCACGCTGTCGAGAACACGGCCCGCCGTTATCAGCGGGCCGATTACCTCGCGATAAAGCACTGGTCGTACGGCACTGCGATATTGCAGCAGATGGTGCCGCAATGCGTTGAAACCCGAGTGCGAGTGCTCGACAGTCCACCCGAGGCGTCCGCCGAAAGTGTCGGCGAGACTGCGATAAGGGCTGTCGACGCGCACGATTAGATCGGAGCGATAAAGAGGTCGCCCCCCAGCCCATTCGGCCAAAGGGATGGGCGCCGCAAGCGGTATAACGTCGGCGAGCCTTCTTGCGATCGGATACCCGCACATTTGCACGGCACCCAGATCGTCACGCGCCCAGAGCACCTCGAGCGGCTGTGGCGCTGGATAAGACATGTATTCGAGTGCTTCGCCGGCGTCCTCGGCGATATGCAACAGAAGAGCCCGCCAGGCCGCTTCCGCCTCTGGGGCGACTGAGTACATTCGAGCGTTTGCGACGAAGCGAGTCATTCGGCGTGCATATCCTCATCAACCGTCTCATTTGCCCTAACGATGCTGTCCGATCGTCAGCGCAGCCAGTACTCGTCCGGTGGGGGTCCCCAGTCATTCAGGACACAACAATAGACCGCGGTTTCGTCGAAAGGGTAACGGGCTTCCATTTCCGGAGTCAGCGTGAGGCCAAGTCCAGGTGCGCTCGGCCGCGCGAGACGTCCATTCTCGATGCGACCTTGGTCTCCGATCATCTCAGTGCCCAATGGGAAAGCAAGCATCGGAAATTCAACAAGGTTCCCTGCGGCGGCAAAAGCTGCATGATAGCTGGCCATGATTGCTGCGGCGCCACCCCACGCATGGACGACGACACCTGTGTCATACTTTCTGCCTGCCTCGAAGATCTCCATAACGGCGGTAATGCCGCCTATCACGGAAGCATCAGGTTGGACGGCGTCGTAGACTCCGTTTTTCATACGCTCAACCATCTCCTTGGGCGTGGTGATGATCTCGCCGCCATAGACAGGAACCTCGATGCGCGCTCTCAACGCCTTGAATCCGCCGGGGTCGTCGGGTCCAATCGCTTCCTCAAGGAAGATTATCCGGCGCGCCGTGAGGAAATGAACGGCCTCGACAAAGGCCACGACGTCGTCGACCGCCTGCGGAGGGTCGGCAAGATTCTGGCACATATCGACGCCGACTTCGATGCCGCGACTAGCCGCCTGGTCGAGAACCCAGGCTGTGCGATATAGGTCGCGTTTCACGGAGCGGATTTTATATCGCGTGATCCCTTTCGATACCAGGAGGTCGAGCTCGCGCACGAACTGCTCCTTGGCATCGCAGCAACCGCCACTGCCATAGATCTCTATGCTGTCGGTCTTGGCGCCGCCGAGAAGATCGTAGACCGGCACGCCCAAGGATTTGGCCTTAGCGTCATGGAGGGCGATCTCGAAGGCGCTGATGACGTGACGCGCTGCCCCTTGCAACGACCAGTAGTCGCAGAGGCGTCTGAGCCGGCGAACCGCACCAGCGATATCGAAGCCGTCGAGGCCGATTACCTGTGGCCGGCAGAGATCGACGATCGCGGTAAAGACAAGTGGTGCGAAAACCGCGAGATAGCCTTCGCCGAGTCCCGTCACGCCATTGTCGAGTGTAACCTCGACCATTCCGATGGTGCGCTTTGCTCCATTCGGAAAACATTCCTTGATCTCGGGATCGTCCGGATCGGCGTACGGCGAGCTCAGAAGGATGGGACGCACACTCCGAACCTTTGGCATTGCTTATACCCTTGAAAGTAATCGGGAGCTGCTCGTCATCCCTGCGCACGCCTCACGGATATGTGCCAAGGAATGATCAGACGCTCGGCGAGCGTGATCGTCCCGAAGAGAACGAGCCCAATCGCGGTCAGGAAGAAGATCCCGGCGAACGCAAGCTCCGGCCGCATATTTCCCGTCGTTATCTGGATGTAAAAACCGAGCCCTTGGTCGGATCCGATGAACTCGGCGATAGCGGCGCCCACGGTCGCATTGAGGCCGGCGTATTTAAAGCCGACGAAGCATTGCGGCAATGCCGCCGGCAACCTGATCTTGAAAAAGGTACGCCACGTACCCGCACCGGTCGAATAGCTGAACCGCGTCAGCTCTTCGCTCAACGAATTGAAGGCAAGGATTGCATTGAGCACGATGGGGAAGAAGCAGACGAGAAAGACGATGATGACTTTCGGTAAAAGACCGAACCCCAACCATGAGATGAAGAGCGGCGCAAAGGCGATCTTGGGCACCATCTCAGTGCAGACGAGAAATGGATAGATCGTTCGCCGTAGAACCGACGAGAAGGCGATCGCGAGCCCCATGGGCAGCGCGGTAACGATGGCAACTGCATATCCAAGCAGCGTTTCTAGTCCGGTGATATAGGTGTACTGGACCAGCCGGCTCATGTCCGCCCAGGCCTTTGTCACGATCATGGACGGCGGAGACAGGATGTAGAGTGGAATCTTAAACAAGACGATCGACCATTCCCAGAACAGGAAAAAGCCGACGAAGAAGGCGATGAACATCCAGGATCGGCCAATCCAGCGCGACAACCGATCGAGCGAATTGCCGCGCTCAGATGACGCCGTAGCCATGGAAGATCTCCTGGATATCGTGCACATGCCGAATGAACGCCGACGAATTCTTGACCGTGAGATCACGCGGGAATGGCAGATCGACGGAAATGAGGGTGTCGATTTTTCCCGGGCGCGGCGTGATTACTGCAACCTCCGTCGATAGCTGGACAGCCTCCTCGATCGAGTGCGTCACGAATACAACGGTTGGCCGGGACTGCATCCAGAGACTCTGAAGATCGGCTCGTATGTGCTCGCGAGTCATGGCGTCAAGCTTGCCGAGCGGCTCATCGAGCAGAACGATTTTCGGCTGATGAATCATCGCCTGGCAAAACGCCGCGCGTTGCTGCATGCCGCCAGACAGCTCAAAGGGGAATCGATCGGCGAAATCTTCGAGACGCACGGATTTCAGAAGCGCCGCCACCCGCTGCCGAACGGCGGCGACAGGAATGCCACGCATTTCGAGCTGCAATTCGATGTTGCCCCGCACGGTGCGCCAAGGCACAAGCGTGCTGTCTTGGAACATGATCCCAATATCCGTCTGCGGGCCCTTGACCTCCGTGCCATTTACGCGGATCGAGCCCGCACTTGGCGCGAGCAATCCCGCAATCATCAACATCAAAGTCGATTTGCCGCAGCCCGACGGCCCAAGGAATGAAATGAA
>Ga0187765_10000059_pt1 | contig 37793 bp, 33 predicted proteins | sample 0216_QUI02_MP05__3_FD_133018 | JGI IMG/M metagenome (GOLD analysis project Ga0187765, IMG submission 133018) | Tropical peat soil microbial communities from peatlands in Department of Meta, Colombia - 0216_QUI02_MP05_10_MG | ecosystem: Environmental > Terrestrial > Soil > Wetlands > Peat ...
CCGCGATGACATCATACTAATATATTAACATTCATCGTAATTCCGCCGCGGCCAAAGATCAGTCACGCCTATGGTCCCGTCCATACGTAACCTTCTGTCCCTACGTTACCTCGGCCGCACGTGTCCGTGGATTCTAATCTTTGCGGCCATCGGGTTTGCCGCCGCCACCCGGGCCGAGCCGAGTCCGGACATCGCAACTGCTTGCAATCTCGAGACGCTCGGCACCGGCACCGTGCGCCGCATCGTCGACGGCCGCACCTTTCATCTCGACGACGGCCAGCAAATCCGGCTTGCCGCCATCGAGGTTCCATCCATGCCGCTGCCGGGCGAAGCCGGCGCGCCGGCGAAGGCCGGGCTTGCCGCCAAGGCCGCACTCGAAACGCTGCTCAACGGCAAGAACGTGACGCTGAAAACCCTTGGGCCCAATGCCGACCGCTATGGTCGCATCGTCGCCTACGTCTTCGTCGAGGGTCAGAAGCGCGCGGTGCAGCAGGACATGCTTGCGCAAGGCCACGCACGCGTCGCCGCCGACGTCGGCGACTCGTCCTGCGCGAGCGCGCTGCTGGCCGACGAACGCGCGGCGCGCACCGTTGGCCTCGGGCTCTGGGCCGATCCATATTACGTCGTCCAGCAGGCGGAGAATCCGGCGAAGGTCTTGGCCGAGCGCGGCCGGTTCGCGCTCGTTGAAGGCAAGGTGCTGTCGGTGCGCGAGAGCCGAGGCACGATTTATGTGAATTTCGGACGCCGCTGGTCGGAGGATTTCACGGTAACCGTGCTCAAACGCAACGAGCGTACCTTCACCGGTGCCGGCGTCGATCTGAAGAAGCTTTCAGGCCGGCGCATCCGCGTGCGCGGTTTTGTCGAAGAGCGCGGCGGGCCCTGGATCGAGGCCACGCGGCCGGAGCAGATCGAGCTTGCCGAGCAACACTGACACACCGACCGCAACGGGCATCGCCGTCGCGATCGCGCGGTTCGAGCCTTTGCGCGCATTCCTGCGCGCGGCGCGGTTGCTCGTGCCGCTCGTGCTCGTCCTTGCGGCCTGCAGCGGCCAGCCCGCTGCCGACCTGCCGCCGGTCGCCGCGGCGAATTTGGAAAAGACGCCGGAACCGGCGCCGGCGGTGCAGCGCGAACATGCGCGCATCCTCGCCGCCTATGGCGGCGCCTACGAGCATCCGCAATTGGAAGCGTTATTGGCGAAAACCGTCGACCGGCTGGTGGCGGCCTCCGAGCGGCCCGATCTGAAATACAAGATAACCATCCTCAACTCGCCGTCGATCAATGCCTTCGCATTGTCCAGCGGCCAGCTTTACATCACACGCGGGTTGATCGCGCTCGCCAACGATTCTTCCGAGCTTGCCTCGGTGCTGTCCCACGAAATGGCGCATGTGATCGCGCGTCACGCCGCATTTCGCGAGGATCAGGCGCGACAGGCGCAGGTCTACAGCCGGGTCTACACCGAACTCCTCGGCGATCCGCAAATGGGCGCGCTCGCGCTGGCGCGCTCGAAGGTCGCGCTTGCAATTTTCTCGCGCGCGCAGGAATTCGAAGCCGACGGGATCGGCGTCGGTATCTCCGCCCGCGCCGGCTTCGATCCCTATGGAGCGCAGCGTCTCCTGACCTCGATGGAGCTCAATGCGGGCCTGAATTCCCATGTTGCGGGCAGGGCCACGGCGAATGCCAACACCAGCCCGCCGGATTTTCTGTCGTCGCACCCTTCCACGCCCGACCGCATCAGGAACGCCCGTGCCAACGCGCGCCAATACGCCAGCCCGGGCACCGGCAAGCGCGACAAGAATGAATATTTGAAAATGCTTGATGGGCTCGTCTACGGCGATGATCCTGGCGAAGGAATCGTGCGCGGCCGACGTTTCCTGCATCCCAAACTCGGCTTCACATTCACCGCGCCGACAGGCTTCAGCCTCGACAATACCGCGCAGGCCGTATTCGGCATCAAGGACAACGGCACGCAAGCGCTGCGTCTCGACGTCGTACGTGCCGCGCCCAATCAGGCGCTGACCGACTATCTCAACTCCAGCTGGCTCGAAAACATCGATGGCAAAAGCATCACAGAGACCGTCATCAACGGCATGCCGGCCGCCACGGCGACCGCCACCAACGATGAATGGTCGTTTCGCCTCTACATCATACGTTTCGACGACGATGTTTGCCGCTTCATCTTTGCCTCGAAGCACGCGACCGAGACCGCCGAACGGGCCATCGGCGAATCCATCGCGACCTTTCGCCGCCTGACCCCCGCCGAAGCCGCATCGGTCAAGCCGTTTCGCATCAAGGCGGTCAGAGTGGCGGCCGGCAATACGGTTGAAAGTCTGGCGCGTCGCATGGCGATCAAGAACCGCGCCGTCGAACGGTTTCGCGTGCTCAATGGCCTGGCTACCGGCGACAAGGTGAAGCCGGGCGACCTCGTCAAGATCGTGGTGGAATAACCGCAGGCGCACGGGATAGACTGCCGTTCTGCGATGCTGGAGTGCCATGCCCCTGACGATCCTTAAGGCTGCGGCTCGTGCCATCGGTCTCGGACTCATCCTCGCCGCATCCGTCGTCCCGTTATGGGCGCAAACCGATTGGCCGCAACGCACCGTCAAGCTGATCGTTCCGCTCTCGCCCGGCACTGCAACCGACGTCACAGCGCGCCTCTATGCCGAGAAACTTTCGCAGCGCTGGGGCAAGCCTGTCGTCGTCGAGAACCGCCCCGGTCCCGACGCGCTTGTTGCGGTGAGCGCCTTCGTCAGCGCGCACGATGATCATACGCTTTTGTTCTCGTTCGGCGGCCCCGTCACCATCAATCCGGTGCTCAACGACAAACTGCCCTATGATCCGGAGCGCGATCTGGTTCCCATCGTTTCCGCCTCGGATTCCTTTATTGCCATCGCCGCTTCCGCCTCTTTCAACATCGCTTCGCTCGCCGAGCTTGCCGAGCGGGCGCGCGCCGAGCCTGGCAAATTGAACTGGGCAGCGACGCCCGGCATGCCGCAATTCGGCTTCAACGGCTTCATCAAAGGCGGCAAGCTCGATATGGTGCAGGTCGCCTATCGCGACTTCAATCCTGCCCTGCAAGACATGGCAGAGGGCCGCATCACCGCCGTTGCGACCGGCTTGCTGCCGCTCATTCCGCTCGCGCAAGCCGGCAAGGCCAAAATTCTCGCGGTGACCGCCCGCCAGCGCTCGACCGCCGCGCCGCAGGTACCGACCGTGATGGAAGCGGGATTTCCCGACGCTCTGGCCGAGGGTTTTCAGGGATTTTTTGGCTGGCGCGATATGCCGGCAGCCTTGCGCGACCGCATCGCCGGCGATGTGCGCGCCGTCGCCCCATTAATGCCCGCCGAAAGGCTGACGGCGCTCGGCCAGGTCATTCGCGTCGGCACAACCGCAGATTTTGTTGCAATGCTTGCCGACCAGCGCGCCCGCGTCAAAGCCATCGCCCAGGCAACCCCAGCCAAGACGAAGCCGTGATCATCCCCTTTCGATTTGCGCACCGAACGGCTTAAAATAAGCCAAGACTGCAAAAACCGGGAGGAAATCATGCGCGCGCTGAAAGCAGGGACAATTGTCGTCGTCGGACTTCTGGTGACGCTCGGACTGCTGGCCACTTCGGCTCCTTCGCAGGCCGAGAATTGGCCGACCCACCCGGTCAAATTCATCGTCCCGTTCGGTCCCGGCGCCGGCGCCGACATCGGCGCGCGTCTGTTCGCCGAAAAACTGCAGGCCAAGTGGGGCCAGCCCGTGGTGATCGAGAATCGTCCCGGCGGCGACAGCATCGTCGCCATACAGGCATTCCTTGGCGCCAATGACGATCACGTGCTGCTGTTCGGCCCGGCCGGCAATTTCACCGTGCATCCGTTCAATTACACCAAGCTTCCCTATAATCCGGCCGACCTTGTTCCGATCGCCCGCGTCTCCAACACGATCCTGGCGCTCGCCGTCAAGCAAGACGCGCCCTACAAGAACATGAAAGAGTTCACCGAAGCCGCGCGCGCCGCGCCCGGAAAGTTCAATGCCGGTCTCGTGCAAGGCATCACCGAGTTCACCTTCTGGGGCTATGAGCACCAGGAGAAGCTCGACATCGTGCAGGTGCCGTATAAAGACATCAACGTAGCGCCGACCGATCTCGGCGAAGGCCGCATCCAGGTCGTGATGTCGTCGTATGCGATCGTGCAGCCGCAAATCCAGGCCGGTCGGATCAGGCCGCTGATCGTGAACAACAAGACTCGCGCGCCCGCGTTTCCGAACATCCCGACCGCGCGCGAGAGCGGCTATCCGTCGCTCGAGGTCGAAGGGCTTGTCGGCCTGTTCGGCCTGAAGACCATGTCGAACGAGCTGAAGGAGAAGATCGCGGCCGACTTCAAGGCCGCGACCGCCGACGGCGTCATCGGCGACCGGCTGCGGGCCACCGCACAGGCCATCAACATCGGCGGGCCGAAGGAATTCGCCGAGGCGATTGACGAGCAACGCACCAAAATCGCCGCCACCGTCAAGGCGATCAATTTCAAACCGAAGAACTAGAGCGCGCGGCAATCGCAGGGTCATGCCGACCAGACGAACAGTCGCCGCCGCCATCGCACTCTTGGCTGCGAGCGCGGCCCCTCTCGTGGGCGTTTGCGTGCCCGCGCTTGCCGATCAATATCCGTCGCGCGTGATCAAGGTCGTCGTGCCGTTTACCCCCGGCTCGCCCAACGACGTGATGGCGCGGCTGTTGACGCAGCATCTGCAGCCGCGGCTCGGACAGCCCCTCGTCGTCGAAAACAAGCCCGGCGGCGGCACCACCATCGGAACCAAGGCGGTCGCGACCGCCGACCCGGACGGCTACACGTTGCTGTTCGTGAGTTCCGCGCTGGTGATCGATCCGGCGCTCAACAAGAAGCTCGACTACGATCCACGCAAGGATTTCGTGCCGATCGCGACGGTCACGACCGCGCCCTGGCTCCTCGCGATCCATCCGAGCCTGCCGGCGAAAAACGTCGCCGAATTCGTCGCCTATACCAAGGCCAATCCCGGCAAGGTCAGTTTCGGCTTCGCGCAAGGCACGGCGTCGCAGCTCGTGGGCGAACGCTTCAAGGTCCTCACCGGCGCCGACATACTGAGCGTGCCCTATAAGGGCGGCGCCGCCGCCATGCCCGACTTCCTCGGCGGCCGGCTGCAGATGCTGCTGCCCACGCCGGCCACGACCTTGCCGCTGATCCGCGAAGGCAAATTGCGCGCGATCGCCATCACCAGCCCCGAGCGCAGCCCCGATTTGCCGGACGTGCCCACGATGATCGAAGCCAAATTGCCGAGTCTCACGCTCGATTTCTGGGCCGGCATGCTGGCGCCGGCAGGCACGTCGCCCGAGATCGTCGGCAAGCTCAATTCCGCCATCAACGAAACGCTACGCTCACCGGAAGTGAAGGAGAGCATGAAGAAGCTCGGCTTCGAGGCGAAAATCGGCTCGCCGCAAGACTTCTCGAAATTCATCGCCGACGAAATGCCGCGCTGGGCCGAGATCGTGAAATCGTCCGGCGCGAAAAGCGACTGAGCCGCATCGCAGCACGCAAATGCCATCCTCCGACAACATCGTCATCATCGGCGGCGGCATCGGCGGCCTCGCGGCGGCGCTCGCTATGCTCAAGCGCGGCCTCGATGTCGAGATCCACGAACAGGCGCCGGAGTTGAAAGAAGTCGGCGCCGGCATCCAGATCAGCTCCAACGGCACGCGCGTGCTCTACGCGCTCGGTCTTGAGCAGGCGCTCAAGCGCGTGCAGGTGCTTCCCGCGCGCCGCGTCATCCGCCACTGGAGCACGGGCGAAACCTGGAACTGGTTCGACCTCGGCGCGAAGACTGCCGAGCGCTACGGCACGCCGCACGTCATGCTGCACCGGGGCGATCTGCACGGCCTGCTTGCCGAAGCCGTGCGCGCCGAGAAACCCGATGCCATCAAGCTCGGCCGCCGCTGCGCCGCCATCGCCTCGGAGCGCGATCACGTCGACATCTCTTTTGAGACCGGCGACACGGTCAGAGCCGCCTATGTGATCGGCGCCGACGGAATCCATTCCAAGGTGCGGGCCGGCCTGTTCGGCGCCGACCGCCCGGAGTTCGCCGGCTGCGTCGCCTGGCGCGGGCTCGCGCCGATGGACAAGCTTCCCGCCCACATCGCGCAAAACATCGGCACCAATTGGCTCGGGCCGCACGGCCATGTGCTGCACTATCCGGTGCGGCGCGGCGAGATCATGAACTTCATCAGTTTCGTCGAGCGCGACGACTGGCGGATCGAATCCTGGGTCACCCAGGGCACCAAAGGCGAGCTCGCCAACGACTTTCGCGGCTGGCACGAGGACGTGCACGCCATCATCGAGAGAATCGAAACGCCCTACAAATGGGCCATGATGGTGCGCGGCCCGATGGCGCGCTGGAGCCGGGGCCGCGTCACACTGCTCGGCGACGCCTGCCATCCGACGCTGCCGTTCCTCGGCCAGGGCGGCGTCATGGCGATCGAGGACGGCTATATTCTCGCCGCGTGCCTCGCCAAGCATTTCGCCGATCCCGCCGCCGCGTTCACCCGCTACGAGGACATCCGCCGCGAACGCACCGCCGCCGTCGTGCGCAAATCCCACGAGAACCGCCGCTCGGCGTTCAGCCCCGCGCTTGCCGATCCCAAGGCGGTCGGCATCGAAGTCGCGCGCGAGTGGCAGCAGGAGCGCGTGCGCGAGCGCATGGAATGGCTCTACTCCTACGACGCCACCGCCGTGGCGGTTTGAATTCGCTTCCGTTCATTTCCGCGCAAGCGGGAATCCAGAAAACCAAACGACTCGCGTTATTTGTGGCGCGCGCAGGGCTTCACGCCGAAAAACCAAAAGGCCCGGTCTCGCGACCGGGCCTCTGTATTATTTCGTCGGTTGCGCGGAGCGCCTTACGCTGCCGCCTCTTCCTCGACCGCTTCGGCCGGCTCTTCGCCGGTCTTCGCCGGACCGCGGCGCGGACCCTTGGCGAGCGCGGCTTCGATTTCCTTCACAGCCTCGGTCTCGGTCACGTGCTGCACGGCGGAGATTTCGCGCGACAGCCGGTCGAGCGCGGCTTCATAAAGCTGCCGCTCGCTGTACGACTGTTCGGGCTGCGTCTCCGAGCGATAGAGGTCGCGCACCACTTCGGCGATCGCCACGATGTCGCCGGAGTTGATCTTGGCCTCGTATTCCTGCGCGCGCCGCGACCACATGGTGCGTTTGATCCGCGCGCGGCCCTTGAGCGTTTCGAGCGCGCGCTTGACCAGCGGGCCCTCGGCGAGCTTGCGCATGCCGACACTGGCGATTTTCGCAGTGGGCACCCGCAGGGTCATCTTGTCCTTGACGAAGTTGATGACGAACAGCTCGAGTTTCAGCCCCGCCACCTCCTGCTCCTCGATGGCGACGATCTGGCCGACCCCGTGGGAGGGGTAGACGATGAACTCGTTGGTCTTGAAGCCTTGGCGCTGGGTAGCCTTTTTGGCGGTCATTCCAGGGACTGCTCCTTGCTCAGGCTTATGCGCCTTGGCGACGGTTGCCCCGCGCCGCGCATTGCCGCGTACCGCATGTGAACCCCTCCGGCTGACGCCGGTTGAGCCCTTTTTACCCCGCCGGACCGATCCGGCGGATTTTCTTGTCTTTTGGCGCATTTTCCCTATCACCGCTAATGCGTGTGCCGTACCACGCCCCAGTCCCGGATTTTCTTGTTGGACCCCGAAAAAATAAGCTCCCCACGGGGAGCGAACTCGGGTGTCATCCAAGTATCATGGGATGCACTATATATCACATTTTCCGCAAAAATCAATGCCTTAACCCATGATAAATGGACCGTTATGTATTTCCCCCAGATAAAATCGTTAATATTGGTTAAAATCCCAGTTAGTCCCCACTACCCGGTTCCGGTGAAAAGAACTTTTTGAATTTATCCGGCACGCCCTCCCATTCCTTGGCATCGGCCGGGGGCTCCTTCTTAACCGTGATATTTGGCCAGGTTTTGGCGTATTCGGCATTCAACGCCAGCCACTGTTCCAGGCCCGGTTCGGTGTCCGGCTTGATCGCCTCGACCGGGCATTCCGGTTCGCAAACGCCGCAATCGATGCACTCGTCGGGATGGATCACCAGCATGTTTTCGCCCTCGTAGAAGCAATCCACGGGGCAAACCTCGACGCAGTCCATGTACTTGCACTTGATACACTTATCGTTGACGACGTAAGTCATGCGCTGCTCCGGCCCGGGCCGGTCCTGAACTGCGGCTGCCTACCGCATGGATGCTGGCTTCGCAAGAGATCGAGGAATTGCCGTCGCGCGATCCTCGGGCGGCACCAGTTCCTCATAGAGCTTGCGCGCCGAATCCGACGAACCGCGTTGCGCGGCGAATTGCGCCACCTTCAGCACACGCACGTTGCGATCGAGCGCGATGGTGATCACGTCGCCTGCACGCACGGCGCGGCTTGCCGCCTGGATCCGAACCCCATTCACCCGAACACGCCCCGCGCTTGCCAGCGCCGCGGCATTCGTGCGCGTCCGCACCACGCGCGCGTGCCACAGCCATTTATCTATGCGTTGACGGTCCAAGGTCCAGAGCGCCCTTAAGGCATGATCCCGAAAAGCGGGAGCCGGCTTTCAATCATGCTCGAACAACAATCCGGACCATGATTTATCATGGTCTAGCGCCGCTCCTTTGAGCCGGTTTCCAGCTGCTCCTTGAGCGCCAGCAGTTTTGCGAACGGCGAGTTCGGATCCGGCCCCTTGCCGCGATCCTCCGATGACCATGTGCGGGGAGAGCGATTGTCATCGTCGCGATCGCGCCGGTCACGGCGGCGGCCGAAACGCTCGCGCGGCTCGGCATCCTGACGTTCATCGCGTTCGCCGCGTTCCGGCTTTTTGGGACGCGGGCGTCCATGCCTTTCATTGCGTTCGCGCTCGCCCACCTGATCGCGGTCGCGCCCGAATTGAGGACGCCGCGGCTTGCGCTCTTCGCGTCGCGTCTCGGCCGGCGCCGGTGACACCGCAGCGGCTTCGGCCGCCGCCCGCGCTTCACCCCCGGCTTGCGCTTCCGGTTTCGCCGCTTGCTGCTCGCGCCGCCGCGGCGGACGTTTGCCGTCTTCTCGCTTACGCCGCGGCCCGTCCGGGCGCCCGATCCGCCAAACCTCGATCATCTCCGGTTCGGCCGCCGCCGGAGACGCAGCTGCCACCGGAGCTTCAACGGACGGCTCCGCGTTCGCGGCGGCTGAATGCGGTGCGATGTCCGGCGCAGGCACTGCGGCTTCGGCCGGAGCCGACGGCGCGCTTTCCGCCGCCGCCGGGAAATACTCCGGCACCGGAATAAGATCGATCGCCGGCGGCGCTTGCATGCTGGCCGGGCTTTCCGCTTCCGCGGCCTCTATGAGCGTCGGCGCCGCAACGGCGACCGGCGGCGTTGCGTCCGCCGCGACCGCATTCTCGCTCGAAACCGGCGTCGCTGCCGCGGCCGGTTCAGCCGCCGCCGGCTTCGGTCGCCGCTCCATGCGATAGCCGAGCGCGCGCAGTACCGAGGCGAAATCCTCGCCCGATGCGCCGGTGAGCGACGTCATCGCGCCCGTCACCGTGAATGCTCTTCCGTCAACCGCACCCGCGGGTTTGTTGCCGCTCGATCCCCCGCGCCACGCCAGCGCCGGCCGGATCAGATCCGCGAGCCGTTCCAGAATGTCGACGCGGATCGCGCGCGCGCCGCACACGCGATATCCGGATGTCTGGTAGAGCAGCTTCGGCATTTTCTCGTCGACCGGGATCGACGTGCGTCCGCTCGCGGCCAGGTGCTGCAGATTCTCCAGCCCATGCTCGGGCCCGCCGTGCTTGAGCGCCCACAGCTGCACCGCGAGTGCCCGCGGCGCCGGTTTGAGCAGGGCCGGAACGTAAATGTGATAGGCGCCGAAGCGCACGCCATGTTTGCGCAACGTCGCGCGCGCGGGCTGATCGAGCCCTTTGACGTCCTCGGCCACCTTTTGCCGTTCGAGCACGCCGAGCGCCTCGACGAGTTGAAACGCTATTCCGCGCGCGATGCCGGTGACGTCCTCGGCGAGCGTCAGCTCGAACAGCGGTCCGAGCAGCCGCTCCACATGGGTCTTGAGCCACAGATCGAGCCGCGTCTGCACCGCGTCGCGCGGCGCGCCGGTGAGCTGCTCGTCGGCAATGATGCGCAACCGCGGCCGCAGCACGTCGTCGCCGGCCGCCAGTTTTGCCACCGCCTCGCCGGTCCAGCGTAGCGTGCCGTCCATCGCGAGGATGAAATCGCGATCGGGCGCCTGCGACAGGCGCCGCGCCCGCGCATCGATCTCGCCCGCGAGGGCGCTGCGCGCGGCCGCCTGCAGCGCCTTGGCTTCCGACCCTTCGGCTGCGGTGTCCGCCGTGAAGCTGAATCCTTCCAGCCGGCCGATCACATGACCCTCGGTCATGACCTCGCCGGTTTTCTTGATCTCGGTGTTCAGCATCGTGTTCTCACGCAACCGCCGCATCAACACGCTGGTACGGCGATCGACGAAACGTTCGATGAGCCGCTCGTGCAAGGCATCGGAAAGCTTGTCCTCCACCGCGCGCGTGACCGCTTGCCAATGTTCCGGATCCCCCAGCCAATCCGGGCGGTTCGCCACAAAAGTCCACGTTCGTACATGCGCTATTCGGTTCGAGAGCGTATCGATGTCGCCATTGGTATGGTCGGCCTCGGCGACTTGGCGGGAGAACCAGTCGACCGGAATTCTACCCTCCCGCATCAGGAATCCATAGAGGGCAACCACGAGTTCGGTATGCGTGGCGGGTGCAATTTTACGATAATCCGGGACTTGGCACACCTCCCACAACCGCTCGATGGCGTCCGGTGTCACGGCGATGTCACGAATTTCGTCGTCGCGCGCCGCGTGTTCCAGCACAAGAATATCTTCCGCAATGGGCGCGCGCGTCAGACCGCTTTCGTTCGGCACCGTCGCAAGCGACGCCTGCAGCGCGCCGATCGACATAAAATCAAGATCGGTGTTGCGCCATTGCAGGAGTTGCAGCGGCTCGAATGAATGATTTTCCAGCGCGCGCACCAGTTCGTCCTCGAAAGGTGGGCAGCGTCCCGTGGTACCGAATGTGCCGTCGCGCGTGGCCCGTCCGGCGCGCCCGGCGATTTGCGCAAGCTCGGCCGGATTGAGGCGGCGAAATTGGTAGCCGTCGAATTTGCGGTCGGATGCAAACGCAACGTGATCGACGTCGAGATTGAGACCCATCCCGATCGCATCCGTCGCGATGAGATAATCGAGATCGCCGGACTGATAGAGCGCGACTTGCGCATTGCGGGTGCGCGGGCTGAGCGCACCCAGCACCACGGCTGCGCCGCCGTGCTGGCGGCGGATCAATTCGGCGATGGCGTAGACTTCCTCGGCCGAGAACGCGACGATCGCGCTGCGTCGCGGGAGCCGTGTGAGCTTCTTATCTCCGGCATGGATCAGCGTGGACAGCCGCGGCCGGCTTACGATATTCGCCCCCCGTAACAGCTTTTCCACCATCGGCCGCACCGTGGCGGCCCCGAGCACCAGCGTTTCCTCGCGCCCGCGGCGATTGAGCATGCGGTCGGTGAAGACGTGCCCGCGCTCGAAATCCGCCCCGAGCTGCACCTCGTCGATGGCCACGAACGCCAGATCGAGATCGCGCGGCATGGCTTCCACCGTCGCGATCCAATAGCGCGGGTTCGGCGGCTTGATCTTTTCCTCGCCGGTGATCAGCGCGGCGTTTTCCGCGCCCACCCGGTCGATCACCTTGTTGTAGACCTCGCGCGCAAGCAGTCGCAGCGGCAAACCGATCATGCCGGAGGAATGCGCGAGCACACGCTCGATCGCGAGATGCGTTTTACCGGTATTGGTCGGACCCAGAACGGCGGTGACGCCGGCACCGCGCGCGCGATCGTCGCGGCTCGCTGACATTGCTGACGAGGGGGGCATCACGTGGTCTCTACACCGAGCCGGACCAAAGCAGGATTGGGTGGCGTTTGTCGAGCACTATCGGAAGCCGGCGTCTGTGGCACGAGCCATCCGCGATATTCGACGATCAGGCCGGTCAGCGGATGCCGGATTTCCACATGAAAACAGAACCGCCCGTTGTCGACCTCCTCATAGATAGTCCCGAATGGCGCCCATGCAACCGGCATCGGAACGCCGAGAAATGTCCATCGCCGCAGCACCAGTCGCATGCGGCCGCCCTCGATCACCAACGCCATGCCAAAAACGAACGGGCCGAACCGTTCGCACAGGAGGTGCTCGAAGCGTCCGCGGCCGGCCTCCTGCGTGCTCGAGAACGACCGGCTGTTGAATGTGCGCCGCCAATGCTCGCAACCCAGCCGCGCTTCAAAACTGACCTCGACCGGAACATCGCTTCCGGTGTGCGGAAAGCCGACCATGCCGGCGATGAGGCGCGCCGATAGTCCGCGGCCGCGCTGGACTCTCGCGCTGCCTTTGGCAACGAGGTTGTCGGTCAGATCGTGCATCTGCCGTATCGGCTCCGGCAAGGTGTCCCACGCATCCTCGAGCAGGCGGCGATAGAGCGGCCGGGCTTGTGCTTCCGGTGAGACCTCCCGGCAGCCCGTCGCGATCCGCCGCCCGGCAAACAGCGGCGCATAGTCGTACAACTCAAGCTCCTTGACGGCCGGCCGCGCACCAAACGCGGGAAAGCGGCCGTTGAGGCAATGCCGGATGATCGCCGCTGCCGGCATCGACGGGATGAAAGGACCATCGTCGCCTTCGGCAACGAGATGCCACGAGCGCCTGACGGACGTGCCGTCATCGCGCACGCCAATAATGTCGACGAACATGCCGCCGCGATCCTCGCCCCACCGCAGCAGGTCATTCACACGGTGCATAAAGGGGGCGAGCGGCGTCAGCGACGCCAGGATTTTCCACCTCACAAGCCAAGCGAGTCCATTGAGTATGCGATGAAGGAAGTCAGGCACCAGCCCTGCCCCGAACCAGACGGAACCGAGCGTCGGCCACAGCTCGGGCAGCAATGCAAGGTCGGGCACGTCGACGAGCGAAAAGCGTCTGCTTTTCAGTCCCACGCGGCCCGGCGGCGCGATGGTATATCGTCGCGTCTCGGTGAGCGCATGGCCGACAAAAGGTTTGCCGTTTCGGAGCAACGAAACCGGCTTGCCCGCATAGCTGGCGATCGCGCGTGTCACGCTCAAGCCTACGCGCGCATAAGGAGATGGCGCGATGCCGGCGCTGATCGCTTTGATCGGTGGAAATCCGAGCGAGAGATGCCGAACCGCCGCCGCCGTCAGCACCGGCACGCTGCTCACGCCCGACAGGACAAAAACCGCCGCCTCGCGCGCCGCGCGGTCGAATTTCGCAATGCCTTTCACGAAATCGGAACTGTCGCTGAGGTCGAGATAGTGAAGCTTCAGCGCAATTGCCGCCGCCGCCAGGGGATAAAGATTATTGCCGTAGGATTGAAACGGCCCGCTGGCGTCCACCACGATGTCCGGTTTGATCGCGCCGAGTTGGACCTCCACATCGGCGTCGCGATCGAACGCGCAAGCCACCAATGTCGCCTGGCAGTTGAGGCCCGCGCAAAAGGCTTCCGCCCGCTCCTGCGATCGCCCTGCAACGACCAATGTGAATCGCTGATCGTCGGCGAGCAGCCGCACGAGACGCCCGCCGAAGGTGCCGTAGCCGCCAAGGATGAGGATTTTCAATTGCCGGACTGGCACGAGCCGCTGGGCTGACGGTTCATCGCAGGCTTTCATCGAATTCTGGAGCCACATCACGGCGGTTTCGCCCGTCAGGCAGGAATTCTGTACCACAATGTTACGCAATTCCCCCCGCAGCTTAATCCTGCGAACGAGTCTGGAACGAAACGCGGCCGAATCGCTGACTCGCAAGCTGTCGGAGTTTGTTCACTGCGATATCTGGCGCGTTCGGCGCATCGCTCCACAACATCGAGTATTTTACGGCGCAAAACCGCGCGTCTAATCGACTGAAAACGTTAAGGCCTCACGAGATGAGGTTCCACCGAAGAGTCAATGTGGAAAAGCTTTCCACTCTTGTGGATAACCACTGGCATCAGTGCATAACCAGCCAGCTAGAGCGCAATCCGGCGAAGTGGGAACCGGTTCGCCGTAAGATTGCGCGAAAAACCAAAAATTCTAGACCATGATCCGATTCAATCTAATCGGATCATGGTCTAGGGCGATTTTGAACTCGCCGTCGCGGCGTGCGGCGGCTGCGCGGCCGTCACGAACTCCGTGGCCTGCACGATGCCGACCCCGAACGGTGTCGGCACCGACACGCGAAACGGTACCACCAGGCGTGTTCCGGCGATCGGCGCCAGCCACAGTTCCATGTTGCGTGACGCGACCAGATACTTGATTGCCGTGCGCTGCGGGTTGTGCCCGGCGATCGGAATGTAAGTCATTGCGCACACGACCGAGGCGCCCGAATAGCCCTTGTTCGTGCTGACCTGGTCCACACGCTTATAGTCGAGCTGCAGGTCGTAGCGCATGCGGCCGTCGTATACGGCGAGCGTGCGCTTGCAGGCCTCCGGCGACATCAGGTTGCCGTTTCCGGGCACACGCATCAGCGTCGCCGTCATCGGATCGGCGACACCTTGGCGATGCGCATCGGTCAGCGGTATGCGGTCGGGGTTTGGCGGAGGCGGCGGCGTAATCGAGACATCCGTCACGAGATTGCCGCTGAGCCCCATGCGGAACTCTTCGGTGTATTTGTCGAAGGTGATCGTTGCGTTGAAGCTTCCGGGCACCGGCGTGCCTTTGATCATCGCGCCGCGCGCGACGCTCGTGCCTTCGCCCGCAGCGAATACCCGCAACAGCCCGGCGGTTCCGCCGGTCGCGATCGCGGAATATTTGTCGTCGCCGATGTCCACCATCCAGCGGCCGGTTCCCACCGGAATGCCGGCCAGCGATGCCACATAGCCGGCGTCGAGTTTGCCTTGCGCCAGCGCATAGCCACCCCCCGCCGGCGCGCACAAAATGGCCAGCAGGAAGATTTTAATCAGGCGCTGAAAGGACGGCACGGCCGCGATCCTCTTTGGACGGTTCAGGGCGGAAGCGGCTGATCGACAACCCAACCTGCATCCTACATGTGCCAAGAACTTTTACCGCTTCGTCGAGACGCGATCAGATCATACCGATGTGACCGACTGGCCGCATTCTGCAGCCGAATAAGACGTTTATATGGTCGGTCTGCGGCCCCCGGCCCGACCAAATCGGCTCGTTTCCTGAACTTGACGGGCCTCAACCCCCTCAACTATACGTCCGGCGCATCGCGGCACGTGTTATTCCGGTGCCGTAACGGCATTGAAGCGAACCGAAGGAATTAATCCCATGTCTCGGCGTTGTGAGTTGACCGGCAAGTCGGCGCAAACCGGGCGCCGCGTCAGCCATTCCAACCGCAAGACCAAGCGGCGGTTCCTTCCTAACCTGCTCAACGTCACCATGATTTCGGACGCGCTTGGCCGCTCGATCAAGCTTCGGGTTTCCGCCAACGCGCTCAAGACGGTTGATCACCGCGGCGGCCTCGACGCTTATTTGGTCTCCACCAAGGATGCGGTGCTTTCGCCGCAGATGCGCGAGATCAAACGCGAGATCAAGAAGAAGCAAACCGGCGCCGTCGGCTCATAACAACGAGCGGCACCGTCATTCTCCGACCAACGTGAACTGCAGCAGCAGGTTGCGCTGGATCGGTGAAAAATTATCGTCGGAGATCAGTGTGAGCACGAGCTCGCCGTTGGCCGCTCGATGCACCGCGATGCCTTCCATGTTGTCGACCTGGTAACCCATGTCGGCGAAGATCAGCTCCGACCCATCGATCAGCGCGCCCGGTTTCACCTGCGACAGCGGCACGCGGCGAATGCGCAAGGCGACCCCGGCCGTCCATGTGAACCGGCGCTCAAGAATGAGCAGGTCCCCGCGCGGCGTGGTCGTGCAATCGCTCACGTCGAAGTCGTCCTTGCGCCGGACCGCAAAGGCGCCGAAATTCGTTCCGTTGATCAGGAAGGCGCGAAGATTGCCCTGCGCGTCGAGGCCGCGCTCGGAGATCGCGATCAGCGTGCCGGCGAGTGGCTGCCCTTTCGGCGGCACCGTCAGACACTCCAGGCCCTTGTTGTGCGGCAACCGCCGGACGTCGGGCGGCAATGCGATCGGGCGACCGCGCGCCATCAGGCCGTCCTTGCCATAGTCGAATCGGACGATCTGGTTGACGCGCTCGATGCCGACATAGAGCGTGCCGTTGTCTTCCGCGAGCGACTCGGTGTCGTACCAGCCGCGCGCGGCAAGCGGCCGGCCATCCGTTCCCAGCATCGGCGCTGTCTCGACATCCGCCAATCCGACCGGGTGCGTGCCTTCATAAACGATGCGCCCGCGAAACCAGCGGCCCTTGTCGCTCAGCGACAGAAAATGCGTGCCGTCCGGTGAAACGCGAAGGGCCGAAAGTCCGCCGAAATTCCGGTTCGACGAATGCAGCACCAGCCCGCCGCGAAATTCCAGCGCGCCGAAACGCATGCGCGAGGCATCGCGCGGATCAAAACCTTCGATCACTTCGGACTGGACGTCGATTCGTTGAGTTAAATCCGCGACCGACGGCGCCTGCGCCGCAGCCGGGATCAGCGCAAGGAAAAAAGCGACCCAGCCAGCGGTGACGGAATGTCTCAAGGCCATCGGATTGCCGTGCTCGAACCGCTCAAGAGTGCAACTTACGCATGGTACGCACGGGCTGACGCGGCTCCGCCGCCGCGTGTTCCTCGAACAGCTCTGCAAGTTTCTCGGTCATGACTCCGCCGAGCTCTTCCGCATCCACGATCGTGACCGCACGCCGGTAGTAGCGCGTGACATCGTGGCCGATGCCGATGGCGATCAACTCGACCGGCGAACGGGTCTCGATGTCCTCGATCACCCAGCGCAGGTGGCGCTCGAGATAATTGCCGGGATTGACTGACAGCGTCGAATCGTCGACCGGCGCGCCGTCCGAGATCATCATCAGGATTTTCCGCTGCTCCGGTCGAACCAGCAGCCGCTTGTGCGCCCAATCGAGCGCCTCGCCGTCGATATTTTCCTTCAGCAGGCCCTCGCGCATCATCAATCCGAGGTTCTTGCGCGCGCGCCGCCACGGCGCGTCCGCGGCCTTGTAGATGATGTGGCGCAGATCGTTGAGCCGCCCGGGATTGGGATTCTTCCCCGCGGCGAGCCACGCCTCGCGCGCCTGCCCGCCCTTCCACGCCCGCGTCGTGAAGCCCAAAATCTCGACTTTCACGCCGCAGCGCTCGAGCGTGCGCGCCAGGATGTCGGCGCAGGTCGCCGCCACGGTGATCGGACGTCCGCGCATCGAGCCCGAATTGTCGAGCAGCAGAGTCACCACGGTGTCGCGGAAATTGGTGTCCTTCTCGCGCTTGAACGAGAGCGGATGCAACGGATCGATGATGATGCGCGACAGCCGCGCCGGATCGAGCAATCCTTCCTCCAAGTCGAATTCCCAGGCCCGGTTTTGCTGCGCCATGAGGCGGCGCTGCAGCCGGTTGGCGAGCCGCGCGACCACGCCTTGCAGGTGCGAAAGCTGCTTGTCGAGATAGCTCCGCAGGCGATCGAGCTCTTCCGGCTCGCACAATTCCTCCGCCTCGATGGTCTCGTCGAACCGCGTGGTGAAAGGCTTGTAGTCCGGGCCGCGCGGCTCGTTCGGATGATGGCGTGGCCGCCACGGCTCGGCCGCGGTCTCGGCTTCGCCCATTTCGGCATCGTCGGCCATGTCGGTGCTCGGCGCATCGACTGCCTCCTCGGAGCTTTCCGCCGCGTCGGCCGTGGCATCCGTCTCCTCCAGACTCATGCGCTCCTTGTCGGCCGAATCCGAGTTCTCGCCCTTTTCGCCTTTTTCGTCCTTGCGGCGTTCCTGATCGCCCTCCTCGCCCTCTTCCTCGTCGTCGGAATTGCTGCGGTCTTCGCCCATGTCGAGCGCTTCGAGCAGATCATGCACCGCGTCGCCGAATCGCCGCTGGTCGTCCACCAGCCGTTCGAGCCGGTCAAGCCCGCGGCTGGCGCGGTCCTCGATGAACGGCCGCCACAGGTCGACGAGTTTCTTAGCCGCCGGCGGCGGTGCCTGACCGGTCAAGCGCTCGCGCACCAGCAGGGCGACCGCGTCTTCGATCGGCGCATCGGCGCGATCGGTGATTTCGTCGAACTTGCCGCGATGGAATCGGTCGTCGAGCATAGCGGCCAGGTTCTTCGCGACGCCTTGCATACGCCGCGCCCCGATCGCCTCGACACGCGCCTGCTCGACCGCGTCGAACACCGCCCGCGCCTGCTGACCGGTCGGAACCAGCCGACGGTGCACGCCCGGATCATGGCAGGCGATTCTCAGCGCGATCGAATCCGCGTGCCCGCGCACGATCGCCGCGTCGGCGCGCGCAAGCTTGCGCGGCGGCTCCGGCAGCCGCACCTTGCCGCCTTGCAGTCCCGGCCGCTCGGCCGCGAACGCCACCTCAAGCTCCGGCTTCTTGGCGAGCGCGCGCAAACAGCCGGTCACCGCTCGCTTGAACGGTTCGGTGGGCGAATCCTTGAGCGGATTCTTAGGCTTGATATTCGAGCTCATGGCGGCCCGCTCCGCGGGCAAAGCTTAACTCAGGGCCACGTTCACCGCGGACTCCGGCAGTTCGACGCCAAAGCAGCGCTGGTAGAACTCGGCCACGATCGAGCGCTCGAGCTCGTCGCACTTGTTCAGGAACGTCAGCCGGAACGCAAAGCCGATGTCCTTGAAGATCTCGGCGTTCTCCGCCCAGATGATCACCGTGCGCGGGCTCATCACGGTCGAGATATCGCCGTTGACGAAGGCGTTGCGGGTGAGATCGGCGACCCGCACCATCTTGTTGACGATCTCGCGGCCCTCGTCGGTGCGATAGTGCTTGGCCTTGGCCAGCACGATCTCGACCTCGTTGTCGTGCGGCAGATAATTGAGCGTGGTGACGATCGACCAGCGGTCCATCTGGCCTTGGTTGATCTGCTGCGTGCCGTGATAGAGGCCGGTGGTGTCGCCTAAGCCCACCGTGTTCGCAGTCGAGAACAGCCGAAACGCCGGATGTGGTCGGATCACCTTGTTCTGATCGAGCAGCGTGAGCTTGCCCGAAACCTCCAGCACGCGTTGGATCACGAACATCACGTCGGGACGGCCGGCATCATATTCGTCGAAGCACAGCGCGATATTGTTCTGCAGCGCCCACGGCAGGATGCCGTCGCGGAATTCGGTAACCTGCTGGCCGTCCTTGATGACGATGGCGTCCTTGCCGATCAGATCGATACGGCTGATGTGGCTGTCGAGATTGACGCGCACGCACGGCCAGTTCAGCCGTGCCGCCACCTGTTCCACGTGCGTTGATTTTCCGGTTCCGTGATAACCGGTGATCATGACGCGCCGGTTGTGCGCGAAGCCGGCGAGGATCGCGAGCGTGGTCGGCTTGTCGAAGCGGTAATCCGGGTCGACGTCCGGCACGTGTGCGTCTGGTTTCGAATAGGCCGGCACTTCCATGTCGCTGTCGAAGCCGAAGAGTTGCCGGATCGACACCTTCATGTCGGGCAGCGGGGCGGTTTCTTGGGTCGCTGTTGCCATTGTTTCTCCGTGGCCCCGGGAACGGCGCGGGGGCCGCATATATTGCCGGGTCTAGATTCGGATTCCGGGTCAACCTAGCAGAAATGAGGCGCCCCGCGATAGTCGCCCCGCACATGGCTAATTAGCTGGAATCTCACGCATTCAGATAAGTATTGCGCGCGGATTCGGCAAGCACGGCACGACCGCGGCCCGCAAACGCGGGTCCGCGCAGAAGGTCAGTTATCAGAGCGGCATCTGGTCAGCCAGACGGTCTCTTTGTTGTCGCTGGTCATCCGGCCAGCTTCGATGAATGTGTGACCGTCGCTGCTGACCGAACGGAACGATCGGCTACGATTTCCTTCCAGGCGCAAATCAAATTCGACCCGAACGCTGGGATCGGCGCTGGTGGTCTGAGTGATACGCAACATGTTGGGCTCGGTCTCTTCCACCGACAACACCGTCGTGGAGGCGACGACTTTCGATCCAGCAGCGACGAGATCGCTCTTCACCGTTCCGTCGGGTTCGATGCGATAGACCAGATAGGGATTTTTATTGCTGGGCGGCTTCGCGCAATCCATCGCGCGGGTTCCGATCAGGCCGTGCTTGCGCAAGAGGTCGGCAGCGGACTGCGCCGCGACCTGCATCACGCACAGAACGAACAGAATTATCGCGACCACAAAGCGAGCGATTGCACTTCGCATCGACCGCCCCGGTTAGCGGCTTCCGACTGATTTCAAATAATTGTAGGCCTGAATGATCTCGCGCAAAATATCCTCGCAAGCGCGGTCGCCGCCATTGGCGTCTGGGTGGTGGCGTTTCACCAAGATCTTGAACTTGGCTTTGATGTCGGCGGCAGTCGCGCCCGGCTCAAGTCCCATCACGCTCAGCGCCTTTCTTTCGGCATTGCGCACCGTGCGGCCCGGCGGCTCCGTGCGTTCCGATTTCGGGCGCCAGTTGCCGCCAAACTCGCGGAACATGCCGAACGGATCCTGCGCGCTGTCATATCCGGCATGTGTATCCGCCCCATTGGGACGTTTTCCCAATCCCATTTTCCAGGTCGGACGATGCCCGGTCACCGCATCTTTCTGATACCGCGAAACCGCATCCTCGCTCATGCCGGCAAAATAATTGTAGGAATGGTTGTACTCGCGCACGTGATTGAGGCAGAACCGCCAATATTCCCGTTCGCGCAGCCGGCCTTTGGGTGCGCGGTGCGTTGCCTTTTCGCTGCAGCCCGCCCATTCGCAAGTCGGGCATTCGGCGCGCAAACGCCGATCCTGCGCGGGCTTCACCCGGATGCGATCGAAAATGGGGGAATCGAATTTCATGACCGATCATTATGTGAAATTTGCAGTATCATCTTCAAGCCTTGACATATGCGATTTTCGTCAATTGACCCTAATGTGCGGTTGAGCTTGATCGGCTGCCGAGGCAGGAACGATGGCCGTCAAGGATGTGATCACGAACAAGTTGACCAAGGCTTTCGCGCCGCAAAGCCTCGACGTGATTGACGAATCGCACCAGCATGTCGGCCATGCCGGCCACCGGCCGGGCGGCGAAACCCATTTTCGGGTCACCATCGTGGCCGACGCATTTCGCGGCAAGAACCGCATCGAGCGTCACCGAATGATTAATGCCGCGCTTGCAGCCGAACTTGCCGGCGGCGTGCACGCGCTCGCGATCCACGCCAGCGCGCCTGGCGAAGGCGGCGGTTGAACGAGCGCCGCCGCAATCACTCCATCATTTTGGCGATCTGCACGACGACCTCGTGAGGCAGCTTCAGCGTCTCCTGCACGAGCGCATCAAGCTCATCTCCCGTACCCGGGTCGATCATCATCTTGCGTGCGGCAGCGGCGGCGAGGAAATCTTTATCGTTGAGCATCTCGGCAAACGCTTTTCGCAATGCCGCCAATCGTTCCGGCGGCACACCGGGTGTGGTCAGGATCGAGCGACCGAACTCTCCAGTCGAGGAAACGGCGCGAAGAACGGTTCTGCCTTCCTCGGAGAGTGCAAGCTCGGGCAAGGTGGGCACCTGCGGCAACAAGCGGTGGCGGGTCAGCGATGCGGCATAGAGGATGTTCGCCTCTTTGTTTTGGAGCCAATCAGGATGGCTGACCACCATACCCGCCACCCCATAGGCGCCGACGATGTCCACTTCGCCGCGCTCCATCGCCAATATGATGTCGATCGTGCCCTTATAACCTCGCACCAGCTTGAATTTTGCGCCCGCATAGGCGTTCAGCGCCGCGGGGAACAGCACGGTGGTGGAGCCGCCGCCGGAAGCGCCAACGATATATTCCTTCTTTCGGACGTCGTCGAACGAGCGGATTCCGCTTTTCGCCAATGCGACGCCGGTATCGATATTGGTGACCAAGCGGCCCAGATATTTGAGCTGGGTGACATCGACCTGGGCAGTGTTGTTGACCATGCTGTCGAGCGCCAGCGTCTGCGCGAGACTGCCGAACACCGTGCCGTCACGCGGCGCCGCCTCGTACATGAACTTGGCAGCGACGAAGCTTCCGCCTCCAGGCATGTTCTGCGGGACGATCGTCGGATTGCCGGGAATGAATCGCGGCAGGAATTCCGCCGCCAGACGTGCATAAAGATCGTAGCCGCCGCCCGGTCCGTAACCGACAAGCATTCGTAAAGTCTTGCCGCGGTAGAAATCCGCGACCGGATCGGCGCAGGCTTGCGGCACCGGAAAGGCGCTCACCAAGACGCAAATCAATGCTGCGGTCGCTTGCAAAATTTTCTTCAGCAAAAGACTCATCGATCCACGCCGCCCACCGAGAAGAAAAAGCTCTTTGTGACCGGTATGGAACTGCGCCGATCACGTTATGCCGGCGAGGCAATCAACTGCGCAGCATTGCCCGCCTTTGCGTATCTGCGACGGATTTCAACCCGCGGAAGCGCGCGAGATTTTCGCGCATTCAGCCTTGAAGAGGTCATTGAGACACCAGTCGGCGATCTCCATGCCGGTCGCAAACCAGATATTTCCGGCTTTTTTCATGTGCTGAATGATCCCGCGCAAGGCCAATGTGCGGCCTGGCCGACCGATGATGTAGGGATGGCACGTGAACGGGATGTAGCCAGGACGTCGTGCGGTCTCTTCATAGAGCTCGTCGAAATACGCTTTCCAGACTTCGAGCCCAATGTACGGGTTGCCGTATTCGCCATGGCGGTGGCCGAAAAGCGTGCCGTCGCCAAAGGGCTGTCGAGGTAGCTCGACCAGCAGTTTTCCGTCCTTTTCGTAGAGGAACGGCAGCTCTTCGTGAAAACAATTGCTGTTCCAGACGAAACCGTGCTCGATGAGAAGCTCGATCGTGTTCGTGCTCTGTGTGCACGAACGCCAACCGTAAGGGCGTCGACCCGTACGGTTTTGGATCATCGCAATCGTCTTCCTCATCACTTCGTGTTCTTGCTCGCGGGGCAAGTAGCGAGCAATCTCGTGATTGAATCCGTGACCTTCCACGAGATGGCCGTGGTCGAGAATCGCTTTCACCGCTTCTGGGAAGCGCTCAGCGATTGCGCCGCAGGTCAGGAAGGTCGCTTTGACATTCTCTTCTTTCAGAATTCGCAGCAATCGATAGATCGCATGGTGAGGGCCGTATTCACCTTGACTCCACATTTCGTAATTGAGGATGCCGTTCTTATCCGGCTTGACGTCCTCGCCGCCCTGAAAATCGAAAGTCAGAAAAACTGCCGCCCGTTCTCCGCGCGGCCAACGGATGAGATGGTCGTAATGGTATTCTTTGAGCATCATCGTATGCCTCGCATTTCGATCGAAAAGTTCAACCCATTCATATGCTAAGCCCGGAGAGGATTTTTTGGTAGTCTGGTTTTTGGAACAACTGTTGTTCCAGAATTAGCATGCGACGGACAACCGCACTGGACGCAAAAATGCCCACTCTGAATACGACCGCACGGAGATTTCATGCCGCTTCGATCAAATGCTGAAGGACCTGACATGTCTCTTACGGCGGCGCCCAGGGACTTAAATAAGCTCAATACCTTCGTACGGGTGGCGGGACGCCGCAGTTTCACCAAAGCTGCTGCCGAACTGCGCACAACCCCTTCGGTCGTAAGCAAACATGTGAAGGAATTGGAGGACTCGCTCGGATTTGGCCTACTCAATCGTTCGACACACGGGATCGTGCTTACAGACGCCGGCGAGGGCTTGTTTCAAAACTGCCTTCAAATGCTTGCGAAACTCGAGGACTACGTCGTCGAGGCACGCAATCTCCAGAGCGGCCCGTTTGGAACATTGCGCGTTCAAACCACCAGTGAATATGGCAGACACGTTCTCGTACCTGTCATCGTCGCGTTCGCCGGGAAGCACCCTAATCTTCGTGTTCACCTTTCTATCTTGGATGACAACTCTACTCCCGCGGAGGAGGGATTTGATGTGATTGTCGCAGCCAAGAAACCCTCTTTGCCCGGTCTGGTGGATTATGACCTGGGCGAACTTGAGCATGTTATCTGCGCGTCCCCCAAATATTTTAGACACCACGGTCGTCCGAAAACGCCGAAGGATCTCTCCAATCATAACTGCCTGGTGAACTTGTTCTCGGGAGCAAAGGATTGGCCTTTTCGAACCTCCTCGCGTCCCCTTCGCGTCAAAGTGCAGGGGTCGCTATCCGCAAACAGTTTTTCTGTTCTCATCCAGATGGCTGTCGAAGGATGCGGAATAATCCGAGTGCCCGCTCATGCGGTTAAGGCGGAGCTCCGAGCGAAAAAGCTGAAAGCAATTTTTCAAGACAACACGCTGTCGCCGGAACGGATGTACGCGTATTTCTTCAAGGCAAGACACCTGCCGGCAAAAACGACCAGTTTCATAAGTTTTTTGCGGACCTCGATCGCGGCGCGATGACGTAACCGACCGTTCCTCACCCCGCCCTTGCCACCGCCGGCTTCGCCACCAGCGGCGTGATCCGCAGCGCCGTGATGCGGTTGCGATGCTTGCGCTGCACGCGGAAACGGAAGCCGTGGAACGTGAAGCTCTGCCCCACCTCCGGGATCGAGCGCGCTTCGTGGATCACGAGCCCCGCGATCGTGGTCGCATCCGTATCCGGCAGATTCCAATCCATCACGCGGTTGAGGTCGCGCACCGGTACCGCGCCGTCGACATTGACCGAGCCGTCCGGCTGCGGCCTGACGCCCGGCACCGGAATATCCTGCTCGTCGGAAATATCGCCGACGATCTCCTCCAGAATATCCTCCAGCGTCACCATGCCCATCAGGTCGCCGTATTCGTCGACCACCAGTGCGAAATGCGTCTTGCGCCGGCGGAACGCCTTGAGCTGTTCGGACAGCGGGCGGATGTTCGGCACGAACCAGGGCGGCAGCGCGATCGCGATCAGATCGACCTTGCTCGCGTCGCCCCCGGCGTCGCGGATTGCCCGCAGCAGATCCTTGGCGTGCAGAATGCCCACGATGTTCTCAGGACTGCCGCGCCACATCGGCACGCGCGTATATTCCGAGGCCAGCATCGCGCGCACGATCTCTTCCGGCGGGTCGTCGGCGTTCAATGTCATCATCGCGGTGCGGTGGACCATGACGTCGGCGACTTCCAGTTCGCGCAGGTCGAGCACGCCGCCGACCATGTCGCGATCGACCTTCTCCACTTCGCCTTCGCGATGCATGAGATCGAGCGCGCCGCGCAGCTCCTCGTGCGGCGAGAGGATCGACTGATCCTCGCCGAGCCGGATTCCGAACAGCCGCAGGATCCATCGCACCAAAGCCTCGACCGCGACCAGCACAGGAACGAGCATCCGCACCACGAATGAAATCGGCCGCGCCACGATCAGCGCCACGCGATCGGGAGCGTTGATCGCCGCGGTCTTCGGCAGCACTTCGGCGAACACCACGACCAGCACCGTCATCACGACGGTGGCATAAAACACCCCGATGTCTCCCCACCACGCGAGAAACAGGCTTGCCGCCATGGTTGACGCGGCGATGTTGACCGCATTGTTGCCGAGCAACAGCGCGCCGATCATGCGCTCGCGCGCCGCCAGTAGTTTGTTGACGATCCCGGCCTGCTTGTTGCCGTCCTGCTCGAGCCGCAGCATCGCGGCGCGCGAAGACGCGGTCAGTGCGGTCTCGCTGCCGGCGAAGAAGAACGACAGCAATAGGCAGATGAGGATCGCCGCGATGGTCAGCCAGTCGTCAAGCGTCATCGTCCGAGTTTCTCGGCGAGAAAGGATTCGACCTCGGCAGCATCAACATCCCGGGCAATGAACGCAGACCCGATGCCGCGCGCCAGGATGAACGTGAGTCGGCCGCGTTTGACCTTTTTGTCCTGCGCGATGAGATTCATCAGCATGTCGAGTGCCGGCACCCCGCCGGCGATTGCCTTGACATGGGTGGGCAGGCCGACCGCCGCAAGATGCGCCATGACCCGCTCGGCTTCCGCTTTCGGCAGCAATCCGCGTCGCGCGGAGAATTCGAACGCCAGCGCCATGCCGAGCCCGATCGCCTCGCCGTGCAGCAGCCGGTCGGAAAAGCCGCACGCCGCTTCGAACGCATGCCCGAACGTATGGCCGAGGTTGAGCAGCGCCCGGTCGCCGGTTTCGCGCTCGTCGCGCGCAACGATTGCCGCCTTGGCGCGGCAACTCACCGCAATCGCGTGCTCGCGCGCAGGTCCGCCGGCAAACAGCTCGCGCCAATTCGACTCCAGCCACGCAAAGAATGCGGCATCGCCCAGGAGACCGTATTTGACCACCTCGGCGTAGCCGGCGCGGAATTCGCGCGCCGGCAGCGTATCGAGCAAGGCCGTATCCGCCACCACCAGAACAGGCTGGTGGAACGCCCCGATCAGGTTCTTGCCCTGGCTCGAATTGATCGCGGTCTTGCCGCCGACCGATGAATCCACTTGCGCCAGCAAGGTGGTCGGCACCTGCACATAGTCGAGCCCGCGGCGCGACACCGCCGCGGCAAATCCCGCCAGATCGCCGACCACGCCGCCGCCGAGCGCAATGATCAAATCGCTGCGCTCCATGCGCGCCGCCAGAATCCCCTCGCACAGCGATTCGAAAATGCGCCAGCTTTTTGCCTGTTCGCCGGGAGCGACGATGATTTCGCTCGTCCGGATGTTCGCGGCACGCAGGCCCTCCTGCGTTGCCTTCAGATGATGGCGTGCGACATTCCCATCGGTGACGATGAGAGCCGCCGCGCCCGGCCGCAGCGCCGCGATGCGCTTGCCGAGCGAGCCCAGAAGCCCGCGCCCGATGACGATGTCATAGGCACGGCTGCCGAGCCCGACATTCACGACGATCGGATCTGACGCGCGAAGCGGTGCCGTCATTGCCCGCGCGCCTCTTTGTTGCCGCTGCCGGTGAGGCCGACATGGGTGCAAAGACTGCCGACGATCTCCCCCACGATCGTCTCGTGCGGCACGTCGCGCGATTCCACCGTCACGTCGGCTTCGGCATAGACCGGGTAGCGCTCCTCGATCAGCCGATTGAGTGTCTCGAGCGGATCATCGTTGGCGAGCAGCGGCCTGTCGGAGCGACGCTTGATCCGCTTTATCAAGACGTCGGGTGGCGCCTTCAACCAGATCGAAATTCCCTTGGCGTGTATCGCCGCCCGGGTTTCCGGATTCATGAATGCGCCGCCGCCGGTGGCGAGCACCTGCGGCCCGCCTTCGAGCAGGCGCGCGATCACGCGCGCTTCGCCGGCGCGAAAATAGGCTTCCCCCTGATTGGCGAAGATTTCGGCGATCGTCATGTTGGCGGCCTTCTCGATCTCGGCGTCGGCGTCGACGAACGGCAGCGCGAGCCGTGCCGCAAGTCGCCGGCCGATCGAGGACTTGCCCGAGCCCATCATGCCGACGAGCACGATCGAACGCCGTCCGAGCGCCGCCGTGAGCGCGTTTTCGGGCAGCGTTGCGTCTTTGTCTTGCACCGCGACATCCGACATGGATCGATTCCGAAATGCTCGCCACGGTTCCATAAACCGCCGCCCGAAACAACCCGGGCTGCGCGCCGTGCCTCTTGCCACGGCCGATGGAACGTGGTCGTACTCGACATTATATCCGTCTCTATCCGACGGCATATGAGCCACAAATAATGCCGAGCCTGTTCCGATTTCTGTTGATCATCGGAGTGTTTATTGGCCTGGTTTACGGCGTCATCTACGCGCTGGCCAGTTTCATCGAACCGACCTCGCGCGAGATCACGGTGACGATCCCGCGCGAAATTTTAACCAAACCGCGCTAGAGGCGCGCCGCATGGCTCGCCCCTCGAAATCCTCCGACCAGGCTCTGATCGCGCTGTTTCTGGACATGCTCGCGGCCGAGCGCGGCGCCAGCAGGAATACGCTTGCCGCTTACGCAAAAGATCTGGAGGATTTTTCCGCCGATCTTGTGGCGAACGGGAGAACCATCGCGACCGCAACGAGCGACCAGCTACGGGCTTATCTTTCGCGGCTGGCCAAACGCGGTCTGAAAGCCGCCTCCGTGGCGCGCCGGCTGTCCGCCGTTCGTCAGCTCTATCGTTTCCTCTACGGCGAAGGCCGTCGCAGCGACGATCCCGCCGCCGCGATCGAGGGACCGAAGCGCGGCCGCAGCCTGCCGAAGGTTCTCTCCATCGCCGAAGTCGACGGCCTGCTCGCCCAGGCACGCGGCGAGCTTTCATCCGAAAGCCTTTCGAAGCGGCTACGCGCCGCGCGTCTCGTCTGTCTCCTGGAAGTGCTCTACGCCACCGGCCTGCGCGTTTCCGAACTGGTCGCGCTGCCGGAAACCGCCGCGCGCCGCGATCTGCGCATGTTGATCGTGCGCGGCAAGGGCGCCCGCGAACGTCTCGTGCCGCTCAACGATGCCGCCAAACGCGCCATGGCTGATTACCTTGCGCTCCGCGATGAGGCGAAGCTCGGGCGCTCCAAATGGCTGTTCCCCTCCTTCGGCGAGGCCGGCCATCTGACCCGTCAGCATTTTGCCCGCGACCTCAAAGCCCTCGCGGGCGCGGCCGGATTGAAACCCGCGAAGGTGAGCCCGCACGTGCTGCGTCATGCCTTCGCCAGCCATCTGCTGCAGAATGGCGCCGATCTGCGCAGCGTGCAGACGCTGCTCGGCCACGCCGATATTTCGACCACCCAGATCTACACCCACGTGCTGGCCGAACGCCTGAAAAGCCTGGTGCGCGACCTGCATCCGCTGGCGGAAAAGTAAGCATTTCCGCGCCACTGGCCTTGCTTGACTTAGCATGCCGTCAATGGCCAGTTTCATCGTTAGTGCAGGCGTCACCAACCCGTATCCACGGCAATTTCCTTCATGCGCAGTTATCTCGACTTTGAAAAACCGGTGGCCGAGCTGGAGGCCAAGGTCGAGGAGCTTCGCGCCATGGCGCAAAGCGGCAACGCTGTCTCGGTCGGCGATGAAATCGGCAAGCTCGAAGCCAAGGCCGCCGCCGCGCTCAAAGATATCTACGCGGACCTCACGCCCTGGCAGAAGACGCAAGTCGCGCGACATCCGCAGCGCCCGCATTGCCTCGATTTCATCGCCGGCCTGATCAGCGATTTCACGCCGTTCTCAGGCGATCGGAAATTCGGCGAGGACGAAGCAATCGTCGGCGGCTTCGGCCGCTTTCACGGCGAGAGCATTTGCGTGATCGGCCACGAGAAGGGTTCCACCACCGAAAGCCGGCTCAAGCACAATTTCGGCATGGCGCGGCCGGAAGGCTACCGCAAGGCAGTGCGGCTGATGGAACTCGCCGACCGTTTCGACATTCCGGTGCTGGCGCTGGTCGATACCGCCGGCGCCTATCCCGGCATCGGCGCCGAGGAACGCGGCCAGGCCGAAGCGATTGCCCGCTCGACCGACGCCTGTCTCAGTCTCGGCGTACCCAACGTCGCGGTCATTCTGGGCGAAGGCGGATCGGGCGGCGCCATCGCGATCGCCACCGCCAATCGCGTGCTGATGCTAGAACATGCGATCTACAGCGTGATTTCGCCCGAGGGCGCCGCCTCCATCCTGTGGCGCGACACCAGTCGTGCGCAGGACGCCGCCACCAGCATGAAGATCACCGCGAGCGACCTCGACGGCTTTCACATCATCGATCGCATCGTGCCGGAGCCGGTCGGCGGCGCCCACCGCGATCCGCCTGCCGCCATTGCCAAGACCGGCGAGGCAATTCTGGAAGCGTTCTCCGAACTCAAAGGATTGAACCGCGAAACCGTGCGCCGATTGCGCCGCGACAAGTTTCTTGCCATTGGCCGCGATCTAGACTGATCAATTCTCGCTATTCACGTAGTTGTCCTGCCTATCCTCAGTTTCCCCAAGCAATACGCCGGCCGCCGATGGTTATTCGCGAATAAAACCGCGCTGCGATCGGTCATTTCAATTTGGATATAATTTTACCATTCTTTCACCATAACCTTGTTGAATCAGGATGATGCTGGGACCCACCCTTGCGAATAGGCACTCCAAGGGGTAACAATTCATTAAGGATTTCGCTTGGGACGCCCGGACGGGGAGCAGAGCGATTGAATCGTAGCCCGCGTGCCCGCTTACTTTTTGCATCAGCGGCAATTGCCGCAGCGATCTCTCTTGCCGGCTGCATGACCGAGGGCACCGATCTGTCGGGGCGCGCGATGACGCCGCTTTCCGATCGGATGCTCACGGAGCTCGAACAGAAGAACATGGACAAGGGATCTCCGATCCTGGTCCGCCTGTTCAAGGAAGAAGCCGAACTCGAAGTCTGGAAGCAGGATCGCACCGGCCATTACGCGCTGCTCAAGACCTATCCGATCTGCCGTTGGTCCGGCGAACTCGGTCCGAAGATCCGCGAAGGCGATCGCCAGGCGCCCGAAGGCTTCTATTCCATCACGCCGGCGCAGATGAATCCGAAGTCGCAGTACTACCTCGCGTTCAACATCGGCTATCCCAATGCCTATGACCGCGCCTGGGGCCGCACCGGCGCCGAGCTGATGATCCACGGCGACTGCTCCTCGCGCGGCTGCTATGCCATGACCGACGAGCAGATCTCCGAAATCTACGCGCTCGGACGCGAAGCCTTCTTCGGCGGCCAGCGTGCGTTCCAGGTGCAGGCCTATCCGTTCCGCATGACGCCCACGAATTTCGCCAAGCATCGCAACAATCCGAACTTGGCGTTCTGGAAAATGCTCAAGCGCGGCAATGACAATTTCGAGGTCACGCGCCTGGAGCCCAAAGTCGACGTCTGCGAAAAGCACTACGTGTTCAACGCCCAGCCCCCGGCGAACACGTCCTTCAATCCGAGTGGAAAATGCCCGGCCTACGTCGTGCCCGAGGACATCACCACCGCGGTGAACGAAAAGCAGCGCCAGGACGAATTCGAGACTGCCGAACTCATCACCCGTGGAATACGGACTTCGCCAATCCGAACCGGCACCGACGGTGGCATGCATCCGGTCTTCCTTGCCGCGTTGCAGCGGCAGGAAGTCGGCGCCCCGGATAGTCCGCTGCGCACGGCCTTCGTGTCCGCCCCCGGAACGATACCGGCGACCGTCGTTCCTCCGCACACTCCGGATCCCGCGATCGCGACAGTCACCGCACCGCCGCCGGCGCAAGCCGCGCTCCCGAAAGGCGCCATGGCAACCGCGCGGCCCATGCCATTATCAACGCCAACACGGACCGCAAATGGCAGCTTGTTCGCCAATGCGCGCGCCGCAGCGACCCCGAGAGAGACGACAAGCGCGATCACGCCGGCGAAAGCCGCCGAAGCGGCAAAACCGCATCCGCATCACGCCATAAAGCCGGTTCTCGCCGCGGCGCCCGGCGCGATCCGGCCGAAGCCGGCCGTGACCGCCGCAGCGCCGGCCAAGTCGCCGGAGAGCAAGCCGGCTGAGGTCGATCGTCCGTCCAGCGCCGCAAGTCTTGCCACGAATGCCGTGGCCGGCACCGCGCCCATGCAGCCCGCCGGCAGTTTCGAGAGTCGCTGGTCGGCAATCACCAGCCGCGGCCGCTTCTGAGCAAGATTCCCGCCGGTTCAAAATTTTAAAGCAGCCGGATCGCTCCGGCTGCTTTATGCATGATCCTGATAAATTGCAGCGTCTTTTCGTCAGCCCGCGCGCGCAGACTTACGCGTCGACGGTGCCCGTTCCGCGACCGGCGTCGGCATGCGCCGACGGACCACGTGTGAACCGGCATCGACAATCGGGTACGGCTGCTCGAGCATCGGATAGCGATCCGCGATCTTGTCCTCGGCGTCCTCGTGCGTGAACTGAGGCAGAGCGGCGTGCTGAGGCACGCCGAACTGGCGGCCGACCGCGTTGCCGCTGACGGCATACGTCTGCTCGAGGGAAGGATAACGATCCGCGATCTTGTTCTCGGCGTCCTCGTGCGTGAACTGCGGCAGCGTGTCGTGCCGCAGCGCCATCGCCTGGCGGCCGGTCACAGTGTTGGTGACCGGGTAAGACTGCTCGAGGGAAGGATAGCGATCGGCGATCTTGTTCTCGGCGTCCTCGTGCGTGAACTGCGGTAGAATTTGCCTGTCGCTGGCAATCGCGTTCGTGGCGATGCCGAACAGCATCAAAGCCGACAATGTAATGGTAGCTCTGGTGAACATTGCAGTATCTCCTTTGTGCCGGTGAGCACAGCGCTCACCGTAGACCCCTGTTTCGTTCCGCTTTCGATTGCGGTTACACCGCAGTCTTCACGAAGACGTGTTGACGTTTCGAAATCTCAGAACTGGCGCCGGCGCGCATTCGCGTCGCGCTGTCGCGCAGCTTCGTCAGCGCGCGATGCAGATTGACCTTGAGCGCACCGGGTGTAAGTCCGGTCGCGGCAGCCGCATCCGCAAGCGACCGACCCATGAACGCGAGCTGTTCCACGGCTTCGCGCTGCCTTGCCGGCAATGACGTGACCGCCCTGCCCAGCGCATCCTTGCGTGCGACCTGCTCAGCCGAATCTTCCGGATTGCCGGCCGGGTCGGAATGATTCTCGAAGGCATAGGGCTCATGCACCTCGCGCACGGAGGAACGGCCCCGACTGCGCATGATGTCGATCGCGCGCCGCCGCGCGATCGCCTTCAGCCAGGGAGTAAATGGTCTGTTCGGATCATAGGTTTGCCGGACCCGATGGACGGTCAGAAGCGTCTCCTGCACCACATCGTCGACCAAGTCCGCCGCAACCCCTTGCCGGTACGCCATCATCCGGACCAGGGGGATCGAGGCCCGCATGAGGCGGTCATAAGCCGTGCGGTCGCCGCGCAGCGCGGCGCTCATCCAAGCTGTGAGACGCTGATCGCTGAATTGTATGATCGCGGCGTTCTGTCTCGACCCGGCGTCGGCTTCAGCCGATGCCGCTGATCGAGACGGCAAATCCGCACGTCCGTTCACGAGCGGCCGTTCGGCCGCATGCGCGGCAAGCGCAATGACGTTATGCATGGTGGTTTTCCTTCTAGGCGACCCGGTCAAACGGCAGGTCGAAAGCGTGCTCGCCCGATGACATGCCGGGCTCGGCGCGCACGATCCATTCCGTCATCATCGCGTTGACGATCGCGGCATGAGTGAATGGACCCATATGGCCGGCGCCGTACACGGTCTGCAGCGAGGCAAACTTCATTGCCTTGGCGAGCTGCCCGCCAATCAAGTGCATCGACTGCGGTGAATGCTCGCCCTGCAGCATCAGGACGGGAATGTTGAACCGGCGATAAGCGTAAAGCGGAATCCGCTCGCTGATTGTCGCGCTGTACTCAAGAAAGAACTTCGGTATGTACCTGATGAGATCGTTTCTGGCTTCGACCCGTAGCGCCGCCCAGCTGCCCTCTCCGCTCCAGTATTCAAAGAAGCGCTTTGCTGCGGCCTCGCGGTCGCCGTGCAAAATCAGCTGGCGGATGCTTTGCGCCGTCGCATTGAACTCTTCGAATGCAGTTTTTCCCTCCGACCCCAGCGATTTCAGAATATGGAAGGACACCGGTTCGTACAGCGTCATGCTGGCCACCTGCGTCGGCCGTTCGAACGCGGCCCGCAATGCCACGCAGCCACCATAGGAATGGCCGACGAGATGCACCGGCCGCTTGGCTTCGTCGATGATCCTGACGACTTCGGCAGCCTCATCGGAAAGTCTGAACGCCCGCTCGGCCGTCCAGTGGGGAGATCCGCCTGAGCCGATGAGATCGAGAGCGATCACCCGGAACCGATGGCCGAGCACGGTCCCGAGCTGCCTCCACTCGGAACGGCTCCCCCCCGAGCAATGCAGCGCGATGACGATCGCCTTGGCATCGCCTGGGTTGCGAACATGGTTTGCGATGTGTGACACGATTGTCATCCTTGCTGCGTCGTTAACCGCTCATCAGCAAGATGAATGGATCAGATCAGCGCCACAGATCGCAGCGTCACGGTCTGCCAGTGCTTCTTCGTCGGTGAAGACGAAAGTATAATCGACGACTCGCAATTCAGGTATGATCACCGGCTGCGGTTGAACGACCGCCTGCGCTTGAGGGGCAATATCGGCCGGCGCATGCGAGTTAAGTGCTGCTACAATAGCGCCGGTGATGATCGTGGTGGAAAATAGGGCTCGCTTAAACATGACATTCTCCGTATGAACGTGGACGGTTGATGTCAGTTTTTTGAACGAATGACTTTGAGCGGAGCCTGATTTTTCCCTTAGAATTCCCTGAATTGTGCCTATATGACGCCCGGAGGGGGCGCGTGGCTTGATCTACCATTTCGAAAATTATTCGCTCAACGTGGACCGCCAGGAATTGCGGCGAGGGGATGATCTCGTCGCGCTTGATCCACAAGTGCTTGATTTACTGCAATATCTCATTCGCAATCGCGAACGCGTCGTCACCAAGGACGATTTGATCGAGAACATATGGAAGGGGCGAATTGTTTCGGAATCCACGCTCACGAGCCGAATTTACGCCGTGCGCCAGGCCGTCGGCGACAACGGCGATCTTCAACGTTTGATTCGGACAATTCCGCGCAAGGGAATTCGATTTATTGCGGACGTGACCGAAAGCGAAGGCCAGGCAGCTCACCAAGCCGCCCAATCGGAATTGCCGGCGACACCCAGGGTATCGGCACCGAGCATTGCCGCACCGCCGCTCACCGACAAGCCGTCGATCGCGGTCCTTCCCTTTGCCAACATGTCCGATGATTCGGAGCAGGAATATTTCAGCGATGGCCTCACCGAAGACATCATTACCGGCCTGTCGCGGCAGCCATGGTTCTTCGTTATCGCCCGCAACTCGACATTTTCGTACAAAGGCAAGGCGGTCGACGTTCGAGAAGCGGGCGCCCAGCTTGGGGCGCGCTATATTCTTGAGGGCAGCGTGCGCAAGGCGGACAACAGGGTTCGCATCACCGCCCAGCTGATCGACGCCACCCAGGGCAATCATTTGTGGGCCGATCGATACGATCGCGATTTGGCGGACATATTCGATCTTCAGGACGAACTGACCAGCAGGGTCATCGATTCGGTCGGGCCGCAGATTCTTGTCACCGAGGCGACCCGAGTTCGCAGGAAGCCGCCGCAAAGCATCGACGCATGGGATCTTGTCATCCAGGCGCTGCCGCACATGTGGCGCATGACGACGACAGACCATCAACGCGCGCTACAGATGTTGCAACAGGCCGTTGAAATTGATCCGAACTATGCCCATGCGCACGCTTTGATGGGATGGATCTATGTCAGCATGTTCAATCTGGATACGCGCAGACCGATCGGCGAGTTCACCGACCGGGCGATCGAATCCGGTACCCGGGCCGTTACCCTGGACGATCAGGATCCCTGGGGTCATCTCGCGCTCGGCCTCGGTCACGCGCGGCGACGGCGGTCCGAACTCGCACAATCGCATCTTTCGAAATCCGTGGAACTGAACCCCAGCTTCGCGTTGGGCTATGCCGGGCTTGGCTATGCGCTCGCAGTCGGCGGCCAGCCCGAGCGCGGCTTGGAGTCCCTGGAACAGGCGCACCGGCTCAGTCCGCGTGATCCGTTTCTCGCGCTCTATTCGCCGACAGTGCGCTATATGGCGTTGTTCGCGCTCGCGCGTTACGAGGAGACCGTCGAGGTATGCCGGCTCACCATCGCATTGCATCCCAATCATGCCGGCGCCTGGCGGCTGCTGACCGTATCCTTGGGGCTGCTCGAAAGACTTGACGAGGCCAAGGCAGCGCTTGAGCAGACCCGAAAGCTGCAACCCGATCTGTCGAGCGCACACGTCGTGAATAACACGGTTTACGTGAACGCCGCGGATCGAAATCGATTTCTCGAGGGCCTGCGTAAGGCAGGATTGAAGGATTAGAGCATGATCCCGAAAAGTGGAACCCGGTTTTCGGAAAAGATCATGCTCAAACAAAAAGCTAGACCATATCCGATTCAATCTGATCGGATCGTGGTATAACTCGCGCGCCGTCAGGCGTAGCGGCCGTGACAGTGCTTGTATTTCTTGCCTGAGCCGCACGGGCACTGTTCGTTCCGTCCGACCTTGCCCCAACTCGTCGGATCCTTGGGATTGCGCGCCGGTGCTGCCGTGCCGATGCCGTGCCGCGCGAGTGTCTGCGCGCCGGCCGCCGCCAGCGCCATCTCGTCCTCGCCGGTCGTCGGGTCGATCTTGTGCGCCTCCATGAACGGCAAGGTCTGCGAAGGAAGCTGCTGCGGCTGCATCGGCTGGGCGTCTTCCGGCGGTTGCTGCACGATCTGAACCCGCATCAGCTGCGCCGTGACCGCTTCGCGCAGGCTCTGGCTCATCGCCTCGAACAGATTGAACGCCTCCGCTTTGTATTCATTCAGCGGATCGCGCTGGCCGTAACCACGCAATCCGATCACCTGTCGCAAGTGCTCCAGCATGACCAGATGCTCGCGCCACAGATGATCGAGCGTCTGCAGCAGGATTGACTTCTCCACGTAGCGCAGCACATCCGGCCCCCACTGCGCCACCTTCGCGGCCATGTGCTCGTCGGCCCGCCGCTCGATTCGCGCGAGCAGTTCCTCGCCCGCAATGCCTTCTTCCTTCGCCCACTCGTCGACCGGCAGATCGAAACCGAGCACGCGCTTGATATCCTCCTTCAGCGCCGAAGTATTCCATTGCTCGGGGTAGGCATGCTCCGGCACGTGCTTGGCCACGAGATCGTCGATCGTGGTATGGCGCATGTCGGTGACCACCGCCGCCACCGCTTCGTCCTGCATCCATTCGACGCGCTGATCGAAGATCACCTTGCGCTGGTCGTTCATCACGTTGTCGAACTTCAAGATGTTCTTGCGGATGTCGAAATTGCGCGCCTCGACCTTCTGCTGCGCCTTTTCCAGCGCCTTGTTGATCCAGGTGTGAACGATCGCCTCGTTCTCTTTCAGTCCGAGCTTCTGCAGCATGCCGTCGAGCTTGTCGGAGCCGAAGATGCGCATCAAGTCGTCTTCGAGCGAGAGGAAGAACTTCGACCGCCCGGGATCGCCCTGTCGGCCGGAGCGGCCGCGCAGCTGATTGTCGATGCGCCGGCTTTCGTGCCGCTCGGTGCCGAGCACGAACAGCCCGCCGGCGTTCAGCGCCTTCTCCTTAAGCCGCGCGACTTGTCCGCGAATTTCCGCGACCGCGGCGTCGCGTTGCTGGCCCTCCGGCATGTCTTTCAGTTCCTGCCGGATGCGCATGTCGGCATTACCGCCGAGCTGGATATCGGTGCCGCGGCCGGCCATGTTTGTGGCGATCGTGATCGCGCCCGGCACACCCGCCTGGGAAACGATGTAGGCCTCCTGCTCGTGGTAGCGCGCGTTGAGGATGGCAAAGACTTTCTTCTTCGCGGCGCCCTCGTCGCCCGAATAGAGCGCGCCGAACGCGTTCAGGTCGGAGAAGTCGTGCTGCTCCCAGCCCTGCTTTCGCAGCAGTTCCGCGAGGTGCTCGGACTTTTCGATCGAGGTCGTGCCCACCAGCACCGGCTGCCCGCGTGTCTTGCACTCCGCGATCAGCGCGAGGATCGCGCGGTATTTCTCCGTTGCCGTTCGATAGACCTCGTCGTCCTGATCGTCGCGGATCATCGGCAGGTTGGTCGGCACTTCCAGCACTTCGAGATTGTAGATGTCGGCGAACTCATCGGCCTCGGTCGCAGCGGTGCCGGTCATGCCGGCGAGCTTCTCGTACATGCGGAAGTAGTTCTGGAACGTGATCGAGGCGAGCGTCTGGTTCTCCGGCTGGATCGGCTGATGCTCCTTGGCTTCGAGCGCTTGGTGCAGGCCTTCCGAATAGCGCCGGCCCGGCATCATGCGGCCGGTGAACTCGTCGATGATCACCACCTCGCC